>Ga0163150_10002128_pt1 | contig 31469 bp, 25 predicted proteins | sample OliLakLV19P2IB_FD_148628 | JGI IMG/M metagenome (GOLD analysis project Ga0163150, IMG submission 148628) | Freshwater microbial mat bacterial communities from Lake Vanda, McMurdo Dry Valleys, Antarctica - Oligotrophic Lake LV.19.P2.IB | ecosystem: Environmental > Aquatic > Freshwater > Lake >...
GAGCACGATGCGGCGGCGCCCGGCCGCCGCATCGTGCTCGTGGCGCGTTCCGGCGCCGCGCTCGCGGCGCTGGCGCTGCGCCCGGACTCGCCGCGTCCCGACCCCCTGGTGCTGCGGCTCCTGCGCGGCGTGACCCTCACCGGCCGCGTGCAGGACGAGCGCAGCCGCGCGCTCGAAGGCGTGCTCGTACGGGCCCAGCCGGCCTGGGACCTCGCACGCGCCTCCAGCCGCGGCAGCGACCTGCTGCACGCCATCAACTCCGGCGGCAGCGGTGGGCTCACAGGCCTGAGCACGGGCGACGGCACCTTCGATATCGTGGGTGTGCCCCCCGGCCCTTGGTGGGTGACGCTCGAGCATCAGGGCAGCGCCCGGGCCGTGGGCGAGCCCCTTCTGGTGGAGAGCGCCGACGTCGCCCTCGGCGACCTCACGCTCGGGGGCGGGCTCGTGCTGGAGGGCAGCGTGCTCACGCCTGAGGGAGCGCCGCTCGGGGCAGTGCGCGTGCGCCTGGGTTGGACGGCGCGGCCACAGGACCGTCCCCAGACCGCGCTCACCGACCTGGCTGGGCGCTTCCGCTTCACGGACCTCGCTCCCGAACGGGTGTGGGTGGAGGTCGAGGGATCACGCGCGCCGGGCGCCGGCCTGCGCGAAGAGCTCGATCTGCCTGCAGCCGGGCCGCTCACCTTCCGGGTGGCGCGGGGTCGGCGTCTCACGCTGGACCTCAGCGGTCCGCAGGGACCCGTCCAGGGGCTCGTGAGCGTCGTGCTGACGCGTCCGCGCGCCGGCGAGGCGGGCGCCTACCGCGCCTCCGCAGCGGCCGACCGGGGAGAGGTCGTTTTCCCTGACGTCCCGCCCGGCCCCTGGAAGCTGCGCGCCGAGGCGGGCGCGCTGCTGGCCGCCCCTGCCGAGCTGCTCGAGGTGGATGTCGAGCGTGATGTGCGGCTCGCCCTGCGCCTGGCCGCGCCGGCGACCTTGGAGGGAGTGCTCCGCACGTCCTCCGGAGCAGCGGTTGCGGGCGGCGAGATCCTGCTCAGCGAAGCAGCCGGGGGTGGCGCCTCGCGCCGCACGCTGAGCGACGTGGAGGGCCGCTACCGCTTCGACGGGCTGGCCGCGGGCGAGCACGATCTCCTGGCGAGCGGGCCTGGGGGCGCGCCCGTGACGGCGCGTGTAGGGCTGGCGCAGGGGCGTCACGCCACCCAGGCGTTGAGTCTCTCGCCCGCAGGCGGGCTGCGGCTGCGCGCTCTCGACGAGCGCGGCCGTCCGCTGCCCGGAGCGCTCGTGCACGTGCGTGCCGCTGAGGGCCGCGTGGCGGGCGCGAGCGCCCAGGGCCGCACAGGTGCGGACGGACGCCTCGAGCTCTTGAACCTTCCCCAGACCGCCTTGCTCGTCAACGTGCGCACGCGCGACGGCCTCGTAGGCGCCCAGCGTGTGGAGCTGACCGCGGGTCGCGTCCAGGACCTCGAGCTGACGCTCACGCGCCGGTAGCCCCGCTTCTGTGACTCGGCCGCCGGCAGCCGCTGCGGCCACCCTCGCAAGCAACATCGCGGGCCAGCGCGGCGTGCGTCCGTCTCTCAGAGGGGCGATCGCTCACGCAGGGTGCGATCAAACAAGGTGCGATCGAAGAGGGGCCGCAGGACTTCCAGGGTGCGCTCGGTGGCCCCTTTGCTGACCTCCAGGACCGCGCGTGCTCGCTCGCCTTGCAAGCGCGCCGCCTCAGGCTCCGCCAGCCAATGCGCCAACGTGGCCTCCACGCCGGCCTCGTCGGCCGCCAGCGTGAGCCCGCCCGCGCCCGAGAGCATCTCGACCTCGCTGCGGAAGTTGTGCACGTAGGGCCCCACCACCACCGCACGCCCCTGGCTGGCGGGTTCCATCATGTTCTGACCGCCGTGCCTCACCAGCGTGCCGCCCACGAACACCAGGTCGGCCAGGGCGTAGGCCTGCTCGAGCTCCCCCACCGTGTCGAGCACGCGCACCGCCTCCGGCGCGGGCGGCGACTCGGCCGTGGCCCGGCTGCGCAGCGCCGCCGTGAGCCCCTCGGCCTGCAGGTCGCGCACCACGGCCTCGGCGCGCCCCGGGTGGCGCGGCGCCACCACCAACGTCACGGGCTGCCCCGCCGCCGCCAAACGCCGCACGATGCGCGCCAAGGCGCGCTCCTCCCCCGGATGGGTGCTGCCCGCCACCAGCACGCGCCGACCCTCGGGCAGCGCCAGCAGCTGGCGCAGACCCTCCGCCCAGGCGCCCTGGCGTCGGATCGGGATGTTGTCGAGCTTCATGTTGCCGGTCACGTGCACTCGCTCGGAGGCCACGCCCAGCCCACGGAAACGCTCGCCGAACTCGGCGGCCTGCACGCAGACGATCTCCAGCGCGCCCAGCAAGGTGCGCGTCAAGCTGGGCACGCGCGCGAAACGGGCGGCGCTGCCCACCGAGAGCTTGCCGTTCACCAGCGCCACGGGCACGTTGCGGTCGCGGGCGGCCAGCAGGAAGTTCGGCCAGAACTCGCTCTCCATCAGCACGACCACGTCGGGGCGCACGGCCTCGAAGGCGTCGCGCACCACCCAGGAGAGATCCGGGGGGTAGAACTCCACGCGCTGCCGCGGATAGAGCTCGCGCGCGACACGCCGGCCCGTGTCCGTGGTCACGCTGATCACGACTTCGGCCGCGGGCCAGTCCTGCTCGAGGCGCCTCACCAGGTTGGCGGCGGCCTTTACCTCGCCCACCGACACGCCATGGATCCACACGCAAGGCGCCCCTCCGGCGCGCCGGCGGCGCCGACCGAAGCGCGTGGCCAGGTCACGGGCGTAGGCGCGCCAGCGCGAGCGGGTCTTGCGGTCGCGCAGCACGCGCGCCAGGGCATAGGGCGCCAAGACGATGGTGAGCGCGCCGTAGAGGGCGTCGAGGGTCCAGCGTTTGAGCCGCGACGGCACGCGCGAGCGCACCGACGCGGACGGCTCAGGACTCGCTGACCCCATGGCACTTCTTGTACTTCTGGCCCGAGCCGCACCAGCACGGATCGTTGCGGCCGGGCTTGGGCGCTGCCCGTTTGATCGGCTGCGCAGGGCCGCTGGCTGTCGAGCCGATGGGTCGTCCATCGCGACCGGGCATGACGGCCGGACCCGCGGCGGGCAGGGCGCGCGGCGCGGAGGCAGCGCCCGAAGGCAGCCCTGCGGCAGAGGCCTCGCCGCCCAGCGGCGTCTGCTGGTCCCAGCGCTCGGCCAGCTGCTCCTCCGCCTGACGCGTCACGCGCACCTTGAGCAGCAGGTCGGTGACCTCCTCGCGGATGGCGCGCAGCATCTGCGAGAACATGCGGTGGCCTTCGACCTTGTACTCCACCTTGGGGTCGATCTGACCGTAGCTGCGCAGCCCCACGCCGGTCTTGAGGCCGTCCATGGCGTGCAGGTGGTCCTTCCACTTGGCGTCGATGGCATTGAGCAGCAGGAAGCGCTCCACGAAGCGCATCGCCTCCGCGCCCTCCTCGACCTCGCGCCGCGCCCACGCAGCGAGCGCGCGCTGCGTGAGCAGGGTGCGCGCCGCATCGACCTCGCCCGCCTCGAGCTCCTGCGCCTGGGCCTCGACGCCGAAATGCCGCCGGAACCACTTCGCCAGCACCTCAGGGTCGCGGTCGGCTTCGAGCGCATCGCGCCCGAAGCACTCCAGCACGTGCGCCTCCACGGTCACCTCGATGAAGGCGCGCACCACCCGCTGCTGGTGCTCGACCTCGCTCTCGAGCAGAGCGCGCCGCAGGCCGTAGACCTCGCGGCGCTGGATGTCCATCACCTCGTCGTACTCGAGCAGGTTCTTGCGGATCTCGAAGTTGCGCGACTCGACCTTCTTCTGCGCGCGCGTGATGGCGCGCGTGACCATGGGGGCCACGATGGCCTCGCCCTCCTGCATGCCCAGCTTGCCCAGGAAGGAGCCCACCCACTCGCCGGCGAACAGGCGCATGAGGTCGTCCTGCAGGCTCAGGAAGAACTGGCTGCTGCCCGGGTCGCCCTGGCGGCCGGCGCGCCCGCGCAGCTGGTTGTCGATACGGCGCGACTCGTGGCGCTCGGTGCCGATGACGTGCAGGCCGCCGTTGGCGGCGACGCCAGGACCCAGCAGGATGTCGGTGCCGCGGCCGGCCATGTTCGTGGCGATCGTGACGCGGCCCGGCTGGCCGGCCTCGGCGACGATGGCCGCCTCGCGTTCGTGCTGCTTGGCGTTGAGCACGGAGTGCGGCACGCCGCGGCGCCCGAGCATGGCCGAGAGGCGCTCGCTCTTCTCGATGCTCGTGGTGCCCACCAGGATCGGGCGCTGGGTCGCGTGCACCAGCGCGATCTCCTCCACCACGGCACCGAACTTCTCCTTCTCGGTGCGGAAGATCTGGTCGTCGAGCTCGAGCCGGATCAGGGGCTGGTTCGTCGGGATGCTGACGACCTCGAGCTTGTAGATGCTCCAGAACTCGGCCGCCTCGGTGACCGCCGTGCCCGTCATGCCCGACAGGCGCTCGTAGAGCTTGAAGAAGTTCTGGTAGGTGATCGTGGCCAGGGTCTGGTTCTCTTCCCGGACCCGGATCTTCTCCTTGGCCTCCACGGCCTGGTGCAGGCCGTCCGACCAGCGGCGGCCCTCCATCAGACGGCCGGTGAACTCATCGACGATGATCACCTGGCCCTCGGTGACGACGTAGTCCTTGTCTACCGCGTAGATGTGGTGCGCGCGCAGCGCCTGCTCGAGCAGGTGCGGCCAGTCGCTCACGCCGCCCTCGAAGAACGAGACGCCCGCGAGCTTCTCGGCCTTCTCCAGGCCCTCGTCGGTGAGCACGCACTGGTGCTCCTTCTCCTTCACCTCGAAGTCCTCGCCGGGCGACAGCCGCCGCGCGACGGCGTCGGCCTCCTCGTACTTGCCGCGGTCCTCCTCGGAGGGGCCCGAGATGATCAGCGGGGTACGGGCCTCGTCGATGAGGATCGAGTCGACCTCGTCGATCACCGCGAAGGGCAGCCCGCGCTGGCACTGGAGCTCCTTCCTCACCTTCATGTTGTCGCGCAGGTAGTCGAAGCCGAACTCGCTGTTCGTGCCGTAGGTGACGTCGCCGCGGTAGATCGGGATGCGTTCCTCGCTGTGCATGGGCGCCTGGATCGCGCCCACCGTCATCCCCAGGGCTTCGTAGACAGGTCGCATCCACTCCGCGTCGCGCCGCGCGAGGTAGTCGTTGACCGTGATCACGTGCACGCCCCGGCCGGCCAGGGCGTTCAAGTAGACCGCCAGCGTGGCCACCAGGGTCTTGCCCTCGCCCGTGACCATCTCGGCGATGCGGCCGCGGTGCAGCACCCAGCCGCCGATGAGCTGGACGTCGAAGTGGCGCATGCCCAGCGCGCGCTTGCTGGCTTCCCGGCAGGCGGCGAAGGCCTCCGGCAGGAGGTCGTCGAGCGTGGCCCCCTTGGCCAGACGGCCCCTGAGCTCGGGCGTGCGACCGCGCAGCTGCTCGTCGGTGAGCGCCTCCATGGCCGGTTCCAGGGCGTTGATGCGCTCGACCAGCGGCAGGATGGACTTGATCACCCGCTCGTTGCGGGTGCCGAAGAGCTTCTTGAGCAGCGTGCCAATCATCGTCGCGGGCGGCCCTGGGGGGGAAGCGCTGGAGCGTAGCAGCGAACGGTCGGGCGACCCCCCTTGCCGGGGAGCGCGCGGGCCGTGGCCGGGACCTACACGGGCATCTTCAGCGTGCCCACCACGTCCTTCAAGCAGCGCGCCCCCAGCGCGGCGAAGCGCTCAGGCAGGCCGTCGAGCACCTCAATGGCTGCGCGTGGGTTGATGTAGTTGGCCGTACCCACCTGGACGGCGCTCGCGCCCGCCACCAGGAACTCCATGGCGTCGTCGGCCGTGGCCACCCCGCCGATGCCCACGATCGGGATGGTCACCACCTTGGAGAGCTGCCACACGATGCGTAGCGCCAGGGGCTTGATGGCGGGGCCGCTCAACCCGCCCAGGCCGCGGCCGAGGAGCGGCGCACGCGTGCGCCAGTCGATGGCCATGCCGACGAAGGTGTTGATCGCGCTCACCGCGTCGGCCCCCGCCTCCTGCGCCGCCACGGCGATGGGGCGGATGTCCGTCACATTGGGCGAGAGCTTGGCGATCAGCGGCCGCGCGGTCACGTCGCGCACACGCCGGACCACGTCGCGCGCGGCGGCGGGCGAGGCGCTGAAATCGAGCCCGCCCGCCACGTTCGGGCACGACATGTTGAGCTCGAGCGCGTCGATGCCGCTCTCGCGCTCCAAGCGCGCCGCGAGCACGGCGAACTCGGCGGCGTCGTGGCCCGCGATGTTGATCACCAGCGGCGCCCCCAGCGTGCGCAGCTTGGGAAGCTCGTGCTCGATGTAGGCCTCGATGCCCGGGTTGGGCAGGCCGATCGAGTTGAGCAGCCCCCCGGCCGTCTCGACCAGCCGCGGCGGGGGGTTGCCCGGCCGCGGCTGCAGGGTGATCGTCTTCACCACCACGCAGCCCAGCCGCGAGGTGTCGTAATAGGGCAGGAACTCGATGCCCTTGCCGTAGGTGCCCGAGGCCGTGCCCACGGGGTTCTTGAGCGTCAGCCGGCCGATCGTGAGCGAGAGGTCGGCCGCCTCGGCGGACGGCACGCCGACAGGCAGCGGCGCGTGCGTCTTCACGGCAGCTGGACCCCGGCGGCCGGCAGGACGCGTTTGGGCGCGGTGGGATGCAGGCCAAAGAGCGCGTCCCAGATCACCAGGCCCACGCCCACGACGATCGAGGCGTCGGCCACGTTGAAGTTGGGCCAGGTCCAGTCGGGCTTCTCGAGAGCCCCCAGGTAGATCAGGAAGAAATCGCGCACCTCCGACCAGCGGATGCGGTCGTAGAGGTTGCCGAGCGCGCCCGAGATGATCAGCCCCAGCCCGATGTGCAGCAGGCGGCTCGCGCGCCGCGTGGCCACGAGCCAGGTGAGCAGAGCCAGCGTGGCTGCCCCCGTGAGCACGAGGATCTCGAAGGTGTAGCCGCGGGCCATGCCGAAGGTGACGCCCGGGTTCCATGTGCCCTGGAGCGCGAAGAAGCCGGGGATGAGGTCGATGTCCCGCTCGCCGTTGCGCCCCTCGCGCAGGACGAGGCTCTCCATGAGCAGGTCCTTGGACACCAGGTCGGCCGCCAGCATCAACCCAAGCAGCACGAAGGCCACCAGCTTGAGCCGCCGCAGCCCGGCTGGCGGGCGGCCCCCCGTGACCGGACCGCTTCGCAGCGCCGCGACACCCGCTCGGCCCGGGGAGGGCCTCGCGCCGGCCACGTCACCCTCAACCTCGTAGGCCCTGGCCTCGGGTCGGGGGACCTGGCCGTCGGGGCCGCTCACCCGCGGTCCTCCAGCTCTTCCTGACGCTTGATGCAGAAGCGCGCGTGGGGCATGACGTCCAGGCGGCCCTTGGGGATCCAGGGGCAGCTCTCGCAGCCGCGCGCCCACTTCTCCTCGGGCAGGTCGGCGCAGCTCTCGCAGACTCCGTAGGGCAGATCGCCCTTGCCGTCGATCTTGTCGATGGCGGAGTCGATCTCACGCACCATCTCGGTCTTGCCCTCGAGCAGGCCCAAGGTGAAGTCCTGCTCGAAGTTGTCGGTGCCGTGGTCGGCCATGTGATCCACGGAGAAGTCCTGGCCCGAGGACTTGAGGGCCTCGCGGGCCAAGCCTTTGCTGCTGCGCACCGAGCCGCTGCGCAGGGCCTCGAGCGCCAGGCGGTACTTCTTCTGCTCGCCCTTGCTGGGCCCGCCCTTGGGCAGCTTGCGCGGACCCGCGGGCACGCCGCCGGCGGTGGCCGCGCCGGAGGTAGGAGCCGCACTCGCGCTCGATGCACTGGCAGCGGCGCTGGCGGAGGCCTTGGGGGCGGCAGCGTGGGAGGCCTTGGCCCCGCCGGCACTCTGGGAGGCCTTGGCGCTGCCGGCGCTCGGGGGAGCCTTGGCCGGAGCGGCACTCTTGGAGGCCTTGGCGGGGGCGGCGCTGGAGGGGGTCTTGGCCGAGGCGCTCCCCGAGCCACTGCCGGAGGTACTGCCGGAGGTACTGCCGGAAGCACTGCTGGAGGTACCGGATGCCTTGCCTGAGGCACTGCCCGAGGCGCTGGCGCCGGGCTTGCCGGAGGCGCCTCCCGCAGCACTGGCTGCCCTGCCGGCGCCCTTGGACTCAGGCTTAGGAGCAGGGTCGGGACGGCTCGGCATCGGGGCTCCCACGGCCCCGCACTGCCGGGGCCCCATCCAGCCTCCTGAGGGGGGGGCTGCGGAGGCGGGAAGATACGTGGAGAGCGGGGCATGGTCAACGAGGCCGCGCCCCCCCATGGCGACTGGCACGCGATTCGTGCGTCGCATTCATTTCCTGTTCAAGCACGGTCCCCCGGGGGCCGCTCCCAGGTACATGAGCGTGGCCCGCCCCCCCCGCCGACCCGACCAGATCCTGAGCGCCTGGCTCGACCACCTGGAGGTGGAACGCGGCGCCTCGAAGCACACCCTGAGCGCCTACCGTCGCGATGTCCTGGCCTTTCTCGTAACCCTCAAGCTCGACCCCCGGGCCGACGGCCAGCTGGCGCTCGTCACGCATGCCGAGCTGGTGCGCTGGCTGGGCTTCGAACGCCGGGCGGGACGTGCGCCCGCGAGCATCGCACGGCGGCTGGCGGCGCTGCGTGGCTACCTGGCCTTCGCGCAGTCCTTGGGCGCCGTGAGCGGCGATCCGACCCAGGGACTGCCCGTGGGGAAGGGCTGGGAGCGCCTGCCCAAGGTGCTGCCCGCCCGCCAGGTGACGCAGCTGCTCACCTCGGTGGCGGGCAGGGGGCCGCTGACGCTGCGCGACCGAGCGCTGCTGGAGTGCCTCTATGCCAGCGGCGCGCGCGTCTCGGAGGCCTGCGGCTGGACCCTCAAGGACGTCAAGCTCGACCAGCGCGTGGCCCGCTGCCAAGGCAAGGGGGGCAAGGAGCGCTGGGTGCCGCTGGGCGAGCCGGCGGTCCACGCGCTGCAGGCCTGGCTGACCGAGGGGCGGTCGGCGCTCGTGAAGGAGCACGCTTCGGATCGGATGTTCCTGACGCGCGGCGGGCGGCCGCTCGATCGCCACCGCGTCTTCCGCCTGCTCTCCTCGCATGCCCGCGCCGCAGGCCTGGCAGCGCGCCTGGGCCCCCACACGCTGCGCCACTCCTTCGCCACGCACCTGCTGGGTGGCGGCGCCGACCTGCGCGTGGTGCAAGAGCTGCTGGGCCACGCCAGCGTCAAGACCACGCAGATCTACACGCATGTGGACCAGGGCCGCCTCAAGGCGGTCCACAGCAAGTTCCACCCACGCGCCTAGAAGCCTGTCGGGGGCTTGGGCCGCGCAGGCGGCCCAGGCGCCCTCCGGATTCTAGCTACCCGTTCGGTCGGCAGCTGCGGCCCCACGTTGGGCGCACATCGATCGGCAGGGCGTGTCTGGAAGGCGCGCTATGTTCACGGGCAGGCCCGGAGGGCACGCCGTGAAGATCTTCCTGGACACCGCCGAGGTCGCCGAGATCCGCAAGTATGCCGCCTGGGGCATCGTGGACGGCGTCACCACCAACCCCACGCTCATCGCCAAGAGCGGGCGCGTCTTCGAGGAGGTCGTCGAAGAGATCTGCGGCCTCGTGGACGGTCCGGTCTCGGCCGAGGTCACCGCGCTCGACGCCGAGTCCATGGTGCGTCAAGGGCTGGCGCTCTCGGGCATCCACAAGAACGTGGTCGTGAAGGTACCGCTGATCCCTGAGGGCTTGAAGGCCACCAAGGAGCTCACGCGCCGGCGTATCCGCACGAACGTGACGCTGTGCTTCTCGGTCACGCAGGCGCTGCTCGCCGCGAAAGCGGGCGCCTCCATGGTGAGCCCGTTCGTGGGCCGTCTCGACGACGTGGGCGTGGACGGCATGGCGCTGATCGGCGACATCTTGACGGCCTTCAGGCACTACGACTATGGCACCGAGGTGCTCGTCGCCAGCGTGCGCACGCTCGAGCACGCCACGCAGTCGGCGCTCCTGGGCGCCCACATCGCCACGCTGCCGCCCAAGATCCTCGACCTGATGGTGGGCCACCACCTGACCGACAAGGGCCTTGCCCAGTTCCTGAAAGACTGGGAATCGCGGGCCAAGGCGCCCGCGATTCCAAGTTATGTGGTGGGGCCCGCGAGCGCGGCACGCTCCGGGTAGACTCGCGGGCCACGTGCGCCGCATCGCCCTCGCCCTGATCGTCCTATCCGCGTCGGCTGACTTCAGCCGCGCCGGCGAGATCAACGAGGCTCAGGCCCTCACGCTCGAGAGCTACGCCACGCTCAAGGCCGCCATCGCGCCATCGCCCGCCGAGTGCGTCTGGCGCGAGATCGGCTGGCTCCCCACCTTCGGGGAAGCGGTGGCCGAGGCGCGCCGCGCAGGCAAGCCCATCTTCCTGTGGGCCATGAACGGGCATCCGCTCGCCTGCGTGTGAAACAACGGTGTGACCGCCCGGCGGGCGGTCTTCCCTGACGCGAAGGTGCGCGCCCTGCTCCAGCGCTTCGTGCCCGCGGCCGACGAGGTCGGCAGGCTGCAGCGCGGCAAGGACCCCGAGAGCCTGCTGTTCCAGAAGGTGGCCGAACAGGGTCACTACGCCGGCCGGAGCGTGCCCACCAGCACGCGCCAGGGTCTCTACGCCACGACCGCCGACGGACGCATGCTGGCGTCCATCAACCACAACGACCCCGCGCGCGTGGCCGCCATGCTCGAGAAGGCTCTCGCCGCCTGGGACGCCCTGACCGAGGCCGAGCGCGCCACGCAAGCCGGCTGGGACGGCACCACCGACCGTCAGCGCTTGGAGGGCCGCTACCCCCAGGACGGCCTCGTGCTGCGCGTCACCACCCGCGATCTGGAGCGTCCGGGGGCTGCGGGGGCGGCGCCGCGCGACGACTGGCGCAGCAAGGCCTGGAACCTCGACTACCTCTGGTTTCGCTCCGAGGAGGCGGCGACGTTCGTGCCCGAGAAGCGCGCGCTGGGCGCTACGCGCACACTCGCCCCTGCTGCGCTCGACCGCCTCACGCGCGTGCAGCTGGTGGACAACGTGCGCGGCCAGACCTACCCGGCACCCAAGGAGAGCCTCGAGCGCGCGCGGCTCACGACGACCGTCGCCTCGGTGAAGGGCACGCGCGTCACGCTCGCTCTCGAGGGCGAGGCACGCTGGGAGCAGTCGGGCTCCTGGTCCATCGGAGACAACGGTGCCGCCACGGCCACGAAGCGCGGCTTCGAAGGCCGCCTGCTCGGCAGCGCGACCTGGGACACGAAGACCAACCGCTTCGTCGCCTTCGAGCTGCTTGCCGTCGGCACCCGCTGGGGCGCCACCCAGTACAACGGCCGCCACGACGATCTCGCTCCCCAACCGATCGGCTACCTCTTCGAGCTCGCCTCCGACGCCCCCCACGAGCACGTCGCCCCCGCCGGCTTCTGGGAGTACGGGTGGTGAGCACGCGACCGCGGAAGCAACGCCCCAACTCGGTGCGCAAGCGCGCCTGCAGCTCCATCCTCCAGGCCTACGGCAACGACTTCGACGTCGAAACGTTCCTGCGGCGCGTGCCTTGGCGCCCACACCGCGTGCGCTGCAACTGGTGGGAGGGCCCGGGCTTCGCACGCTGCAACGGCTTCAACCTGATCGTCACGCGGATCTCACGCGACCGGCCGAAGGCCATCGTAGCCGCCGTACACCGTTGGGTCGTGGCGAACCGCCGCCACATCGAACGCCTGCGCGCCGATCCCAACGTCACCACCCTCACCCTCGATGTCGCGATCAACTTCCCCGACCTCACGCCGGATCCCCAGTTCGAGTCCTCCATGATCCGCTTCCCCCCTGCCTTCCAGGCCCTGCTCTCGCGCCTGCACGTGATGCTCGTGACCAGCGTCTACCGCCGACCCGACGTGCGCCGTCGCCCCTGACTAGCCGGTCCCTGACCCCGCCTACTCACTAGTGAGTAGCTGGTGCCTGACCCCGCCTACTCACTTGCGCCGGACTCAAGACGCTCGCGCAGCAGACGACCGAGGCGTTCGCCGATGCCGTGAAACGCAGGGGCCTGACCCCAGCGTCTCTTGTGTCCGCATCGCTTGAAACGCAGGGGCCTGACCCCAGCGTCTCTTGTGTCCGCATCGCTGGGAATCTCGCGCGGGGCTCCCTGGGAACGCCAGGCTCCACCCTGGCATCTTCGTCTCGGCAGGGAGGCGGATGCCGACGATCCCGGTCATGGCGCGGGGCGTCAGCAGGGAATGGGGCCATGGCGAATGCGGGTCTCGCGCCAGACCCCAAAACACGCCGCTCGCCTCGTCGCCAGAGCCAGGCTGGAGCCTGGCGCTCCCAGGCGCCTGAGATCTCACGACGGCGGTCACACAGTTGGAGGATCCCGCAGGCCTTCGATCTCCGCGTCCCCCGCGCTCTATTCGCGTGCGCCCGCTTCCAGCCGCTCGCGCAGGGCTCGTGCCAACCGCTCGCCGATGCCGGGCTGGGCTGCGAGGTCCTCGATCGAGGCGGCTCGCACGCCGGAGACGGAGCCGAAGCGCGTAAGCAAGGCACGCTTCTTGGCGGGTCCGAGGCCGGGGATTCCGTCGAGAGCCCCGCTGCCGAAGGCCTCGGCGCGGCGCTTCCTCTGGTAGCGCCCCGCGAAGCGGTGGGCCTCGTCGCGCACCTTCACCAAGAGCCGCAGTGCCGGATCGTCCTCCGCGAGCACGCGCGCTGAGTCCATGGAGGCGGCCCCCGTGGCGTCGGCCGTGGGGAGGATCAGACGCTCGGGCGTGTCGCTCCCCCCCGGCCCCCCGCCACTACGCGCCTTTGCCAAGCCGACCATGGGGATCGGCGCGTGACCCAGCTCGGCCAGCGCGCGTTGGGCCGCCTCCAGCTGTCCGCGACCGCCGTCGATCAAGACCAGATCGGGCAGGTCGCCCAGGCTCTCGCCTCGCGCGAAGCGGCGGCGGATCACCTCGGCCATACCGCCGTAGTCGTCGCCGCCCTCGGCCTCGCGGATGGCGAAGTGGCGGTAGGCGCTGGAGTCGGGCACACCGGCCACGAGCACGCTCATGGCCGCAACCGGCTCGCTCCCCCCGAGATGCGAGAGGTCGTAGCCCTCGATGCGCTGCGGCGGGCCGCTGAGGCCGACGAGCTCTCCCAGGCGCTGGAGGGCAGCCTGTGCGTCGTGCGCACGAGCGGAGTGTTCGGCCAGGGCCTCCACGGCATTGCGCGTGGCCAGGGCGAGCAGCTCGACGCCGGGGCCGCGCTGCGGACGGCGCACCTCGACGGGTCCGCCGCGCAAGCCTGCCAACACGCTCTCGATGCCCGCCACGTCCTCGGGCAGCTCTTCCACGAGCACCTCGGGGGGGACGACCTTGCCGCGCAGGTAGAACTGCTCCAAGAACAGCGTCACCAGCTCGCGGCGCGTGCGCGCCCCCTTCTGCGTCCAGGAGCGCGCGGCGAGCAGATGCCCATCGCGCACGTAGAGCACGCTGAGCATGGCCACGCCGCCGGCCAACGCCACGGCGAGCACGTCGCGGTCCTTGCCGTCCGGGCTCACGACCTCCTGGCGCTTGACGGCGCCTTCGAGCGCCGCGATACGGTCGCGCACGAGCGCCGCGCGCTCGTAGGCGAGGCTCTCGGAGGCCGCGTGCATCTCCTCCTTCAAGCGCTCCAGCAGACCTGCGTCGCGCCCCTTCAAGACCGCCACGGCGCCGTCGAGCAAGGCGCCGTAGGCCGCTTCGTCGATCGCCCCGATGCAGGGTGCCGCGCAGCGCCCGATCTGGTGGTAGAGGCACGCGCGCTCACGCTCGGCCAGCTCGCGGTCCGAGCAGGTGCGCAGGGGGAAGCGCGTGCGCAGGAAGCGCAGGGTGCGACGCACGGCCTGGGCGCTGGCGAAGGGACCCAGGTAGAGCGCGCCGTCGCGCTTCACCTTGCGCACGAGCCGCAAGCGCGGGAAGGGATGCTCGCGGTCCACACGCACCAGCAGGTAGGACTTGTCGTCCTTCAAGCGCAGGTTGTAGTGCGGCCGCTCCTGCTTGATGAGCGTGTTCTCGAGCAACAGCGCCTCGCCGGCGCTGCTGCAGACGATCACGTCCACATCCGCCGCGCGCCGCATCAGCAGGCGGATCAGCGGCCGTCCGTCGCCGCCCTCGTTCAAGTAGGACCGCACGCGGCTGCGCAGGTTCTCGGCCTTGCCCACATAGAGCGCCCGGCCGTGGGCGTCCTTCCACACGTAGACGCCCGGCTCCGCGGGCAGACGTGCGACGCGTTCGCGCAGGACCGCGTGGGACTCGTCGGGCACCGCAGACATGCCCTCAGCGTACCGGCGCCGCGACTCAGACCCCCGCGTGCACCACGGGCATGGGTCGGGCCTCCGAGCACAGCACCACCAGCAGGTGAACCTCGCGCACGGGCCCCCTGGGAGCGCCAGGCTCCAGCCTGGCCTCTTCGTCTCAGGGGGGAGGCTGGATGCCGTCCACCGGCATGCGGACGTGCGTCCTCAGCGCGGCACGCTCCCTTGCCATGCGATCCTCGCGCGCGCGCCGTGGGCGCGCCGGCCAGCGCCTACTCCCCTGGGGCACCGGGCGCCGCATCCTCTGCGGCGCGCGCCGGCGTCTCGCCCGCCTTCAGGATCAGCGTCTCGACGCGCTTCAGCTCGTCGCGCAGCCGCGCAGCGTCCTCGAACTTGAGATCGCGCGCTGCAGCGCGCATGCGATGCTCCAGGTCGTCGCGGCGCTCGGGGAGCGGGCGCGGGTCGCGTTCGCTCATGCCCGGCGAGACGAGGCCCGCCACGTCCACGTAGTCGCGCTCGGCGTACACGGCGCCCACCGTGTCGCGGATCGCGCGCACGACGCTGCGGGGCGTGATGCCGTGCTCGAGGTTCCACGCGCTCTGCCGCGCCCGGCGGCGGTCCATCTCGGAGAGCGCACGCGTCATGCTGTCGGTACGCCGGTCGGCGTAGAAGATCACCCGGCCCTCAAGGTTCCTGGCCGCGCGTCCTGAGACCTGGATCAGGCTCGTCTCGCTGCGCAGGAAGCCCTCCTTGTCAGCGTCCAGCACGGCCACCAGGCCCACTTCGGGCAGATCCAGGCCCTCGCGCAGCAGGTTGATGCCCACCAGCACGTCGAAGACCCCCAGGCGCAGGTCGCGCAAGATCTCGGCGCGCTCAAGCGTGGTCACGTCGCTGTGCATGTAGCGCGCTTTCACGCCCACCTCGCCCAGATGCTCGGTCAGCTCCTCGGCCATGCGCTTGGTCAAGGTCGTGGCCAGGACGCGCTCCTTCCTGGCCACCGTGGTGCGCACCTCGGCCAGCAGGTCGTCCACCTGCCCGCGCGCGGGGCGCACCTCCACGGGCGGATCCACGAGCCCGGTGGGCCGGATCACCTGCTCGGCCACGGCGCCGCCGGCCTTCTTCTTCTCCCAGGGGCCCGGCGTGGCGCTGACGTAGAGCGCCAACGCGATGCGCTCCTCGAACTCGGCGAACGTGAGCGGGCGGTTGTCGAGCGCGCAGGGCAGGCGGAAGCCGTACTCCACCAGGTTCTGCTTGCGGCTGCGGTCACCGGCGTACATGCCCCCCACCTGCGGGATCGAGACGTGGCTCTCGTCCACCACCAGGAGGAAGTCCTCCGGGAAGTACTCGAGCAGCGTGGCCGGAGCCTCACCGGGCAGGCGGCCGTCGAGATGGCGCGAGTAGTTCTCGATGCCCGGGCAGAAGCCCGTCTCGCGCATCAGCTCGAGGTCGTAGCGCGTGCGCCGAGCCAGACGATCGGCCTCGGCCACCTTGCCGTGCTTCCTGAACCACACGAGCCTCTCGACCAGCTCGGCGTCGATGGCGGTGATGGCGCGCGCCAGCGCGTCGTCGCTGTTCATGTAGTGGCTGGAGGGGAAGAACGAGGCCGCGGGCTTTCGCGCATAGACCTCGCCCGTGAGCGCGTCCACCTCCTCGATACGCTCGATCGTGTCGCCGAACCACTCGATGCGCATGACGCGGTCCTGCAGGTCGGAGGCGCCCACCTCCACCACGTCACCGCGCACGCGGAACGTGCCGCGCGCCAACCCGAAGTCGTCGCGCCGGTAGCGGATGCGCGCCAGACGCCGCAGGAAGACGTCGCGGTCGAGCGTGTCGCCCTCGTTCACCCACACGTGGTAGGCGCGGTACTCCTCGGGCGAGCCCAGGCCGTAGATGCACGAGACGCTGGCCACCACGATCGTGTCGCGCCGCGTCAGCGCCGACTTCGTGGCGGCGTGCCGCATGCGGTCGATGCGGTCGTTGATGCTGGCGTCCTTCTCGATGTAGAGGTCGGCGGTGGGGAGGTAGGCCTCGGGCTGGTAGAAGTCGTAGAACGAGACGAAGTACTCCACCGCGTTGTGCGGGAACAGATCGCGGAACTCGTCGAAGAGCTGCGCCGCCAGCGTCTTGTTGGGCGCCAGGACGAGCGTGGGCCGTCCCAGCCGGGCGATCACGTTGGCCACGGTGAAGGTCTTGCCGCTGCCCGTCACGCCCAGCAGCACCTGGTGGGCGTGACCTTCGCTGAAGCCCTTCACCAGCGTCTCGATGGCGGCTGCCTGGTCGCCGGCCGGGCGAAATGCGCTGGTCAGCCGGAACTCGGCCCGCTCGCCCAGCGGGGCGATCGAGGCATTGCGCTTGCGGCGGGGGGCCGGGGGGGAGGCCCCTTCGCGCCCGGCCGTGGGGTCAGCGTCCGCCACCCGCGCCACCGGGAGCGGGAGGACGATCGCCGGCCTCGTCCTGCTCGTCCACACGTGGGTCCCAGGGCTTGAGCTCGGTCTTCCAGGAGCCCTTCTCGAGCCATCCGTTCCAGCGCTTGGCCACGCCAGTGGCCCAATCGGGCGAGGACTCTGCCTGGATCCGGTCGCGCGTCCTGGCGGTGCGCTCCATGTGGCCGTCGATCGCGCGCAGGACGCGATCGACGATGCTCGCGCGGATCAGTCCGGGGCGCTTCTCGAAGGTCTCTTTGTCCTGGATGTGCTTGAACTCGCTCACCAGACGCCAGATGGCCTTGCGATTGAAGCCCACCAGCGCAGCTTGCGCCTCCTGCGCCGAGCGGCCCGTGTCGTTGATCACCGTGTCCAGGGCGCGCTCGATGCGCTCCTTCTCGTCGGCCGTGACGGCAAGCTCGGCGCAGGAGGTGCCCGTACCCGGCGCCGGAAGTTGCCGGAATCGGCAGGCCCGGGAGCGGCACCGGGGTCCCAGGAACAGCGGCGCCGGGTACGGGCACGCCCAAGGGCGTGGGCAGCCCGGAGGGCCCGGTCCCCGCTGCGGTACCAGGTGCGGTACCAGGTGCGGTCCCGGGATCGACCGGCGCGGGCTCCGGCGGCTTGTCCTTGCCGCCCATCACGACGACCACCAGCACCACCGCGAGCACCAAGCCGCCGATGCTTCCCCATAGCAGAGCAGCGTTGCTCTTGGGCGGAGGCTGGAAGCGCGGGCGGCCCTCGTCTTCCTCGGGCTCCTCGCGCGTGCGCGAGCGCCGGACGGCACCACCGCGACGCGCGCCACCGCGACGCGCGAGGCGCGTGCTGGGGGCACCACCGGCGGCCGGGGCCGGCGCGAAGGCGGAGAGGTCCATGGCCTGCCCGCACTTCGTGCAGGTGAACTCGGCCGGGACCTCGCCCTGGATGCGATACTTCTTCCCGCAGGAGGGGTTGGGACAGAGGACTTCTTGGCTCATGCGTGCCTCCGGGGGGCAGATGCTACCTCCCCAGGGCTGTCCTCGGCTGACTTCGCAGCGCCCGGTCGGCGCACTGGCCTGAGGGCGCTCGGGCCAGCGCGTCGTCCTGACGGAGGAACGTCCTCCGCGTCGGCCCTCCGCATCCCAGCCAGCACGCCGCTGCTGCCCCAGCCCGGCATGTGGATCGAAACGAGGACCCCACCGATCCCCACGGTTCGCTTCCACCCCGGACTGCCCTCGTGACGGGCGTCGGCCGCCGGGGGCGTAGGCTGGCCCGCCGTGGCCGATCTCGCCTCCACCTACCGCTCGCTGGCAGCGCTGCATCGGGCGGGGATCGCGTGGCCCGCGGCGCTGGCCTCGGCGGCGCCCTCCTCGGCGCCCTGGGCCCTGGCCCGCACGCGTGTGGAGGAGGGCGAGCCGCTTTCCAGCGCCCTGCGCGGCGCCGTGGAGCCGATCGACCTCGCGCTCCTGCGCGCGGGCGAGGCCGGCGGCTCGCTGGAAGGGGCGCTCGAAGCGCTCTCGCGGCGGCACGAGGAGGCGCACCGCGACCGCGGCCGACGGCGTGCGGCCCTGGCCTACCCGCTGATGCTCGCGCACATCGCGGCCCTGCTGCTGCCCCTGCCGGACCTCATGCAGCGGCGCCTGGGCTCGGCCTTGATGTGGTTCCTGCTGCCGTTGGTCCCGCTCTACGGCTTCTGGTTCTACGCGCGCCGCCGGCCCACGCCCGACCGCCCGTTGCCCTACCGCTTCCCCTTCAGCGCGCGCGTCGAGGAGCAGGACGCCGAAGCGCTCGAAGCCCTGGGCACGCTCTACGACGCTGGCGTGCCGCTGGGCGAGGCGCTGCCGCTGGCGCGTGCCGCCGGCCCCCACGGCCGCGTGGGCCGCGACCTGCTGCGCGCCGAAGGCCACGTGACACGCGGCGAACCGCTGGCGGCCGCTTGGCGCGACGCCCCCGCCACGCTGGCCGCGGGCCTGCGCACCGGCGAGCTCACGGGCTCGCTCGGGCGTGAGTGTCGGGCCGCCTCCGAGCGCCTGCGCGAGGACGCCGCGCTGCGCCGCACGCGCACGCTCGCGCGCGCGTTGCCCCTGATCATGCTGGGCATCGGACTGATCGTGGGCGCGCGCGTGATCAGCTTCTACGCCGCGGCGCTCGGGCGCGCTGGTCTGGTCCGTTAGACCACGCGCCGTGCCTGATCAGGCGCAGGCGAGGGCTCCGCGGGCGCCGTGAGATCGGGAGGCGCTTGCCCGCCGATGAGGGCCCGCTGCACCGTGTCCGCCAGCAGCGCACCCAGGAGCATGCCTTCCAGCGGCGAGAACGTCGGCGCGGCCTGACCCGGCGCCTCGATCCACGGCGCACGCACCACTTCGAGCCGGCCCTCGCTGCTGCTGCGCGCGGCCCAGGCCACACCCACGCCGGGCAGGCTCGCCGCCAGGCTGCGACCGGAGCGTACGTCCACGGAGCCCAGGCCCGCGGCGACAAGGTAGGCTCGCGCCACCTCCACGCCAGGCGCGGGTCCGCGCAGCACCACGCGTGCGCTGGCCAGGCGCCGCTGTCCCTGCTCGCCGAAGTCGGGCAGCACGATCTGACGCGCGAAGCGCTCGAGCTCCTGCGGCGCCATCGGCCCGGGAGCGTCAGGGTCAGGTCGCCAGGCACGCCGCACGCGCAGGCGCAGGCCCATGCCCAGCGGCTCCTCGACCAGCACCGCGTGTCCCAAGGCGCGCACGCCGTCGGGCACGGTCGCAGCTCCCTCCAAGCCCAGCCAGATCTCCACGATGTCGCCGTTCCCCGCCGCGTCGAGGCGCTGACGCGCGCGCAGCAGGTTCATCGGGCAGCGCTCGGTGCTCAGGTCCAAGACCCCCGGCGGCGCGGGCTCGCGCGCGCCCGCGGACGTTGCGACATCCGCATGCGCGTAGGCACGACCCTCCGGCCGTCCACGCTCACCGCACACGCTGCACTCGGGCTCGGCGCGCGCGTTCAGCCGCGTCCAGCGCCGCTGCTCCAGATCCAGCACCTCGTAGCCGCGGCTGGGCGCGCGTGGATCGGCCAGGCGACGCAGCGCCACCCTGGCCGCCCAAAAGCCCACCGCGCCCACGACACCGTTCCACACCCCAAGATCCGAGCAGCTACCGCCCTCCTCGGCGTCCAGCCGCCCGAAGATGCAGGCCAGACACGGACGTCCGCCTGCCGGGATGTCGAGCAGCCGCCCCTCGGAGCGCACGCCGGCCGCATGCACGAGCGGCACGCCGCGCTCGACGGCCAAGGCGTTCAAGCCATCCTTGGCGCGCGCGCCGTCGGTGGCGTCGATCAGCAGGCTGGCGCCGTAGAGCAGGTCGTTGGCGTTGCGGCCGTCAAGCGGCGCCTTGACCGCCGTCAGGGTCAGGCCCGGGCGCTTGAGCCGCTCGGCGGCCGCCTCGACCTTGCGCCGACCCAGATCGTCGGACCCGAAGAGCACCTGACGAGGCAGGTTGTGCAGCGCCACCACGTCGGGATCCACCAGCGTGAGATGGCCCACGCCTGCCTCGGCCAGCCCCCAGGCAGCCGGACAGCCGATGCCGCCCAGACCGGCCACGACGATGTGGGCGCGCGCAGGATCGAAGGAGAGCGTCACGGACCGATGGTACGCCGCGCTGTGGTGCTCCGACGAAGAGTGCGCAGCCCGGCAGCGCTCGCCGCGCAGGTCAGGCCCAGCGCTCCCCACAAGGCGGCGGTGACAGGGGCTCTGGGGCGCTCGATGGATGTGGCGGCGAGCGGCACCGTGGCATAGACAGGGAGGTCCAACAGCCGGTCGAAGCGCGCCGCGTCGTAGGCGAGCGCCGTGCCCGCGTCCAGATGCAGCAGCGCCTGCCGCACGCCCCAGCGCGCCGCGCGCGGAAGGCGCTCGGCCAGCGGGTCGGCCCAGAACAGGCCGGTCAACCCGGCCGTGAGGAGGGCCAGCGCCACGGCACCGGAAGCCACCGGAGGCGCTCCCACCACGCGGCCGAGCTCCGCCAGTCCCAGCGCCGCCAGCCCCACACCCGCGCAGAGGACCAGCGCGGCCAGCGCGCCCTCGGGCGTGGCGCCGCCGGCCCACAGAAGCGCCCCCACTGCCGCGGCCCCGAAGGCGAGCGAGGCCACGGCCTGGCGCAGCGTGAGCTGCGCGAAGGCGAACACGGCCGCGGCGACAGCCAGCGCCGCCAACCCGGAGCGGAAGCGCCCCTCGGCGCCGCCGCCGAAGGCGGCCACGAGGGCGCCGGCCAGGGCCGGCAACGCGGCCACGAACGCCACGCGCCGCGCCGCCCGCGAAGGCAGGTGAGCCGCGCGGGCCACGCTCAGTCGAGCTGGCCCAGCGCCAGCGCCAGGCTCTGCAGCGCATAGGCGGTCGCAAGCGTGCGCGAGCCCTCGTCCCAGCGCTCCGCCTTCTCGTTCTTCCAGCCGCCGTCTGGGCTCTGCAACGAAACCAGCCGCGCGGCCAGCTCGGCGCGCCAGTCGTGCGCGCGCCCTTCGGCGTCCGCCACGCCGAGCGGCTTCTTGGTCACCTTCTCGTAGAGCGACAGGGTGCGCGCCAGGGTGAAGTAGTAGTAGTAGAGCCCCTGCTGGCCGGCCAACGCAGGGTCCTTGGCCTGCTCGAACCCCGGGTTGCGCTCGAGCGTCCAGCTCTTGGTGATCCAACCCAGCGCCGCCACCACGCGCGGGTCGGCGGGATCGACGCCGCTCAGGATCAGGCACTTGAGCAACGCGTAGGTCATCGAGCCGTAGGAGCGCAGCTCCACCTTGCCGTCGCTGCGCTTGACCACACCGGCCTTGCTCTGGTCGGGAGCGTAGCCCGCTCCGCCGTCGTTGCCGGCCACGATCGTTACGGGCTCGCCCTCGATCTCCGCCACCAGCTCGAGCACGTTGCCCTCGCTGCGGTTCTGCACGCGCTTCAAGTAGCTCTGGATGCGCAGCCACACGGGGTGGTCGGCGGGCAGCCCGGCGCGCGCGAGCGCGTCGGCGGCGAATTGCAGGTTGGAGAGGTCGGCCGCCTGCGGCTGCTTGCTCTTGTAGGGGAAGCCGCCGAAGGAGGGATCCTCGGCCGAGCCCTGGATCTGCGTCGACGCCAGGAAGTCGCGCGCCTTGGCCTGGACTGCCGCAAGCTCGGGGCGGCGCACCATCGAAAGGGCCGAGATGGCGGCGCTGGTCTGGTAGGTGACGAAACGCTCGTTGTCCCAGATCGAGCCGTCTGCCTGCTGGTGCTTGGCGATGAAGGCCAGGGCCTTGCCAAGCGACGCATCGGTCGTGCGCTGCTCGCGCGGCGTGGCGCCAGCCAGGGCCGCCAGCGCCATGGCGGTGTAGCCCACGTTGCCCGGCATCTTGAGCTCAGGGTCGCCGAAGGAGCCGTCCTCGCCTTGCAGCGAGCGCAGCAGCGCGGCACCCTTCGCGAGCGCCGCTTGAGCGGCCTCCTTGGCGGCAGGGGTCTGCGCATCTCGCGGCACGCCCTTGGCATCCCCGGCCGGCGCCGGGGCCTCTCTCGGGCGAACCTGTCCGTCGGCGGGGGCCTGCTCCCTGCCGCCGCAGGCGACCAGCGGCAGCGCGAGGAGCAGCAGTCCAAGGGTGGGCATACGCATGCTGAACGGCTCCGGGGGACCTCTCGGCGAACGTCCCGAGCCTACCCGCGGTTCATGCGCCGCCCCCCGCGGTCCGCGGAGGTCGGCTCAGCGCGCGGGCGGCGATGCCGGCTTGGTCGCAGAGCAGCCGGGCTTGACCGGCCCGCAGCCGCAGCCGCCCCCCGAGCCTCCTGGACGCAACCGCCGACGAGCGCGCCGCAGCAGGTAGAAGGCCGCGAGCGCCACCAGACCGAGGACGAGGGCCAGTTCCATGCCTCTAGGTTACCGCGCGCACGACCAGCGCGGTGAGCCAAGCGCCCACCCAGGCCAGCGCGGTCATGTAGACGAAGGTGAAAGCGGCCCAGGACCAGCGCCCGGTCTCGCGGCGGATCACCACCAGCGTGCTGGCGCACTGCGCGCACAGCGCGAAGAAGACCATCAGCGCCAGCGCCGAGGCCAGGTCGAACACGGGTTGGCCGACCTTGGGGCCGCTCTCCCAGCGCGCGTCCTTCAAGCGCTGGCGCAGGGTCTCGCTCTCGGCATCGGCTTCGTCGCCCAGGTTGTAGATCACGCCCAGCGTGCCGACCACGACCTCGCGGGCGGGGAAGGAGGCGATCACGGCCATCGACACCTTCCAGTCCCAGCCCAGGGGCTCGAAGACGGGTTCGACGAAGTGGCCCATGCGGCCCAGGTAGGACTGCCGCTGCTGCGCGCCGTCGGCCTTGACCTCGCTCGCTTGGAGCAGCTCGTCGCGCGCCAGGGCGACGGCGGCGACCTGCTCCAGCTCGGCGGCCTCGAAGCGCCGGAAGGCCTCCTCGACGGCCTCGCGCACCGCCGGGGGTTGGCTCGTGCCGAGCTCGCGCGCCTGCTCCTGCGCAGCACGCTCGATGGCTCTCAGCTCGGCGGCCCGAACCTCGGCCGCCTCGAAACGTGCCACCTCCGCGCGGCCCTCGGCACCCCGGTCGGGGTGCTGGGGAAACCTGCCCAACGCCCAGACGACGATGCTGGTGGCCAGGATCAGCGTGCCCGCGCGCACCACGAACTCGCGCCCGTTGCGCCACATGGCGCGCCCCACGACGCGCGCCTGCGGGATCCGGTAGGGCGGCAGCTCGACCAGGAACGAGGGCGTGTCGCCCTTGAGCAGGGTGCGCTTCAAGAGGAAGGCGACCGGGATCGCCACCAGGATGCCCACGAAGTACATGGCGGTGAAGACCAGACCCTGGAGGGGCAGGAAGCCCAGCACCGTGGCCGCGGGGACGAACGCGCCGATCAGGATCACGTACACGGGGATGCGGGCGCTGCACGACATGAGCGGCGCCACGAGGATGGTGGCGATGCGGTCGCGCCGGCTCTCGATGGTGCGCGTGGCCATGATGCCGGGGATGGCGCAGGCGAAGGAGGAGAGCATGGGGATGAACGAGCGGCCCGAGAGGCCCACGCCGCGCAACAGGCGGTCCATCAGGAAGGCCGCGCGCGCCATGTAGCCGCAGCCCTCGAGCAGCGCCAGCAGCCCGAAGAGGATCACGATCTGCGGCAGGAAGATGAGCACGCCGCCCACCCCGGCGAGGATCCCGTCCACCAGCAGGCTCTTGAGCAGCCCGTCCCCGAGGATCTCGAGGCCAGCGACCCAGGTCGACAGGTTCCCGATCAGGTCCTCCTCGATCAGGCTCATGAGCGGATCGGCCCAGGCGAAGATCGCCATGAAGACCAGCGCCATGATCACCACCAGCGCCAGCGTGCCGAACAGGCGGTGCGTCAGCCAGGCATCGATGCGGTCGGAGTGCGTGCGCGCAGCGACCTCGGGCTGCGTCACGCAGCGCGCCACCAGGGGCGCCAGGAACCCGTAGCGCACGCCGGCCTCGAGGCCCGGCCCAAGGCCCGTCGCCCGTAGCCGCTCGCGCGCGGCCTCGAGCGCGGCGCGTGCCGCCGGGGCGGCTGCGTGGGCGCGCGCCTCGGCCTCGCCGCCGACGTCGAGCAGCGCGCGCCGCCGCTCCACGGGCGTGAGCGCGGGCAGCACGGAAGCCAGCTCGGCCTCGGCCGCCAGCAGCGCCGGGGGCCAGGTCAGGGGGGTCGGGGGGGCCTCTCGATCGAGCGCCGCGAGGATCTCGCGTGTGAGCTCCAGCGTGCCCTCCCCGCGCAGCGCCACCGTGGCGACCGCGCGCACACCCAACGCCGCGCCCAGCGCCGCCGCGTCGATGGTGAGTCCGCGCTTCGTGGCGTCGTCGGACAGGTTGAGCGCCAGCACCACGGGCAGCCCCACCTCGAGCACCTGCGTAGCCAGATAGAGGTTGCGCTGCAGGTTCGTGGCATCGAGCACCACGACCACGGCCGCGGGCCGCGGCGTGTCGGCGCGCCGGCCCAGCAGCACGTCCACCGCGACCATCTCGTCGGGCGAGCGCGCCGCCAGGCTGTAGGTGCCCGGCAGGTCGATCAGGCGCACGACGGTGCCCTCGGGCGTGCCGCGCAGGGTGCCGACAGTGCGCTCGACGGTGACGCCGGGGTAGTTGCCCGTGCGGGCGGTGCCCCCGGTGAGGGCATTGAAGAGCGTGCTCTTGCCGACGTTGGGATTGCCGATGAGGGCGACCCAGCGCTCCGTGCGCGTGGGGACGACGGCGTTTCCCGGCGACCTCATGCCAGGCGCTCCACCGCGATGCCACGCGCGTCACCCTTGCGCAGCGAGAGCAGGTAGCCCCACAGGCGGATCTCCATGGGATCTCCCAAGGGCGCGAAGCGCACCACCTCCACTTCCGTGCCCGGAGCGAGCCCCATCTCGAGCAGGCGCTGCGTCAGGCCGGCCGCGCCGTCCACGCCCGTGATGCGCCCGCGGGCGCCGACCGGCAGCTCGGCCAGCGTCAGGCCCGCTCCGTCGCCGGCCACGGCGTCAGACCGGCACGACGCACAGCGCCCGGGCCCAGCGGCGACCCAGCGCGATGCGCGCCTCCCCCACGGCCACGGCCAGCATCGAGCCCTGCCGCAGCAGGCGCAGCGAGACCCCGGGCGCAAGTCCCAGGGCCGCCAGACGCTCGACCTCGGCCGGCGCGGCCAGGACCTCGGCCACGACGGCGCGCACGCCGACCTTGAGATCGGCCAGGGTGCAGGGGACGGGAGGAGGGGTCATGGGGAGCCGGGGGGTCCTGCGCAGACGCGCGAGGAGGATTCTGAGAATCGTTCTCACTATACCCCCGCGTGGGCTCTGCGCCACGAGCAACCCAGCGGGGGTGGTGGGTCGATTCGACCCGCCAGCACGTACGGCGCGCCGGAGCGCGACGCTTCGCCGCCTCCATGCTCACGGGGGAAGACCCGACGTCGTTGTCGGTGGCTTTGCGGCGCGCTCCGCCCGGCGTACCGGTGTGCGGCATGCGTCCCGAACGCGTGGCCTCGTCTGCTGCGGACCGTCGGCCTGCGGCCGAAGTGCCCCAGTACCCCAGCGGGGGCCGCGGGGCCGCTACTTGGGCCCGCCCAAGCGGGTCAGCCCGGTGTCCTGATGGAACACGTACCAGGCGAACCAGTAGCAGCGCAGGTGCGGCACAGGCTGGCCGGCCGTGTCCGTCACCCCGACAGCGTCCGCCTGGGCCTCCCAGGTGAGTCGTAACGAGCGCCCCCCCACCACAGCCTCGACCGGGCCGGGAGGCTGCGCGCGCAGCCAAGCCAGCGACCAGGCGTGCGCGGCCCCCCCCACGCTCACCCCCAGCACCTCCTCCTTGGGCTCGAGCCGGCGGTCGTAGGCATCCACCTGGAACATCAGGCCGGGTCGGGCGTGGTAGTCGTCGTAGTGGCTCCGCCGGTAATCGGCGGGCGAACGCCCCTCCTGCTCGGGCCCCAGGACCTGTCCTTCGGGGTGCTCAGCGCGGAAGGCCGCGAACGAGGTCAGGCGCGCGGGCCGTTCCACGAGCCGCGTGCCCGTCAGCGGCCCCACGACCGCGCGACCGGCGATCTGGCTCCAGAACGTCTCGCTCGCATGGTCGTACATCAGCACGGCCGAGCGGTAGAGGAAGCCGCTCACGCCGAAGGTGCGCACGACGCCGGCCACGCGCCGCTCGAAGACCATGGCGCTGCGGCATAGCGGGCACCAGGTCACCAGCAACGGCTCGCCCGCGAGCACGTCGTTCACCAGCTCGTGCGCGTCGAGGATGCGCAACGGATAGGCGCGCACGTCCGCGCCCAGCGCGACGACGAGCACTCGGTCCTCTGCCCCTACGTGCAAAGCCTCCCCCGGCGGCACGAAGCGCGGCGCCAGCAAGGCCGGGATCCTGTCGCGCGGGTTGGGCCCCGGGATGCCCTGCCGCACGTCCTCGAGCGGGATGTCGTGGCGCACGCCCTCGGGATCGCGCAGGAAGCGGAACGCCGAGCCGTCCGTCGCGCGCGCAGTGTCCTCAACCAGCGGCGGGGCCTGCGGCTCCGGTGCCTCGCCCCCGCAGGCCACGACGCCGCACGCGAAGGCGATCGACCACAGGCCGCGCAGCGCACCAGCGCGAGCAGTGGATGCGAGGGCGCGTGCAGCCATTCCGTGCAGGATACCGCAGCAGCAGCTGAATTCGACCTGTGCGCGCTCTCGACGGCAACCACGTTTCCAGTGCCACACCGAAGGCGACTGGAAATGAACTTTCCGGGAAGGAGTGCCCGAGCGTGCTGATGAGGCAACGAATCGACTCATCGCGCCCTGCAGGAGCGGCTAGCGTTGCACCTACTGACTTCGGAGGTTTTCGTGCTGCTCGGTCGTGCCCTGCTCACTCTCGCCGCCGCGCTGTGCTGTGGAGCGTGCGGCACGCAAGCGCCGCCCGCGCCGGCGCAGTCCTCTCCCACCTACGACGCTGGTGGGCTCGCGCGCACTCGGGTGAAGCCCCAGGCCGACCGGCCCAATGTGATCGTCCTGACGATCGACACGCTGCGCGCCGATGCGATCGGGCCCCACGGGGAAGCCGGCGGCGACATGCCCAACCTCTCGCGTCTGGCGCGCGAAGGGGTGTGGTTCTCCGAGGCGAGCAGCAGCGCGTCCTGGACGCTCCCGGCGCTGGCCAGCATGTTCACAGGTCACGCACCTCACCGGCACGGCATCACGGGCGACGACATCGGCGGGACGGGCCTCGAACGCCTGACCACCTGGGCCGAGGTCATGCGCTCCACGCTCGGCTACCAGACGGCGGCCTACTTCGGCGGCCTGCCCCCGGCAGTCGTGAAGGCTCTCGGCGAGGGCTTCGAGCATGTGACCGACGGCTTCGAGCTGCAGCAGGCCTCCCCGCAGCTCGAGCGCTGGATCGAGGCGCGGCGCAGCGATCGACCCTTCTTCCTGTTCCTGCACTCCTTCGAGGCGCACGACCCGTACGGCGAGGCCAACCACCCCCCAGGTGGAACCCAGGCAAGCGCGCGGGCACTGGCCGCCTTGGAGGCCCTGGGCCCCAACCCGCGAGCGGCCGACCTCCTGCGCGCCTCGGTCCTCGACGGCGAGCAACGCTTCCTGCTGCGCACGCACCCGCGCCTGCGCACCTTCCAGCCCGCGATCACGCGCTACCTGTGGTCGGGCTTGGCGACCGACCCGGAGCCCGGCCTGCCCGAGGAGCTCGAGGCTGCTTACCGCAGGGGATTGCGCTGGGTGGACGGCCTCGTCAAGTCGACGCTCGACCTCCTGCGTGCGCGGGGGCTGCTCGAGAACACGTTGCTGATCGTGACCGCGGACCACGGCGAGGCCTTTGGCGAGCACGGCATGCTGCTGCACGGCCGACAGCTCTACGATGAGCTGGTCCGCGTGCCGCTGATCCTGCGCGGTCCGCCCCCCTTCGACCGCCCGCTCGAGGTTTCCAGCTCGGTGGGCCTCACCGACCTGTTCCCCACGATCCTCGCGTGGCTGGGCGCGCCCGCACCCGATGAGATCGAGGGCCGCTCCTTCCTCGACACGTTTGCTGCGCCCGGACCCGGGCGCCCCGTGCTGGCGGAGGAGTCACGCTCGCACGCGCACACGGGGGGCCTTTCCGTGGGGAAGGTCGTCTCCGTGCGCCACGCCGCGTGGAAGTACATCGGCACGCTCGACGAGACCGCGGGGACGCTGCGCGAAGAAGCCTACGACCTGCGCAGCGATCCCTTCGAGACACGCAACCTGGCGGGCGCCGACGGGTTCGTCTCCGACCTGCCCTTCGACCCAGCGTTCTGCGCCGCGCTCGAGCGCGCGCGCGACCGCCTGTGGGGCTCCGCGGACCAGGCCGCGTGGACCGTGCAGCAGGGCTACAGCGCCGGTGCGTACAGCACGGCAGTCGCACGACCTGCGTCGAGCTGCTCGCCGACGCGCTGAAGGTGCGCTGCAGTTGGGCTGAACGTCTCGTTCGGGAGACGCAGCGACACGCTGCATGCACGGCTGGAAACGCGCTATTCAGGCAGAAGGCCCCAGAGCCGCGGTAAGGGGCACAGATGGCCCGATTGGCAACACACGTCCTGCCCTACCGTGACGTCCACTTCGCCGGAAGAGCCGTTGCTTCACCACCCCCTCCTCACCGCGTTGTGCCTGCTCGCGGTGCTCACGCTGGCACTGGCGACTGCCGGGTGCGGCCGCGACGAGGAGCGCCCGCCTGCACCCACGCGTGCCTATGACGCCGAGGGTCGCGCGCTGCGGCCCCTCGCGCTTGGCGCCGCGCGCCCGAACGTGGTGGTCCTCCTGATCGACACGCTGCGAGCAGACGCCGTGGAGCCCACGCTCGAGATCGCCACGCCCATGCCCCACCTCTCCAAGCTGGCCAGTCGCAGCGTGTGCTTCACCGAAGCGAGCAGCGCCGCTCCATGGACCGTGCCCTCGGTGATGAGCCTGTTCACGGGCAAGCTGCCGCGCGAGCATGGTGTGACGGGCGTGGACCTGCTTGGTACCCGGGTCGCCCACCTCACCACCTGGGCGGAGGTCATGCGTACCTCGCTCGGCTACCAGACGTGCGGGCTCTTCGGCTCGTTGAGCGCCGGCATGGCAGCGGTCCTCGGGGACGGGTTCGACACGGCACGCGAGGGTTTCGCCCTGCAACGCATCGATGCCGAGCTCGATCGATGGAACGCCGGCCGAGATCCTGCGCGCCCGTTCTTCCTCTATCTGCACAGCTTCGAGGCCCACGACCCCTACGGCGAGGCCAACCACCCGCCGGACGGGGACCAGGCCGAGCACAGTGCGCAGGACCAGGCCGAGGCGTTGAGCTCGCTTGAGGCGTTGGGGGCCGAGCCCTCCATCCCCGAGCTGCTGCTGCGCTCGGTCACCGACAGTGCCCAGCGCCTTGTGCTGCGTCAGCATCCGCGCTTTCGTTCGCTCCAGACCGAGCTCACCCGCTACCTGTGGTCGGGCCTCACGACGAGGCCTCACCCGACGATCGCCCGTCAGATGGCGCAGGCCTACCGCGCAGGCCTCACCTGGGTGGACGGCCTCATCGCGCACACGGTGGCGAGCCTCAAGCGGCGCGGCCTGCTCGAGAACACGCTGCTGATCGTGACCGGAGACCACGGCGAGGCGTTCGGAGAGCACGGCATGCTGCTGCACGGGCGACAGGTCTACGACGAGCTCGTGCGCGTCCCGCTGGTGCTGCGCGGGCCGCCGCCGTTCGACCGGCCGCAGGTGATCGGCGGCTCGGTGGGCCTGACTGACCTGTTCCCGAGCGTGCTGGAATGGTTGGGTGCGCACGCGCCCGACGACATCGAGGGGCGCTCCTTCCTGCCCCTGCTGGCCGCCGACGGTCCTGGGCGCCCGGTCGAGGCGCACGAAGTCCGCACCCAGGATCAGACCGCCGGACTCTCGGCGGCCGTCCTCGTCTCCGTGCGCTCCAGCGCCTGGAAGTACATCGGCACCTTCGACATCCTGACCGGGACGCTCACCGAAGAGGCCTACGACCTACGCGCGGACCCCGAGGAACGCCGCAATCGCGCCGGCGCGGACGGTCTGGTGCGCGGGCTGCCGTTCGACGAAGCCTTCTGCCTGAGCGTGGAGCGAGCGCGCGACCGGCTCTGGGAGGCGCTCAGCCAACGGACCTGGTCCGAGCGCCAGGGCTACGAGGCAGGCGCAGAGACGTCCCCCGCGGCGCGTCCCGACGCCACGTGCCTGCACCCGCGCTGACGGTTGCTCGAAAGTGCCACCCCGCCCCCGCTCCGGCGTGGTTCCATGGGGGCATGGACGCTCTCCACGCCGACGCTCTCTTCGACCGCGCGGTGGCGCTGTGGAACGCGCGCGATTTCCACGGCGCGCATGAGGACTGGGAGACGCTTTGGAACGAGGCCGAGGGGGAGCGCCGCCACTGGCTCCAGGGCTTGATCCAGTACGCCGCCGCGCTGTTCCACGTCGAACGGGGTTTCTACGCCAGCGGGTTCGTCAAGCTGATGCGCTCGGCGGCTCAGAAGGTGGGCTCGCATGACGCCGCGGGCGAGCGCATACGCTTCGACCTGCTCGCGCGGGCGCTCGAGCCATGGCACGCTCATGCAGCGGCCGTCGAGCAAGGTCGCCCGCTGCTTGAGGCGCGCCCCGCGCTGCCGCTCATCAGCTACCGCGAGGGAGTGGTGCCGCAGCCGCTCCCCCCAGCGCCAGGCCTCGCCGAGGAGGCATCGTGAGGCGCAGGGCCCGACCCCTCGCCACGCTCACGTTGCTCGGCGCCTGCCTCGGGCTGGGCAGCGGCTGCGGCGATCCGCCCCTGCCTGCGGCGGCACCCGAGGGTCGCGCCTACGACCTTGAGGGCCGCCCGCTGCGCGCGCTGGCGCCGATCCAGGGCTGGAGCGTTGCCGTGCTCGCCTTCGAAGACCCTTCGGAGGGCGAGCCAACGGCACCCGCGGCACAGGTCGCCTCGACCCAGGCGGTGTGCGCCTCCTCCATGCTCTGGCCCTCGTCCGCCAGCCTCCTCACCGGGCTGCTGCCCGCCGCCCATGGCGTGGAGGCCGATGGCGCGGTTCCGGCGGGCTACGCGCGCGCCTGGACCACCGCGGCCGAGGTGCTGAGCAGTTCGTACGCGTTCGAGACCGTCGCGCTGCGCACGCAGGGCTGGCCCGTGGAGACGCTGCCGCTGCTCCAGGGCTTCACGACACGCTCCGCAGCGGGCGAACCCACCGCGTTGCTCGAGAGCTGGCGCGCGAAGCGCACCGGCACCCGGCCGTTCTTCGTCTACCTGCAGCTCGCCGGTCCCGCGACGCAGGCGGGCCCGCTGCTCGCGGCGCTGCGCCACGCGAACGGCGACCGCCCCTTGTTGTGGGCCGTGACCCAGCTGCGCGGCGCGGCGCTGACGGCCGAGGCCGACTTCGCCGAGGCCTATGCCGAACGCACCC
>Ga0163150_10002130_pt1 | contig 31446 bp, 13 predicted proteins | sample OliLakLV19P2IB_FD_148628 | JGI IMG/M metagenome (GOLD analysis project Ga0163150, IMG submission 148628) | Freshwater microbial mat bacterial communities from Lake Vanda, McMurdo Dry Valleys, Antarctica - Oligotrophic Lake LV.19.P2.IB | ecosystem: Environmental > Aquatic > Freshwater > Lake >...
GACCTGCCCCGCCACCGCGCCCCCCGCCGAAATATCCTGCGCCGCGGTCACGCTGTTGTTGGCCTGCGACTCCACCGTCGCGCCGCGCATCGCAACCAAACTGTACGTCCCCGCGCTGCTCCCCGATGCCCGCACGAAATAAACGCCGTCCGCTTCCGGCACGAATCCATCGATCAGCGAATCCACGCCCTGCCCGGCTCGGCCCAGCGCCGCCAGCGCCCCCAACTCATCGTAGAGCGCCAAGTTCGGCGACAGCACCATCCCCGGCTGCCGCGTCAGCGCCAGCGTCACCGCCTCCCCCGCCGTCAGCGTCACGCGGTACCAGTCCTCCCCCGGACGCGTCACCATCAAATCGTCCCAGGTCTGGCGGAAGCTGGTCGATGTCGCGTAGTGCTGGAACTTCACTTGGAACTGCGGGCCCAGCGGAGCGTGCTCATCAAGCGGGATTGAATAATCGCGCAGCAGCAGCCTCGGCGTACCTTGGTTCGTCACGTCGTAAATGGGATTCCAATGCACGCCGTCGCTGCTGACCGCGATCCCGCTGGCGTTGACGCGCCCCTCGAAGGGCCCGGCGAACGGCGCGTAACCGAAGTTCTCGCCGTGCTTGAAGTGCAGCGTCGCCTCCTTGACGCCCGCGAGGTCGATGTGCCAGATCGCCTCGACCAGCGCCGCCCCGCCGGTCTTGAGGAGGCCGGCTTCGCTAAGCGCATGGGTCGATGCGGCGACATTCGACTTGTAGGTGGTCCACGCGGAGGAGAGCGGGCTGATGCTGAAGTCATCGCTGTAAAGAAGCGGCTGCTGCGCCGGCGGCGGCAAAGAGCCGATCACCACCGCGATTTGCGAAGCCGGACTCATCGCGGCAAAGAGCGCCCCAATATCCTGCGCGGTGGTGATTGAGTCATTCGCCGCGCCGCCGTGGGCTTCGATCTCGACAGCGGCGTTCAGGAGCAGCGTCAGTTGATAACCGCCGCTGCCCGCCAGTTGTGCGATCTGGAAGGTGTGCTCGCCGGTCGCGAGGACGGTGAACGACTGGATCCACTCCACCTGATTTGCCGTGCCCTCGTCGGCCGTTTCGACGGTGACCGCCGAAGGATCGAGCAGGCCCAGCGATAGGTCAAGCGATGGGGCGGTCGGGGCAACAAAGGCCGTGATGCGCTGGCCGGCGGTCAGGGTGATGGTGAACGAATCAAGCTCCGATGGCGTCACCAACTGACCACTCACCACGCCGACTCGGGCCTGGCCGCCGATTGGAAAAACCGCGGGCAGCGGCACGGGGAAGGCGAGGTTCTCACCACTAAGCAAGCGGCGCGGTTCGAGCGACTCGAGGTCGCGCCACAGCCCTGACGGCTGGCGGACGCCACGCTGGACCGATGCCACGCCCTTTCGTCGTGCGCCTCGCCGGAACATGCTTTCGCCCTGGCGCCCCGCGGCCAACGGGCCGAGGAAGCAGAGATTCATTGTAGCGATTGGGCATAGTTTCCGGCGCTTGAAGTCGTGGTGGTATTGACAGGGCGATTTGCATGTAGCCGCTCGACGGTGCCACGGGTCGGCTTTGCGGCCCGTGTTTGGCGGCGTGCGTCCACACGGGTCGGCTCGGAGGCCCGTGCTCTGGCATGCATCACGGGTCGCCGCCGCTGAAACACGCCGTTCACGGGTTGACGATTGAAGCGATCACTTCAGCGCCGCCTTCGCCTGCTGGACAAGACCACTGAAACGAGTCTGCCAGGCACCGGTTGATATCTGTTGCAAAAGGGCCTTCGCTTCGGCATCGCGCTTGGCGGCCCGGAGCATGACCGCCCGCTCCCACAGCCAGTTCGGGTTCGTCGGCTCGGCCTCGAACGCAGCGCGATAGATGTCGCTCGCGATATCGAATCGTTCGTCGATCGACAGCGAGCGGGCCAGCGCCCCCAGGACTTCCGCATCGTTGGCGCGGCCGGCGAGCGGCGTCGTCTCGTATTCCCACGCGAGCTCATGTTGATCGAGGGCGTGCAGGGCGCGGGCGGCGAGGGCACAGGCGAAGGCCGGCTCGGGGTCGATCGACCGCCAGCGGTCGGCGGCGCGGACAATACGTGCAATGAACGGCTTGATGGTGACCTCGTCGATGCGATCAATCTCCTTCGCCAGCGCTTCATACTGCTCCAGCAGCCAGGTGTAGTCGTCCCGCAGCGGCTCCAGTTCCACCGCCTCACCCATCGACAGATACTGGGCATCGAGAGCGCGCTCGAAGGCGATGACCGCCATGTCGGTTTCCCCGGACCCATAAAAGACGGCGGACGCGACGCGGAACAGGTCGGGGTCAATCCGGTCCGAGGGCCAGGAAAGCTGCTCGCGCAGGTGCGGCCGGATCGCGGCCTCGGCGTCATCGACGCAGTCGACGGAGAGGTAATGGCGGGCCGCGGCGATCGTCAGGCCGAGATTATGAACGACGGTGGGCGCGCCTGGGCCGTCCGCGTGCTCGACGGAGAGCGCGGGGAACTCATCGCGAAGCAATGGCGAGGACTCATCAAGCGCGGCGGCGAGCGGGTCCAGGCCGCGGGCAAGGCGGAGACGCAACAGCAGCCGGATGATCTGGCGGTGGTTATTCGGCGTGGTCTTGATGATGAGATTGCCATTGAGCTCGCGGAGGCTGGAGACGTCGCCGCCGCGGTGTTGCCATTCGTTGGGATCGCCGATGGTGTCGAGAATGAGAAGGCTCATGTGCTCGACCTGCTCGTCGCGCGTGAGAGGTTTGCCCGTCTCGCTTTGTGTTGGCGCCGTGGCGAGCAATTCGCGAACATCATAGACGCGCGTGTCGGTCACTTGGACAAGGTCATGCCTCGTCGAAATGTGAACGACGCCATCGATGATGCTGTGTTGGATGCGTTCCTTCGCGCCGGCGGCCTGCAGCAGGACGAGCTTCAGGGCCTGTTCAGCGGGGACCTCGTGCAGTTGCAGCGTGATCGGCACGTCCTGCTCGATGCCGGCTGCTTCGAGGGCGGCCCAGTTCACGAAGAAGTTCACACCGGTCGTATTACGGAAATAGTCGACGACGTTGACGAGCTTGTTGCCCTCGAAGCTGATCGGCAGCGGGTCTTGGAGCTTGCGGCGGACGCGGCGGTTGACGATCGATTCGCTGTCGTCATCGACGCTGGAGCCGAGGTAGGCCGTGCGCCGCGGCCACTCGGTGGCGGGACCGCTGCCGGCGGGACCTCCTTGTGTCGCGCGACCGCTGCTCGACAACCCGGGGTAAAGCACGGAGCGCGCGCGCCGGAGCTCGCCGCGCGAGACCCGCGTCGCCGTGAGCTGCGGCCAGTCGGAGGGGTAGGTGATCAGCTCGTTGTAGGGGATCGTGGCTTCGACCATTTCCATTTGATGCCTGGCGAACCGCAGCGAACGGGTCCGCATGTACTCGCGGGTTCTGGATGAGGTCTGGCTGTCCTCGACCAATAGTTTCATCGACTCGGCGGCGGGATTCGTGGGGTCGAGGAACAGGGCCTGTTGAATCAGTTGGAGCGACCGGTCGTAGCTCTGTGTCTTGCGCAGCTCGTGGGCCCGCTGGAGCAGACGCTGCACGGCCTGGTGACGTTCGAGTTCGCCGGTCTGGCGGCGGAGTTCGGCCGCGCTCGTGTCCTGCCTCTCGACCTTCGCGCGTTCGATGGCGTCATGCGACGCGGCCAGCGTATCGACCTCACTCGCCATCTTGTTGGCCCGGTCGCGTAGTGCCGTGTAGCTGGAGCTGCCCAAGACGCCGCGGTTGCGGTCGGCGATGACTTTTGCCATCTGCACTGCTTCCCTGGCGAGCGGGTAGTTTCGCGTATCGCGCAGCGCGACCGATCGCGCCATCAGCTCTTCAAACTCGGCGAAGGCGGCGAGCGAAGCCACACCGACATCGGTCATGACAACACCCGTCGGTCCCACCGGCGCCACCCCGGTGTCAACCTTCAACTGTGCGACGGCGAGCCCGGCCTTCGCCGGGGCATTGCTCGGGTCTATGGCAAGCGCGTCGGAATAGAGCTTGATGGCGAGTCGGAACGCCCCACTTTTCTCGGCCTGTTGAGCCTCGGCGATCTTTTCATCAACGAGCAGCCTGCGTGCCTGTACGAATGAATCGCCATCCACTGTTGCGGGCACCGGCTCCGAATCGGGTTGCGCCTGCGGCGTCACTTTCGGTGTGGCCGCTCGCATCTGCGCGGGGTCCTCCAGCAGCGACGGCGCTGGATACGGCGCCCATTCCACGCGCCGCGTCCGCTCAACCTTGTACTGCGCATACATCGCGTCATTCTCCAGGACCAGCAGCGATGTGAACGGCGACATCACGTGCATCGACTTGCTGAGGGCAACCACTCGATCGCGCTGCGCCTCCGCCGCCTTCGCGTCGTCCTTCGGCAGCGATTGGGCAACGAGACGGTCGATCTCCAGCCGGCCCCAGACGCGGGCAAGGTAGCCGGCGTGGTGGGCCACGTCCTTGATCTCCAGCGTTTTCTCGAACGGCTTGCCATCGAGCGCGCCGGTCACGGTGAACCTGGTCGGCGCCGGGGACTTCGCGTCGAGCCGGGCGATGGCGCAGAGTTCTTCACCGTGGATGATCGAGTCGCTGACAAGCAGGAAGCCGGTCTGGTCGGCAGGCGTCGGGATGGCGGTGACTTTGACATCGAGCAGGCGCGGGCAGCGGAGCGCGGAAATGAGCTCGAAGGCCCGCCAGGCGAGCGGCTCATCGGGGTTGATCTGCGTGACGTAGCCGCCGGTCTTGGCGGCGGCGTCGCGCATGAAGGCGCGGGTGCCGGCGTTGCCCACCTGCACGCCGACGTAGCAGACCTCGGGGGGGATAAGGTCGATCAGGGCCTTGGTGTCGCGCTTGCCGAGGGCGGCGGTGGCGGTGCCCAAGTGAAAGAGCGTGACCTTGACCGATGATTCGGGAGCCGGCCGGGCGGTGGTGCAAACGGCGGCTGCGGCGGTGAGCGCCTTTTCGAGATCGAGGGCGCCAACGAGGTGCGACTTCTCCGCAAATGCGACCGCCGCCTTCACATGGTCCGCCGTCGCCGGCATTGCCTCCGCCTGCCACCGCTTCGCACTCGTTCCCGCGGTCACCAGCGCGAACGTGTCGTCGTGCTCGACGTTCTCCAGAATAGTGCGCATGACTTCAATCTGGGCCCGCGACAGCAGCGGGTTGCGGTCGGCCGACGTCTCGAGGAGGAACACCCAATGGCGCCGCTCGCGCTGTTGACGCTGCCCGCGCGGGAGCTCGGGGCGGTACCGCAGCATCACGTAACGGTGCCCTTCGTTGATGTCCGTCGCCACACGGGCAGTGTCGGTCGCTGCCTTTGTCGTGAGCGTGAGCACCACGTCGCGGTTCATGGGCTCGCCCTGGGCGGTGGCGTCGAGCAGCAGGTCACCGCTGGCGCGCGTGGTGGTGAGAACGTGCGATGGGCAATGATGCGTCAGGTTCTCCGCGCCGCGAATGCGGGCGTGAAAGGACCACTGCCCGACCTTTTCAAAACTATGTCCAGCGGGAAAGCGGTAGGTGGTACGGCGATAAGATGTGTCGAGTTTCTGCGTGTAGCAGAGGATGATCCGCTTGTGCTCGCGCGGCTCGATGGGGAAGACGCGCATCTTGAAGGTCGTGCCATCGATCCATTCGAGTAGCGCGGGGTCGCGCCTGGCGTAGCGGATTTCCTCGAAGATGTCGCGGGCCCGGTCGCGCTCGACCATGCCGCCCTCCATGAGCTGCCGGCCGACATACATCGCCAGCCGGGAGATCGAGGCATCCGCGGGCAGCGGGAAAATAAACGTGCCTTCGCTTCGTTGGTGCTCGTGGTTGAAGAAGGTCTGGTCAATGGTGGTCCGTGCGAAGCCGTCTTCGACATGGACGTCGACGTGGTAACGCTCGAGGGAGAGGCGCTGCTCTTTCCCATCCTCTTTGACGACGACGAGAGCGCCGCCGGCGAACCGGCTGACGGGGACCAGGGCCGCGTCCGCGGCCGCCATCAGCTCGCGCGTCCAGTTCAGCGCATGTGCCGCCCTTGGCGCCGGGCGGACGGCGTCCCCGGCGGGCGTCGAGACCCACTCCTGCCCGGCATCGATCGGGTCCGGCCGGCCCGAGACTTGCACGCGTCCCTGCGTGACGAGAACCGATGTCTCGTGCTCGGTCGCGGGGGCGGCCTGATCGACGCGCACGGCGAAGCGCGTCCCCAGCGCAGTCACTTGGCGGTCCGGCATCGTGACGACGAACGGCGTCAGTCCGTCCGCGATCGCATCATGCGTGGCCGGCGCGACCTCGAGATAAGCCGCGCCGCGCGTCACCGTGATCTGGCGACGGGCGGTGTGACGGATGGACGTGTGCTCATCAAGGTAGAGCGCGGTGTGATCGGGGAGCACGACGCGACGCCTCTCGCCCGCCTTCGTGGTGATCGTTGCACCTTCGCTAAGGGGCGGCGCGGCCGACGGCGTGGGAAGCGCCTGCGGCGCGAGGTAGCCGGGATCAAGGCGCGCGGTCGCCGACGCCTTGTGAGCGGTTGTCGCTGCGGATTTCGGTGAAGACGTCGGGGCGGCATCAAACAGATCGCGGAAGGTGTGCCAGCCGAGCCCGATGATCACGGCAAGCGTGGCGGCGACGGCGAGCAGGTTCGACGAACGCCGTGGCAAGCGAGCGATGGCACCCTTTCCTGCCATGCCCGCCGTCCGTACCGTGGCGGCCGCCCGCATCTCGCGCACCACTCGAGCGGTGAACTCGGCGTCCAACGCCTGCGGCCGGTAGGCTCGTTCGATCAGGCTGGCCACGTTCCGCTCGCTGACGGTCGCGTCCGATGGTGCGTCCTGCTCGCTTCGGTCTGGTTTCGTTTGGTCGCTCATGATGGGTTCCGTTCACGTTGGGGGCGGGGTCAACGCCGGGTGCATCCGCGTCAGCCTTCGAGGTCGAGCGCGAGGTTTCGCGTCAGCGTGAGGAACGTCTCTCGGAAGGCCGCGCGGGCGCGAGTGAGAAGGGATTCAACCGCCTTTTCCGATTCTCCGCGTGCGCCGGCGATGTCGCGCACGCTTTCACCCTTGAAGTACTTTGCTTCCAACGCCTGCCGGTAGCGATCGGGCAACTGGGACATGGTGGCGCTCACCATGTGGCGGGTTTCCTCGCGATCCAGCAGTGGATTATCAAAAGGGTCCTCATCAAACCGGCAGTAAAAGCGCAGGAGCTCCTCATCAACCCGAGCCCAAAGCCCATCCAAGCTGTGGCCTCCGGCGCGCTGGGCGAGCGATCGGCGGATGGCATTGCGGGCCAAGCCGGTAATCCACGGAAAAATGTTGTTGTCGGCGCGGCCCGGCTCGTAACTTTCCAACTCGCGGATCGCCTGCAGCATGGTTTCCTGCACGACGTCTTCACAGAGATCGCGCCGGCCGCCGACGCGGTAGAAGCAGAATCGATAGAGCGGCTCAAGCGTGTGAAAGGCGAGGGCCGCCACCGCCTCACCGTCGCCGGCAAGGCTTCTGCGATGCCAGGCTTCGTCAAAACAGCACTTCACAGTCGAACCCTTTCAAGGCCCGCGTCGCTGGTTCTCTTCATTATGTCTGTTGAGCCGGGCGATCCTTCGACCTTGTCGGGGAGGCACTGAAAAATAGGCTGCTCACCCGAGGTCGGCCCGACCCTTTTAACGAGCTGAATGGACCTTCCTGCCCGGCTAGGGAACCACCTCAGTCGGAGATCCTTGGTGGCCGGCAAACCTACGAAGGGCCATTTCTGCTTCCGGGCGAATGATGATGGTCGGCCGGACGCTTCGCAAATGTTGTAGCGCCTCGTCCACCGTCGAAGCTCGTCCTGACGCCAGCAGCCACGCCCCCACCACGGCCGCGCTCCGCGAGTATCCGATCTTGCAATGCACGTACACGATGCCGCGCTGGTTGTGCTCGTTGATGAACGCGACTGCCTCGTCGAGCTGTGCGGTCGATGGAGCGGTGAGGTCGAGGATCGGCATCGCGAGGTGTGGGATTTCGCGAAAAACACGTGCTTCGGAGAATGCGTCCGTCAGATCGACGGCCGCGACGACGCCTCCCCGCACCGCCTCGGCGGCTTCGCCGTTCGTCAGTCGCCGGCCGATCCACACGCGCTCGTTCACCGCATCGGATCGTCGGCATTGGGGTCGGTAGTACAGGTACGAAAGAAACTGTGCCGCCAGAAGCGGCCCCATGACCACCCGCGTGCTCAGCAGCAGGCGGCCGTCCTGCTTGCCGTACACGCCGGGCCCGAGGTTGAAATACCCAGCGGCGGCCAGCCCCGTCGAAACCGCCGGCCACAGGAGCCACCATCCCCACGGCCGCAGCAACACCCCCGTCATTGCGAGGGCGGCGGAGCAAATCGCATATCGCCCACCCACGACGGTATTGCGAGTGCCAGCCGGCCACCGCGACTCGGCGCGGACGGCATAGAAACACACGGCCGCCAGCACGAATCCGCCTGCGATGTCGACCACGTGATGCTGATAGGTAAGCAGTGTGGACAGGCCGATCAGGCTGAACCACGCGTGGCTCGCCCATCTCGCCGCCCCGCCCGTGTGCCGCGCATAGAGATCGGCGAGCAGGGTCCGCAGCGCGATGTGCAATGACGGGAGCAGGTTGTACGGCAGGTCCATCCCGCGAAACCAATCGAAGACCGCGCCGAGCCAACCATCGGCGTGCTGCCGTTCCACCGCCAGCGTCAGTGGAAAGAGCAAAAAGCAAGCCCCCGCGAGGACGATCGCCAACGCGATCCGCCGTGAAAGAACATTCAGCTCCTGCCGGTGCGAACATAAGAACGGAGCGGCCACGAAGAACAGGTCGATCGAAAGGTAAGGGATGATCATCACCGGGACGAACGGGATGTATCGCTCCCATGCGTAGTACCACGTCCCCACATCGGACCGCTGCGAGGTGATCCAGTTCGTTGCGCTGTAGACGACGATAAACAGGATCGACAGCCCGACCGATGCCGCCAGCGCCCGCCGGAAGCCGGGGCGGAGCCCTTCTGCATCGTTGCCAGCGTCACGGCTCAAGGCGGCCACCTTTGATGCCAAAAGAGAACTGATCCGCACCGCTTCCCGAAGCTTCGGGTATGCACGAGTGCACGGCAGTTATACTGTGAGGTGAAATCCCAAGCGAACGATCACGCAGGGAAACAGCAATGGCCAGCATTTACGATTTTAAGCCGCGGTTTCAATCGCTGCTGCGGCCGTTGACGCGGTCACTGGCGGCCGCCGGGGTGACGGCCAACCAGGTCACGTTGGCCGCCGCCGTGCTTTCGGTCGCCGTCGGAGCGTCCGTCGCCCTCTTTCCAGATCGACGTTGGCCGCTGATCATCGTGCCGCCCTTCCTGTTTGTGCGGATGGCTCTGAATGCGATCGACGGCATGCTGGCCCGCGAGCACGGGATGAAATCCAACCTCGGCCTCGTTCTCAATGAGATCGGCGACGTTGTCTCGGACGCGGCCCTCTATCTGCCACTGGCGCTGATTCCCGGCGTCCCGGCGCCGCTCGTCGTTGCCATCGTTATCCTCGCGATCATCAGCGAGATGACCGGCATGGTGGCTGTGCAGGTCGGGGGAACGCGTCGTTATGACGGACCGCTCGGCAAGAGCGACCGGGCGTTTTTGTTTGGCTTGCTCGCGCTGCTCCTGGGCGTCGGGGTCGAGCCGGGCCGCTGGCTCGACGCCGCCTTCACGCTCGCGATCCTTCTTTCGGTCATCACCATTTTCAACCGCGCATCTCGCGCGCTGAGAACTCGCCCCGATTTAAACAAGAGTGGTTCGCCCGCCGCAGAGCCCAACAATAAAACGCGACCGGAGATCATGCTGCCGACGAGCAACGCAGAGCGCGTCTCCGCGCACGCAGAAGGCTGAACAATGACCGCGCCAACGATCTCCGCCAAGACCGCCCGTTCAGCGCCCACCGAACACACGTTTCGCACGAGCGACGGCGTCGACCTGTTCTACCGGGCCTGGGCTCCCACCACCGAGTCGGCCAAGGCGGTGATTCTTTTTCATCGCGGGCATGAACATTCCGGCCGGTGGCAGGAGTTCGTCGACACGATCGGCCTCGATGATTACTGGTTCTTCGCCTGGGATGCCCGCGGCCATGGCCGCTCGCCGGGCGAGCGAGGATACGCGGAAAGCTTCGGCCGCATGATCCGCGACGCGGACGAGTTTGTACGGCACCTTGCCGCCGACAACGGAATCGAGATGGAGAACATGGCCGTCGTCGGGCAGAGCGTGGGAGCGGTGCTTGCCGCCGCCTGGGTACACGACTACGCGCCGCGCATCCGCGCTCTCGTGCTGGCGACGCCGGCCTTCAAGATCAAGCTCTACGTCCCCTTCGCTATTCCCGGGCTGCGGCTGCTGCGGAAACTTAAGCCGAAGTCGTTCATCAAGAGTTACGTCAAACCAAAGATGCTGACCCACGACCCGGAGCAGACCCGCGCTTACGCCTCCGACAAGCTGGTCTCGCCCAGGATCGCCGTCAACATTCTGCTCGACCTGTGCGACACCTCATCGCGGATTGTGCAGGACGCGGGCGCGATCCACACCCCGACGCTGCTTCTCATCTCCGGGGCCGACTGGGTCGTCAGCCGCAAGCCGCAGGAACAGTTCTTTGAGCGGCTGTCATCGCGAATCAAAGAAAAGGAGTTCTACCCCAGCTTCTATCACTCGACATTCTGGGAGAAGGACAGACATCTGCCGATCGCGCGAACCCGCGCGTTCATCGAGCGCGGCTTCGCCTCCGCGCCGGAGTTTCCGTCGCTGCTCGGGGCCGACCAATCCGGCCATTCCAAGGCCCTGTTCGACAATCTTCGCCGCCCGCTGTCAGTCATCTCCCCCAAACGATGGGGTTTCGCCATGCAGAGACTGGGCATGAAAACCGGGGGACGCCTGAGCCGGGGGGTGCAACTCGGCTGGCGCACGGGGTTCGACTCCGGCCAATCGCTCGACCATGTGTACCGCAATTCGGCGGAAGGCATCACGCCGCTGGGCCGGCTCATTGACCGCGTTTACCTGGATTCCGTCGGCTGGCGAAGGATCCGTCAGCGCAAGGTGCACATGCTGACGATGCTCGACCGAGCGATCGAATTGACGCGGCGCCGCGGCTTGCCGGTGCAAATCCTCGATATCGCCGCCGGCCCCGGGCGATACGTGCTGGAGGCGATCCTTCGGCACGCGACCACGGACATTGCCGCCGTGCTCTGCGACCGCGACGAAGGCGGATTGGAAGCCGGCCGGCGTCTCGCCGAGTCGCTGGGCGTCAGGACCGCAAGCTATCAAAAGAGCGACGCATTCAGCTCGGCGGCGATCGCGTCACACACGCCGAAGCCGAACATTGCAATCGTGTCCGGCCTCTACGAATTATTTCCGGACAACGACCGTGTCCTTGAATCGTTGCGCGGGCTCGCGGCGGCGTTGACGGACGGCGGCCTGCTCATCTACACCAATCAGCCGTCGCATCCGCAGCAGGAGATGATCGCACGCGTCCTCCCCAACCGCGACGGCGATCCCTGGGTCATGCGCTGCCGCACGCAGTCGGAGATGGACCAGCTCGTCGCCTCGGTCGGTTTCGCAAAGCTTGAAACACTGATCGACGATGACGGCATCTTCAGCGTGTCCCTCGCAAGATTACGGTGATTGACGACGGAGCCGCGCTGGCGAAGACTTCCCCTTATCGCAATCTAAAAAGTTTTGAATTACCTACGAACTCCGACCGCCGTCGCACAGTAATCAGTTTCATGTCGATCACCACACTTCGTGCAAACCGGGGCCTGTTTCACTGGATTAAAGAACTCGATCGCATCCTCCGCGGCGAGATCACAAGTCTTTCCTCCATCCGCAAAGGAATGCTTGAGCTCCCAGTCGGCGGGCTGGCCGTGTTGCTTGTCGGGCTGGCGGCCATTTACGGCTTCTGCATGGGTTGGTTCGGGATGTTCAACCGCACCGTCGGTGGCGTTGAAGCTGGCTTGATGCAACTCGGCGCCAGCATGATCAAAGTGCCGGCACTGTTCCTGCTCACATTGCTTGTGACCTTTCCCTCTCTCTACGTGTTTAACGCTTTAGTGGGTTCGCGCCTCACCTTCCGCTCACTTACGCGTCTGATGGTCGCGGCGATGGCTGTGATGATGGCGGTGCTCGCGTCGTTCGGCCCGATTGTTGCATTCTTCTCGGTGACCACGACAAGCCATCCGTTCATCCTGCTTATGAACGTGCTCTTCTGTGGCGCGGCGGGCTTACTGGGCATGGCGTTCTTGCTTCAGACATTGCATCGCCTGACGATCGTGGCCGCAGCGAAAGAGGTCGACCTGACTCCACCACCGTTGGACGCGCAGCCAATTGTTCCCGCGTCACACGCGTTCGATGCATCTGGTCACGTGGAATTAGCGGGCGGCGACCCGACCGACAGGCCAGCGCCGATCGATGAGCCGGCAGTAGATGGGTCGCGGTATAGAAGCGACTCGGTGGATGACGGGCCGCTCGACAATTCGACGGGGCATGTCCTGGGCGCGCACGTCAAAACGGTGTTCCGCTGCTGGGTGGTCGCGTTTGCTCTGGTGGGCACGCAGATGAGTTGGGTGCTGCGGCCCTTCATCGGCAAGCTCGACGAGCCGTTCACACTGTTCTCGCCGCGCGAATCGAGCTTCTTCCACGCCGTCTGGACCGCATTTCAGAGCCTCTTTTAAGGTGGTCACGCATCGGCCGAGGCGCCTCATGACACACGCTACACAAGAGGGCCATGGTCGACTCCGGCGGTTACTTCGCGGGGCTCACCTGTTGTTGCGGCCAGACCCGCACACCCAACTCGACACCTCGAGCTCGTTGGCGGGGCCCGGGCCGAGGCTGCGCATCCTGGCGCTCTACGTCGTTCTCGGTGGCTTCTTCTATGGCGCCGTCATGGGCGCGTACGGCGGATTCACGGGCGCCCGGCTTCTCCAGGTACTGTTTTCCGCCATCAAAGTCCCCCTGCTCGTCCTCGCCTCGTTCGCCCTCACGCTGCCCAGCTTCTTCGTGCTGAATACGTTGCTCGGCCTGCGGAAGGACTTTCCGCAGGCACTGCGGGCGCTCGTCGCCACCCAGGCGGCGATGGCGATCGTGCTCGCCGCCATGGCTCCTTACACCGCCGTGTGGTATTGCTCGACGGGCCACTATCAACACGCGACGCTCTTCAACGGCGTCATGTTCGCGATCGCTTGTCTCGCCGCGAGTTGGCCGCTGCGCAGGCGTTATCAGCCGCTGATCACCCGTAACCCGCGCCATCGATCCATGCTCGTTGCGTGGCTGCTGCTCTACGTCTTCGTCGCGATCCAGATGGCCTGGATTCTCCGCCCGTTCATAGGCGATCCTGACCGGCCCACCACTTTCTTCCGCGAAGACACCTGGGGTAACGCATATCTCATCGTCGGAAGACTGGTTTGGAACGCGATCGAGCGGCTCTTCTAAAGTTCATTCTTATCGCGATCAGACAGAAGCCATCGACGCCTTTGTGGCCCGCTGATCTTGGTCAAACCGTGAAGCGCGCGTATCACGGCAGCGGGACTCGGATGTCAAAGTCTTCCATCGGCAAGGACAACGCGTCCAGTTCCGCTTGCGTCTTGACCGTCACCTTGCCGACGCCGACGGTGAACGTGATTGACGTGAACGCCTGCGCCGCCAGGCCGAACGGGACGCCCGCGTTGTTGGTGGCGACCGTGAGCAGGTTGAACGTGCCGAGGATCGACGCCCCGACGATCGAGCCGGCGAAGGCCTGACCCGGGTCGTTGAGAATGCCCTTGATCGTGCATGTCTTCACGGTGGCGGCGGCGGTGAAGTCGGCGGCCGCGTCGGGCAGGGCGGTGACACCGGCGTCCACCCCGGCGAAGATCGTGCTCTGCCGCATCGCCCCGAGCGTGACCGTCGCGATATTGCCGGCGGTGCGGACCACCGAGTTGAGCATCTGACCGGCGACGGTGAGCGTGCCGAGCGCGTTGATCGTGGGGTTCACCACCTGGGTGAGCGTTAGCGCCGCGTTGGTCATGCCGCCCTTGATCGACATCGTGCCGATGCGGAGCGCGGCGAGCGTGCCGGCGAAGTTGGCGACCGTCGTCAGCGATGTCAGGGCCGCCAGCGGCGCCGAGAAACCGAACGATGCCCCGGTCGAGGCGGCGCTGAACGCGCCGACGGCCGTGCCCGCGATATCCCACGCCGCATTCGCCTGCCCGGCGATCTTCGTCGCGCCCAGCGTCTGCGTCACCTTCGGGTCCGCGCTGCCGGTGAGGGTGACACCCGCGTTGAAATCGCCGGCGACGATGGCGGGCGTCTTGGCGCCCTTGGTGGTGAGCGTCTTGACCGACTTGGCGGCAAGCGAGCCGGCGAGCCATTCGATCGCGGTGACCGCGCCGACGTCGCCGTTGATGGTCACGTCGGCAACGGCGACTCGGCCAAGCGTGAGCGTGGTGAGGGCGGTGGCGGTGGCGAGCGACCAGCCGTTGACGGCGCCGGCGGTGATCGAGCCGATCCTGCCCGCGACCGTCCACGCCGCGCCCAGCCCGCCGATGACCTTCGCGGCCGCCAGGTTCTGCGTGATCTTCGGGTCGCTCGTGCCGGTTACATTCAGCGTGGCGCCGAAGTCCCCCGCCACGGTGACGGGCGTCTTGGCGCCGAGTGTCGTCAGTGATTTGATCGACTTCGCCTCAAGCGACCCGTCGAGCCACTCGATCGAACTGATCGTGCCCGCATCGCCCTCGATGTCGACGTGCGCATCGGCGACGCGCCCGAGTTTCAGGGACACGAGGCCGGTGGCGTCATCGAACGACCAGCCGTTGACCGCCCCTGCGGTGATCGAGCCGACCTTGCCGGTGACGGACCACGTCGAAGCGCCGATCCCGCCGGCGATCTTGACGGTCGCCAGGTCCACGAGAATCGCCGGGTTGTCGCTGCCGGTGAGCGTGAGGTGCGCGTTGAAATCACCGGCGACGACGCTGGGTGTCTTCGCGCCTGAGATCGTCAAGGTCTTGAGCGACTCCGCGTTAATCGCGCCGGCGAGCCATTCGATCGCGGTGACCGCGCCGATGTCGCCATCGATGTCCAGGTCCGCATCGGTGACACGGCCGAGCTTGAGCGTGCCGAGGTTCGAGTGCATGTCAAGCAGCCAACCGTTCGTGTTCCCCGCGGTGATCGAGGTGGCGTTGCCCGTGATGTCCCACTCGATCGGGTTGGCGGCGTCACCCGAGCCCAGCGAGCCGGCGATCTTCACGTTGCCCAGCGACACACCCTTGGGCGCGCCGGTTCCGCTGAGGTTCATGGCGGCGCGAAAATCACCGAGCTGCGTCTTCGTCGCGTTGGGTTTGGTGGTGATCGCACCCACCCACGGCGCGGTGAGCGTGCCGGCTCCCCAATCGGTCATCGTCAGGCTCTTGACGCCGGAGCCGAGCGTCAGGTCGGAGCCATCGTCGAATCTCCCGGCGGTAATGGCCGTGCCCGCGACAAGGTTGGTGCCGGGGATGAGGATGTCGGCGCCGTTGAGCAGGTCGTGGAGCTTCAGCGTGTTGATCATGGCGGCGCCGGTCATGACGATGCCGTTGCCGGTGAGGTCGATGGCGGCCGCATTGATCGCGCCGAGGTCGGCGGCGCCGGTGATCTGGCCGACGGTGGCGAGCTTGTTGCCGCCGATGGCGGTGAAGTTAAGTGCGCTCTTGTTGGTGGTGCCGGTGAGCACGATGTTCTGAGCGGTGATGTTGGAACCGGTGACGGTGTCGCCGGCGGCGCTGGAAGTGACGGCGAGGTTATCGCCGTCAAACTGCACCTGTGCGGAACCGGCCGTGGTGAGCGTGATGGTTACGAGCGTGCCATCCGCGTCGATGTACTTGATCGCCTTCGCGCCGCCTGCGCCAATGGTGCGCGTGAAGGATTGCACGATTGTCGATGTGTCGGGCGAGCCCGGTTCGTCCTCGACGTGGCCGGTGAGATCGGTGGCGACACTGAAGAAGGAGTACGTGTGCTGGTTCTCGCCGGTGAACTGGCCGCTTAATTCGGTGGTCTGCGACTTGAACAGCGTGAAATCTCCGCCGTTGTCGGAGACGAAGATGTCGTAGAACGCGATGCCCGATCCGCCGGCGTCGTCGCTGCCGGACCATTCGACGAGGAAGACGCCGTCGCTGGTGGCGGGCAGCGCGGTGACGCTGCTGGTCGGGGCGCCCACGTCGACGGTGTTGCTGTGCTCGGGTGTGATGATGGGGTCGTTCACGTCGAAGACGATCGAGGCGATCGCATCGAGCGTTGTGCCGGTGGCCAGGCCCTCATCGGGGCGGACGAAATACGAGACGAAGCCTTCGCCGCGGCGCGAGTCGTCGTTGGGCGGGAGGAAACCGGCGAACACATCGGCGGGCAGGTCGCCGGTGGCCGGGTCGAGCGTGCGGAAGATCCAGGAGACTTCGCCGCTTTGCGCATCGAACGCGCCGACGACGTTGACGAAGAAGAGGTCACCGTCTTCATCCGTGTATTCGACGCTCTCGTCGAACGACTGGAGCCCGGTGGGCAGCGTGACGGTGGTGTCGCCGAAGTTGAAGCTGGCGAACTCGAAGGTCGAGAAATCGAAATCGGAGTCGAGCGTCTGCGTGACGAAGACTTCCTGGGCCGCGACATCGGCGTCCTCGGCGTTCTCGAAGCGAATGGTGAAGGGGAAATCCTGCTCGGGGATGATGTGGCGGTCGGGTCCGACGCCGGCGGGGCCGAGGATGTCGTTGGGGTCGCGCGAGGTGACCACGCCGATGCGCACACCGCGCGGGGTGAGACCGTTGGCGATGGTGTCGAAGAAGCGGTCGCGGAGGCGGCGGGTGAAATCGAAGTATCCGACGGCCGAGTCGATGGCGGTGCCGACGGCCTGGCCGGCTTCCCACGCGGCGTGGATCTTGGCAATGGGGCTGATCGCGCGGCCGAGGACACCGGCGGCGCGGGCGATGATCCGGGGCTTGGGGAACGAGGAGAGCCGCGGCGCGATGTAGCGGGGATTGAACCCGATGCGCGGCTTGAGGCGCTGCACCTGTGAGATGGCGTTGCCGGCGCCGGGCGACACCGTCTGCGCGCCGAGTTTGGCGGCGGCGGCCGCGCCGTCGACCGTTGCCGCGCCGACTCCGGCGCCGGCGGCCGCGCCTGCACGCACCACCGCGCGACCGGCTTTCATCGTCTTCTTGAGGTCTTCGACAATCTTCGGCGCATAGTTCTCCAGATTCCGCATGACGTCCAGGAGATTCTCGGCCGTCGGGTTCACGAGGTATGGCCGGCTCACGTGGTAGTAGCTGAATAGCTTGTCGCCCTCGAGTTTGTTAAGCACGGCCCAGAGCAGGTTCTCCATCGGCTTGTACTGGGCAGGCAATCCGGGGGTCAGGCCATCGGGGTCGACGTAGGTGGTCGGGTCGTTGGCGGCGTAGGTGTAGAGATTGGAACCACCCATGTGACCGATCGGATCGCGCTGGATGAATCGACCGGACGCCGCGTCGTAGTGGCGCGCGCCCATCAGGTGCAGGCCGTGGTCGCCGGCCACGACGCCGAACTCGCCGCCGAACTCGAAGTCGTTAGCGATGCCCTCGGTCGGCGCCTGCGTGAACTCACCGAAGGGCAGGTACTCGTACGCGTTGACCACCGCGCCGGCCGCGTTGGTCAGTCCGACGGTGTTGCCCTGCGGGTCGAACTCGTAATACGACGCGTCGCCGCCGCCGTCGACGCGGCTGACCAAGCCCAGGCCGTGTGTGTAGCCGGAAACGAGAGAACCGCCATCGTCGTACTCGCCGACAATGTTGCCTTTGCCCGAAGGCTCGACGAGGTACTCGGTGCGCACCCCGTCGCGGGTGACGGCGTAAAGGTGTCCCATGAAGTCGTACTGGAACGACGACTCGCCCTCGGGGCCGCTAACCGAAATGAGCCGGTTGTCCGCGTCGTAGGCGAACTGCCGGGCGCCCGAGCCGTCCGTGGCGGTGAGCATGTTGCCGCGAGCGTCGTAGGTGTAGCTGGTCGCGCCGACCTGAGTGTATTGATTGAGATTGTTTGTTGCGTAGTTCGTCGTGACAGCCGCGTCGACGGCGGAGATGCGGTTGCCAGCCCTGTCGTACTGGTAGGTGATCATCCGCCCCTGCGGCGTTTCCACGGAACCCAGCCGGCCCAACCCGTCATAGCCATAGGTCCATTGCCCGTCGAGGGTGTCGACCAGGATGTCGAGATTCGCCGCGTCGTAGGTGTAATCGAAGCGAGAAGTGATCGAGTCGTCGCCGGCGCGGTTGATCATGTGCGTCAGCCGGCCCAGAGCGTCGTACTCATACGTGGTGGAGGTCCCGTTGCCCAGGTCACGCCGTGCCACCGCGCCGTCCTCTGTGAACTCGTACTCGACGATCAGCGCGCCGTTTCCATCGCGGAGCCGGAAAGCGCGGCCTCGCGTGTCGTACTCGTAAGTGGTTGCGGCGCCGCTCTGGTCTTCCATCCGCGTCCGCTGGCCGTCGCCGTTGTAGGTGTATTCGACAAAGCGCCCCGACGGGTAGGTGATCTTGGTCATCCGTCCCGCGGTGTCATACGCCATCGTCGACGTGCCCAGCGAGTCGAGCACGGATACGAGCCGGCCGCCGGCGTTATAGGTGTACTGCTTTTGCGTACCGTCAGGATCGATCTGCGCAGTAAGCCTGCCGTCGGCGTCGTGCGTGAAATGCACCGCTTCGCCGTCGGCGCCAATGGTCTGCGCCAGGTTGCCCAGCGCATCGTAAATCAGCTTCTCAAACAAGCCGTCGGAGGACGTGACCGCCGTCAACTTGCCCTCGCTGTCGTAGCTGTAATACGTCGTGTTGCCCAGTTCATCGCGCACGCTGGTCGGCAAGCCGTACACCGGGTCGTATGTCATATCGACGCGGCTGCCCAGTTGATCGGTCTGCGACAGGAGATTCCCGAGGCCGTCGTAGACGTACTCCACAGTGGAGCCGTCGGCAAAAATGGAGCGCGTCACATTGCCGGCGTTGTCGCGATGGAAGAAAGTGCTGTTGCCCTCATCGTCGCTGACCTGACCGACGAGGCCCAGTTCGTTGCGGAAGAGCGTGATCGAGCCGTCCTCGTCGGTCAGCGTCGTGCCGCCCGCCGAGTCGTAAGTGAACGCGATGCGCGGTTGCACGTCACCGGCCAACCGCTGACCGGAGAGCCGGCCTTGCGCATCGTAGTCGTAGAACAGCGTGGTGCCGTCGATGCCGGTCACCGACGTGAGCGCATGCTCGCGAGCCCCGCCGACGCCGGTCACATAGGTGTAGGTGACCGTACCGGCCGGGCCGGTGACGCCGGTCAGGTGCTGGCCCGAGGCGTCGTAGGCGTAGGTGGTCGTACCGCCCTGCGGATCGCTGACCTGATTGATGCGGCCTTGGGCGTTGTAGCCGATGGTGATCGCGTCGCCATTCGTGTGCGTGAGGCTCGTGAGTCGACCGGCCGTATAACCAGCGGTGATGCGCTGGCCGAGTGTGTCCTCAACAAAGTCGAGCGTCCCGTCCGAATTGAATTGGGAGACGTTCCCATCCGCTTCCCGCAATTCCAGGAACCCCGCAACGATGCGGAGCGTGCCGGAATCGCCGGCGGGGGCAGCAAATACGCCATCGGGCGTCAGTGAGAAAAAGCGATGGCCGGCGCCAGTGTGAATCGTCACGTTGCCGTTCACATCCGTCGCGGCCGACACATCCCATCCGTGAGACCAGCCGCGGCCCAGGGCGCCGAGGGTAAATCGGCCGGCGATCGACTGTTGGTACGCACGGCTGAAACCCAGCGGCAGGCCCGGCGTCGAGAGGTACGCGTCGATCGTCGAAATGAGGAACGGATCGACGAGCGCGTTGCCCGCCTGCGACAGCTCGAACGCCGCCAGGCGGTCCGCATCAGCCGTGTATTGGCCTAAGCGACTCAGGTAGGTCGCGTTGTCGGCGAGCATGGCGTTGTATTCGCCGACCGTGCCGCCCACGTGGGCGACGAAGTTGGCAAAGATTGCGTCCCACGCGTCGTTGGCGATGTGCGCGGGCCTGAGGCTCGCCTTCTCCGCCTGCCAATCGAACGCGAGACCCGGCGCGCCGCGCGTGACGATCTGGAAGTCGACATCGCCTTCGTTGATCGTCGGGCGGAAGACGAGCGTGATCCGCCCGCGCGCACCCGGCGGCAGCACGCCCGCCGGGCCGCTGGTACTGATGCCCAGCAGCTCGACCGACGAACCGATGTAAACATCAGAACCCGGCCAGCGCAGCTCGGCATTGATGCCCTTCAACACGAGCAACGGGGCCATTGCATCGGTGTCGCCCTCGTTGACATACTCGACGGTGACTTCCGCCTCGCGGCCGGGTCGCATGAAAGCGGGCGCGGTGATGGAGGTGGCGATCCGGCCCGCCTCGCCGGCGTTGACGGTGAACGCGTCGGGCGCAATCGCTTCGTCGCCATGGCTCTCGAGCTGGATGTCGTAAAGCCCAAGCGCCAGCCCGCTCAAGTCGAACGTGGCGTAGAGAAGCGAGGCGTCCTGAAACTGCGTGGCGACGGCGGGGACCTCCGCGCCGCCGGGCGCGATGAGCGTCGCGATCGTGCCGGGAGTGAGCTGCGTGCCGCGGAGGGCGATGGTCACTTCGCCGGCGTTGGCCCCCGTGCTGGGCGATGCGCCGCCGATGCCGAAGCCTTCGAGCTGGGCGCTGATGGAATAAGCCGACGTGCTCGTCGCTCCGAAACGGCTGTAGGCCAGGACGTAATACGTGCCCGGTAGCGTAAGCGGCACCGCCAGCGTCTGATCGGGGGCCAGGGCGCTGTCGCCGCGGAAGTCGAAGGTGTCCCGCGTGGGGAGTGCGCCGCGGCGAATGTACAGCTCGGTCGCCCCACTGACCGCGGCGCTGTCAAGTGCCACCTTCAGCGTTTCACCGGCGGAAACCGTCAACTGATAAAAGTCGGCTTCATCGGCCGACGAGAACGAAGCGTTGATCGTCTGCCCGGCGGCCAGTGAAGGCATCGCAAAGTTGATCGTCCCTGCCGAGGCGGCGGCGTTGTTGATCTCGCCAAGCCCCTCGAAGATGTCGTTGCGCGAATCGGTGCGCACGATGAAGTAATGATCGCCGGGGAGGATGCCGCTGAGCATCAGGTTTTTTGATGCCGAGTAATTCAGTCCCGGTCCAAGATCGCCGACGCGCGCCAAGTCGCCGAGGAACTGATCGTCGGCGGAAAAGAACGGATCGTTCGAGAGGTAGATCGCATCGCGCCAGGAACCAGTGGCGGTAGTCGTGCCGAAGTTGGTCACCGTCCAGTTGACGGTCGCGCTCATGCCCTGCGTTCCGACGGCCGGGCCACTGACGGCTGTTGCGATCAGGTCGACCGTCGAAGTTGAAACCTCCTGCCGCTCGAAAGCGCCGATGTCGTGGAACGCGGGCGCTCCGCCGCCGGTGTTGACGATGTTCGGGTCATCAAATCGCGGGTTGCCGAGCCGGTCGGTGGTCAGCGCGTTCTGGCTGGAGCCGGCATCGACCGCCGCAGAGCCTGAGCGCAGGGTGAACTGCTTGTTGGTGCGGTTGAAGTAGAGCGGGTCGGCGGCGATGTTGCCGTTGAGGCCGGTCTGGCTCGCGAGGCCGAAGTAGTTGAGCGCGGGGTTGGCGCCGAACACATCGTTGAAGCTCATCGTCACCGTCGCGCCGCCGGCGGAGGCGATGTTGGCGCTCGTGCTGTTAGTGATGATGTTGCTGGTGAGCGTCAATGTCGCGGCGTTGGCGCCGGCGCCGGTCTGGTTGCCGTCGATGGTGTTGTTGACGGCGAGCACGGTCGCGCTGCTCTCGGCACGGATGCCGCTCTGCGTGTTGTCGATGATGATGCTGTTTTTGACGGTGACGTTGGCGCTGGACAGCGCGACGATGCCGTGCGAGGCGGAGCCGCGGATGGTGCTGTTGGTGATGGTGGCGGTGGCGTTGATGGCGGTGATCGCGCCGGGGACGTTGGCGCCGGCGAAGCGGACATCGACGTGGTCGAGGATGTTGCCGGTGCTGCCGGAGCGGAAGCGGATCGCCTGCCAATCGAAGAACGCGCCGTTGGACGGGCCGTTGTTGTTGGTGTCGCCGCCGATGGAGTCGTCGCGCTCGCTGGTGAAATAGATCGGCGCATCGACATCGCCGTCGGCGATGAGCGTGCCGTCGATGAAGAACTCGGCCGAGACGTTGGGCGCGGACTTGATGACCTGCCCCGCGCCGATGGTAAGCGTCCGGCCGGTGGGGACGGTGACGCCGCCGTTGGCGACGCGATAGACGATGTCGGGACTGTTCCACGTCAGGTCGGCCGCGATCGATCCGCCGTCGAGCGCGACGCCGTTGACGCCGTTGTTGGTCAGCGTCGGACTGCTGATCGTGGGGCTCGATCCCAAATCCATGCTGATCGCGGCGATGAAGTTGCGCGCGAACGTCGTGCCGATGATGAGCGGGTCGGCGTTCTGGATGCGCATCCCGCGGAAACCGGAGTCGCGGATGACGGAGCTTCGGACCTCGACATCGGCGCCGTTGATGAAGACCGCGGACGACGCGTTGCCGCCATTGAACGGGTCGCCGCCGTAGCGGACCTCGACGTGTTTCATCACGCCCGTGCTGCCCGGGTTGAAACGAAAGCCGCCCGCGTCGCCGGCGATCGGCGTGCCCGCGCCGTCGTTAGTCACGTCGCCGCCGACGGAATCGTCGCGCTCGGAGGTGTAGATGATCGGTTTGAGCGCCGTGCCCAGGGCAACCAGCGCGCCCTCGACGATGATGACGTTCTCGTTCAGGCTCGACTTGATGATCTGCCCCGCGCCAATCGTCAGCATCACGCCCACCGGCACCGTCACATCGCCCTGCATCCGGTACGGCATCTCCGCATCGTCCCACGTCGCATTCACCGCCAGCGTGCCGCCGTCGATATGCATCGCGTTGAACAGATTATTCGCCAGCGTCACATCGGTGATCGTCGGGTTCGACGCCAGGTCCATGCTCATCGCCGCGTTGTCGCTGTCGATGATCGTGATGCCGTCGATGATCGGGTCGGCGTTCTGGATGCGGATGCCGCGGAAGCCGGCGTCGATGACGGTGACGCTACGCATCTCGACACCGGCGCCGTTGATGAAGATGGACGACGAGGCGTTGTTGCTGTTGAACGGGTCGCCGCCGTAGCGGACCTCGACGAACTCGAGCGTGCCGGTGCTGCCGGGGTTGAAGCGGAAGCCGCCCGCATCGCCGGCAAACGCGGTGCCCGCGCCGTTGTTGGTCGTGTCGCCGCCGGCGGTGTCGTCGCGCTCGCCGGTGTAGATGATCGGGTTCAGCGCCGTGCCCGCGGCGATGAGCGCGCCGTTGACGATGATCATGTTCTCGTTGAGGTTCGACTTGATGATCTGCCCCGCGGCGATGGTCAGCGTCGCTCCCACCGGCACCGTCACATCGCCGAACATCCGGTACGGCATTTCCGCATCGTCCCACGTCGCGTCGCCGGCGAGCGTGCCGCTCTCGATGTGCATCCCGTTGACGCCGTTGTTCGTGAGCGTGAGGCCGGTGAACGTGGGATTGGACGCGAGGTCCATGCGCGCCGCCGCGCGGTTCGTGTCGAGGCTGTTGCCGCTGAACGTGACGTTGGTGAACACGGGATTCGCATTGGTGATGAGCACGCCATTGCGCAGCGAGTTGCGGACGATGCCGCTACTCATGTTGAACGTCGTCGATTGACCGGCGACGACGATGGACCCCTCGGTGTTCTGCCCGCCGAAGCGGACCTGGGCGTTGTCGAGCGCGCCGGTGGACCCGTTGAGGAAGCGGATCGCGTCCCAGGCGCCGGTGGTGCCGTTGGAGGAGCCGTTATTGTTGGCGTCCTGGTCGTCGCCGTTGCCGAGCACGCCGTCGAGGCCGGTGTCGTCGCTCAGCGCGGTGAAGATAATCGGCTGCGCCGCGGTGCCGTCGGCGGTGAGCGTGCCCTCGACGTTGAGTTGCGGGCCGTTGCTGGGGAACTTGACGATGGTGCCGGGGGCAACGGTGAGCGCCCCGCCGCTGGCGACGGTGACGACGCCCGTCGGGGCGTACGGCATGTTGCCGGACCACAACGAAGTACCCGCAATCGTCCCGCCATCGACGTACATGGCGTTCACGCTGTTGTTGACCATCGTCACGCCGCTGATGACCGGGTTTGACGCCGCGCTCATCCGTGCCGCGGCTCGTGACGACTCGTTGCTGTTGTTGCTGAACGTGACGTTCGTCAGCGTCGGGCTTGAATCGGTGATCAGCAGGCCGTTGCGCAGCGAGTGGCGGATCGTCGAATCGCTGATCGTTAGCTCCGTCGCCTGCCCCGCGACGACGACCGACCCCTCCGTGCTCAGCCCGCCGAAGCGCACCTCGACATGATCGAGCAATCCAACGCTGCCGACAGCAAACTGGATCGCGTCCCACGCGCCCTTGGTCCCGTTCGACGGGCCGTTGCCGTTCGTGTCGTTGTCGTCGCCGGTGCCCAGCAGGCCATCGGCGCCGGTGTCATCGGAGACCGATGTGAAGACGATCGGCTGCGCGACTGTGCCCTCGGCGGCCAGCTCGCCCTCGATGCGCAGATCCAGCGTGATGCCGCCGTTGAACTTGACGACCGCCCCCGGCTCGATCGTGAGAGTAGCCCCGGGGAGGACGCGGACAATGCCGGTGACGCGGTGAATGTCATCGCCGTCCCACGTGGTGTCCGTCGTGATGTCGCCCGACCAATTGACGACGGACATCAGCCAGCGCTCTTCTAGCGGCTCGAGCACCGCCAATCCGGAAACGCCAGTGCCGGCGGCTCCCGGAACAAAGTGCCTTGCGGCATCCAGCGCGCGGCGACACCCGCTCCGGTTTGCTCTTCTCCAACGGAATAAATGCATGGACCCTCTCCCAACAAATGAAACTCAAACAAATCTCGGCCACCACCGGTCCCGAGCAATGAGACCGCTCCGCGTATTGTAATGTCCAGACTCCAATTCCAATGCGATGCCAAGCGGCGGGTCGATTCAGACGTGGCCCCGTAGCGCCGGCGCGGGCAGCCTCGTCACGGCCGGTTCGATGTCACGTTGCTATATCTGATACACGTCGCACACCCGAGAAATGAAAACAAACTCTGCTGAAGTATTGAGTTTTCGCCGACACGTCCGAACACCCAAGTATTGTAATCACAAGTTCCGTTTGGCTGCGGTGACCCACGTTGCTCACTTCGCCTTTTTGAATCGATAAACCCACATCATACCGTCATCGGAACTGTCACTGGCGAAGTGACAGAAGTAGGCGTTGAGCACGGGATCGTAAAACCCATAGTTGCCGTTGCCAATGCCCTTGATCACATCAGCCGGGAGCGAAATTGGATCGTCCCAGGTGTTGGTCTGCGGATCGTAGACGTAGACCCCCCGGCGCAGGCCCGGCTCGGGCTTCGTTTCGTCAAGCCGAATGACCACCAGGCGATCATTGACCGTGTCGTAATTGAAGACTGATTCATAGGACGAGGAGAATACTGGGCCCGTCCCGGTCGGCCGCGGATGCGTCCATGTGTTTGTCTTCACGTCGTAGACGGCGAATGTGTCCGCGACCTTCCTGTCCTGATAGTGGTAATAGATGCGGTCTCGCTTGGAGTCGTAAGCACCACAGTGGTCGATTCCGGCAGGCGGGGCGCCATGGGGCTTCGCGTCGATCCAAGTGCGTTTCGTGGGGTCCAGAAACCACACACCATCGGGACCGCCGTAGAACAACTGCTTTCTGGAGCGCACATAGATGAGAATGTTTGCGCCATAGGGCTTCCCCTTCGGCGCATTAGCGACGGCAAAGCACTCGAAGCTGCCCGTGTCAATGTCGATGGGTGCCACGTGTCGGCTCTTCGACTCGTGCGGATCAAGGCCCATTGGGCAACACGGGTCGCCGAGCCGATCCGTGGCACCATCACCATCCATCACTTGACGCCGGCCGCTCTACTAGTGCACCGCTCCTCATCTCGCTTCTATCATCACGCTTCGGATCATCGTCGCGGTTCTTTATAATTGCGTCCCCGTGTGGCCTCGTCGCATTCATTGGAGGCAGTCATGTTCAAGCACATTCCGAATCTGGCGGTTGCGTTGCTGTGGTGTCTCATCGGATCGGCGACTGCTGATGCGCCGAAGCAAGTGGCGACGGCGGAGGCGAAGCTCGAGATCGTCAAGGCGGTGTTCATCTCGGGTCGCACATTCCACGACTGCACGGGACGATTGCGGGAGCTCGCGCAGGGTCGCGCGGCGGTCACGACGATCACCATGCCGGCGCTGGGCCTGAAGGACCCGAACGACCGTATGCGCATCATGCTCGTCATTGACTATCGCGTCGATGGCCGCAAGGGCTCGCTGACATTAAAGAACAACGAAAGGGTGAATGTTCGCGAAGCGATTCTGAAGGATGCGAAAGAGGCCGCGGCGGCGGAACAAGCCAAGACGCCGGCGCAGCCGCCCGCCGCGGCCGCGCCGGTGGCGGAGCCCGCCAAACCCGCCGCGCCCGCCAAACCCGCCGTGACGCCAGCCACGACGCCAGTCGCGGCCAAAGCCGGCGACGAGCCGACCATCGTGGAACTCCCCGAGCCACTCTCGGCGTTTCATCTGGGCGGCGGCGGGCGCTACGTCATCTGCCAGTTGCCCAAGGTGAAGGTGCTGGCGGTGGTGGACCTCACCGCCGGCCGGATTGTGAAGGAGTTGCCGTTGCCATCGGACGACGCTCGCTTCGTCGCCGGTAACGATTCGCTGCTCATCATCCAGCCCGCGCAGGGGCTGGTGCAGTGCTACTCGTTCTCCAACTTCGAGCGCACGGGCATCGGCAAGCTGCCGGCCGGGCCGATCAAGCACCTGCGCATGGGTTATGCCTCGAGCGGGCCGCTGTGGGTCTGGTCGCCGGGCAAGGAAATCTACGCGGTCGACACGGCGACGCTCAAGCCCATCGCGCTGCGCGGCGTGCAGCGCAACGGCGAGGAGCGCCACGGTTACGACATCCGCGTGTCGCCCGACGGCAAGACGCTGGCGACGTGGCACGGCGGCCTCGGCCCCACCGGCTTCGAGTTGTCGCGGCTGCAAGGCGCCACGCTGGTCGACGCCGGCTCCGAAGGCGGGTACAGCCACAACGGACGCTACTTTCAGCCCAACGCCAACGGCAGCCTGATGCTCTGCCACGTGTCGGGGGGGTTCGTGCTTTCGGGCGACCTGAAGCCCAGGCAGTGCGACCTGGTGAAGGATGCGTACCCGATCGTGACCGCCGATCCTCGCTATTTCCTGGGTGTCAAGCCGTTTGACGAGCGGCGGATCAAAGGCCGCAATGCGCTGGCGCCGACGATCCGCGTGCAGGTGTTCGCGGCCTCCAATCTTCAACCGATCTACACGATGGACAACGTGGAGCTGAATCTGCGAGCCATGGAGCCTTCTGTTGTGTTCCTGCCGAAGGAGAAACTGCTGGCGGTGATTCCGGAGAAGCCGGACCGCGTGGTCATCCGAAAGTTGGACTTGACGGACTTGGTGTCGGGCGGCGGCGGCAAGCTGGCGGTGACCTCGGTGCCGCCCACGACGGCGGCGCCGGGGTCGAATTTCGAGTACGACATCGACGCGATACCGGGAACCGGACTGACCTACAAGCTGGAACTGGGGCCGGCGGGCATGAAGGTTTCGCCGCAGGGCAAGGTGACGTGGAGCGTGCCGGCGAAGCCGCAGCAGAAGAGCGAGAGCGTGATCATCAGCGTGCGCGACGCGAAGAAGAACGAGGTGCTGCACACGTTCGATCTGGACCTGGTGCGATCGACCGCTGACGCTGGCTCCACGCGCGTGCCCGAAAAGACGCCCGGCAAGGTGACGCCGGAGAAGAATCCCGCTCCGGGGGCGACGGGCACGGTGGATGATCCCGCCGTGACGCGCGATGAAGGCAAGTTCGCGCAGGCCGGCAAAGATCGGCTGGAGCTGCCCGATGGCGAGATCCGCGTGACGCCCGGCATCGGAAAAAAGTGGCTCGTGCTGGCGGGCCGTCAACTGGCGATCATCGGTGGCGACGGCGTGACGCTGGAGAAAAGCGTCACGCTCCCCAATGCCTACACCGCCATCGGCGAGCGCGACGCGTACTACGTCGCCGTCAGCACCAAACCGATGTCGATCGACATCATCGACAAGCAGACGCTGAAAGTGATCCGCTCGCGCAAGCTGCCGTATCAGGAGATGCGCGACGTGCAACTGCATCCGACGCTGCCGCTGTCGTACGTTTCGTTCAAGGCGGCGGCGAAAATCCCGCGCTACCGCTTCATCGTCTTCAATGAACGCACCACCGAGGCCGATGAGAGCGAGGATTTCCTGGGCACGTGGCTGGCGATCGATCCGCGCGGCGGCTTCCTCATCAGCGGGTACAAGGACATCTACCAGCGCGGGCACGACATCATCGCCAATCCCGATCGCTGGCACGTGGTGCCCAGCTACGGCAACATCGACTGGCTGATCCGATATAAACTGGATGCGGCGGGCATGCCGCGCGTGGTGGATTTGAAAGTCGACGCCGGCGGCAACGGCCACGGCATCCGCCTATCGCCCGACGGCGCCAGGATCACCTACCTCTCCTTCACCGGCACGCCGCTCTACTCGGGCAACCTGTCCGGCTGGAATACCGGCGATTTCAAAAAGCTGCCCGTCGGCTATGTCCTGAAAGATAAAGCGTCTGCCATGGACCTGGAGTTCCATCCGGTGCTGCCGCTGGCGGTGGCGCCCGCCGCCGACGGCGCGATCTTCTTCCACCGCGAGTCGGGCGATAGCGAAGACCGCATCGCGGCGGCGTCCGATGCCCTCGCCGGCGCCAAGCCGTCGCGCGCCTGGTTCTCGCCGGACGGAAAGCACGCGGTCGTGCTGGTCATGACCAACCAGGTGAATCACCTGCACAAGCTGCCGCTAAAGCTGAGCAAGGAGGAGCAGGCGGCGATCCAGAAAGCACCGGAGCCGCGCCGCCAGCCGCCGGCTAAAGAAGATCCGACGAAGCTCAAAGTGTGAGGGCGGAAGAAAACGGGACGAAAACGGGGGACGAATAATCCCCTTGCTTCTTTCATGGAAACGCCGGCAGCGCAGCGAGTGCGCCGAGTGCGGTTATGACCTGCGAACGAGCGGCCGGGCCGATCTCCTGCGTAAAATCGCTTCGCGCCATCAAATGTCCTCAGGCACCTCAAACCCCTTGCGATACTCGCGCTTGACGAGTCGGTTGGCGGCCTCATGGTCGAACCGCTCGGTATCCGCATCAAAACGCAGCTTTTGGTTGCCGACACGAAGCGCGATGTTGCCCATATGCACCAGCGAGGTGCTGCGATGGACCAGGGAGGGATCGGCATTGGCGGCCTTGCGGCTCTTGACGCAGTCGATGAAGTTCTGCTGATGCGGCCCGTCGCCCGGCCGGCCAGACTCTTGGGCGATGATCTCGCCTTGACGCGACTGCTGCTTGGCGCGGCCGAACACCTGCCAGCCGCCGCCGTGCCGGCCCACGTACATCAGGCCCTTGCTGCCGTAGAACTCGATGCGGGTCGCGCACTGCGGCCAGTAGGGGAAGCCGTCGCCGGCGCGGATGTCGCCGGCGATCTTGTCCATGTAGGGCGGGTACTGCGTCAGCTCGAACGTCATCACGAAGCCCTTGAAGTCGTAGCTGACAACCTGCATGTCAGGCGTCTCGGCGTCGTCCCTATGGTGCAGCCTTCCACCGCTGGCGGCGACGGCGGTCGGCATCGGCGGATCGCCGAGGATGAACATGGCCAGATCGGTCTGATGGATGCCATCGTCGGCGAAGTCGCCGCCGGAGTAATCCCAGAACTGGTGCCAGCCGCCGTTGAAGATGGTGCTGTTGTAGGGGCGCTGCCTGGCGGGCCCGAGCCAGGTGTTCCAGTCGAAGTTTGCCGGTGGGTCGCCATCGGGGCCGAGGCGGAACGGGCCGCCCGCCTTCAGGTTGAACACCTTGACCAGGTGGATGTCTCCGAGCTTGCCGCTCGCCACGTAGTCGCGGGCTGACTTGCAATACGATGAACTGCGGTTCTGCGTCCCGACCTGCACGACGCACTTGTACTTGGCCGCGGCCTGGACCATTTTGCGGCCTTCCCAGATGTTGTGGCTGGGCGGCTTCTCGACGTACACATCCTTCTCCGCCTGACACGCCAGGATCGTTGCCGGGCTGTGCCAGTGGTCGGGCGTGGCGATGATCACGGCATCGACATCCCTGCTGTCGAGCACGCGGCGCATCTCGGCGACGCCCATCGGCATGCGGCCGCCCTGGAGCGTGGCGAGGTATGTCGAGCGTGCCGCCAGCCGGCCGGCGTTCAGGTCGCAGACGGCGGCGATGGTGGCATCGCTGCGCGGAGCGAAGCCGCCGGCGACATGGGTGCCGCGGCCGCCGGCGCCGATGAGTCCGATGTTCACTCGCTCGTTGGCCCCAAGCACCCGATGCGGCAGAGACCAGGTCAACGCCGCGGTGGAAGCGATCAGTCCGCCGGACGACGAAGCGAGGAAGCGGCGACGCGTGAGTTTCATGGGGAGGCTCCTCAAAGGAATTCAGGCCAACATTCGCGCGATCACGCTACGGGGCCGGCTTTGCGCCCGAGGATGCGTCAGTGGGCTTCTTCACGATAAAGCCGCAGTTCACCCAGTTGGCGCGGTCTTCCTGGTTGCCATCGCCGGCGTCCATGGTCGCCAAACTGATGATCTTGCTGCCCGGTGGGATTTTCACGTCGATGCGCCACGGGGTAAAGGCGATCCGCATCACCGGACTGGCGGCCGCCTCCCTGCCGTCAATGAAAACCTTGAACACGACGCTCGGGTGCATCGCCACGTTAGAGCCGTTCGATACGCCCAATAGGTGCTCGTCCACGCCGACCAGCGCGACGAACCGCTCATACTCCGGCTTGAGCTCGAAGATCATCTGGTTCGTCGCATGCACGCCCCACCCCTTCTCGTACTTTACTCCGCGAAGCCGCAGGGGATGTCCCTCGTTGCTCTTGTCCTTCTGCGGCGGTCCACTGTGGGCGGCGAATCGCGCCTGGCCGGCATACGTGTGGCCGGGGCCGGCGACCCGCACCGGCGTCAGGTTCAATTAAGTGCACCTGCGGCGATGGCGGCATGTCGATCAGCTTGTGAAACACCCCCTGCGACTCCAGGCACACACGCTTGCCATCCTCGAAAGCCGCCGCCCGAAGCCGTGTCGTGGCCTCCACCTTCAGCGGCTTTTCATACTTCATCGAGTGCGGGCCCGGCTCCGTGCCATCGTTGGTATACCGAACTTCCGCCTTGGGCTGCCACGGGGCGCTGAGCGTGACGGTGACTTCCTTCTCAAAGAGGTGCGGGCGCATCGCCGTGCCCCACGGCGCGATGCGCACCGGGTCCAGGACCCAGGGCCATCGCATCTAAATCCCGGCCTTAAGCACCTTGATGAGGTATTGCTCATCCCAGCCGGCCTTCAGGCGTTTGCCTTGGATGCCGCGGCGGCTGGTTTTCTCGTTCTTGAGCAGGTTCAAGG
>Ga0163150_10002133_pt1 | contig 31428 bp, 51 predicted proteins | sample OliLakLV19P2IB_FD_148628 | JGI IMG/M metagenome (GOLD analysis project Ga0163150, IMG submission 148628) | Freshwater microbial mat bacterial communities from Lake Vanda, McMurdo Dry Valleys, Antarctica - Oligotrophic Lake LV.19.P2.IB | ecosystem: Environmental > Aquatic > Freshwater > Lake >...
GTTTCCGGTACGATTTTAAAAGTAGGTGGAACGACAGGAACTCCTCTGATCCTTTCCTATGAGAACTACAATTACTCTTACCCCTATCTGTTTGATATTGACTTTACTGGGTTTGGTGCAGGCGTCTTTTTTGTAGCTCTGGACTCAGGCTCTTCGACCCCCATGGGCCGCCTGGTGACTTCGGGTACAGCGACAACTATTGCGCCCGAGGGAACGGCCACGCTCGTCGATACGGCCAAAAACTTTCCTGCATTGGGGGTTCTGGTAAACAACTACGTTCTACGCATTCCTTCAATTCAGGTGGAAGGTCAAGATTTCTACTCACCCATCACAGCCATTCCAAGCTCAACGTCGCTCACGATTGCCGGGAAGTTCCCAGCGAATATCCTAACGTCGTATGCCTACCAGATCTATGCTCCGCGTGAGCAGACTATAGTACCCTTTGGGGCGAACACGCCAACGGTAGGGCGAATGTACCTGGGGCAAGCAATTTGGAACGGTGTTGCCTTCACGGCAGGCTCGGTTAGGAGCTATCAATACGGGGATAAGTTTACAAGCCCTATTCAGGCGGTAAATGCTAACCCCAACTATGAGATAGTTTTTGATCACAATCTTGGGTTTATCCCCAACCATTTTATGATTCTCTATCATTCGGTCTCGATTGGGGACGTGGAGCCCAAGGTAGTGCAAATTGGAGACGAGGTGGTGGTTAAACTTTCAACAACAACCATAACCGTGCGGAATCGGTTTGCAGATCTATTGGCTAGAAACTATGCTGGGGTCGCTCAATCCACTGGCTATCTTCAAGTTCTTGTTTAAAGGGAAAAATGATGAAAAATTTATCTGTTTTATTGGTCTCGCTGTTACTCTTCGGTGCGTGTGCAACAAAGGAAGAAGTTTTACAGAGTCAAGAGGTTAAGATCCCCGCAGACCTAGGTGACCCCGGATGCCCTGACGAAGATCCTACGCCCGTACCAACTCCTGTTCCCGGACCTACACCTGCCCCTACTCCAGATCCTGCACCAACCCCAGCACCAAAAGATTGCGGTGACGTATATAAAGAGTGCAAAAAAGAATGTACTGGTAACCAAAAAAAGGTAGATAAGTGCAAAAAGCAGTGCAAGAAAGACAAGAAAAAATGTGACAAGAAAAAATAACTAGGAAAGGCCTCCATGAGATTTTTGGAAGAAAAGGCTGTTTACGAAGCCTTAGTGGAAGACTGGGTTGAAGAGCACGAAGGTGAGTGGGTTTGGATTCATGGGGATGCCTACGAGTTTTATGAGACTAGGAAAGAGGCCTTGGAGGCCGCTTATGAGGAATTAGAAGGGAAGGCCATCTTTGTCAAAAAGGTAAAGATGGAGATCGAAGACGACGCTCCTTCTAAGTACGTGGACGATGATGACGAGGAAGAGGAAGAAGAACTGGAAGACGAAGCGGAAGAGGAGCCAGTTGATGAAGTTGTTAGTCTTGACGACGATTCTGACGATCTTGATGACGAGGCAGATGATGACGACGATGAAGACGAAGATCCAAAAGATTAAGGTTAGACGCTAGGAGGCCAACCCACAGCCTCCCATTTACCCCGCACAAGGAATCGTCATGAGCTTTCTAAAAAAAGTCCAAAGTAAATATATAGTAGGTGCAGATTCCTACGAAGATAAGTGCCTAAGGCAGTACCTTGAGACAGCCATCTGGTCGTCTAACGACGGTGACAAGCAGTTGGATGAAGACTACGGCCTGGAAGATTTTGCTCCCGAAGCCGTCGCGCAAGCTAGAAAAGACGTACAGGAGTTCCTAAAGAAGATTGGGTCGGTTGCTGATGACCTCGACATAGAGCAGCTAGGTCATGATTTCTGGCTCACAAGAAACGGGCACGGGACCGGTTTCTGGGATAGGGGTTATGACAAAGACATCGAGTCTGTTTTAATGAAAGCGGCAAAGTCTTTCAAAGAGAACGACCCTTACGTTGGCGACGACGGTAAAATTTATTTCAGCTAAGGGATTAACCATGAGCTTTTGTAAAAAAGTTTCCGCTAAATATCAAATCACCGCAACAGGTGAAATGTATGCAGACGCGTTGGAGGAAGGCGGAGAGTGGTATAATGCTCGTCTTGCCTTGGAAAACGTCTGTGACCAAGCCGGTCTTAAATGCACAGTAAAGCCCTTCGATCAATACCAAGGCCCTTATGCAGAACTGCCTAATAGGGACAAGCTTTGGTTAGGACAAGATGAAGGTTCTTTCGTTCACCAAGCCTTTAAGAACGACAAACGACTTGAGGATTACTTCCAACATGCGAATCATTTCGAGGCTGACGAAGAAGAAATGGTGGAGCATTTGGAAAAGTATTTTGCGGCGTTGAAAGACGTCAAGAAGCAAAAAGGCGGTTTGAAACTCGTTAAAGGGGCGTCCCCCCAAGACTTTGAAGAATATGTGTGGGAGTTCTACCAACCGGGTGGAATGCACGGCGACTTCTTCGGTAACAAGCTGACGAAAGCTGAAGTCAAGGCGGCAATTAAGTTACTCCAGTTGGTGGTGGGTAATTTAGAGGAAGGTGATAGCGTAGATCGTGAACGCATCAGGGATATCCTGCTTGCTGCTCACGGAAAACTCGCCAATATTTAGAGCAGCTACCATGATCAGAAAATAAAACTTCTCAGGAGGTAAGATGTTTAGGAAAGCCTTTTTAACATTCGCCCTTTTTCTAAAGGTAGTAAGATGAGACCATTAATTTCTTATTATGGCGGAAAGCAGCGAATGGCAAGTAAAATCATTCCTTACATTCCAAAGCACACTGTTTACGTTGAGCCTTTTTGCGGTGGTGCGACGATACTTTTCGAAAAACCTTGGCCAAATGTTACGAATACTGATCACTATCGCGAAGTCATCAATGACAATTCTAGATTGTTGATTAATATGTATCGTATTTTTCAGACTAGGTTTGATGAAATTGAACACTTATTGATGAATACTTTGTACTCAGAAGAAGAACACTCAAAGTCTGTTCAAATTTGCCAAGGTAAATTAGGGGCTGATGACCTTTGGGAAGCTTGGGCTTATTTTGTAAATATCCAAACTTCATTTTCGAATACATTAAACGGTGGTTGGCGGCGCGGTGTTTTTGGTAGGAATTTTCCCGCTACTTGGGTTTCAAAACTATCTGTGTTGAATGACTATAGAGATAGATTATCTACGGTTAATATTACTTGCGACGACGCTTTAAAAATAATAAAGCAATGGGATTCACCACAAACATTTTTCTATCTTGATCCGCCTTATCCCGGCGCAGAACAGGGCCATTACGGTGGCTATTCGATTCAAGATTTCTTAGGTTTGATTGAAGTTTTAAAGGGAATTAAAGGTTCAGCGATACTTTCATGCTACGACGTCGCGCCAAAGGCGATTCCCGAAGATTGGAAACGCCATAGTTTTCCCGCATACTTATCTAGCAGTGGTGTGGGGAAAGTTGGTGCAGACAGGTCAAGGGTGGCAACGTCAGCGGAATTAGGAAACAAAAAACGGACTGAAGTGATTTGGGTTAAACAGTCCTCAAAACCAAGACCAGAAATCCAAAAACTTTACGACTCCGGAAAATTTGATTGCTTTACAGGTGACTCAATTTTTTCTCCCGCGAAGACAGTTTTAAAAAAGAGATATTTTTAAGGGATGGATCGTAATGATTAGACTTAAGAAAAAACAGCTGAGCGTCACCAAATCTATCCAAGTTGGGGACGTGAGAGTTAGCCAGGGATTATAAAGCTCGCCAATATTTAGAGCAGCTACCATGATCAGAAAATAAAACTTCTCAGGAGGTAAGATGTTTAGGAAAGCCTTTTTAACATTCGCCCTTTTTCTAACCTCAGAAGTTTACGCCCAGTACCCCGCCCCTGTCCGACCCGACGATGAATTGACACCGGGTGCCCTTTGCACGATTGACGACCCCGACTTCTCCGAGTTCCGTTACGAAGAACAGATCCCCTACTGCGCAAGACAAGTTTCGACCTACAGGAAACGCTTAGTCTACGCCATCTACGAGGTCCCGGAAGACGAGCACATAAACTACACTATCGATCACCTGGTGCCTTTGTCTCTCGGCGGCTCCAACGACATCTCCAACCTGTGGCCTGAGCCCAAAGTAGTTCGGCAAGAACGCAACGTCGAAAATACGATCTACGTTCAACTGCGCAACGGCGAACTCACTCAGAATACAGCCGTGCGTAAGATTCTGAGTATCAAACGGGAATTTGGCAAAAACTAAAGCTAGTTTTTAACGCAGCAGATGATACGCTGGGCTCAAATTCCAGAACAGACCGCCAGGAAATAAAAAGAAATGACCCAGCAACGGATAGTGACATTCGGTAGCCTGATTGAAACAGACGACCTGCCGACCGTAATTGCTTCGATCACCTCCCCTGGACGTTACGTGGGTAACGACTTCGAAGTAGCGCAGATCGATTTGCTTAGGGTAACGCCAGGCGCTGCCCTTCTCCCCGACGGGGTTCTGATTCTCGAAAGCGAAGCCAAAGAGATCTTGGTCACGAATACCTCCGCACCTGCTAACTACACAATTGTTTATAGACTGGAGGACACCACCATCCTCGGTGGTAGCCCTGCGGAGTTAGCGCTGTTGCCCGGCATTTCGAAGCAGTCGGATTTTACAGATTCGGTGGTCCTAGGCTGGCTACGCTATCCTGGCGGATCGGTTCCTATCTCGGAAAATCAGTTCGTACAGCCATCAACGCTAAGGGTGGAGTTAGACCCCGCTAGGTTCTACTACGAGGTTAGAAGCCCCTTTCCTGAGCTTCTGCGTGACCCTAGCGAGCTACGTGGGGCACCGACCACCTTGCAGATACCTTTGCTAGACCCCTTGCGCACAATTGCGCTCGGTGGCGTCAGAGGTCGAGTGTTGGGTGCTGCTCTGTTATCAACAAATACCCAAGCCGCGAACATTGCCAACTACACCGCTTATTCGGTTAAAAAAGGCGCGACCCAACTTCTGGCTGCGTCCACGAGTGCTGCTGCCATTACGGGCGGTGCGCCTAAGGCTATGACGAAGACGACGGGAATAAACACCAATTTTTTTGTAATCGATCCTACTGACGTGATCACTGTAGCTGTGACCAAAACAGGCGATCCGCGAGGTGCTCAGCTTGTAGCCGACGTGATCGGCACCTTCGCCATTGTTGGCTTAGAGATGCAATTCACGCGCACGGCTGGAACAGCCTGGACGTTCACTACAAACGACATAGGACGGATCGTACACATAACCGCTGGCACCAACTCTGGGCAGCAGGGACGGGTAGTAAGGTTTATTAGTGGAACAGTTGTAGCGGTAGAGGCCTTGCGCGGGGGCGTATTGCAGGCTGCCGTGGGGGAAGAACTAGATCTCCACGAGCACATCGATACGGATCTATCGCTGGCGGTGGAGTTGCCAGGGGCTAACGGGAACTTCCAGGAAAGCCAATTGGTAATTAACTCGGAAGAGTTAACAAGGTTTGTCAACGTAGACGTCGTTGCCCACACCTTGAACCTAAAGTTGCCTTTTACGATGAGCCCAGAAGGTCAGCCTAAGAAGCTAGTGACACGTTTGTCGGTCGATGTGAACTGCATCGTGACGTTCAAGGTAGAACTAGCGGGAACACTCTACACACTGTCACCAGGATCTGGTGAGGTGACGAGTACAGGCGGCGTGGTGACGAAGGAGTTAGACATCCCCGTTCTTCCGTCGAACGACGGCAAGATGGGAGCTATCATCATCAGTGCCAACGCTCAAAGTGGTCGTGGTTTTTCGTTAGGCTACATAGCTTTAACCCTAGAGGCGACACCGTTCATATTGTTCCCGTAGCCTAGAGCGTCTAGGCGGTAATTATTTTAATTAGTGAGGACATCATGAACCCGGAAACGCCGTCTATTACGCCGCTTGTTACCTCAGAAGAAACGCTCCAAAAATTCTCCACCGAAGAACAATACCTTCTACGCCCCCGCGAGTCCGTCGTGCTGGGTGAGGAAGTCATGGTGAAGTTCCATAAGAACCAACTCCCGAACCAATCACACAAGAACCCGTGGATCTCGTGGACGCTGAACAAGATTGCCGTCGTGTCCAAAGAGTGGATCGACGCGCAAGGGCCGAACCCGATCAGCAACATGTCTTGGTGGCGAGTAAAGATCGTCAAAGAAACGTCGCCCGGTCAGGACATCGGTTGCTTTATCGTGAAACCTCTCTGGGAAGTTCCCCGGTCGGATCTCGTTACCTTGGTGCCTAACACCTGGGAGCAGGTTCAAAAAGGGTTGACGATCATGCTCTACCCTAAAATCAAACCGTGGATGCCGTGGATTATCCCAAAAGCTTTGCGTAAAATGACGATGAGAAAAACCGGAGGATCAGCGTTGATCATCCCGTTATCCTATGCCCCAGATGAACAGGAGGAGCCGTAATGGAAGCAGCAGCCGAAGCCGTAACGACACAGCCACCAACCTCACCTAAAGCTGACGAGCTTGTAGAAGGTCTACACAAAGGTATGGAGCTTTATAAACATTTGACTAAAGATTTGAGGCTGACTAGGGACGAGGTTACGACCTTGTTGGTTTTTGAACATTATGTGAAGGTTATCGTGGAGGGTACGAAGACCCTCGCTAAAATGACTAAAGAAGAACTGCAAGCGGCTCTCCCGAAGTAAGGTTTAGAAAAAAAGGCAGGCACATCCTGCCTTTTTCTATTCTCCGGTGCGAATCGGTTTCAACCCTTTGTCTTTGACTAGAAATACCCCTAACGTAAGATTCGGCAGTTTGTTTTCTCATTTTAAGTCTCCCTGGGCTTGGCAAGGTGCAGCCAATGAAGGTATAAGGCTAAACGACATGAGGGCTGCAACAAGTATGCCCACGGTTAAGGCTACTAGATGATCACTGTTAAAAAAACTTCCTAGAACCATCTTTAAAGCTTCGAATTTGGTAGGTTTAAAGTACATCATTGAATCCCCTTCTTCCGGTTAGGTTGGCCAAGAAATTTGACCATGATGCCTTATCGGAAGAAAGCCTCAGAGCTTGAGGCTCTTACCCAAAAAAAGAACAGACCGACTAAAAGTTAGACACTTAAAGGCTGCTTCCCTTTGCCTTTCCCAACCCTTTTACGGGTGCTCTTGATTTTCTTCATATCGTCCTTCAGCTTAGCCATCGTGCATTCTTCAGCGTTAACGTCAGGTCGAAACCTATGGAAGTTGGGGCTCCTCAGCTTGCCGTTCTTGGTAAGCTCAAACGCTACTAGGTCCATGACCATGCCTATGTGCTGGTCGATCTCTTGGAAGCCTGGCACGAAGCCCAGCTCGTGTGGGTTGCCTTCATTGTCGTAAACTGAAACGGCTAAGCTTATCGAATGTTCTTCTTGCCGGAAGCCAGACACGAAGCAGGAGACGTCGAACGATTTTTTCATTTTGCTCCAACATTGGCCGTAACCCATCCGAACGTCTTTGATCACCAAGCCTTCGCCCCCAGCGTCGGTCACTTCCTTAAAAAACTCGGCAATCTTACAATCACGTTTCTCTACGACTTGGATGTAAGGATTTTGCATCTCGGCTACGACTGCTTCCAAGATTTTGCGTCGTTGGTGCAGAGGCAACCCGCGCAAGTCCTGCCCTTTGTGGAACGGAATATCAAACACGAAGAAAGTCGCGTAGCCGATTTGTTGTTGCTTTAAGACCGAATCGTAAGCCCCAGACCGCGCTAGCGAGCCGGTAGTCTCTAGATCAGTGTGGAATATCTCACCATCCAACACGGTGCCCTTCAGGACCTCGTATGGTGTTCCTGTGACCTGCGGGAACTGGTCGGTACGGTCGCCATGCTTGCCGTCTACCTTGGAGACGTGCCGGGACAAGAAGGCGTTGCCTGCCCTCCGTCCGTAGGGGTCGCAGCCAAGGTAAAGCATCGACCGTTCACCGTTCAGCTTAAGCTCAGCCCAGTAGTTTGGGTCTTCGAGGTCGATAGGTAGTTCATCGGTGCAACGAGGTGGCTTTACAAGTCCGTTAGCGGCCTCTGGCGTCACACTACACGGGGAGGGGATCATAGCAGCGAGCCGTTCGTAGGCGGAGTTGATGCGCTTAGCAGCGTCTTCTGAGCCGCCTTGCTTGTCAGGGTGGGCAGTCTGCATGGCTTTGCGACGGGCGACTTTGAGTTCTTCCAAAGAACGGGGAACCCCCGACAGACCTAAAACTAAAAAACCGCTTTCAGTGATAGGGCTGAAGAGGGTACGAGCCTGCGCAGCCCATTGAGCTGCGCTGCCGGGTGTGCCTTCGTAGGTCTTATACCGCGCAAAGAGTTTTTCTATTTTGGTCTTCGTCAACCTAGCCTCGGAGTTGCTGTTGGGTTTGGGTCGCAGCTTGCAGAGAAGGAAGCATTGCGTTTAGGTGTTTGCAGCCGCGTGGCTTGTTGGGTTTCTTCATGATCCAGCCTGGGCAACTACACTGCCACTCGCCTGAGGTTTTAGCCTGGGCCACGATATAGACGCGGTTTGAACTTTCCGACCGAATTTCCATCCTGTTGGTGTGGGTCTTATTGTCAGCAACGACGACCGCACCGTGGTTTTCTGCTACCTGTATTAGCTTGTTACTCATTTTTGCTTCTCCCGTTTTTCAGCGGGGCCGTCCCCACTTACTTAACAGCCTTAACGGCTTGTCGGGCCAAAAACTTGAAAGAAATTTTGTAAGTATTTGATATTATGGGGTGGACATTTTTTTAAAAACGGCCACCGTCTATCGAGAATTTTTTGTTATGCTGGAACCTCGACCTGTAAAGAAAATAGTACCGTAGATAAACTCTGCGAAGTTTAAAAGGATATATAAATGAAGATCTATCTAGATCTCGACGGCTGTCTTGCCGATTTTGATAGAGGCTTCTTCCTGAAGGCGGGCGAAGATGCTCACGTGTTTGAGCAGAGGGAGGGCTCTGAGAAATTTTGGAAAACGATTTACTCCTACCCGACCTTTTTTTCTGACCTGCCTCTGTTTTCCTACTCGCTGGCTTTCTGGAATTTTCTGCATAAGCTCACTCCGCACGTAACCATCCTGTCAGCACCGTCGAAGTTCGACACGGAGCGCTGCGTGGCAGAAAAGAAGGAGTGGGTGCTAAAGCATTTCCCCAACAACCCACCGGCTTTGTATGAACGTAGGAAGCATATTTACGCTAACCCTGACAGTATCCTTATCGATGACACTCAGGCAAAGATATCGGAATGGCGAAAGGCGGGCGGCATCGGCATCCTGCATAACAGTAAAGACTTGAAGAGCACGCTTCAAGATTTGTATTTACTAAGAGACTCCTTCGGCCTCCTGCGCGATGGATACCCCGTCCTTTAGGGCGAGGGGAAACGCATAGTATGAATTGGACTTATAGCTATAATCCGGTAAGACATAGCCACCATGATAACACTTACTCTTAAAATTAAACTCAATCTTACCGAAGAACAAACGCAGGTCTTCGATCAAACGATTGAGCAATACACAGATTCGTTTAATCGGGTGACGGCGGTAGCTTGGGAAAGCCAGGTTAAAAATAGTACCGAATTGCACAAGCTGACCTATTACTCCGAAAGAGAAACCACCGATCTGCCGAGCCAACTGGTCTGCTCTGCTAGGGTCAAAGCTTGTGAAGCTAGCAAATCTGCTCTTGCCTTGAAAAAGAAAGGCAAGAAGGTATCTCAACCAAAATCCAACAGTTGCCCGATTCGATACGATGCTCGAAGCTCTAGCCTCAGGCTTGCCGAAGGCAAAGCTTCCTTGGTTACAATCCAAGGCAGACAACACGTCACCTTTAGCTTGCCGGAATACTATCGAACCCGTAACGGTTGGAAAGTATGCAGTAGCGACCTTTGTAAAAAACAAGGCAATTACTTTTTGCATGTAGTGGTGAGCACCGAGGCACCAAGTATCCAACCTACCGGCAAAGTTACTGGCGTTGACCTGGGCATCAACCGTCCTGCGGTTACTAGCGACAATAAGTTTTTTGGCTCTAGATATTGGCAAGAAATAGAACGTAGAAATTTTAGGCAAAAAAGAGCACTGCAAGCGAAAGGCACTAAGGCCGCTAAGCGTAAACTGAAAAAGCTTAGCGGAAAAGTTAACCGTTTCCGCAACGACTGTGATCATGTTTTGTCTAAAAAAATTGTTACTTCCGTTAATCCTGGTGACCTCGTAGCCGAGATAGGATGAAATCTAGCAAACAACAGATGAGGCGTATGCACTCCTGGAGCTTTGCGAGGCTTAAAACCTATGTCGAATACAAAGCGAATATACGTGGCGTTAAAGTCGTTTTTGTTGATCCACGCTACACTTCTCAAACTTGCTCGCGCTGCGCACATTGCGAAAAAGCCAATCGCAAGCGAAGTGAGTTTGGTTGTAAGAAGTGCGGGTTTAAACATAACGCGGATCTTAACGCCTCCAAAAATATTCGTAACCTTGCTAGCTTTGGTATATCCGAGGCTAGTGGGCTGCCTGTCAACCAGCCTATCGTAGCGAGTGCAAACTCAGTTACAAGCTTAGCCCTTTAGGGCTAGGTTGTTGACAACTATTTTAGACTAGATACGATACAGGAGCTTCAAGAAAATGATTACGCAAAAAATAATGTATGAGACCAGCGAGGGCCTACCCTTCACCATCCATAAGGTAAAGAGCGAAGGCGACGAGCAGCTAAGGGATTTGATCTATGAGGGTTTGAGCAAACTAAAGGGTAGCTATGCGGTGCTGCTCGATGCGACCGAGAGCGAGCAGACCGCTGAGACCTACCACCGCATGTTGGTTAACGACCTCTGTGGTTATGGGGAGGGCGGGGCAATCGTGCCGGAGAAAGACATAGGCTTTTTCCTAGACAGGGCTCAGGGTTCACGACCTATTGTAAAAAAACTTTACAGGGATTTCTCCGATTATTATTCGGAGGGCTCGCACTACATGGGTAACGCCAGCCGTGACATTCTCCGCGCTACGTGGGACGACCTACTACCTACCATCGAGGCTAGACGTGGTGATTGGGAGAACTACTACATAGAAAAAAGCAAAGACGTCGAAGACAGGCATCGTGATTTTTCCCTAGCAATTCGGGCTTACCTGGAAGAGTTTGATTTGGAGAAAAAAGCAGGCGTCAAGTTCTTTCGGTGGTGGCTTGATAAACAAGCAGGTAGGCCCGACTCGCGTGACGACTCGAAGTTGTTTAAGCATTTCGACGGTAACTGCACCGTCTGTGACGGAGAAATCAGCAGAAGCCTAGAGCACTGCTGCGAACAAGCCGACTGCAACTGTAAAGGTTTACCCAAGCAGGAGCCGCTTTGTTTAATCTGTGAAGTGAAAGTTAGGAAGTACCGCGAAAAGTTAGAAGCACAAGTTTAAAAGTTTTTTCTGTGAAATGAAATCAAAGGCCTTCAGAGTTATGCACAGCGATTAACAGGTTACTAACAGGTTTGAACGCTTCTGAAGGTCTTTTCTACCCTTCTAAATCTAATTTTAGTGAATCTAAATTCTGACAAAAGTCATTGACGGCCATCCCCCTCATCGCTATCTTCGGAGCATCAGATATCAATATAAGCATTTGGTCGGCTGGTTAGTTAAAGGTTCCGCGCAAAGCGCGGCATAGCTAGCAGCAAAGTACCGATGGGGGCAGCAATGGCAAACTATATACAACTCATTCTAAAGAGCCCGCAGGTTCCTTGCACCCATCGATTAGCGACCGACGCCCATCCTTTGTTCGTAGGCAACCCGAACGGGGTGCCCATCGACACGAACAGTTAAACTCCTAGACAAAACTGACAGTGCGATAGAGAACCCCGAGTTGAAATACCCTCGTTAAATCTACGTGCGCCCGTCTCTCTTTCTCTTCGAAATATTAGCTAGCGCTGAACGCAAGCTATACGGACTTTATTCGGAATTTTTTTCTCCAAGCTGAGGGCACCACACCATGCAAGTTCTACCAAAAGAGATCCTAACCCCTGTTTCGTCCGGCATTCAAGACCCTTTGCATTCTATGCTAGGTGCGTTTGAGGCGATCCTGGCGAGCCACCCCGCGTACCAGAGGGACGTTTGGCCAGAAGTCAAAAAGGGGCTCATTTACAGCGCCCTTCAGCTTAAAAACTGCGGGTCTTTCCTGAACGGTGCGGTGCAGACAGCTCCTAACCTAGAACTTGCTACGGCTTTGGATGAGATGAAGCAGCTCATCAGCTACTCGGCTTACTTCACGTCGCAGTACTGGCGAGCATTTTACTACTGGCTCGACAAGGGCAAGTTCAACCCCCGCTGGCCGCAGTTTAGTCAACGTGAGGTTAGCGCCACGCTTACTAGTTTAGAGGAAAAAGACTTAGACAAAATCAAGGAAATTGCGACGAAATCGTGGCCAGATTTCTTTGCGGATACCCAAGGTGTTAACGACTTGTTTTCTAAACTTCAGCGTAACATCAAGAATCTGTGTTTTAAAAAGCTACATTTTCTTTCGGTATACGACTGCGCTCTTTACTCTAAGGAAGATTTGCATCAAGAAATAAACCTGCGGACGCTACAAAGACTTCGTCAATCAGATTATTTTGAAGACGATCCTATCAAGATGATTCGGTGGGCAACGAAGTGCGCGGACAACTGCATCAAGCAACTTCGCGAGTACGCCCTAGCGGATAAGCGTTGTAGGATAGATAGGGTTGCTGAAGCCGACGCGGAAGGTAACACGAAGCACCATACGACTTTACGCGAAACAGCACTAAGTAGCCTACTGGGAGAAGACTTTGTTACTTTAGAGGATGCAGTTCGCTTTCTTGCTGTGAAGGGGCCATCAACTCAGGATGAGGGCGCTATCTATGACAGCACGTGTTTAAGGCAGTTGCAGAACCTAGGCAACCCTCGCATGAACGTGTACCTAGATATCCTTTGGGGCGAAAACCATAACATCGAATTTTGGCATTGGTTCCAACGAGAGTACCCGAACCTGGCTAAAAAAAGTTTGTTCATCGAAGAGCGCCCCGAAGCCATTGGCCCTTGGGTACAAAGGTGGTTAGGCTTGACGGATACTGATATCATAACCTTTTTTAGAAACCACTTGCCAACGCTGCTTGATCGCAGTGATCGTGGTCGCCGCAAAAGGTTAGCTTCGTTTTAAGGAGAAGAGTCCTATGTTTTTTTATTTAGTCCCTAACAGATGCGTGCAGCATAAGGCTGCGCCTATCGCTAGGGAGAAACTATGCGTAAAGGTAGAAGGAAACGAGGCGAGCGTAGGTTTTACGAACGTCAGATACAAAAGAAGAGAGCCAGAATTTCGCAGCGGTTTTGGGGTACAGGCCGGAGCCCGCAGAGGATAGAAGATTCCCCCAAGAGGTACGGTAGGCTGAGACACAACCACATGGGTTGTGGGTGCCGAATGTGCAAGCCGTGGAAGTGGAAAGGTTTCGAGGATAAGTACAAGGTCAGAGCGAAGGAAGATTAGTTTATGGCGGATTTAGAGACACCTGGTAATTCGCCCCAACCAAAAAAAGAAAGCTGAAAATGAAAAAGTGGGTTGTAGGAGCCGCGTTGATGCTGGCGGCGGATGTAGCATCGGGAACAGAAGTGGGTGAGCGAGTAGATTACGATTTGGTTAGATCGGAAAGTAGCCCAGAGTTAACGGGCGGGCAAATGCGCCTTACGGTTAGTAACGAAGGGGAATTTATTGATTATGGGTATTTTACCCTAAGTGTTGACGCGAAGATCAAAACCGTTTTTGGTAGTAAGTCAGTAGATTTTTACCGAGACTTAGACGAGTATTATTTTACACCTGATTTTTTAGACGACGTGCGGGCAGCGGGATCGGTCGTTACTCGCGACTTCACTGTAAGCTGGCTAAGGGCAGAAGAAGACTGCGACCGCATCCTTTTCCATAATCTTAGAGACACGATCCCAGCCAGAGGCGTAAAAGTGGAGACTATAATTTGCCAAGGCGTGCCTGTGATCGGGGCACGATGGATAAAAGTCTCAGGTAACTACTACGGTAAATCCCTGGAGGCAGTCTTCTCAATGAGGTAAGGTTTATGAGGCATATCGAAATAAAAGGGGGGCAGGAAAACACAAAGAGTACAGACGAAAAACGGCCAAGTTTGGATTTTGTACCCATCGTTGTTTTTGGTTCCCCTGACCCTGATGCTTTAGGCTCCGCCTACGCCCTGCACACGCTCCTTCATTGGCAGCTACCTAGAAAGCGCCCTAAGCGAGCCGGAAGGCATTGACGACGTCAAGAGCCTCAACAAAGTCGCGTTAGGTCTGTTGATTCAACCCAAGAATTACCCCAAAAGTGACGAAGGCCAAGCAACATAACAACCGGAGTGGAAGAGATGGCACCAAAGGAACGTGAAAATGGAAAAGATCGCAAAGTCGCGGCACAACATCGCTTGCTGCATCTCAGTCTTTTTACAGGTGCTGGCGGTCTCGACCTGGGCCTCGAGATGGCAGGTTTCGACACCGTCGCAGCAGTAGAAATTAATCCCTACGCTTGCGAAACGCTTCGAAAGAATAAAGAAATCGCATGTATGAATTTAGAGCAATTTGAAGAGTGGTTTGAGAAAAATATTTCTTCAAACCCAACCTACATTCGTTTAGGTTCGAAAGAAATTGAACTTCTAAAAAAACGGCTCGCGAGTGCTGTCGGGAAACAAAAGTATTTATCGAATACCACTGTAATTGAGGCCGACGTCAGAAAAATAGATACAAATTCTCTGATGGAAGCTGCCCGGTGTGGCGTGGACGAGATTGATTTAATTTCAGGGGGACCTCCGTGCCAACCCTTTTCGCGCGCTGGAAATCGGGAAACACTAAATGACGACCGCGGTGGATTGTTTGCTGAGTTCGTGCGAATAGTAGGAGCCCTTCGTCCAAAAGCGTTCCTCTTCGAGAATGTAAAGGGAATGGTTCAATCCAAAGCGGACATTTGGTTTGCGCATTGTGATAACTGCGGCTCAGATACTTTCCCAGAGTTTAGTGCCGACAGAAAGCCACCCTCTAAAAACGATCCGTCTATAAAATGCCGCAAGTGTAGCTCAAAACAAACACGTTGGTTAATACATGAAAAATGTCCGGGGGGATCGGCACGGGTAATTAGAGCGGAGTTTGAGCGACTTGGATATCATTGTCATGAAGCACTGCTTGAAGCGGCTGATTTTGGTGCTCCTCAGTATCGCCAACGTTGGATTCTAGTCGGATTTCGAGATGGAAGGGCGTTCTCATTTCCCGAACCTACACATGTTAGCGGCAACGATGCCGATCTTTTTTCGCGAAATAAACCAAGACACCGCACTCTAGCAGATGCCATTTTGAGTGATGACTTCAATTATCATGGCGTTACGGCAACCAGTAAAAATGCAGTTTTATGGGTGAAAAATGTCGTCAGACCGCATGATGAACCAGTTACCTGGACTGTAAATCGGTGTTCGCCCACCATCGGGGCTCACCAGGGGGCAAAGCTTGCAATTGCTCCCAAGGGTGTGCCGGATGAGCAGATATTCCGACAGCAGTGGCATACGAAGGGACGCAGACAAGGGGACACGCCTCCAGTCCACGTTGAGCACAAGTATCTAACGGATCATGACCTTTTGCGGTTGCAAACCTTCCCTAATGATTGGTTCCTGTCTGGAACAAGAATGGAGCGCGCGTTTCAAATTGGTAATGCTGTTCCACCTGTTTTAGCAAAAGTAGTTGGAAAAGCAATTGTTCGGGCACTTTCTGATGAAAAGCGATCCGAGAAGTATCTTCATCTGCATTTTGATAATCATGAAATGCCGGGGGCGAATCCATGAAGCGCCCAAGGCTCCTGGAAGCGTTTTCCAAAGATGAACTTGAAAAAGCTTATCTGTTGCTGGCGTCTCGCGTCGCAATTATGCAGGGGAGAAAGTTTGAAGAGGGAGATTGGGCTGCCGTATATTGCGGTGCAAAGGGAATCAAAGACAAGGGCTGGAGCAACTTAAGTATCGATGTAATTCATGAAAATTTGGGCGTTGAACACAAGATGCTTTGTGTGCGGTCAGATCGTACAATTCAGGATCTTTGCGGCACGACACTAATGCATCCTTCTGCTACACGATCGATTCGAATACCGGATATAAAAGACCCCACTAAAGCTGCGCGCAATGTTCTAAAACAATATGCAGAACTCATAGGAGAGCGAACCAAAAAGGTAGCACAGAGCTCTCAAGGTAATAAAACCGACTTGAGAACAGGTTGGTTGCTATGGCAGGATAGTCTCCATGAATTTCTGTACTGGGAGGAAGAAATGCTCCCACCAGTTCCTGAGAAATACCGGGCCGAATGGAAAACCAGCGGTGGCGGAACGCGAAAACCGAGCAAGAATCTCTGGGTATATGAGAATGAAACCGGGAAGAAGAGGTTCTCAATTACCACACAAGCAGGCCCAAAAATTCAACCTTATTTTGACGTACCGACCCCAGGAGAAAAGGGGCTTTATCGCTTTGTAGTCCAGGGCGAAATCCTCCCGAATGGAAATATTCGGATCTGGATAACCAAACCGACGGCCCTTTTCTTAAAGAAACTAATTGGCGAAATAACATCAGATTCCTTAACTGCGGCTTTAAAAAAAATTGCTGCCATTGAACGACAAGAAGAAAAAGAAGGACTGACGGTAATTGAACATGCAACGCCGATTGAGTTGAGTGCTGAAGCTTACGCATTATTAAGCGACTGCTTTAAGGGCGTTAGCGACGAGCATAAAATACAGCAATTGGTCCAGATGCTCTTATAAAGGATGAGTAGCTGCTCATGAAGTGGAACGACGGTAGCCGGTAAGGCTTTGGAAATTGCTAGATCAACGGCCACTAGACCTCGACTAATACGCTTACGTCATTGGCACGGGCAATTTTTGAGCAGCTCAACAAGAGCAACGAGAAAAAAGATGATTCGAAGAAATAGTTGGCTCAGCGTCTAACCACATTAAGCCCTCTAGTCGAATAATCACTTGCTTTTTTGAAACTCATCTTGTCCCAATTCTCATAATGGGGCAGAATTGGATCTTTTGAAATTTGTTGAAGGACAGACGATGCAAGGCCCAATCACACGTAAGAAAAAGCTCGTATGCATCTAGGCTCAACAAACAAGATTTCAGCTAGCATTCAAGGATACTGTTGGAAAAATATCGATGCTTTTATCCTCGCTCGTTGATTGAATAGTCACCGTCTTGGCGTTTCTGTGTGGTATTGCAGGATTTCAGACGAGCTGAGACCCGCTCGTTAGCAAACTATGGCGTAACAAGTTCGAGGTAGGTCAGCTCTTGAAGGGCTTCGTCACTAGGTGGAGGTCCTGTTGGCCAGAGACCCACGTGCTGCAGGTAGCGTTTCACTTCGTCGGGGGCATGCACCGTTCCGACAATCACCATCTCCGTGCCGCATTGAGAGCAGACGCCAACGTCGATTTCGAAGACTTTTTTCAGCATCCGCGCCCAAGAGGTGTTTTTGACCTTTCTGGGTTCATCCGCTGACTTGGTCTGCCGCTTGGGTTCGTATACTTTTTTTTCCTCAGGATGCGGTGCGACCTGCGATCTGAGCTTGTGGGCAGGGGCAAAAACTCCGCTATGGCGCACTAGATGCGTGCTCGGCGGAGGTATCAACGACGATAGCCGTTTTAAAAATGCCAGTGGGCTATATTTGACGCTCGTTCGACCATCGCTCCAGACTTTTTTTAGCTGGTAGACCACCTGACCATTCTCAATGGATAGCCTTTGCTCACTGATCGCTGGCCTTGCCATATAGCCCACCAAGCGTTCGAGACCCTTCCGATCCAGCGGATTTACACGAGTATTGGCATGAATACAATTTTCTTCAACCTGAAACAGCTGTCGCCAAATCCTGACCTTCGTCTTCATAATCCAACCCATCTGGCCCCTCGGGCCCACCATCCCACAGCAAAATAATCTTATCTTGCGGCAGCGCCTCATCGATGCAGAAGTCGATGTTATAGTCACCGCCATTAAAACCGCAGATGCCAACAAACTCACCCTCTGGACGTTTTTCCAGCAGCCCTTCGTCGTTACGCCGAGCGACCTTCCCGGCTCGATTATTTGCGGCAATATCTATCCGCTGAAGGGTGCCGCTACTTGCCATCATGATATTAGGCCAACATCTATTACGTGTCCGAAAGTCCTTACTACGTTCATCAATAGTCCGGTCCCAATTGGTCCAATCTGAGATAGTAAATAGCTGACGTTGAGCGGCATGCGAGGCGACCGAATTCAATAAATCGTGATCTGATTTCTCACGAAATATCTCCGTCGCAATAGCAAAAGTATTGAGATGAAGGTCAATCACCGGTTTAATCGAGCCATTCTCATCACGCTGATATCCACCAGCAAGATTCCAAACAATAGGGATCCCGCATGACTTAGCCGTTGAAAACATGATCTCGTCACGTTCTTTCATTTGAGTGGTCGTTAAAACACCCCCTAATGGGTCGTCCCGGTGCACATCAGCTCCGGCCTGGTAAATGATTATACCGGGCTTAAAAGCAGCGATTTCCAGTTTCAATGGTAGGTTGTTGACATTAAGCGCATCGGCATAGCGCGGACAGCAGACGGCAGCCTAGTAGGCTACTGCTTTGTTGCAGGACTTGTGGCCAAACCCTCGGCAGACACTCTGTCACAGGTGATGGGTCCAAAGGATACTACCTTTGAAGGGTACACAGCCGACGAGTGGAAACAAGGCGCTCGATTTGGGGTCTTTCAAATCTTCGTAGCAAATCTTTATCGCCGCCAAGGCTTGGGGTTGGCCTTAGGCAAAAAGGTACTTTCCGATTATAAAAACTCAGCCCCCGTCAAACAACTACTGTTTGGACTAGAAGAGGCCAACACTATGAAACCCATACTAGCCTATGCGAAGACGTTGGGTTTTAAAACAAGCGCCAGCCTCGGTATGTGGTGGCAAGAGTTTCTACCCTAAAGCCCCCGCCCTGCAAAAGAAGTCAAAGAAAAGATTTAAAGTAGCTGCCCTAAAAGAGAACGGAGTTAACCGCTTTGTTCTTAGGGCGATGTAATACGGAGAACAACCATAGAGGGATTTTGGTGATGAATAAACTATTGCTATTGCTATTACTTACCTCCATCACCGCTACCGCAGAAATTGTTCCGGGCGGGACAAGCGTGGCCCCTACTTTCCCGAGCGGGATAAGTCTTGACGTTACTGCGATGTCTAACGCAGATGCCACAGTTCTCGGATAACTTTTCGTTTGGGGGTAGTTACCTTATTAGGAACTAGAGGTAAGGGGCAAGAGGTAGGCAGAGGCCCCTTTATTTTTCTAACGATTCAATTTTTATAAAAGCGCGAATAAAAAATAAGGATAGGGTAGATGGCAGTAAGTACAGTCCAGCGATTCGTGTCGGGTCTTGATGTGTTCGATACTTTTAACGGGCTAAAAGGCACCATCATCGAGCTAAGCTTTGATAGTACTGCGGTTCCCGCGTTAGCCCCTTTATACACTGGTAGGTTCTTCGTGGTGGAGTTCTCCGACGCAACGCGCCAGGTTTTTACCGTTAGCGGCACCCGCATTAATCATTCGACAGGCGTGACCGTTTCTACGCCTAACGACGGGGTGACGCTCCTGACGGCTAAGGAACTTTCGGTTGTTGTAGGGGTAGGATACCCAGGACCTTCCTAGCTCTTTTAGGAGTCAGGATGAAACTATTCGAAAAAGAGGATCACGACAAAGCTAAAGAGAAGATCACCTACTGGGGCTTAAGCCTCCCGCTCAAGAATCGTAACTGCCTAAAGTGCCGCAAGGTGTTCGGCTCCTATGGGAGCCAAAACCGAGTTTGCTACGAGTGTAATATGACAAACACTCAACAAGAAGCCCAACAAATCTCCCGCGACATATCTATTTCAACCTAGGGTTCTTTGGGCTCCGTAGCTGCTGCTTTGTCCCTAGATGCGTTGTAGTCCTTGTTGATGACGTGAAGAAAAGTTATCTCCGCTGTGTCGAATTTGCTCTTCTGGTCGCGGTAGATGTTCATGACCTGCTGAATATTTTCTTCGTTAGGTGGAACCTTTTCGTCAGCTACGAAATTTTCGTAAACCGTCTGGCGCGTGATCATGCCCTCAGCCGCTAGAATGGCGGCCATCTTCCAGAACTTCCACCGGAGCACAAGCGCTCTGATGTGCTCGTCGGAAAGCTTACCTACTCCGGGAATGTCGTACACCTTAGGCTCTAAGGTGGGAGCAGGTGCCTCAGCCTTAGGTGCTTTCTCTGTGGGCGTAGGGGTCTCGACCACTTTAAGCTTCTTTTTCCCCTTGGGGTCAGCAACAACTTCAAAATCATCAAGCACGGGATGCCTCCTGGTTTCTTTTTTAATCTTTCTTACGAAAAAAATATTGACGATTTAAAATCACCTTGTTACATTCGGTTTGTGGTTGAGACAGGCACAGCGTAAGTAAACTTCTAGTTAGACTTCTAGACCTTCTAACTAAAAGAACCCGACAGCTAACGGGTCACTTACATCTAGGTGCTGATCTGGTTTTTCTTTCCCGAGAGAATAGAAAGATACGGGTTAAAGCTGGTCTCGGAAACTGACTTCAGTTAGGGTTGCGCTTAACTATCAACTACACAAAAATCCCTTTGCTTCACCGTAAAGGGATTTTTTGCGTTTATACCAACCAAAATTCACAAAAAATATAAAGTGCAAAACTGTGCGCGTTAAGCAAGAAAAATAGGCCTAATGCGCACATACCTACGCTAATTACGCGGGAGACTTTCCTTGCACATTTTGATCCTGGAAGATGATGACGATTTCGCTGAGATAGCCTCTGTAGTTTGCCGAAAAGTCTTCCCTACAGCCGAAATCTACGTGACGGATAACGGCCTCGATGCAATAGAAGCCTTCACAACCTACAAGCCCGAGATCACCCTGCTTGACCAGGAAGTAAGAGGTAAGCTGTCTGGGTCTGACGTTGCTGAGGAAATTCGTAAGGGCAATGTGTTCACGCGCTGCGTGAGCATCTCAGGCCACTCGTCCATGGCCAAACACGTCCCGCGTTTGTGGGGCGCTTACGTCGGCAAGCGCATCGACGAGTTAGAGCATCTGTTGCTCAAGTACCAAGGTCAAGGGCTGACAGATCATAGGGAGGCCGTGTGAGCGAATTTTGGCAATGGGCGGGGGAACATTACTTCCTGGCGACCATCGTCGCGCTATCTCTCTTGAGTGCAGTAAGGTTCATCATATGGCGAACTATTCGAGTCATTGGCGTTGTGGCTAGAGGCTGGCCTACCGCGCACCTCATGGACGCTGACGGGGATATTGTCCATCCTAAAGCAAAAGACTAAAGCTTTACCTTAACATGCGTCATGCCGCAGCTTGGGCATTGCGATTCCCTTTTAGGGGCCGTCCAGTTCACCTTGCAAGGAGCGCATTCGTAGGTCCAGAGCTTCACTAGCTCTAAGAGAGTCACATCAAACGTCATGTCGCACGTCAAGCACTTCGACTCTTTGCTGTAACGGCTTGTCACCCAACTCTTCATGCAGGTGGGGCACATGACGATTTTGTTCTCAGACAGTTCCATGCTCACTCACCCTAATAGTTGTGTTGCACCAAATACACTCTGCGCCCGTCGTGCCCGACCAAACTAGCCAAACTTCCTTGTCTTTGCATGTGGGGCACTTAACCCGTTTCTCTAAACGACAAGGGGCGTTCTTTAGCGCCTCAATGCAATCTCGTGCTGCACGCAGCTCGGCGATTAAGCCAGGGAGCGCACTGCGGGCTTTAACTATGAACTCGACGTTAGCCTTTTCCTCAGGCCCGCACCCGAGGTGAGCGCCCCGTAGGATGCCATCACCATAGTGAAACCAAGGCCCAGGCGTTGCAGCCTCGACTAGCTTTTCTAACTCATCAAGATCAAAACTCATGGCTTCCTCAAGCTAGTTTCTTTCACGACCTAGATCTCGTCCCAAGCCGTTTTATTCAATGCTATCTCGAATTTCACAGTCTCTAGGGGATGTATCGGAGTCACACGGAAATGCGTGACCATGACTGTATGGGGGTTATGCTCTAAGAATCTCGGCCACTTCAGGGTGGGTATGTCCTCCTCATCACGATTTGGATCTTCCAACCAAGCCTTGTGCTGTAGTTCATGAGCGGCCCACACCGCATCACGGGCAATCTTTCCAGCTTCGGGGTTTGTGACGTTGTGGTGGGTCCATTCTTCCTGTTCAACAGACGTCATGTCTTCCCAAAGCGTACAAATTTTGCCTATACCAAAACTGCCCATATTACTTAAGGCTGTATCTAACCTGCGTCTGACTTCTTCACCCCTATTTTCCCGACGACCCAAGGCCTGCTTCGCCCCTAGCCGTCTCGGGAAATTCTTCCACGACTTGGATCTCGTCGCAAGCCGTTAGTTTACCCATTAGGAGCCACACAAGATCGTTAGGGCCTTTAGCTTGAATTAAGTTTAGAGCAAACTCCTTCCCAAGCCCTGCTCCTGTCCAAACTGGCACCAACTGCACCATCCTGTCACCTGCCGCAAACTTCATGGCTTCCATACCGCGATTGATGACCTTGATGGTGATCTCACCTGTGTAGATGTCTATCGTGCCGTCCGTTTCAAGGCCTGGCATATAGGTGCTGCTGCGAGGCCGTATTAGGCCTGTCCAGCCCACAGGCAATAGCATAGCTATGCCGGACTTCACCACGCGGCTTTGGTTGATCTCAAGCCTCAAGGGCTCTGTGAGGTACAGATCCCAACCGCCGTCGGTGTCGTGTTTTTTTGTAGGGCACTGGGCGTTCTCGTGCAGAAATTTAACTAGGATCATCTTTCTTCTTGTCCTCTACTTCGTTTTTATCTTTCCAGGTAAGGAGGTGGTAGCCCAGTAGTAAGGCAACTATAGATAAAAAAATTACAAAAACCCCAAGCACACCTTCTACCAGGGTAAACACCCACGGCACTAAGTAGCCTACGATCATGACTATAAATGCAGTCATGGCTGTCATCTGAAGCCAAATCACCTGCTGCCTCCTCCCCCGCAAGGAGGGTGCATAAGGTGCTTGTGAGCGGGATCGATAAACTCTGGGGACTTTTCCCACAGCGCGTAGGCGTGGTCCCAGTCTTTGCCCGGAGGCGAGAAGGAGCCGCAGCTATGTTCGAACCAGCAGAATTCCTGACTACTGGAGCCGTAGGCCACGACACCGTACTTATGACAAACAGGGCAAATTTTATTTTCTGGCATTTTTTCAAATCCCTACGGTTTTTTCCAGTTCCTCTCGCACACGCTCTTGATTCAGGTTAGCAAACGCTTCTCCAAATAGCTCACGACAAGCTCTAAGGCTTCTAGGGTCAGCGGTAAAACCTCGGGTAAGAAACCTGTAAAAGCGAAAGATCCTAAGGTAGTCTTCTCTTATGCGCTCTTTGGGTTTCCCAACAAAGCGCAAATTGCGCTCTTTCACATCCCGCATACCTCTGCCCGTAGGGTCTACAAACTGGCCAGAAAACGGATTCCTATAGATTGCGTTTACAGTGAAATCGCGCCTTTTGGCATCGTCCCAAATAGTACCGATCTCAACTTTTTCCGGTCTGCGGCCATCAAGGTAAACACCATCTTTACGAAAGTTAGCGATTTCAAAACGCCTATCTCCGCCCTTGCTGACGTTCAAGACTAAGAATTGGAGACCAGTCTCCTCAACCTTCCAGCCTGCTTTTTTAAAGTCTTCGACAACTTCTTCCATAGGCACGTCGGTGACGATATCATAGTCCTTGGGCTCAAGCCCCATGAGCGTATCGCGTACACAGCCGCCTACCAAGTAGTTTTGGTTTGATTTACTTTGCAGAATTAAAAAGACCTGCAAGAGGTCTAGCGCACGGGTTGTCATCAACTTTTCTTTTTCCAGCTAACTTTTAATTTTAGGCCCACTCAGTACTACAATTTTGTATTACTTTCCTATGCAAATCTATGCAGAGCTTGTTAATCGCCTTCCAGTTTGGGGACTTAGGTAGTGGACTTTGTATGGCGCGGATGTCGTCGAGCATCTTGTCTAGCTCGGCTTTATAGTCCACGTTGACGTATTGTTTTTGTTTAATGGTTTTTAAAAACTCGCGGTCGGGGCGGGGGAACGTAACGTGGCCTGTCTCCAGGATTTCTTTGGTCTCGCTTAGGAGCCTGTAGGCGTGGCTCAAGCTTTTAAAATCGAAGCTGTCCTGACTAGCAGCTATCGACCTGTGGCCGTAGCTGTCGCGCATTTTCTCTAAGCTGCTTTTGAAAGTTTTTACCCTTAAGCCTAGGTTGAACTCACGCGCTGCCACCACCACGCAGTCCGTGCCGTCTTGCGCTAAAGCACTTTTAATGTCCACACCAAGAAACCGTTTATCCTTATCCAGGCAGTCACGAATTTTCTTAGCCTGTTGTAGGAACTTTTGTGCGGTACTTAGGTTTTGATTTTCGATGGCTTTGATCAGGCTATCGATCTGGTAGTAGTTGGTGCCCTTCTTTTCGGTCTTGATAGCTTGAGCTACTGCAAACCCGATAAAGGCCCTGACGGAGTTTTGGGAAACGAAGATGTCGCGGTGGGCAAGGATATGCCGCCATTCTTCGGTGGCGACCAGGATGTGTTCTTCGGGGGTAAAGAGCATTTCAAATGCCCACGACTGCCCGTCGCCTGCTAGCTTTAAGAAGCGCTTCAGCGAATACAAGGTGCAGTCAACATCGCCCTTGGAGTTTCTAGCCCCTGTCGTTACTTTCAGCCCCGTTTTGCATTCCTTGGCGGGGTTACCCATAGACAGGAAGTCGTCTTCCGAGGGCAGGAAGACGCCCAGGAAGTCGTCGTCTGATTCCAGGGTATCGGTACCGTAAAGTTTCGATCCGCTACGAGCTTTGAAGATGAGCTTGCGTTCACCTAAATCGCTTAGGATCGTCTCATCCTGTCTCTCTTGACCCTTTTTCCTCTTTTCGTTTTCCAACATAATTTTTCCTTTCCAGTTCAGCAAGACGTTCAAGTTCAGCTACATGTCGAGTGGCGCGAAGGGTTAGAAAACTAATGAGAACCAGGATGTCTCCCGATTCTGCATCTTGAAGTAAGTCTAAAAGTTTGGAGTAACGGTCTTCTTTAGACCAGTAATCGGTTTGCTTAAGGGCCTGCACTACTTCCGCGAAGATCTTAGAGTTCGGTGCCATGCCCTTGTCCCTTTCTTAGGTAAGAAGCACCTCTAGTTGATCGGGTGCCATAAGGCCCATAACGATGAACCAAGCCTGCTTATCGGTGAGGTCGTCCTTTCGCGCAATGAAAGCTCGCGTGGCGCTAAACAAATTAGTTGAATATTGATCGCACAAAATTTGATAGTTAGGACTATCAATCAAATCTTTTTTCGAGATGCCGTGGTAGGCGGCAACCCGATCAAGGATTGTGGGTTCGTTGGTCTTAAACTGTTCTTCGAGAGCGTCGTCGAGTCCTTCAACGGCTTCTTTTATTTTCTCATCGGTCAACGACATACTCGCCATGCGAAGATCAAAGGCGTTGTAGGGGCATTTTATTTTGTAGCTCATTTTAGTCCTTTATTTCAGGCCGCATTTAGGTATTTCGTGAAACTAAATTTCAGGCTATGTCCGGCTTCGGTTGAAAAATCCTTAGAGGGAATCCTATGCTTATACTACCAGTACGAACAGTAGCATTGTTATTTATTCTAGCCTGGTATCTGGTTTTGCGATTGATCTCAACGGTTGACCCGGACCTGGCTGTGTCCGTGGTCAACCTAAGGAAGCGATTAGCTCGCTAAAGTTCACTAATATCAACCCTGTTCATGATTCATGAATCGTGAACTTTAGCACTCCACAAGTTCGTCTTGCAGAAGCAGCTCGAAGCTGATGCCACCAACTACAAGGGCTAGGCCTGGTGCGTTTTTGTCCATGCCTTGGAATTCGGTAAACCACTTGTCACCGTGGATCACGAGGAACTTAGTTCGTTGGATATCCTGTCTAAGTCTGAAGGCTTGAAGATTCACTTCCGCCAGTGTGGCTTTAAGCCAGGTTTTCTTGTCTTCTGGGGTCAGCACCGCAAGCTTAGGTAGAAAGGTTTCCAACCCATGGGCTATTAGGGAGTCTGCTTTGGTTAGCTTAAGCTCCTTCTCTACCTTATCAACCACCTTCTCAACGGGCGGTAGGCTAGAGAAGCCTTGGATTTTTAGCACGAACTCTTTTGCGGCGTAACTGTCTTGCACTTTCTTGCTTACGACGGGCGGTTTGAAAGCTCCGTCGAAGATATGATGCGCAGCTAGGAAGGCTTCTTGTTCCTCTGTCAGCGTTTCTCCGTCAGCTTTGAACTTGACGTCTTTAGCACTCTCATTGGCTAGGAGCCATTTAAGAACCTTCGCCTCAGCCTTCAGGGTAAGCTCTAGCATCGATTGTCGGCAGATGTCCGCAGCGGACAAAAGTTCCTTGCCGAGCGAGAAGTGAACTATGGGCAGTTTAGCTAAATCCAACTGGAAAACTTTGCCGTCTTCCCAATCGCCACGCACGACCTTGAGAGCCTTTAGACGAGTAAACAAGTCCTGCGACAAAGAAACCGGAAGGCGCGTAATGTTAAGCGTTCCGTTCTTGATCAGCGTGAAGGTCCGAAAGATATGCGCGGTGTGGTAGCGCGGCAAACCCAACGCTTCGTGACCTTCGCGCAGAGGTACGACACCAAATATTTGTGTGGGTAGGCTTAAATTAAGTTTGGTTTGGTTCCAAACGAGGCCCGTAAGGGACGTGCCGACTTTCTTGTCGGCGATAAAATCTGGGGTTTCTTCGGCTGTGACCGACAGCGGTGTAATTCTGTCGTACTCTTCCAGAAGGCCTGGAAAGAATTTGGCTTTTTCTGCAACTAACTCGTCAACTAGGTCTAGAACGCTCAACATGTTTTTTCCCTTTTCCCTTTTGTGCCTCAGCAGCTCTCTTTTGTTTTCGGCTGCTCTTCATAGTCTTCACAGGTTGTGCCCTGGCGACTGGATAAAGTAGCCCACCGTTCAAGAAAAACTTAGGCAAAGGGATAGGGCGTTCAGGACGTAAGTAGAACTCTCGGCCCATCTTGTTGGTGAGCCTGACTGCGTCGGCCCAGGCTTCCACCACGCGCAGTTCGTCGTTGATATCTTCTATGAGGTAGACTTGCCCCAAGACCAACCTGCCCGCATACGCTTCGGCTGTGATGTGTTGGAGGGCGACCTGAAAGCCAGGCGATGCGTCGTGCTTGTCTTCGTAGGTGATATCGATTTCTAGGTCGTCAGCTTCTTTTAAGATTTTGGTTTTCACGGCAGCACGATTCCTTCTTTTGCAAAATCTACCATCTTAGCCTTCAAGGCTGCCCCGCAGATAGCCGTAGATAGTTTGGGGTGCTCGTAGCTTGCCCAACCAAACTCAGCAACCCAGAGGCCGTTTGTGCCCTCGGAGCGGTGCAGAGCAAACCGCCAATCTTCCCCCACCAGTTTGTCCACCACGATGAATGCCATTTCCCTGTCGGATGAAAAGAACGGAATAGGTCCTACACCTATATTCTTCTCACCTCGCGCAAGCTGGTCTGTGGCAACTTGGCCTTTGGTCATGAGTGGGTATTCTAGCACGTCTCTAGCTATGAGGTAGTCTATAACACGGAGCGTTTTGGTCATCTCAATATCTCGTCTAAAGAATCCACCGGGGCAACGTCGCACCAGGTTGTAGGTAAGTAGAGGGTATCAATTTTTCTTAGCGGCCACGAGAGCGAAGGGCGAGCCCTAATCAAAAGGTAAGTTGGCACGGCCCAATACTCTTTGGTTGAGTCCTGCCAAACCTCAGTGCCGTCGTAGGAAATCACGGGAATATTTTTAAAGGCAATTGGGCAGAACGTCGTAAGCGGTATCTTGATACCTTTGTAGGAATACCCCCTAGCCTCAGCATCGGGGTCTCGGATCACAAATAGGCGGAGTCGTAACATAGGGTTCTTCGCCCTCCTCTTCGTACACGTCGGAGTCTAAATACCCGTTTAATTGCTTGATGAGCGCAGCACGCTGTTCGTAGTAAACTCCAGCACGCCCTTTAAGGACAAGAATCTGTTTTTCAAGCTGGCTTATGTTCGCTTCGATGATGGCATACTGGCCGTCAGCTTTTCTAACCAAGTCCGTAAGAAAATCTAAAAAGAAACTATCCCGTGTTAGCCCAAATTTCTTGGCTGTTTGCACAAGGTCCACAAGAATCTGTTCTTGCGTGTCTAGTTCTAACTCGGAGTGCCTTGGGTCAATCACGTTTGTTTACTCCCTTGGGAAAAAAGTTTGCCCCGTTAATTTTTAGACTTTTGATGTCGCCTCGAATCTCTACATGTCCGCCTCTGTTTATGATGAGCAGGCCGTTAGCGCTTTGAATCGACGTGTTGCCGTCAATCGCACTGTTGTTCCACGCCAGAAGACTCGTTAGCCACTTCGTTACGCGCATTGAGTAACCTCCTGTAGTCTTCCAGTTCTCGTTGAATACTTATGAACCTTGCGTACTCTAGGTGATGCTTCAAACAAAGCCCGAGCTTCTCCGAGACCGCTTTGGCCTCACACCCATCTATGGCGTTACATGTGCCTAACACAGGCGTGGGGGCCATGTTCCGCGCTTTACGCATGTTATGGTACCGGCATTTGCCGTTGTAGTGCATATCGTTCGTACAGCCTTCCACGTCGCAGGCCTTCCCTACGTTGTAGTGGAACGTCTCTTTTAAATACTTCTCGTGCTCTTTGTCGTCGATAGGGCGGCCTAGCCGTTTGCGGTCGTAGTGTTTGGAACACAGCCCCTCGACTTTCGACCATTGCCAACACTCGTCGATTTTGCAGAACTTTTTCTTGTTTATGTAAAAGTCCTTGTCCTGCATAGGCTGATCTTTGAGCAACCTTCTCCAATGCTTGTAGCAGAAGCCTTTGATCTTAGCGGCTTTCTGGCAGTTTTCCGTATCGCATTTTTTGCCTTTGTTGACGTAGAAATCTTCGTCCTTAACTGGCTGTTTATTTTTTATCCTGGAGTAGTGTTTGTTGCAATGACCCCGGCTGACGGCGGGTGCTTTGCAACCAGCCAGCGCACAGGTCTTTCCTTTGTTTTTCAAGTTGGGGTTTTCCGCTCTATTGTCGTAGGCTACCCCCGTACTTTTGAAGCGGCTGTAGTGCAACGAGCAAAAACCTAACGTGATTGCACCCGTCTTGCAACCGGGTTTGCGGCAAACCAGCCCCTTGTTTTTAAATTTATCAAGTTTGTCCGTGGGAAGCCCGTCAGCATCAAGAAAGCCCGACTGGAATCTACTGAAGTGCGGGTAGCAGAAGAACCTGCTCCTAGCCTGCTCTTCGCAACCCCGCGCCCTACAGATGTCGGTTTCTTTGTAGCTACCAATGCGCTTAGGGCCTCTACCTAAAGGCCTGCCGTTAGGGTCGATGTAACCCTTTAAGAATTTACCGTTGTAGCAGGGCTTGCAAAAGCTTAGGACGAAGGGACCTTTTTCACTTTTGCAGAAGATACACTTCCAGTCCTTGCCGTAGGACTTTCTTTCTTTTTTCCAACTGTCCGCTATTTCGCCGTTCGCTTGGTATTTACCGGAATAGAAGCCGGAAGAATGCGAAGGGCAAAACCCTTTCCGTCTAGGTTTGTTCTTGCATTCTTTAACAGCGCACGTATCGGTGTCTTTGTACCTAGGAGCTACTTCATACTTAGGCGTGACTTTGCCCGTTTCGTCCGCGTTGCCTTTACGAAACCACCTGTAGTGCTTTGGGCAGAAGCCGCGCTTCTCGGGGCGGTTGATACACTTTTTGGGGAGCTGGATGATGCAGGCTACCGGGGCGTCGTCTCTACCCCGGTAGCTAGGTGTGCGGTTACCGTCTTCATCACGCCAACCTCTATGGAATTGGGTGTAATGATAAACACAGAAACCCCGGCTATTAACTTGAGATTTACACGATTCAGCTTTACACGTCAGCGTTACTTCTTCCACAGCAGCTCCGTCAGATCAGGTCAGGTTCAAAACAACTTGGGATTAAGGGCTGGGCTAAAACTCAACTATCGTCGTCGGTATCTCTGTTAGCCATGTCATGCCGGATCAACCTAAACTTGTTGGTCAGACGGGCAAGGACTCGCGTAATCTCTTCAATGTCTTCTTTCAGTTCTTCGGGTGGGGTGTGCTTTGCCTTAACTTTACCTGGAAGAAGTTTTAGTTCCTCTGCCAAGGTTAAAGCTATGATCGACCCCTGAATGACTTCGTAGCACTGGACGTAAAAGTCAGAATCCTCGTTCCCAGAAATCGCTATGAACCCGTCTTCTGTCATAACCCCCTGCGTGGCGATGAGCAGCGCTGCTCCTCGCCTTTCGGCAGGGGTCATGTTCTTGAGCAGGATGTAAACGTGCTTAGCGACCACTTTCTGCATTTGGCTGAAAGGCTCCTCGACTACTCCGTTAGCCACCTTTACCGTCCTCCTCTAGAAATTTTTGTAGCTCCCCAGCCCGCCGCACGGCTTCAGCCGCAGGCAGACCCGTTACGGCAAAGGCCAGCGCATAGAGTTCCTTCTTGGTTAGGCCTTTGGTTTGCACCTTCTTAATCATAGGTCCCATCGGATTATGGGTTTGTTCGATTATGATGCTCTCTTCCACGGGAAACACAAACTTGCTCACTAAAAACTCCTTTTACGCCGCATTCCACTCGCAGCTACCCCCCGCACAAGCCAGCTCTTCCGCCCGCGAGGTTTTGTCGTCCACTTCTTGGACCTGTGCCAAATCTATTTGAGTTAAAAAACCAAGCATCCTGTTGTATTCGTCCTCGGTGATTTCTTCGTGCGGAGCCTGAACGTAAGTGTTCTCGTCAAAGGGTAGAACGGACAAGCCGTTAAACAAGGAACGATTCTTCCACATCCACTCGCCTACCTCTTTCCATTCTTTTTCTCTGACGTAAACCGTAGCCGACACGTTGTGGGTGTTGTCGCCCTTTTGGTGGCCAGGCCGTACCCAAGATTCGCCGACATGGGACACACGATTCAAGAAGTCCAGAGCACTTTCATCACCGGCCACCAACGCACCTTCGGGAGCTGCCATAGGAATTTTGATGAAGGCGTCAAGGTCAGAGCCCTGTACGTCTTCGAGCAACTGCGGGATCTTGCGAGCAAGGTACTTGTAGATGCTTTCCTGCTTGTTGAGGCGCATCCTACGAATGTACCACTTGTAAATCCAAGCGTGGATACCTGAACTGCTGCTCATAACTAGACTCGTTGTGCCTGCGGGTTTTACACAGGTTAAACGAGCTGCCGCGTTAATGCCAATGATTTCTGCCATCCTGCGATTTTCGTTCACGACCACTTCGGCAGCAGCTTCGAGATCGAGGTTGTCGCAACGACCGCTGGCAATACCTGTCATCGAAACGCCAAGCAGCGCGTCCCGCTCCGTCGTCTCCTGCCAGATGTCGCGCAGGTAATGAAATTCCGTATAGCCTGCCTGCAACGTGCCGATGAAGGATGC
>Ga0163150_10002136_pt1 | contig 31418 bp, 27 predicted proteins | sample OliLakLV19P2IB_FD_148628 | JGI IMG/M metagenome (GOLD analysis project Ga0163150, IMG submission 148628) | Freshwater microbial mat bacterial communities from Lake Vanda, McMurdo Dry Valleys, Antarctica - Oligotrophic Lake LV.19.P2.IB | ecosystem: Environmental > Aquatic > Freshwater > Lake >...
ATTTATGGCTGACGTTAAAAACAGCAATCTTCAAGATATAGACACAGGCATTCTGAATAAGGATGCCTGTGTAGTTTTGGTGAAAACAGAATGGAATGCGGCCATCGTCGATCAGTTGGAAAGGGGCTGTATTGCCACACTGGAAAAGTATGCAGTAAAGAAAATTATAGTGGTTACGGTACCCGGTGCTTTTGAAATTCCATTTGCTATAAAAAACTATTGGGAAAATTCAGGGGAAAAGAAAAAAGCGGATGCTTTTATAGCACTGGGCTGTGTGATAAAGGGAGATACGCCACATTTCGATTATGTATGTAAAGCTGTAACCGATGGTGTGGTGCAATTAAACTTTTCTTTACCAGTACCTGTTATCTTTGGAGTATTGACAGTGGATAATGAGCAGCAAGCTAATGAAAGAATCGGTGGCAAACATGGACATAAAGGGGAGGAAGCTGCTATGACCGCAATTAAAATGATTGACCTTTCTAACTCATTTAAGAAATAGGAAATTGAACGTACAATTATTCATACCATGTTTTGTTGACCAGCTTTATCCGGACACGGCTTTCAATATGGTGAAAGTGCTGGAGAAGGCTGGTTGTACTGTTAGTTATAATACTTCGCAAACGTGTTGTGGCCAGCCGGCTTTTAATGCTGGTTTCTGGGACGAGGCAAAATCTGTTTGTACAAAATTCATTAAAGACTTTAGTGGCAGCGATTATGTGGTAGCACCAAGTGCCAGTTGTATTGGTTTTGTAAGAAATTATTACGGAAAACTGTTTGAAAACTCATCTGTTCACAATGAAGTGAAAGATTTAGGCAAAAGAGTTTTTGAGTTTTCAGAATTCATGCTGGATATTTTAAAAGTGGAAGATGTGGGAGCTGTCCTCAATGGTAAAGCCACTTATCATGATAGTTGTGCAGGATTAAGAGAGTGTAAAATAAAAGAAGAACCAAGAAGATTGCTATCTCATGTAAAAGGACTTTCTCTATCAGAAATGAATGATGTGGAAACATGCTGCGGTTTCGGCGGTACTTTTGCCGTAAAATTTGAAGCCATCTCTGTGGCAATGGGAGAACAAAAAGTAGAACATGCTTTGGCAACCGGTGCCGATTATCTTATCTCCACCGATCATTCCTGCCTGATGCACTTGCAGGGGTATATAAAACAGAAAGGGTATAATTTGAAGACCATGCATTTGGCCGATGTGCTGGCTTCTGGTTGGTAGTTGCTGGTAGAAAGCTCTCTAATCCGCTTCAGATTTTTCACTCCATGCTTTACCGGGATAATTAGATGAAGAGCTTTGTGAGGGTAGTGAAAAACAAAAAAAATCCTGCTGATTGCTGGAGACGTTTTCTCAGGATAATCAATCAATTACTTAGGAAGTACTACATGGTCAATAACATGTATCACACCATTGCTTTGATAAACATCTTTGATAGTGATTTCGGCCATACCACCGTTCTCATCCTTTAACCACAATTTGCCATCTTTTTTCATCACCCACAGTTTTCCACCAGCTACAGTTGTTAACTCTGCAGTTCCTTTTCCTTCTTTGATCTTTGCTTTCAGCGCATCAGCATCTAATTTGCCTGATACCACATGATAAGTAAGAATACCAGTCAATTTTGCTTTATTCTCTGGCTTTACTAATGTTTCTACAGTACCGGCAGGTAACATACCGAATGCTGCATTACTTGGTGCTAATACGGTGACAGTTCCGGAACAGGTACGGATGGCTAAAGACTTTCGGATTTAAAACCAGAAATTTTTTTTATTCAACAACCTTGTATTTTTGATTCCGATAGTTATTAGGACTGAAAACAAAATTGAATCTTATGGCATACTGGCTCGCAAAATCAGAACCCTCAACATACAGTTGGGATGAATTTGTAAAAGAAAAACAAACCTGCTGGAGTGGCGTTAGAAATTATGCTGCCCGGATTCATCTTCGTACTATGAAGAAAGGTGACGAAGTATTTTTTTACCATAGTAATGAAGGAACAGATATTGTTGGCATTGCCAAAGTTATTAAAGAGGCCTACCAGGACCCAACCATAGATGATGACCGCTGGGTAGCGGTTGACCTGAAGCCGGTGAGAAAAATTAAAACCCCTGTTACATTAGAAGCCATTAAAAAAGATAAACGTCTTGCAAATATGGCATTGGTAAGATTAAGCCGCTTATCCGTTCAGCCGGTTACCGATGATGAATGGGAGATAGTGATGGAGATGGCGGGAGAGAAATGAGTCAGGCGTTTTTAGCTGGAAGTCATTCAAAATTTCATTTAACAAATTGGGAAGGTTACTTTTTATAGGGTTGTGGTATCAATATCTGATTCTCACATTTTAACCTTAAAAAAGTATAGCCATGAACAAACTTATCATCGGGCTGCTCGTAGTAGCAGCCGGAGCAGGAATCTTTTTGTTGCTCCGTAAGAAAAAAGAAACAACAACCGCCAACGAGATTAAAAAAGAATGGATTGTTGGCAAATGGAACCCGATAGTTATCGGGCCAGATGCAGTGTTAGAAAATGATTCCAACTTCAGTAAGTATCAGTTTGATTTCCAAAAAGACGGTAATGTAGTCAAGTCACTAAATGATTCTGTAAAAGCTGACACCACTTATTACGAATGGAACAAGAACAATGAATTGATTTGGAAAGAAAAAGCCAGCGATTCAACTGGTAAAGTTTATGTGGTAAATAAATTGACATCCGACAGTCTGCAGATGCAGGCCACAGATAGTTCAACAATCCTGTTTACCAAACTAAAGTAATGAAATTGCCCTGTAGTAAAAACCGGACAATAAAAAGCAAAAAACCATCCTGTTTTGTCAGGATGGTTTTGCTTTTTTACATTTGGGTATGACAAAAAGGAAATTGGTTATACTTACCGGTGCCGGTATCAGTGCAGAAAGCGGATTAAAAACATTCCGTGACAGCGATGGCCTTTGGGAAGGATACGAAGTAACCGAAGTGGCTACACCAAGAGGCTGGAGAAAGAACCCGCAAATGGTGCTTGATTTTTATAATGCAAGAAGAAAAAATGTAGCCAATGCGCAACCCAATGCGGCGCATTATGGGTTGGCGGCATTAGAAAAAGATTTTGATGTAACCATCATTACACAGAATATAGATGATCTGCATGAAAGAGCTGGCTCTACCAATGTGTTGCACCTGCATGGTGAAATTTTCAAAATGAGGAGTGAGTGGGACGCAACACTCATATCAGAAATTCGGGGAGATATAAAATTGGGAGATGAGGCTACAGACGGTGCACAACTTCGTCCGCACATTGTCTGGTTTGAAGAACCGGTACCGAAAATGGATGAAGCGGTTCCGATCGCCTTTTCGGCTGATATTTTTGTTGTTGTCGGCACTTCGTTGGTTGTTTACCCCGCCGCAGGGTTGATTAACTATGTGGCATTAGAAACTCCAAAATTTATTATTGATAAGAAAATACCTTACACTTCGCCCATGAAAAACCTGACGCTGATTGAAAAACCCGCTACCGAAGGGGTGAAGGAATTGTTGCGTATTCTTTCAAAACAACTTTAGGTTTTCACTAACAGGATACAGCTTATTATTGCTGCGAATTTCCAGCATGAAAAAATATTTACTTACCGCCTTTATTATTACCGCTTTTTTATTTTCTTCGGCACAAACTTATTTGCCTTTTGAGCAGATTCGTAAATACACTAATAACCAGTCGCCAAACAAGTATGATTCGGCATTAAAGTATTTAACAAACAGGCTGGGGGCTGAAATTCATTACCTGTATCCTTTCTACCAGGCAATAGGATGGGAAAACAAATTTAAAAAGACGATGGGGGAGAAGAGCTTTTATGATAACTTCAGTCAATTACTTTCATTTGCCGGTGATTACAGCATGGCAACCTTGTATAATGAAAAAAGGTTTGATACCATGTCAGCCGGTGCTATTGCTCTGGTAGCAGACACTATAAGTAAATTGAAAAATATTCAGTATGTACCTGCTAAGGCTTCTATTATCAGTAATGCGTCCCATTATAGTGTGGTAATGATTAATGAATCGCATGCTAAGCCGGTACACCGGGCTTTTACTTACAGCCTGCTGGAAGATTTGTACAAGGAAGGTTATCGCTATCTTGCCATGGAAGCCTTTAATAACTACGCAAACAAATGCCTCGATTCATTAAATGTATTTACCGGCTATTATACGTATGAGCCAGTGGCCGGAGAGTTGGTAAGAAAAGCATTACAGTTAGGATATAAATTAATTTCGTACGAGGATACAACAGCATCAAAACATACTGCTTCGCAAAGGGATTCTGTGCAGGCTGAAAATATTTATACCGTCATTAAAAAGGATCCGTCGGCTAAAATAGTAGTTCATTCAGGCTATGGACATATTTGTGAAGAAAAAATAGGTGACTATACTCCAATGGCTTTATGGTTTAAAAAAATAAGCGGTATTGATCCGTTTACGATTGACCAGACCGATATGACGGAAGGAAGCGATTTTGAATACGGAAGAATTTTCTACCAATATTTCAATGCAAGGTTTACGATTAATACACCGTCAATTATTTATCAGAACAAGCGGCCCTTTAACCCGATGGAAGAAAAAGGATACGACGTAATAGTGATGCACCCTGCTACTGCTTTTCAGCATAACCGTCCCACCTGGCTTTCATTAAACGGTGAAAGAAAAGCTACACTGATACAACCAACAGAGAAGATGTTGTTCTTTGTGCAGGCTTATTATGAAAATGAATACACTACTGATTTGCTGAACTATCTTGTACCAGCCGACCATACTTACATCACCAACCGGGAAGGTTATTATTGTTTGTACCTGCGAAAAGGGAAATATAAAATTGTGTTACGGGATGTTAGTTATAAGATACTTTCTGTAAAGGATATGGAAATCCAGTAGCGGCTATTTTCTCTCTTCCTGAAACTTTACTCCACATTTTTCAAGTTCTGCCAGCACCGGTTCATATATTTCTTTTGAAGTGGGTATATGCAACCCTGTCATTTGTATTTTACCATTTAAAATATGTTTGGCGGCAATGCCAAGCGGTAAACCAACTGTCTTTGCCATAGCTGTCCGTAAACTATTTTCACCCTTAACGACTAAAGAACTCCTGACTCCCGACTCTATACTCCCGACTCTATATTCTATCTCATGCAACATCACAATCATATCCTTATCATACGGCCGGAGAGCTAATTTTTTCTCCACAGCAAACTGAAGAATATCAGCAGGGCTGCAAAAGCCTTTATTGACCAATGTATCCTGGTCATCTAATCCCAGAAAGAAAAGTTGTTTCAACGTAAGATTAGCTTCATGCATTTTATGGGCAAGAAAAGCCGCTGCTTTACTTTTCACTTCATCAATTCCTACTTCTTCAATATTCCCTTTATCATCAGCAGCCATAAATGATTCTGGCATTTCGGCACCTTCGGCTTCAGCTTCGTTTTCTGCTTCCATTAACTGCAGCAGATTTTCCATCATGCTTTTTGTTTCCGCAAACCGTTCTGTCAGTTTTTCACTCAGCCATTCACTAAACCCGTTTTTATCCATGTGTTCCTTAAAAACTTCCTGTAAAGTTTTACCGTCAGTTTCATACTCCGGTGTTTCATCTATCAGTTTCAGATCAATGATGTTTTTCCAGCCATACATAAAATCGGGATGGCGGAGTGTGGTGCGGATAAAAGTAGGGGCATCTTCCAATCCATACAAAGGCGTATAGCTTAGAGAATCCCTGTTGGGATACCAGCATAAAAAACCAATCTCCGGAATCTCCACCAACCGTTCTGTAGTAAACAATTCTTCATACGAAATTTTCTTCTCTACACCATTCTCCCTGAAGTGGGCACCGGCTTTTCCAGCCATAATAATGTTACGGGGGTTCCAGCTTATTTTATAATGCCAGGGATTATCATCGCTTTCAGGAGCTACCAGGCCGCCACAATGTGATTGAAAAGAAGTAACTGTTCCACCTTTGCTATGAATTTCATCAATGATTTTCATAGCACTCATGTGATCAATACCGGGGTCGAGGCCCATCTCATACAGGAAGAGGAGTTTTTTATTCTCGATTGTTGATTGCAGGCTTTTGATCGGTTCATCGAGGTAGGAAGCTGTTAATAGATTTTTAGACATTTCAATGCAGGACGCTGCTACTTTAATATGCAGGCCGGGTGGCAGTAATGAAATAACAATATCTGAATGCCGGATATATTTGCTCCTTTCGGCTGTATCATTAATATCAAATGAAACGGCCATGGCCCTTTGTGAACCACCAACCTTTGACTGAGCTAATTTCAGATCTGCATCCACCACTACTACTTTCCAATTTTCTGTAATTGCATTTTCCAGTAAATAGTCAATTAAAACAGTGGCTGATTTTCCGGCTCCAAATAATAGAATCGTCTTCATAAAAAATCCTGTTGAACGAACCGGAAAATTAGGACGAAAAAGCCATAAAACATCCGTAAAAACCACCGGCAAAATACCATTATTCTCAGCAAGTTAAATAATCCACAAGGGTGGAAAAAATAGCCTAAAAAACACCTTCTTTTATCAGGTTTTGAGGTTGAAAAAAGGTAGATTTGCAAACCTTATAAAACCGGCTTTTTTCAGCCGTTTTTGCCAATAAAAATCAATTAAAAAAGCAGAAGGAAAAACTAACGATGGAAGAAAATCTTGAGCCACAGGAAACGAATGACAGCGACCGGATAATTCCCGTTAACATCGAAGAACAAATGAAGACTGCCTACATTGATTATTCAATGTCGGTAATAGTTGGCCGTGCCTTACCCGATGTAAGAGATGGATTAAAGCCGGTACACCGCCGTATTTTATTTGCCATGAACCAACTGGGGCTGCATTATAACAAGCCATATAAAAAATCGGCCCGTCTGGTGGGGGAAGTGCTGGGTAAGTATCATCCGCATGGTGATACGTCTGTGTACGATGCAATGGTGCGTATGGCGCAGGAGTGGAGTATGCGTTATACAATGGTAGATGGTCAGGGAAATTTTGGTAACCAGGATGGTGATGGCCCGGCGGCCATGCGTTATACCGAAACAAGATTGGAACGATTGGCAGAGCATATGCTGGATGATATTGAAAAAGATACGGTTGATTTCCAGTTGAACTTTGATGATTCAGAAAAAGAGCCTACCGTTCTTCCTACAAGAATTCCTAACCTATTAATAAATGGTTCCAGTGGTATTGCCGTAGGTATGGCCACCAATATGATGCCGCACAATCTCTCAGAAGCGATTGATGGTTGTATTGCCTATATTGATAACAGGGAGATTACTATTGATGAATTGATGCAGCATGTAAAAGCTCCCGACTTTCCAACGGGTGGTGTCATCTATGGAATGGAAGGGGTGAAGGCAGCTATGCACTTTGGCCGTGGCAAGGTAGTGGTAAGGGGCAAATTGACTGTTGAAACTAAAGCCAATGGTAAAGAACAAATCATCATTACCGAAGTACCCTACCAGGTAAACCGTGATGCACTGACCAACCGTATCGGCGAATTGGTAAATGAAAAAGTGATAGAAGGAATTTCTCATGTAAATAATGAATCAAATAATAAAGAAGGAACAAGGGTAGTAGTTGATTTGAAAAAAGATGCTATTGCCAATGTTATCATCAACCAATTATATAAACTTACCGACCTGCAAACCTCTTACGGTATCAACAATGTTGCTATTGTAAAAGGAAGACCAAGAACGCTGAACCTGAAAGACCTGATAAGTGAGTTTGTTGAGTTCCGTCATGAAGTGGTGGTGCGACGAACAGAGTTTGAATTAAGAGAAGCAGAGAAAAGAGCACATATATTAAAAGGCTATCTCATTGCACTGGACCATCTGGATGAAGTGATTGCCCTTATCCGTTCATCTTCCACACCGGATATTGCAAAGGAGAACCTGGTAAATGCCGGATGGGGATTGGATGAGATACAGGCCAAAGCAATACTTGAACTCCGTTTGCAGCGCCTTACCGGCATGGAAAGGGATAAGATAAAAGAGGAGTTTGATGAATTGATGCAACTGATTGCCCGTCTGAATGAACTACTGACAAACGAAGGAATGAGGTTTGATATTATTAAAACTGAATTGCTGGAGATAAAAGAAAAGTTCGGTGACGAAAGAAAAACAGAAATTACTTATCTTGATGATGAAGTAAAAATAAAAGACCTGATTAAAGAAGAAGATGTAGTAATCACTATATCACATCTTGGCTATATCAAACGTACACCGGCTGATGAATTCCGTTCTCAGCGGCGTGGCGGCAGGGGAGCTATGGGTGGAAAAACGAGGGATGAAGATTATATAGAACATCTTTTTGTGGCATCTACACATCATACCATGCTATTCTTTACAGAAAAAGGACGGGTATATTGGCTGAATGTATATGAAATACCTGACGGAGAAAAAACCGGTAAGGGCCGTGCAATCCAAAACCTGATGCAGCTGCCGCCGGATGATAAAGTAAGAGCTATCCTTGATGTGAAAGATTTGAAAGATGAAGAATTTGTAAAAGCACATAATATTGTCCTTTGTACCAAGAAAGGGATTATTAAGAAAACAGAGTTGACAGATTTCAGCCGCCCAAGACAAACCGGGGTGAATGCTATCAACATTGTTGAAGGTGATGAATTGCTGGAAGCAAAAATGACAGATGGCAAATGTGAAATAATGATGGCAGTAAAAAGTGGCCGGGCTATCCGTTTCTCCGAAGAAAAAGTAAGGGCAACTGGTCGTGGGGCTATTGGTGTGGCAGGTATAGAAGTAGATGATGATAACGATGAAGTGGTGGGTATGATTTGTGTAAACCCTGAAACAGATGCAGACAGAACCGTATTGGTGGTAAGTGAAAAAGGATTTGGTAAAAGAACCCCGGTAGATGAATATCGTTATACAAACCGTGGTGGTAAAGGGGTGAAAACAATCAGTGTAACTGATAAAACAGGTTCGTTGGTTGGAATATTAGCTGTTGCCCAGACAGAAGACATCATGATCAGCTGCAAGAGTGGTGTTACCATCCGGATGCCGGTTAGCGGCATCAGCGAACAGGGCCGTGCCACACAAGGGGTGAAGTTGATAAGACTGGATGAAGGTGATGAGATTGCCGCTATCACCCAACTGGATGACCAGCAACCGGTAGTACTGACTGATGAAAATGTAATTGACGAAAACTCAACAAATGATGAAGCAACCGAAACTGGTGAAAACACATCTACAGGTGACGATGTTGCAGAATAATCAGTAATTTGTAAATGATTAATTGCCTTATTTATTATAAATCAAAAGAAAACAGATGAAAAGAATCCTATTCTTACTAACGATGAGCTTGTCTGCTTTTTGGGCGACAGCTCAGAAAATGGAAGACATAAAAAATCTACTGGTGTTTAATAAGTTTAAAGAAGCAAAAGTTGAAATAGATAAGGGGATGAACAATCCTAAATTTAACACCAAAGCAGAAGCTTATATGTTGAAAACTGTCATTTATGCTGGGTTGTCAATGGAAGAAGCTACTAAAAATACCCCTGCGGGAGACCAATTAGCAAGTGATGCAGATGCGGCTTTTAAGAAATATATGGAAATGGATCCCGCAATTTCTTTAATAAATGACCCGATTTATCAAAATGGGCCTACCAATCTTTATTCTAATTATTATGCTTCAGGATACACCGATTATTCAGCTTTAGTAAAGAATAAAGAGAAGTCACCAGAAAAATGGGATATCCCTTATAATAAATTTAAAAGAGGCGTTGAATACTCCGATCTGTTAATAAGCAAAAAACTTATTCAATTGGCATTAGACACTAATATTCTTATTCTCGCTGGCATTACCGCTGAAAATAGCAGCACTAAAGATGAGGCGGTAATTTATTACAACCGTTTGGCAGATAGTAAAGTAACTGGCGAAGGGTTTGAGTCGGTTTATCGTTACCTCGTAAGCTATTATTTCGGGAAAAAGAATATGCCATTATTTGAAAAATATGAAGCGCTGGGTAAAGAATTATATCCTAAAAGTGAATATTTTAATTTTGATAAAGTTGACTTTGCAGTTGGATTAGCTGAAACTTTTACTGACAAATTAAATGCATTGGATGAGGTTTTAGTAACAGACCCTTCTAATTATAAAGCCAATGAACAGTTATGGAGTATAATTTATGACTCAATCAATTTGAACAGGGAAAGAGAAATTCAGCCCAAAAATGTAGAACAACTTGAAGCTAGGATGATTGCAGCAATGAATAAATCAATTGCTGCTAAACCTGCTGAAGTTGAAACATATATTTACTTAGGAAATTATTTTATTGGTAAAAAGAATGTTGTTTCCGATGCAAGACAAGCCCATGCGGATGAAATGAAGGCCCGTACCAAACCCGGAACCATGGCATCTAAAGAGGATGTTGCGAAAAGAGAGAAACTTGATAAAGATTATGCTGATGCTATGGAAACAATAAGAGGACCGTATGAAGATGCAGCGAAACTGTTTGCCGCAAAAAAACATCTGGAAACCAAGGAGAAAAGCCAATACAAAAATATAGTTGGCTATTTGTCAGAAATTTATGAACTAAAGAAGAAAAGGGCAAAAGCAAAATCTCCTGAACAGTTGGGTTTTGAAGCAGAAGAGAAGAAGTGGAATGAGGTGTATGAAAGTATAAAGTAATTGGTTTTAAGGAAAAGCCGCTTAAGTGCGGCATTTCTTATTGGTCACAACTTAACATAATATATATTATAGGAAATAAAACATTCAGACAGACACTTTATCTCACAATTTACGTTATGTCGGAACGTAGTAAATCATACTCTTGGTAGATTCGGTAAATGTATCACAAACATATTGAAATTCATGTCGGGATTAGTTACTTACTTATAGTACTAATTGGCAGAAATACTGAGTAATTCGCCATAATGAGTTTCCGCCACCTGACTCATTTTTTTTCGCTTTTATCAAACTGCCTGAATATTAGTCGCAGGTTCTGATCATATGTAAAGTAATTGTACAGCCAGTTGCTGAATACAAAAAATCTGTTCTTCACCCCCAATATCAGCATCAGGTGCAGTCCCATCCATATCATCCAGGCTATAAATCCTCCGAAATGTAATTTGGGTTTTGGAATATCAACTACGGCAAGATTTCGTCCAACGGTGGCCATAGAGCCTTTATCCTTGTATTCAAACTCATAATGCGTATCCGGGTTTGATTTTCTTTCAATCAATTTAAAATTTCCTGCCAATAAATCGGCCTGCTGCATGGCTACCGGTGCCACTTGCGGATGCCCTGTTTTATACTTAGGTGTTTCCATATAAGCCAGGTCGCCGATAACATATATATTATTGTATCCGCTTACCCTGCAATATCGGTCTGTTGTAATTCGGTTTCCTCTGGCTATTAAACCTTTATCTACCCCATTTGGAATATTACCTTTAACTCCGGCAGCCCAAATCATTGTACTCGTTGAAATTTGGTCTCCGTTATTCAGTAACACACTGTTTCCATCATACCCTTTTACCAGAGAATTTGTCATCACCTTTACTCCCAGTTTCTCGAGATATTTTTGTGATTGTTTGGATGACTTCTCACTCATTGCAGCCAGTGTTTTACCGGCACCTTCTAACAGGTAAATATTCATCGCCGAGAAATCCAGTTCAGGATAATCTTTGGGTAACACATACTTTTTCATTTCGGCCAATGCACCCGACACCTCCACTCCTGTTGGCCCCCCGCCTACTACCACTATATTCATCAGCCGTTGCAAAACTATTGGGTCTGTAACGGTCAGTGCTGTTTCAAAATTTTGCAATAACTGGTAACGGAGTTGCAGGGCTTCCACCGTTGATTTCATAGGAAAAGCATGACCGGCAATTTGAGTGTTGCCGAAGAAATTAGTATCAGCACCAGTAGCCAATACCAACGCATCATAGTTGATTTCTTCCTTGTCAGTGATAATTTTACTTTGTTCCGGAATTACCTGTTTTAATTCAGCAAGCCGGATCTTTACGTTCTTGCTCTTCTGAAAAACTTTACGCAAGGGAAAGGAAATATTACTGGCATCCAATCCTGCCGTAGCTACCTGGTAAAACAGGGGTTGAAACTGGTGATAATTAAAACGGTCAACTAATACGACCTCAAACCCTGGTTTGTTATTGAGTTTTCGGGCAAGCCTTAGTCCCCCAAATCCACCCCCAACGATTACGACCTTCATACAATTAATTTACTGTACAAATTTACATATGTTTCAATAATTTTTGAAAATTTAAAATACGGTTACCCTTACAAATTGGTTCGGCTGATAAATGGTTTTAATACAGCATCCTTACTTTGATTGTTGCTTTTACTTCCTTCAACAATCCAAAAGCCTGTGCAGAAAGTTGTTTGTCAACATCCAGCACCACATAGCCAATGTCATCATTTGTCTTCAGGTATTGACCAAGAATGTTGATCTTATATTTAGAAAGCTGCGTATTTATCTCAGATAATACACCAGGCACATTATTATGTATATGCAGAATACGGTGACTGCCTTCCTGTGGCGGCAAGGCTAATGCCGGCACCGTGTGTGAGCCAAAAGTAATCCCCTTCTCCAGATAATTAAACAACTTTGCACTTACATCTTCACCAATATTTTGCTGTGCCTCTTCGGTGCTGCCACCGATATGAGGCGTAAGAATCACATTCGGACAATCCTGCAGCGGCGTTTGAAAACGGTCGCCATTTTTTTCTGGCTCCCAGGGAAATACATCAATGGCCGCACCACCAATGCTACCATCTAATAATGCTTTTCGTAAAGCATCAAGATCCACCACCTCTCCCCTTGCATAGTTTAGCAGTATGGCCCCTTTCTTAAAATATTTAAGATTGGTTTTATTGATCAGGTTCTTTGTTTGTGAAGTTTCGGGAATATGGAGTGTTACCACATCAGCCTTGTTCAGTAATTCTTTTAATGATTTAGCATCTTCTGCATTACCAAGAGGCAATTTTGTTTCCACGTCATAAAAAATAACTTTCATACCAAGTCCTTCGGCCAGCACACTTACCTGGCTGCCGATATTACCATATCCGATAATGCCCAGCGTTTTTCCACGGAGTTCATGGCTACCTTTGGCCTCTTTCATCCACACACCTTCATGTGCAGCCTTATTCTTATCCGGTATTCTCCTGATAAGCATAATGGAGGAACCAATAACCAGTTCAGCTACCGATCTTGTATTAGAATAAGGGGCATTAAAAACAACTACACCATTCTTAGTGGCGGCTTTTAAATCAACCTGGTTCACACCAATACAAAAGCAACCAATCGTCTGCAATTTTTTTGCTGCATCCAGGATTTTTTTGGTGACTTGTGTTTTAGAACGGATACCCAGGATATGAACATCCTTTATTTCTTCCATCAGTTGTTCTTCGGTCAGTGCTTTTGAAATTTTCTCCACTTGTACATAACCTTGCATGTTAAAATTCTTCACCGCCACATCACTGATATTCTCTAAAAAAAGTATTTTGATCTTTTCTTTGGGGTAGCTTGTTTTATCTGCTTTTGCCATACTGCAAATATACTGTGTGCAACGAAGTTTTTAAACGTAGTCGCAAGTTTGAAGCTATTAACATTTAAAAGATGATTGGGGAAAACTAATCACCTTTTTCGGCTTGGCCTCCTTCTATTTTTGCCTTAATCTAAATATCTTTTATTGAAAACGATTGTTAGTTTTTTATTGCTTGCTGTTTTGATTATTGCCTGTAATTCATCTTCCCGGAATAAAAAACCTGAGGCTGATTCATTACAGTATTATCCTCCTACACCTCAAAAACTCAGTAAAGAAGAATTCAGGAATTATTATCGCCAGCTCAGTGCTTTCCTGGATACCGGTCTGCTTAATACAGGCTTCAACGGCGGCATACTTATTGCCAAAGATGGTGATGTGATCTATGAAAAATATATGGGCAAAGTTGATCTTCGTAAAAAAGATAGCCTTACCAGTACCACCCCTTTGCATATTGCTTCCACCTCAAAAACATTTACTGCCATCGCCATTCTTCGTATGGTGCAGGAAAATAAATTATCGCTGGATGATTCATTGGAAAAATTCTTCCCTGCCTTTCCTTATCATGGGGTTACTGTAAAAATGTTGCTGACACATAGAAGCGGCATACCAAACTACCTCTACTTTATGAGCAATAATAAGTGGGGAATACTGCCAAATAAAAAATGGAACCGGCAATATGCCACCAACCAGGATGTGTTGAAAATGATGTATGATAAAAAGCCAGATCCAACAGGCACACCCGGTGGGAGGTTCAGCTATTGCAATACCAATTTTGTGCTGCTCGCATTGATTATTGAAAAAATTAGTGGCCTTACTTATCCTGTTTATATGCGGCAGCATTTTTTTGAACCACTGCAAATGATAAATACGTTTGTATTTACTTTAAAAGATACGTTAACAGCTACTCCTACTTTCACCAACAAAAATGTTTATTGGGAGTATGATTTTCTGGATGCGACTTATGGCGATAAAAACATTTACACTACCCCGCAGGACTTATTAAAATGGGACCAGGCATTATATACTGACCAGGTACTACAAAAACCATTGCTTGATTCTGCATTTGCACCTTATAGTTTTGAAAAACCTTCTGTTCACAATTATGGATTAGGCTGGCGGCTGCAATTATTACCCAATGGTAAAAAAGTAGTGTATCATTTTGGTAAATGGCATGGCTCTAATGCCGTGTTTGCAAGATTGATTGATGAAAGGGCTACTATCATCATACTGGGTAATAAATTTAACCGGGCCATTTATGATGCAGGTCATCTGTGTTATGATATATTTGGTGACTACCAGCAACGAAAAATGCCCGACGTGGATGAAATAGATAGCCTGAAAACTACAATGCTCAAACCCCAGTCGGCAAAGCAGTCTAAAAAAAATAAGTAATCTTCTCTGCAATCCCGGCAATCTCTCCATAAAATATAAGCAGGCCTACCGCAAAGCCTGAAGCAGAAATTACTGAGCAGATAGTTTAGCCATTATTTTATTTGTACAGGTTTTTTTGTGCAGATCATGACTTTTTATCCAGCCATTCTTTAACTTCAAAATAAAAATGGCCAGATCACACCACCGCAAGAAGCACAAAGAGCATCTCCGGCAATACCAACACAATAATGAGGGTGTTTCATCCAAATCAAAAAGAGGGAAAGTAACTGGTACTTTCGCATTGGTTGGCACTATTTTAGGTGCCGCCATTGGCTATTTTGCTACAGATGGCGTTCCAATGTGGATAGCATTTGGTGCTGTAGCTGGTGGTTTAGCCGGATACCTCGGTGGCCGTTATTTTGACCGGGAAGGAAATTGATATGAAACAGCCCTTGTGTACAAGGTCAATTAAGAGATAACGGGATAAGTTTATTACATTTGTAAAAATAATAATAGCATGACACTTTTTGTTGCCGGATTACCCTATGATCTTGATGACGCTGAGTTAGAAGAAATATTTGAAAAATTTGGCACCATTGCATCTGCAAAAGTTTCTATGGACAGGGAAACAGGAAAAAGCCGGGGCTTTGGTTTTGTAGAAATGCCGGTGGAAGCTGAAGCAAAAGAAGCTATTGAACACCTCAATGATATTTCGCTTGGTAAAAAGCCATTGGTAGTGAAAAGAGCTGAGGACCGTCAGGGTGGCGGTGGTTCAGGCGGCGGTGGCGGATACCGTGGCGGTGGAAATAGCGGTGGCTCAGGTGGTGGTGGTGGATACCGCGGTGGAAGCGGTGGAGGCGGAGGCTACAACAAAGGTGGTAGTGATGGTGGATATAACCGGGATAGAAATCGTTATTAAAATATGTAAAGCCTCCCGATGGAGGCTTTTTTCATTCGATACTATTAGTTTTTGCAACAACACTTCTCTTGTATAGTAAAAAAATCTGTTCTCTCTGTGTCATCGTATGTTTTCTATGTTGTTACAGGTTAAAAAGTCAATAACGTCTTTTGCTGCAATAATGATTGGCTTAAATATTTCTGCTCAATTAATTGACAATACTTCTACTTTCAGGAATGTAAATACAAAAAGTTATTTCCGTTTTCACTACGACAACGATTTTTTTACAAATACTGATTATTATTATTCACAGGGTATAACGCTGGAGTATGTTCATCCTTCTTTCAAGAACTTTCCAATGGCAACGCTGTTGTACAAAACAAAGAACAGCGATACTAAATACGGCATCACCTTTAATTTGTTTGGCTACACCCCCACCAGTACTAACAGCAACACAATCTTGTATGGTGACAGACCATTTGAAGGAAGTATGTCGTTGAAAATGTTTGCCATTTCTTCCAACAGCGCTAAACAACAACAGGTGTCATCGGCTATTCACCTTGGCATTATTGGCCCTGCTGCGTTAGGAGAAGAAATACAAACCAATATTCACCGGTGGACGGGTAATAAATTACCAATAGGCTGGCAGCATCAAATTAAAAATGATGTTATTCTTAACTATCAACTGAATCTCGAAAAGAAACTGCTGGCAACAGATGCTTTTCTTTTGAACGGGGCTGCTGAGTTAAGAGCTGGTACATTACATGACAGGATCGGTGGCGGCATAAATTTTATGGCCGGACACTTTAATAATCCCTACATAACAGAAAAGAAAAAGAAAGTACAATACTATTTGTACGGACAGAGCAGGGTCAACTTCATTGGTTATGATGCCACCATGCAAGGAGGTATATTCAACCAGAAAAGCCCTAACACTATTTCATCCGGCGATGTTTCAAGAATTACCTTCCAGGCAGATGCAGGGTTGGTGCTGCATTTTAAAAAAATATTTCTGGGCTATAATCAATCTTTTCTTAGTAAGGAATTTCGAACAGGCAGAACGCATCGTTGGGGCGGAGTAAGCCTTGGTTTTGCATTTTAGAAGAATCCAAGCTGGAATGTTTTTCTAAATTCATTTACCTTCTCTGTATAAAACTCAACATCAGCAGCTGCATTTGCAGCCTTTTGATAAAAAGCAAAAGCATCGGCGAGGTAGTGGCTGTTTTCCAATAAATAAGCAACACGAAAATATTGTGCCGCCTGGTCTTCAGGCACATTAATGGCCTTTTGAAGTTTAAGAACCTGCTGGTTAACTTTTCTAATTGTTGTATATTTTATCACACCTCCATTACAAATTCCTGTTTTTCTTGCTGCAACAGACCATCCGTAAATATTGTTGGGCTGCATATACTTTTTTATTTTATCAAGTTGGATACTATTGCCAGCTACGCTGTCTTCATATAAATATTTTCCACTTACTACATTATAGAGTACAAAATTATATTTACCGGCATATTCCATATTTGCCGTCCATGATAAAGAGAAAGCACCGGAAGCATAATTCAAGGTATCAAATGCTTCATTAAATTCAATTTCCAGTTGCTCCACCCCTCTTACCGGCGCTTCATTTCTTACCACAGCACCTACTGTTTCCGGGTGATCCCGTTTATAATCATCACTGCGGATATATAATTGATCCCATATGTACTGAAAGTATTTTGATGTAACAGAATGATGATCGGTAGTACAGGAATCTTTCCATTTAGTTACGGGGAAGGTCCCTTCCTTCGTCACGGTAAGGGGTTTACCTTGTTTGCAAACCATTGTCAGTTTTGCTAACCGCTGTGTTTTTACTGATGAGCCGGGTTTTAATACTTTTCCAATTTTTACTCTTGATTCTTTATTGTTTTCAATAACAGTCACATTCCCTTTCATGGAATAAACAAGTAGCTCATCTCCCTTTTGTGCAGTGGCAGAAAAAACAATAAAAATGGAAATAAAAGTGAGTAAATTTTTCATTGTCTTACTGTTTTTCAAATAGAATGGTACAGGTATATGGTTGTAACTTCAGGTAACCATCCTTTCCGCCGCCGGTCACCTCTGAAAAAATATTACCTGACACAGCCACATCGTACTGTCCGGCCTGTACAACAAGGCCTTTTTCTTCGCCGGTTCCATTAAATAATATAAATATCATTTTCCAATTATCACCGGAAGCTTTTCCATTAATCCGATAGGCAAAAATGCCTTCAGGATAACCTTCTTCAAATTGCAGGGTGGTACCAATCAAATTGGCAGTAGGCATACGAAAGGCCGGATGTTCTTTTCGCATTTTTACCAGTGCCTTTACATAATCAAACACATACTTGTTTTTCGTTTTCAGGCTCCAATCAATAGCGTTGATACTGTCAGGCGACTCAAATGAATTTTCCACTCCTTTCTTGCTTCGCAAAAATTCGGAACCTGCATGAAGAAAACTAATTCCCTGTGAAGTAAGCACAATGGACAAAGCCAGCTCATGCATATTTACCCTTTCTGCTTCAGTCGCATTCTTTGCAGAGATGGCCAATTTGTCCCACAATACATGATTATCATGACATTCACAATAACTAATTGTCTGATAAGGTTCAGCTGCATATGGCTTCTTTGAATAATTTACACTGCCGTAATTGACCTGTATATGTTTGCAGGCAGCAACTACCCCAAATTTTATAGTTTCTTGCATCCCTTTTTTACCACTGACAAAACCTTTGTCTGCATGGTCAAATACACTTCCTTTTATTCCGTCCCTGATGTCATCACTAAAGACTGCAATACGGTCAAGTTTGGATACGTTGGCTTTTAAAGCCCTGAGTGAATCAGGTAATGGTGACGCTCCTGCAGTCCATCCTTCACCATATATCAGTATATCCGGTTTTATTTTATGCAGTTCTTTTGAGATCAGGTTCATGGTTTCAATATCATGCACACCCATCAGGTCAACCCGAAAGCCATCCACATGATACTCCTCCACCCAATACTTCATTGATTCCAGCATAAATTTTCTGAACATAGGTCTTTCACTGGCCGTTTCATTACCACAGGCAGTAGCATTGGAGAACTTGCCATCCTTTGTTTGCCGGTAGTAATAACCTGGTACTAATTGATTGAAATTGGAGGTCTCCGTTAGTGCAGTATGATTATACACTACATCCATCACTACCCTCAGCCCATCTTCATGAAAGGTCTTTACTAACTGTTTCAATTCTTTAATTCTTGTTACACCATCATAGGGGTTGGTGGAATAAGAACCTTCCGGTACATTATAATTCAAAGGATCGTAACCCCAATTATATTTTGCATCCGGCTTTGTTTCATCCACCGAATTAAAATCAAAAAAAGGCAATATGTGAACATGAGTTACTCCCAATTCTTTTATATGATCAAGACCGGTAGATAAACCGGCTGCATTTTTTGTTCCTCTTTCTGTTAGTCCTAAAAATTTTCCTTTATTCTTGATACCTGATGTTGGAGAAATACTGGCATCTCTTACATGCAGTTCATAAATAATAGCATCGGTGGGGTTTTTAAATACAGGGCTTTTATCTTTTTCCCAGTTTGCGGGGTTCGTTTTTGCGAGGTCAACTATCATGGCTCTCTTACCATTTACCCCAACAGCTTTTGCATAAGGGTCAGGTACTTCGTTTTGCCATTTCTTATTAATCATTATACGAAATGTATAAAACAAGCCGGTTTGATTTCCCGGCAATTCAACAACCCAGGTGCCTTCACTGCTTTTTAGCATAGGATGTGTGCTTAGCGGAAAACCCCCATCACCTTCTTTGTATAGTATTAGTTCAGTCTTTTCAGCCGTTGGAGACCAGATACGCAATGCAGATTTAACAGCAGAAAAAGTAAGCCCTAAATCAGTGCCTTTGTAAACAGGATATTTACTATAGTCGGTTTTCTGTGCTTTTCCTGAAAATAGTTGCGCAATAAAACCAAGCAGCATAACACACTTCTTCATTAAGAGATGAATTTTGATGTAAAGATACTGCTATTACAAAGCAAAAAAATACCGTGAAGCTGGTAGGGCATTACAAATGTTTTTGTTAACTAATTGTGTACAGCATTTTGGCTTTTGGCAATGTTTGCTGTAAATTGTTGTTTCATTTACACAAACAACTTTCTTGCTTTATGGGAGATCTCCAGTTAAAAAAACAACCAAAGAAATACGATGCCGTGATAGTAGGTTCTGGTGCAGGTGGCGGCATGGCAGCTTATATGCTGGCGAATGCCGGATTAAAAGTTTGCATTATAGAAGCCGGTTATATGTATGATCCGCAAAAAAATATTACTCAATTAAAAAATCCCTGGGATAGCCCCCGCCGTGGAGCCAGTACCAAACTTCGTCCCTTTGGCGATTTTGATGCCTGTTATGGTGGCTGGTCGCTGGAAGGAGAACCTTTTACAAAAGAAACCGGTACTGACTGGGCATGGTGGCGGGCAAGGATGCTGGGTGGCCGCACCAATCACTGGGGAAGAATTTCACTTCGGTTCGGCCCGAAAGATTTTAAAAGAAAAAGTATTGATGGATTGGGCGACGATTGGCCTATTGGCTATGAAGATGTAAAACCTTATTACGACAAGGTAGATAAATTGATTGGCATATTTGGCACCAATGAAGGGTTAGAAAATGATCCGGATGGTTTTTTTCTTAAACCACCCAAGCCAAGGTTACATGAACTGTTTATTAAGAATGCTGCAACGCAAGCCGGTGTAAAAGTAATTCCTTCCCGTCTTTCCATTCTTACGGAACCAATAAAAAATGATGCAGGCAGAGGGGCTTGTTTTTTCTGCGGTCAATGCAACAGGAACTGCAGTATGGCGAAAGCTGACTTCTCCTCCCCCAACGCCTTAATATATCCTGCGATGAAGACAGGAAATATTGATGTAGTGGCGAATGCAATGGCAAGAGAAGTACTGACAAATAATGAAGGATTAGCTACCGGTGTTTCTTATATCAGCAAAGAAGATATGATGGAATACCAGGTGGAAGGGAAAGTGGTAATAGTGGCAGCGAGTGCCTGCGAAAGTGCAAGGTTATTACTCAATTCAAAATCACAACGTCATCCAAACGGATTGGCTAATAGCAGCGATGTGGTGGGAAAATATTTGCATGATTCAACAGGTGCTGCATTAGGCGGCATTCTTCCACAATTGTTTGATAGAAAAAGATACAATGAAGATGGTGTGGGTGGTATGCACATTTATTCTCCGTGGTGGTTAGACAATAAAAAATTGGACTTCCCAAGAGGTTATCATGTGGAATATTGGGGAGGACAAAGTCAGCCTTCCTATGGTTTTAGCTGGGGCATTGAAAATCTGAATGGTAAATATGTAGTAAAAGGAAAACAGAAAGAAGGTGGTGGGTATGGTGCTTCTTTGAAAGAAGATTATCGTTATTTCTATGGTTGCGGTGTTGGTATGGCTGGTCGTGGCGAAGCTATTCCTATTGAAAGTAATAACTGTTCTATTGATCCCAATGTGGTGGATAAATTCGGTATTCCTGTTTTAAAGTTCAATGTAAAATGGACGGAGCATGAAATAAAACAGGCGAAACACATGAAGGAAACATTTAAAGAAGTAATGCACAATATGGGAGCCGTTATTACCTGGGGTGGCGATGATGATGAGAAGAATCAATGGGGATTGGCAAAGCCCGGTGAAATTATCCATGAGGCCGGAACAGTGCGGATGGGAAACGATGCAAAAAAATCTGCCCTCAATAAATGGAGCCAGGCACATGATTGTAAAAATCTTTTTTGTGTGGACGGAGGACAATTTGTTTCGCAAGCAGATAAAAATATTACCTGGACGATATTGGCATTGAGTATGAGAGCCAGTGAATATATAATTGATGAAATGAAAAAACAAAATTTATAAAAAAGCTACGAGCTATTAGCTGTGAGTTTCGAGCAAATAGAAGAACCTTAAATTTTTTATATGGATCGCAGAAAATCGTTGAAACTAATCTTTACTGGTGCAGTAGCAGCCCCTATTGCAATCGCTGGTTGTAAAACTGATGATAAAAAAACAGGCACCGCAAAAACGGATGACCCTACCTTCAACCTCGACAGAAACCCCGATGAGGTAAAGTATGAAAAAGGATTATTGGCACAGGAAAAATTCTTTACCGATCATGAACTTGCAACCATCACCATACTTGCCGATATCATCATTCCGAAAGATGATGTAAGCGGTAGTGCCAGTGAGGCTAAAGTGCCGGCATTCATTGAATTTATTGTAAAAGATATGCCCAATCACCAGGTGCCGATGAAAGGTGGACTGCGATGGTTAGATATACAATGCCTGAAGCGGTATGAAAAAACGTTTAAAGATTGCAACCAGCAACAACAGATTGAATTAGTGGATATGATTGCCTACCCTAAAAAGGCAAAACCAGAAATGAGCCAGGGGGCAATATTCTTTAGCCTGATGCGGGACTTAACTGCTTCTGGTTTTTATACTTCTGAAATTGGGGTAAAAGATCTGGGCTATGCAGGTAACAAAGTCAACCAATGGAATGGTGTACCGCATGAAGTATTGCAACAATATAAAATGGCCTATACAGAAAAAGAGTTAAAAGAATGTGTGAGCTTTAAAAAGACGGATGGATGAGTAAAACATGGTTATTAAAAAATATCCTGCAGACTCCCCGCACCATATCTGCACTGGTTGGTAATGTAAAAAAACAGCATGCTTTCATCCGTGAACACCTGCAGCCGGAGTTAACCGCTGCAAAAAATGTTAATGATGGAAGTCTTGATGAAAAGGATTTCAAAAAGATTACCCACTATTATGGGTTGGCTGTTCCTGCTATTCTCGGTGAAGAGATTTGTGCTTTACGGGGAAGCAGTATGTCGCAACGGGAAAGAATGGCGTTAATGTACCAGGGAGCAATGACGGGCCTGGGAGATGATTTCTTTGACAAGCAGGGCACTTCAACCGAAACGGTAAAAGAATTTATAGAATACCCTGAGCAATTTACCGGCCATACGGCAAATGAGCGGCTGTTTCTTTCGTTTTACAAAAAGTCTTTAGAGCATGCCCATGATGCCAGCTTAATAAAGAAATATCTGCGTAAAGTTTTTGCAGCACAGGTAGAAAGTAAAAAACAGGCTGCACCGGGATTAACCCGGAATGAGATAATGAAAATTACTTTAGATAAAGGAGGTACATCCGTATTGTTTTACAGGGCTGCTATGTCACATTTTTTCGGGGAGGGAGAAGAAGAAGCATTATATAAGATTGGCGGGTTAATGCAATTTGGCAATGATGTGTTTGGGGTGTATGATGATCGAAATGAAAACATTGCTACCCTTTTGACAACCACCAAAAAGATAGCTGAGGTCCGAACTATCTTCCGATCAGTAATGGACGAGAGTTTCGCAGCTGTTTATGATGCTGGTTATCCCAAAAAGAATGTGGAGAAATTTCTTCGCCTTATTTCGATGAGTCTTTGCAGCAGGTGTTTTGTATGTTTTGATCAACTGGAAAAAAAAGAAGCCACTACAAATAATGTCTTTTCACCAGCGCAGTATTCCCGGAATGATCTTGTATGCGATATGGATAATGCCGGAAACAAATGGAAATCGGTAGCCTGGCATATAAAACATAAGCTAAGCAACCGATAAAATAAAAATTTTAATAAGAAAAAATTTTTCATAACTTTCTAACTATAACCTGATACTATTAAAGCTTTTTATATGTGCAAGAAAATAATACTGCCAGCCGTTTTTGTTTTATTATGTACAACTATTCTGGCGCAGAATAATGTTGCTTTCTTTGAGCAATGCAACTATTCCGGCAAAAAGTCTTATCTAACTCCGGGTTCTTACAAAGGTTACCAGATGCAGATAGATAATGATAAGCTATCGTCTATGCAAATACCAACTGGTATGAGGGTAACGATTTACGAACATGATGATTTTAAGGGCCGGTCAGCTACGTATACATCCAACACATCCTGCCTTACAGACGGATGGGATGATAACACTTCCTCTATTGTTGTTGAAAGCATGTACAACCAGCCTGCTTACAACCAAAACGATTATGTAACTTTCTACAATGACTGTTATTCTAAAGGCTATTCACAAAGCCTTCGTCCCGGAATTTATTACGGCAACCAGTTAGGGTCTTTACGATTAAATATCTCTTCGTTTACCGTTTATGGCAACCTGAGAGTTAGGGCATATACCAGCAGCGATAATGCTTCGGGATACTCTTCTACTTTTGAAACCAGTGAAAGTTGTCTTAGCAGTTCTTACAGCGATAAGATCAGGTCGTTGGTAGTGGAATATAAACCAACACAACCAACTATTAGTTATCCGAACAACCAGCCGGGTAATAACTACCCTTCAAACAACAATAGCAGTTCGTATGCCACTATATACACCGACTGTAATTATAGTGGTAGTAGTTTGCGGCTGGCTCCGGGCTATTACCAGGGAGATAAGTTGGGCTTGATGAAATTTGATATTTCTTCGCTGGAGATACCTTCTAATCTGCGGGCAAAAGTTTATATTAATAATGAATATTTATCCGGCACTTCTTATCTCATTTCCGAGAACACCAGTTGCTTGTCAAATACATTAAATAACAGGATTGGCTCTTTGGTGATAGAAGAAAGAAGCGGCTACAGTAACCCGCAATATCCGCAATCCCAGGATCAAAATGTGGAGAAAGTGGTATTATATTCTGATGCCAATTTTAAAGGGTTATCCGCATCTGTATTGCCCGGAACCTACGGCACTATGGAACAGGCTGGCTTTATTGATGATAATCTGAGCTCATTATTCCTTCCCCCAGGTTACAGAGTGGTATTGTATGAATTTGAAAACTTCAGAGGTAAAAATTATACCATCACAGTTACAAAAAGCGGTTTTTCTATTTCCGGATGGAATGATAAAACATCTTCAATAGCTATTTACAGGAATTAATAGATGTTGTAGCTAATTCATCGACAACCAGGAATAGCATTAATAAATAAATTGCAAAAGCATAGCTGAGATCATTTATCTGTCTTCTCGTCGAAAAGCTCATCGTAAACAGGACTTTCCGTTTTTGTAAACTTATCCCACCAGGTAAAGTACAATCCAAAATTATACTTGTATTGTTTATGATGCAGGGAATGATGGGTAGCCCCTATCATTGACCGGGTAATAATGTTTTTTGAAAACCATTTAGGATAAACCTCAATATCAAGGTGATTGATAACACTGCTTATGGACATAATGGTAAGCATGATTATCAAAACATATAAGTTCATAGGAAGGAAAAGAAGCACCAGCGGCAGGAAAATAGCCTGTATCAATCCTTCTAATGGATGAAAAGAAAAAGCAGTCCACGGCGATGCAATATGACTGTCGTGATGCCATTTATGCACTATCCTGAAAACTTTTGGTAGGTGCATCCAACGGTGGAACCAATAATAGTAGGTCTCTTGTAAAACAAGGGCAACAAATAAACTTACCGGCAACCACCACAGCGGATATTCATGTATGTCTTCATACAATTTTGTGTAGCCCTTTTGCCAAAACAGTAATAAAACGGCTCCGGATATACCAAATAAAATAGCCGTGATATTACTCCTTGTTATTTCCTTTTTAAACTGACCGGGTGGATAATCCTTCTGATTAATCTTTCTGCTCTCCCATTTCTTTCGCTGCCAAACATAAAACACTTTGTAAAATATCCATGACAACAGGAAATACCTTCCCACTACTACTATGTAAACAACAAGTGCAACAATAAGAAACCATAAAGGGTTTGAAACATCAGGAAGTTTATCCATTAGAATAAAGCTAATGAACTTTGGGTACTGAACAAAATAGTGAACGGCACCAATTGGTGCCGTTCACTTCCAACATAAACCTCTGTTCATGAAAACAATAAATACTATTTATAAACCTACCATTTTGTTTTTTTCTTTAAAACAGATCCATTTTCATCTATTAACAATTTCATTTTTTCTTCACCTTTTGAAAGTTCGATTTCATAAGCCGTCCTGTTTTTGTCGTTTTCTTTGTCTACTGAAGCAATAGTATAGCCTGCAAAATCATTTTGTATTATTTTATTTACAGATGACGGTAATCCGGCAAAGTCTGTAACAGGAGTTACTGTACCCACCCAATTGTTATCACCATCATACCAAGACCAATATTCAGTATTGTCCATATTAAATTTTACCATATAGTCAGAACTGTCCATGGCCGGCCAGCCAGACCATTCCCAATCAAACGTACTCACTGGTTCATAACGGTTCCAGGTTACGTTTGAAACATTAGGATACTTTGTTTGAAAACTGGTTTTAACTGGTTCTGGCACTACAATATTTGTAGTAACAGGATTTTCTGACACGGGCATATTAATTTCAGTGCCTGTAATTGTGTCTTTACCGGTAGTTTCTTTTGTGGAGCTTTCGCCACATGATGTGGTAAAAAATGCCACAGTTGCTATGGCCATCAAATTTTTTAAACGCATGATTTTATAATTAAGGTTAATAATGACCGTTTCCGGTACTGTTTCATTACTATCTATTAAATTATTATGCCAACAATGTAATTTGATAATTTTTCAAGAAAAAGCCCGGCACTTAGACCGGGCTTGCAAAAATCCATTAAGTTCCAATTTTAATTATACAAACTCTTCTTTCTCTGTCTTACTGTAATCATCTATCAACTTGCGTTGCAAATCAAAAGGTAGTGCTTCGTATGCCAGAAAACTCATTTTGAATTTAGCCCTGCCTTGAGTAATAGAACGAAGCGAAGATGAATAGCCATCCATTTCGGCCAATGGTACTTTAGCCAATATTTTCTGAAAATGTCCTTCACTGTCTATTCCTTCTACAATGGCACGGCGGCTTTGCAGGTCTCCCATTACAGCCCCTGTCAGGTCATCGGGGCAAAGTACATCTACATGATAAATAGGTTCCAGTATCTGCGGGTCGGCCTGTTGAAATGCCTGACGAAATGCCTGCAACCCGGCAATCTTAAAAGATATATCGTTACTATCCACCGGGTGCATTTTTCCATCATACACACTTACCCTTATGTCCCTTGCATAAGAGCCGGTGAGTGGGCCATTGTGCATTTTCTCCATCACACCTTTTAATATGGATGGAAGAAACCTTGTATCGATAGCGCCGCCAACAATACAATTATAAAAAACAAGTTTACCACCCCATTCCAGGTCATGTACATCTCTTGCCCTTATATTCAGGTCAGTCGGCTCGGCCATACCTTCATGCCAGGGTTCTATCCGCATGTACACTTCTCCAAACTGACCAGAACCACCACTTTGTTTTTTATGCCGGTAATTGGCCTCTGCCATTTTGCGGATGGTTTCCCGGTAAGCAATTTTAGGTTTTATAAATTTTACTTCTAATTTATGCTGGTGTTCTATTTTCCATTTAGCAACTGCAAGGTGCATATCTCCCTGGCAATGGATAAGTGTTTGTTTTAATTCGGTAGAAACTTCCACCAGCAGTGTCGGGTCTTCCTCTCTTAACTGGTGCATGGCCTGTGACAACTTTTCCTCCTCCCCTTTCTTCAATGTCTCAATTGCCACCGTCATATTATGCGGAGGAAATTCTATCGGGGGCAATTCATAGTTTTTACCTCTTGCATGCAACGTATTATTAACATGAGTGTTTTTCAACTTCAATGTGGCCCCAATATCACCAGCTACTAATTCATGAATAGAAGTTCTTTTATTTCCTTCTACCAAAAACAACTGGCTTATTTTTTCGGTAACACCGGTGCCTTCATTTTCCAGTTCCATACCAATCTTTACTGTACCGGAATAAACTTTAAAGAAAGACAATTCGCCGACATGTGGTTCAGAAATAGTTTTGTAAATGAAAATGCAGGCAGGGCCATTGGCATCACAGGTAAGTTTATCGCCACTTTTTGTTGTTTGCGGTGCCATTTCATTGGCACTGGGGCAAACATTATCAATAAAACCCATCAATCGTCCACTGCCCATATTTCTTTCGGCAGACAAACAGAATAAAGGAAACAAATCATGGGCAATCATTGCTTTTTTAAGACCATTCTTCATTTCATCTTCATCCAGTTCGCCTTTATCAAAATATTTTTCCATCAATGATTCATCGTTACTGGCTATTGCTTCAATCAGTTCCTTGTGCAGTTCATCTGCTTTTGCTTTTTCCTCATCAGGTATCGGAAGCTTTTCCGGTTTGCCACCGGCATCCTTAAATTTATACATCGTCATTCGCAGTACATCAATAATTTCATGAAAGCCGGCTCCCACCTGGCGGGGGTATTGGACTACCACTACTTTATTACCAAAATGTGCTTTGGATTCCTTTACGGTCTTATCAAAGTCAGCATTATCATCATCCAATTTGTTGACGGCAAAAATCATCGGGGTTTTAAATTGTTCCGTATAATCCCAGATAATATCAGTCCCTACTTCCACTCCCATCATAGCATTCAGCAACATCACTCCGGTATCTGCTACCCGGAGGGCAGAAATAACTTCCCCCACAAAATCATCATAACCCGGGGTATCAATTACATTGATTTTATAACCTCTCCATTTTGTATGCAATAGTTTACTGAAGATAGAATTTCCCCGTTCCTGTTCCAGTTCATGATAATCTCCGGTGGTGGTTCGTTCGGCAATGCTGCCGCGGCGGCTTATGATTCCGGCTTCAAACAGCATGCATTCCGCTAAAGTTGTCTTACCCGAGCCGGCATGGCCGAGCAAGACAATGTTTTTTACATGTGAGGTATCAAATTCAGGCATGGCAAGAAAGTTTAAAAATTAGACAATAGATTCCCTGTTGAAAATAATCAGAGAGACGGAGGCGTGGTGAACAAATCAGTTCACTGGTCTTACAAGTTTAAAAGTTCCGCAGGTGCTGGTTAAAACGATTCACATCCTGTCTGCCAGTGAGCAAAAATATAAACGGATCCCTTAAAATTGTCTAAGGCGTTCGTTTCAAAAAATCGTTGAATTCATTACGCAGTTCCTGCAATGTTTGCTCCAGCGACTGGTACTCTTCAAGCAAGCTTTCATGATTGGCGTAACTGTCTTCATTAACTAAGCCATTAAAGGCAACCTTTTCAAAGTTCATTTTGCGGTCGTGAGCTTTGATAGATTGTTTGAGGTCATGAATGTTGATGAGTTGGATGTGAAACTGGTTGTGGAGATGTTCTACTTGCTGTAACTGTTCTTTGGAGAGTGGCTGGCCTGCTACTTGCCGGAGTTTAGCTTCGTCGCTACTGAATTCTTCACGATAATTACGAAGCTTTTCTCTCCAGACGTTGCACTCTCCGGAGAGCTGTGAGATGTCTACCTGAACCATGTTGTTTAAATTTAAAGCCTGTCAACCGAATTGATAAAGCAGATGACAAGGCGGGTTAAAAAATAAAGAGCTTATTTTTTCCCTGGGGTGCCGGATAGATTGGTGGGTAAAGAGGTCAACAGTAAGATAGAAAGGATTTCTAAAAAAACAAAGATTTGTGAAAGTAATTTATAAAAAAGAAATGCACAGCGAAAAACTGTGCATTTCAACATAATATTATCATACTGCGTGTTAATGCCGCCTTACTTTCACTTTTATACCCTTATTCCCACTTGGGCCTGTAACAGTTGTTTTTTTCACGGAGGTGGTCTTGCCTCTTGGCCCGGTTACCGACGTTCTGGACCTGGTAACCCTGAAGTTGTTTACAGAGGCCGAATGGCGATTTCTAACCACCACAGAAGACGACCTGAAGGGAGTATAAATCCTATGTGCATTAACAACCCGGTGTGTACGCACCACTACGAAACTCCTGTGATAATTTGAACGATATGGATGCCAAACGCTCCATCCAACAGGCCTTCACGGCCTCCACCAGGAAGGATAGTAATTCAATCTCCAGGGAGAATCCCAGGGTTTGTAAAAAGGAGTATATACAAACCTAACGGATGGCCAAAGCCAAACATTTACAACAATGCCAGGAACATTATCATTAAAATTTACTTTAGGGCCACTCAGGTTGCTGTTATTATTATCATTATAAAAGGAACCATCATTTCCACCACCGTCTGGTTCTACAATTACCTGCTCGCCATAAATTTCTTCATCACCAATTATTTGAATAACTGCAGTTTCATTTCCGGTCTTCTCCAATTCTATAACAGCTATGTCCTGATTTTCTGTTGCGGAAACAGCCACCTGCAAAACAAATACATGTACCTCTTTCTCCATTTTGCAAAACACCCGCACATAATCAATATTGCCGTCACCATCCAGGTCAATGTTATTAACATGATTGCCTTCTGTATTGATGGCTTTTTCAAAGTCTTCGGGAGAGGCCGAATTTTGAAACATTTGTAAAGCCCCTTGCAAATCAAAATTGTCGCCGGGAAGGCCGGTAGAGTCTTCGCCGGGGTTATTTTGTGCATTCGCCGTTGTGGCCATTAAAACAGCGAACACTAAAAAGGATAGAAAATAATTGATTGTTCTCATAAATAAGTTTTTTATGAGACATTCTAACTGGCCAATTGTTTAATTAAGACCTGACTTTTACTTTTAAATTGAATTGCCCGGTAGTTACTCCGGCGGGTGATGATACTCCAATTAAAATATTATAATTTTCTGTACCGGGGTTTTGAAAACTTACTTTTCGTTCGCTGGTTTGTACTCTGTTCTTCCAGTTACCATCCCATTTGTGGTCAGCCTCGCAGGTAATACAACTGCCAAGTGCCGGTACCAGGTTATAGTCGGCTGCGCCAATACGATATGCGTAAATACTTAAGTCCCCATTGGCATCCGTTGGTGTTACACTGATAAACATTTCGCAGCGGGGAGGCATTGTTACTGCAAAAAATACATGGTTGCCTTTAAACTTATTTGCCTGTGTACCGGGAAAACAGGCATTGGAACTGCTCCAGGCCCAGCTAAGATCTTTCATTACTGCGCCTTTGGAAAGGTCGCCTTGAACAATTACGGAATCCTTTTCATCCATATTGATTACGGTAACGTTTGATGGCCATTGGGCCATTGTAAATAATGGTACAGCCATTATTAGCAGATACAGAATAATTATTTTTTTCATACTATAAATTATTATTGGTTTAAAAATTTTTAGTCCCAGTTTATTACTATCGGAACTTCTTTTGAGAGTTCTTTGCCATTATAGCTTATCCAGAAATTAAATTCATAGGATCCGGGATATTCCGGCCAAGGGAAATTGATGGTGGTAAACTGACCTTGTTTTCCTGGCAGAACAACAGCTTTCACATCACAAGAACCACTCAACAATTCTTTCGGGAAAGATTTTGCTTTATCGGGATTACCTGTAAGCTCCCAGTTTAATTTTACCTTCCCTTTTTCCCATCCGCAAGTACCCGGATTAGTAACTGTCACATCAATTACACACTTGTCCCTGAAGTCAGGATCTCTCGGTGTAATCCTGATATTACTTGAAGTAAGTGTAGCTAATAAATTACAAGGCTGAGCAGATGTTTTAGTAGCAACCCCCGCTATTAGCATCAGCATAACAGAAAATAGTAGTTTCATACTTATCGTT
>Ga0163150_10002140_pt1 | contig 31306 bp, 20 predicted proteins | sample OliLakLV19P2IB_FD_148628 | JGI IMG/M metagenome (GOLD analysis project Ga0163150, IMG submission 148628) | Freshwater microbial mat bacterial communities from Lake Vanda, McMurdo Dry Valleys, Antarctica - Oligotrophic Lake LV.19.P2.IB | ecosystem: Environmental > Aquatic > Freshwater > Lake >...
TTGGGCGGGACCGGCACCGGCGCCGCCGGCGAGTATGAGCGCCTGCTCGGGCAGCCCGATCCGAGGAACCCGGTCCCGCCCAATCCGAGGAACCCGGTCCCGCCCAATCCGCGGAACCCCGACCCCAGGAATCCCCCTCTTCGCTAGCGCAGAGGCGAGGCAATCGCGGGTGCCACGGGTCGGCTCGGCGACCCGTGATGCGCCTACCCCGAGCACGGGTCGCCGAGCCGACCCGTGGCACCGACGCCAAGCACTACGATTGAATGGTCCTGCTTTTAAGGGGATCACCCTCAAAAACAAAGGGCAGGCCGTCGACATGACGCCCTGCCCTTTTTGTTAGCTCGCTGCCGCCCAGATGTCGCGGTCACGTCGTCGACTCATCCACCGACGTCCCGCTGTGGATGTGCTCTGTCGCCGCCGCCGGCGCGTCTTCCACCTCGCTGATCGTCGCCTTCGCCTTCAGGGCGTCGACGAACTCGCGGGTCCGCTGCTGGTGCGTCTCCTCGCGGAAGTGCTCGGCCACCTGATCGCGGATCTCGGCGAGCGGCCGGGGCGTCGCGGCCTTGCGGTCGGTGACGGTGGCGATGTGATAGCCGAACGGCGACAGAAAAATCGGGCTGATTTCGCCGACGTTCATCGAGAAGACCACCGCCTCAAACTCCTCGACCAGCTCGCCGCGCGAGAAGAAGCCCAGGTCGCCGCCGTCGCCCGGCTTGTCCGACATCGCATCGGCCAGCTCGCCGAACGCCTCGCCCGCCATGATCCGGCCCCGCAGCGGCAGGAGCTCCGCATAAACCTCGCGCGGGTTCTTCCCGTGGTCGATGCTCTTGAGGAGATGCGACACGCGGATCTGCTCCGGCGTCATGTAGCGGTCGATGTGCTCTTGGTAATACGCCTCCAGCTCCGCATCCCCCGCCTCGCGCTTGCCGCCCAGCGCGACGTCGATCAGCTTCTGAAGCCGCAGGTTGATGCCCACGCTGTCGCGGAAGCGCGGCTCCTCATCCTTGCTGGTGTTGTAGTTGATGTAGAAGTGCTCTTCGCCGCCGGCCTCCTGCTTGATCTTCTCGAAGGCCGCATCAACTTCATCGGCGGGCACCATCACGCCGCGCTTCTCCGCCTCCTGCGTGAGCAGCACGCGGGCGGTCATGTTGTCCTTCGCATAGCCCATGAACTCGCTGTCGCGCTCGCAGCAGTTGGGCGGGTTGGGCCCGCCGCGGGCCGCAATCTTGAGCTGCTCCATCTCGCGGTAGAGCTCTTCGTTGGTGACGGTCTGGCCGTTGATCACAATCGTCATTCAATGTTCCTTCGCGAGTTCGGAATCGATTCATTAGAACAGTAGGCCACCGAGACACCGAGGGCACCGAGCAAGACCAAAAAGAGAAAAGGACCGGGCGATGCAAGACAAAACTTCCTTCATTTTCTCTGCCTTCAAAAGCCTCTTCCTCCTCGGTGCTCTCGGTGGCTCGGTGGCTAATTCGCCTTCGCCTGCTGCTTCTTCCGCTCACCGATGCAGTACAGGTGGTTGTAGCCGCGGATGAAAACCTGCCCGTCGGAGAACGCGGTCGAGGCTCGGATCATCTCGCCGATCGGGTTCACGCTGATCTGCTCGAACTTCGTGTCCGCCTTAAGCACCACCGTCTCGCCCTTCATGTTGCAGACCCAGAGCTTGCCGTCGGCGTGAACCATCGACGACCAGGTCTGCCCGGTGCCGGCCCGCTCGCCGCGGCCCCAGACCTGCTCGCCGGATTTCGCGCTCAAGCAGTAGACGACGCCGTTCTCGTTCATGATGAAGACGTGGTCGCCGACGATGACGCCGGAGCCGACGCGCTGCGAGTTTTTTTCGTGGCGCCAGAGGCGGTGCGTGGCGGTGAGGTCGCCCTTGTCGGTGGCCGACGGCTCCTTCATGCCGATCGCCGGGCCGCCGTAACCGGACATCGCGACGATGACGCCGGCCCCGACGAGGGGCGAGGTGTACTGAAGGTCGCCCAGGCCGTCGCACCACCAGATCAGCTCGCCATTAGAAGGATCGAAGCCGCACATCTTCCGCGGCAGGTTCAGCAGCAGTTGCTCCTTGCCGCCGATCTTGTGGATCACCGGCGTGGCCCAACTGCCCTTGAACTCCTCGACCTTGCTGCTCTGGGCGGCGGTCTGCTCGTGCGACCAGACGGTCTCGCCGGTGGTTTTCTTCACGCAGACGAGGATGTGCCGCACGCCGGGCCCGGCCGAGAGAATGACGTTTTCCCCGTGAAACACGGGGCTGCCCGCGTTGCCCCAAATCTGGTCGAACTTGCCGATGTCGCGCTTCCAGAGCTCCTTGCCCGCCACGTCATAGGCCACCAGCCCGGCCGAGCCGTGCCACGCGACCACGCACTGGCCATCGGTGATGGGCGAAGCGGAGCAGTACGGGTTGCCGTCGTGCGTCGGCTCCTTGCCGGTGAACGCGACGGACTGCTTCCAGAGCTGCGCGCCATCGGCGCGATTGAAGCAGATGACGGACCGGAGCGCGCCCTTGTTCTCCGCCTGCGTGATGAAAATCTTGTCGCCCCAGATGGCGGGTGTCGAGTTGCCCGGGCCGGGCAGAGCGATCTTCCAGGTGACGTTTTTTTCCTTCGTCCACTCGGTGGGCATGCCGGTCTCGTCGCTGACCCCCATGCCGGTGGGCCCGCGCCACTGCGGCCAGTTGCCGGCGGAGGCGGGCGCGGAGAGGAGCAGAAGGACGGCAAGGGTGATGGGTCGGATCATGGTGACCTCGCGAGAATGGGCTATTCAGTGTAGCGGGCGGCATTGATAAACAAGCAATGGTTCGGCTGGTTGATGCCACTGGCAGTCCGCTGCCAGTGCTTCCAAGCCTCGGACATCATGGATTGTTCCACCACGCATCCCGGCAACAGGCGCAACGGGTGCCGCTTGAGATTTGTTGATCGCGGGCACTGGCAGCGGACTGCCAGTGGCATCAGATCGCATCGCACCACTTACACGCTCCCCGCATCGCCCGCGATCCCGCGCAGCGCCGCGCCGACGAAATAGGCGAGCGCCGCGGCGACCGCGCCGATGCCCAGCGTCTCAAGCCCGCTCGTCCACCATTTGTGCCCGATGAACCGGCTCTTGGCGGCGCCGATGATGAAGAACGCGAACCCGGTGAGAATCGAGCTCACCAGGAACGGCGCGGGGACCGCCGCGTCGCCCGGCAGCAGCACGTCGATGACGAACGCCAGCAGCGGCAGCGCGCCCACGACGACGAACGCGATGAACGTGCTCCACGCCGCCCGCACCGCGCTGGGGCCTTGCAGCGACACGCCCAACTCATCGGTAAGCATCGTGTCCACCCAGCGGTCGACGTCGGAAGTGATGGTCTTCACGGCCCGGTCCAGGTCGTCCCCCGTGAACCCCTTGGCGGCGAAGATCTGGCGGACCTCCTCGCGTTCGCCCGCCGGGTAACGCCTGATATGCTCGCGCTCGACTTGCCGCATCTTCTCGCGCAGGGCGTCCTCGGCGCGGGTGCCCAGGTAATTGCTTACCGCCATCGAGAACCCGTCGGCGAGCAGGTTCGCCAGACCCAGCACCACGATGATGCCGGCCGAGAGCTGAGCCCCGACAACGCCGGCGACGACGGCGAAAGTGGTGACCGTGCCGTCCATCGCCCCGTAGACAAAGTCGCGCAGGTAGCTGTGCGTCGGCCCGGCGCTGAGCCGCTGGCGCACGGCCTGCGGTGTATGCTCGGCCTTGAGCCGGTCGAGGGGGGTCGGCGGCGGCGTTGATCTCATCAGGCGATTATAGATCGCTCGACGCCCTCTCCCTCCGTGTTCAGACCGGAGACATAGTGAACACCCGTTTGGGGACATGGTGAACACATGGCTCACCATATCCCCGAACGGGTGTGCACGGTTTGAATACGGGGGAGAGGGGGGCAACCGCGCACCGCGTGTAGTATTGTTCGATATGAAAATCCTCGCCGCACTGATTCTGCTGGTCGCACCCACTCACTCCGCCACCGCCGACGACCCCAAACCCTTCGCCATCGAGGTCGTCGACGCCGACACCGGCCGCGGCGTCCCGCTCGTCGAATTGCGCACCGTGCATCACCTGCTGTTCATCACCGACTCGAACGGCCTCGTCGCCTTCAACGAGCCCGGCCTGATGGACCGCGACGTCCACTTCACCGTCTTCAGCCACGGCTACGACATCCCCGTCGATGGCTTCGGCATCCGCGGCAAGGCCTTCAAGATCACGCCCGGCGGCGGCGCGACGCTCAAGCTCAAACGCCGCAACATCGCCGAGCGTCTCTACCGCGTCACCGGCGAGGGCATCTACCGCGACTCGATCCTGCTCGGCCGCAAAACCCCCATCGAGCAACCGCTGCTCAACGGCCGCGTCCTCGGGCAGGACAGCGTCTTCACCACGATCTACCGCGGGAAGCTCTACTGGTTCTGGGGCGACACCAACCGCGAGAGCTATCCGCTGGGCCAGTTCCACATGAGCGGCGCGACGTCGAAGCTGCCGCAGGAGGCCGACTGCCTGAATCCAGACAAGGGAGTGAACCTGACTTACTTCGTCGACAAGGACGGCTTCAGCCGCGGCATGGCCCCGCGCCCCGAGCCCGGGCCGGTCTGGCTCGATGCGATCATGGTCGTGAAGGACGACGCCGGCAAGGAGCGCATGGTCGCGCACTACGGCCGGATGAAGTCGCTCAGCGAGCGCGTCGAGCACGGGCTGATGGTCTACAACGATGAAAGGGAAATCTTTGAAAAGACAGCCGAGTTGCCGAAGGACGCTGCGATTTACCCGCAAGGCCAGGCCTCGGTGATCACCATCGATGGACACGCCTACTACTACTTCGCGCACCCCTATGCGACGCTGCGCGTGAAGGCCGATTTCAAGAGCGTGAGCGACATGTCGCAGTACGAAGCGTTCACCTGCCTCAAGCCCGGCCAGCGTTACGACAAGTACAACCCGCCCGTCGACCGCGACGCGGCCGGCAAGCTCAACTGGTCGTGGAAGCGCGATGCCGAGCCCGTCACCGAAACCCGGCAGAAAGAAATGATCGACGGCAAGCACATTAAGCCGGAGGAGGCGTGGCTCGACCTGCGCGACGCCGAGTCCAAGAAGCAGATCACGCTTCACGCGGGCAGCGTGCACTTCAACGCCTATCGCAAGAAGTACATCATGATCGCCAACCAGATCTACGGCACCTCGATGCTCGGCGAGGTCTGGTTCACCGAAAGCGACGCCCCGCACGGCCCGTTCCGCAAGGCCCGCAAGGTCGTCACGCACGAGAAATACAGCTTCTACAACCCGCGGCATCACGCATTCTTCGACCAGGAAGGCGGCCGGTTGATTTACTTCGAGGGCACGTACAACGAGCTCATCAGCGGCGCGAAGATGCCGACGCCGCGCTACGACTACAACCAGGTCATGTACCGGCTCGACCTCGGTGATACCCGGTTGAAGTTGGAGTAGAAGAGTTGGCCACCGAGACACCGAGAAATGACATGGATTTTTAGCCACCGAGACACCGAGCACACCGAGCACACCGAGAGGATTGAGAGGAGAGATGTAAGAGAGGGGGAGGGGAGATTCTCCTTCTTCCAAACTGTTCGCTCTTCGATGCCCTTTCCCTCATTCTTATTCGCTCTCTCATGCCTTTCTCGGTGTGCTCGGTGCCTCGGTGGCGAATCTCTCCGCGCTCGGCCCCCGAAACCGCGTACAATCTTTCTTCCCGAAAACCGCCGGTCTGCCCGGCGGAACTCGAGGCCAGGATTTTTTGACATGACTGCTCCGCACACTCCGCCCTCCCCCGCCGAAGCGCCAAAGCTCACCAACTTCATCCGCGACATCATCGACGGCGACCTCGCCAGCGGGAAGCACACGCAGGTCGTCACGCGCTTCCCCCCCGAGCCCAACGGCTACCTGCACATCGGCCACGCCAAGTCGATCCACCTCAACTTCGGCATCGCCCGCGACTACGCTGCCATCGCGCCGAATAGCGCGCGGTGTCACCTGCGCATGGATGACACCAATCCAACGAAGGAAGACCGCGAATACATCGATTCCATCCAGGCCGATGTCCGCTGGCTCGGCTTCGACTGGGGCCCGCACTATTACCACGCCTCCGATTACTTCCCGCAGCTGCACGAGTGGGCGATCCTCCTCATCAAGGCGGGCATTGCGTTCGTCTGCGACCTCACCGGCGACGAGGTCACGAAGTCGCGCGGCACGCTCGTCACACCCGGCAAGCCCTCGCCCTTTCGCGATCGCAGCGTGGAAGAAAACCTCGACCTCTTCGCACGCATGACGGCCGGTGAGTTTCCCAATGGCTCGCGCACGCTGCGCGCCAAGATCGACATGCTGTCGCCCAACCTCAACCTGCGCGACCCCGTCATGTACCGCATCCTGCACGCCAGCCACCCGCACGTCGGCGACCGCTGGAAGGTCTACCCGATGTACGACTACGCCCACGGCCAGAGCGACTGGATCGAAGGCATCACGCACTCGATTTGCACGCTCGAGTTCGAGGACCACAGGCCGCTCTACGACTGGTTCATCGACGAGATCATCAAGGCGGGCGGCGCCCCGACTCCCCTCCCACTTAGGGAGGGGCCGGGGGAGGGTCGGGCCCACCACGTTGATGGGTCCGATGCAGCGATGGGTTCCAGTCAATCCCAGGCCCGACCCTCCCCTAACCCCTCCCTAAGAGGGAGGGGGACCAGGCCCACTCAGTACGAGTTCGCCCGCTTCAACCTCGGTTACACCGTCATGAGCAAGCGCAAGCTGCTGGAGCTCGTGAAGGAAAATATTGTCAATGGCTGGGACGACCCGCGCATGCCCACCATCAGCGGCATGCGCCGCCGCGGCTACACCGCCGACGCCCTGCGTGCGTTCTGCGAAGGCATCGGCGTCGCGCGGCGGGACAACACCATCGAGCTCGCCCGCCTCGAGCACCACGTCCGCGAGGACCTCAACAAGAAGGCCCCGCGCATCATGGGCGTGCTGCACCCCTTGAAGGTCGTCATCGAGAATTTCCCCGAGGGCCAGGTCGATGAACTTGATGCGGTGAACAACCCCGAAGACCCCGCCGCCGGCACGCGGAAAGTGCCCTTTTCAAAGGTGATTTACATCGAGCAGGACGACTTCCGCGAGGTCCCGCCGCCGAAGTATTTCCGCCTGTCGCCCGGTGTCGAGGTGCGGTTGCGCTACGCCTACTTCATCCGCTGCACTGGCGTGGTCAAGGACGCGGTAGGCAACATCACCGAGCTGCGAGCCACCTACGACCCCGCCACGCGCGGCGGCGATGCGCCCGACAAGCGCAAGGTCAAGAGCACGATCCACTGGGTTTCCGCGTCGCACGCGCTCGACGCCGAGGTGCGCTTGTACGAGACGCTGTTCACGAAAGAGAACCCGGAGGACGTGGAAGAAGACAGGAGCTGGCGCGACAACTTGAACCCGCAGTCGCTCATGGTGCTCAAGAGCGCCAAGCTCGAACCGCACGCGAGAACCGCCGCGATAGGCACCACTTACCAGTTCGAGCGCAACGGTTACTTCAGCGTCGACCCCGACACGAAAGGGGGCAAGCTCGTCTTCAACCGCACCGTCACGCTGAAAGACGCGTGGGCGAAGATCGAGAAGAAGAGTTGACTGTAAAGGAGCCGCGCACGAAGTAAGCAGTTCCCTCTCCGCTGCCCGCTTACTTCGTGCGCGGCTCCTTTTTTCAACAATCACAACCGCCGGTAGCTCAACCCCAGCGTGATGATTTTCTGAAGCAGCGCGTCGTATGCGACGCCGCCGTGCTCCGCCGCCTCCGCGAAATCTTCGCCGAAGCAGAGGTTCGGGTTCGGGTTCGCCTCCAGCAGGTACAGGCGGTCATCGCTGGTCAGGCGGAAGTCCAGGCGGGCGTAGCCGCTGATGCTCAGGGCCCGATAGATGCGCTTGCTGACGTGGTCGATCTTCTTCTTCAGCTCGCTACTCAATTCCGCCGCGACCGTCGTGACGCCGACCTTCTCCTGATACGCGTAATCCCACTTCACTTTTCCGGTCGCGATGTTGGGCGCGCCCTCGGGCAACCGCTCGAACTTCATCTCCCACGGCGTGAGCGTCTGCAACCGCTCGTTGCCCATCACGCCCACATAAAGCTCGCGGCCCTCGACGTATTCCTCCACGATGGCGGCCGCCTCGGTCTGGCGGTGAATGAACTCGACGCGCTCGGCGAGCTTCTCGTCGTCGTGCACGAGCGAGGCCCGCGAGATGCCGACGGAACCCTCCTCGAAGAGCGGCTTGACGATGAGCGGGAATCCCAGCCGGCGCGGCCGGCGGGCCTTGCGGTGATACGGGAACACCGCGAATCCGGGCACCTGAAGCCGGTGATAGCTCAAGATGGATTTCGAGAGCGCCTTGTCATGCGCCAGCGTCAGGCCGCGCGGGTTGCAGCCGGTGTAGCGCAACTTGACCAGTTCGAGGTAGCTCACCACGTGCTGATCGAACAGCGCATCGCCGTGAAACTCCTCCAGGACGTTGAACGCGATGTGCGGCTTGTGCTCGGCGATGGCGTTGCGGATGACGGCGAGGTCGCTGTAGAGGCCCACCGGGAAAACCTCGTGCCCCATCCTTCGAAGTGTGGAAATGATGTCATATTCCATCTTCCACGGCTGGATCTCTTTGGGCGTCAGACCCTCGATGGAATCGGGCGGAACCAGGTCCTCGTGGACCAGCACCAAAATCCGCAGCGGGTGTTTGACGGTGAGGTTCATGCCCCGATCGACCTCATACGGAGAACTTGTAGCACCCCGAACGCACCGCGTGGATCGTCTGATAGGCCAGCATGACGAGCACCTGCTCCAGCGCCTGCTGCTGCGGCTGGACGAGGCGGAGCTTCATGGATCGGCAGCGCTGCATCATGTGGACGAGCACGTGATTGATCGTGTAAGCATGCACGCCGGTCACCTCCGCGATCCGTTCGCAGAGCCTGCGGCGGTGCAGGCGGAGGAACGCGGCAGCGGACCGGTTGCCGCGGTGGCGCGGCTCGCTGGAGAACAGCCGCCGAAGGTCCCGGTCGAAGAGGCCCGGGAAGTCGACCGCGTAGTGCTCGCGCTTGCGGGTGTAGTGCTCGCGGAGCGTGGTCCGGCACTGCGAGAGCGGTTCCACGAAGGACCTTTTCTTATTCATCGGCGGTCGGCCGGCGATTTCCGTCATTAATTCGTCGAGGCACTCAAGCTTTTTCAGCGCCGGCCAGCCCTGGTACCGCCGCCGCCAGCGCGAGCCGGGCGTGAGCCAGACCGCGAACGTCTCGGCGTAATCCTCGGCCGGGTGGGCCTGGGCGTACCAGCCGTTGAGGTGGAGCACAAACTTTTTGCTGTTGGGCTTCGGTTGATACGAGTCCGGGTACTTCATCGCGAACGAGCCGAACACCTTCTGCCAGCGCCGGCGAAAGTGCAGGCGATAGGCGGTGTCGAGCGCATGGCCCGCTTCATGCCGGAGGATCCGCATGAAGGAGGTTTCGGTGCCGCCCTCGACCTCGAGCATGTACTTGCGTTCGAGCTTCATCAGGCGCGGATGTGCCAGGTAGAAAGGGATGGCGATGCCGGGGACCTGGTCCGGCGAGAACCACTCCTCCGCCAGCCAGCAGCGCGGCCGGTAGCGGATCCCGCGCTCGCCGAGCTCGGCATAGAGGCGCTTGATAAAACCTTCGATCTGCGTGCCCTTGAGGCGCAGCGGCAGCTCGCACAGACGCAGGTCGAGCAGCTTGTCGTCGGACAACCGTTGCCATCGCATGACGGATCACCCAGGGCGCCGCGGCGGAGCAGCGCGGCGCAACTTAGCCGGTTTGCATGGAATCTCAAAATAACCCGCGGGGAATCGGGGGTATCGGAGCACTTGGAGCCGGGTATGTCAGGGCAATTGCATGTAGGAGGGTGGCACTGACAAGCGGAGTCCGCGGAGCTTGTCAGTGTCGGTAATCCAATGACCGGCCACACTGACAAGGAACTCCGAGCAGTCCTTGTCAGTGCCACCCAATGGTGGCATGCGATTGCCCCGGCCGCCATGCAATCCGCTGCGCGAATACGTGAAACGTCCAATACAATGGCGCGTGCCCAATCTGGAGACCCTCCATGCGCACCCCCATCGTTCTCACGCTCCTGGCGTTCGCGTCCCTTGCCCATGCCGATGCCCCAAGACCCGCCAAGCAAGACCTCACCCCGCAGAACTTCGCGGCGATCCACGCCACCATCCTGCCGCAGGCGAATGAGTGGCGGCACCTGAGGGTGAATTGGATCACCGACATCGTCGCAGCCCGCAAGAAGGCGATCGCGGAGGACAAGCCGATCATCATTCTTTACACCGGCGGCGCGGGCTACAACGAACCTTTGGGCATCTGCTGAAGCGCTGCCGCCAGCCACCTGTCAGGTGGCTCCACACGTTACACCGACGACGCCATCGCCCTGCTCAACGAGAAGTTCGTCACCTTCGCGCCCGGCTGGTTCATCCACGACAAGGACGAGGTCTACCAGGCCGCGTGGAAGCGGTTCTACGTCGCCAAGTCGCTGCCGACCGAAGGCAGCGGCTGGCTCAAGGGGACGCAGTTGGTGATGATGACCTCCGCGGGGCGCCTGCTGGAAGGTGCGGTCAAGTACGGCGACAAGAACGGCATGGGTCCGGCGCTCAAGGAAGTGCTGGACGCCTATGCGAAATTGCCGGAGGCCGAGCGCATCGGCAAGCCGGTCGAGGGTCAGGAGAAGTTTGTCGCCGCGCCGCCGGAGGGCGGGCTGGTGCTCACGATCTACGACCGGCCGATCGCACCGGCGGGCGATGGCAAGTACCGCGTGCCGCAGGGCAGCGACATCGGCGGCATCCGCACCCACGCGAAGGGCGGGCAGCGATCGTCGCTGTGGCTAAGCAAAGAGGAGTGCGATTCGATCGTCGCGGTCGTGAAGGACGCGAAAAAAGGCGACACCTGGCCGGTGCCGGCGAACCTCGCGAAACGGTTGACGCTGTACAGCCTGTGGCCGCAGACGATGTGGGTCGTCGAGCACACCTGGAAGCCCGACTCGCTGAAGCAGCTCGAGCTAAACCTGACGGTCGATGATGTGACGCCGGAGGCAGTCAAGGTGCGCATCGGTGGGTCGGTGCTGCTGTCGACGAAGGCGGGGCTGAAGATCTACCCGACCGGCAAGATTGCCAAGGAAGTCGAGAACCGCTACGACGCCCGGCTCGAGGGCGCGATCACCATCGATCGCGCGGCCCAGAAAATCACGCGCTTCGACATGGTCGCGCTGGGCGACTATCTCGGCGTGATGTTCGTCACCCGCGAAGAGAACGGCAAGCGCACCGGCGACGGCTGGCTGGAGGCGACGGCCGAGGCGCCGGTCCCGCTGGCGTTCGCGTTTGAGGTTGATCAGGACGCCTACACCGCCGAACCGCAGCGCCGCCGGCCGCGGTCGTTCGTGCATGCGTACATCTTCCGGGACCGCGAGCCGTTCTACTGGGATGTGCAGAAGTGGCAGGATGACTGGAAGAAGCGGCAGCAGAAGTGAACCGCTGGCGGCGATAGATCATCCCCAACCAAACGTAGCGTGCCGACGATGGTGGGTGGCACGGGCAGGCCGCTGCTCGGAGCGGTTTGCCCGTGGAGTGTCCGCCACGGGCAAACCGCCGCGGACGGCGGCCTGCCCGTGCCACCCGCTGCGATTGGATTGGTGTCATCTAGCTTCGTGATCGCAACGCGCTGTGCACGAGGACTTGACGGCTCGCGTTCCCGCTTCGAACGTCACCGTCCGCGCGGTCACTTGCCCTTCTGAATGAACTTGTGCCACTCCTTCGTCAGCTCCGCCTCGGTTTTGCCGTAGATGCGCAGGAGGGCGTCGAGTTTTTTCTCCTGCCCGTCGCGCACCGACACGATCCAGCGAGTGAAAAGGTCGGGGCTGGCGGCGAGGAATTCGGTCAGGCTCCACGCCTCGCAGTATTCGTCTGATTCCATGGTCTCAAACGTGAAGCGCAGCACCGAGTCGAGCTTGCTCAATTTCTTGTTGTTCAGCCGATCCCGCACCATCTGGGCCCAGTCTCCCGCCTTGGCGTTCAGCTCGCGGCCCATGTATGACGGGTCATTGACGCGGTAGGTGGGCATGCCGAAGATGATGGCCTCGCCGACGTTGCCCAGGCCGTTGGTGATCGCGTCGGGGGACTTGCCCTCCATCAACCCGCAGCCGTAAAGGTACCCGAGGGAAAAGACCGGCTGATGGTTCTGCTGCTGCGGGGTGAGCGCGGACATGTCATCGACGGTCATCGTCGGCGTGAGGAATGCCGGGCCTTTGAGCGCGATCTTTTCGGCGTCCGGGTTCGTCCACTTCATGCCGTCCTTCGCGTAGATCTCGAACATCGCCTTGACCCAGCGCTCGTATTCGTAGCGGGTGTCAAGGAGAACAATGTGAGCCGATCGTTTGTCGGTGCCTGTCTTGATCGGCTCGCCGAAACGCTTGCGCAGCTCGACCTCCAGCTTCTTGAGGTTAGGCAGGTGGGCCTTGCTGGTCTTCTCGCTGGCGACGAGCGTGACCGTCTCGGCGGGGAACATTTTGGTGGTGGTGTTGCTCGCGGTCCAGATGCGCTCGGCGCGCTTGGCGTTGGCCTCGTGCTGGGCGTTGCTCATGCGCGGCCCGGCCGTCACACCCGCCGGCGCGGTGCCGGGCTTCGGCGCCGTTGGCTTCTCGGCCTCGGCGCGGGCCGCGTCTTCGGCAGTCTTCTTCTGCTCCGCGGCGTAGCGGCCATCGGCGATGCGGGTCAGCAAGTCGATGTCATCCGCCTTGAACTGCATCGCCCGCAGCGCGGCGGCGCCTTCCTTGTCGACCTGGAACGCCAGCCCGCGCTCTTTGGCGAGCTCGATGATTTGCGCCGTGGTCTTGCGCTCGAGGCGCAGCTTGCCGATGTCCTTGAGCGTCAGCGGATCATCGGCGGCAATTGCGGAAGAGGAGAGCGCGACGATGATGCATGCTGCAATGACAGAGCGGAAGTGCATGGCGGTGCTCCGGAGATGCACACATGATACCGCGAGGGACCCACCCACCGGAGTGGGTGGGCTTTGAGGAAGCGATTGAGCCACTACCGAGCAATGCCGGGTTGGTCACTTCTTCTGCCGCTTGACGAAGCTGCGGCCGGGGACGTCGTTGCGGAACACCTCGATGTTGCCGCGGTCGGCCATCGTCACATAGATCGTTCGGCCATCAGGCCCGCCGAAGGCGAGGTTGCTCGGGTTCTTGCCCGTGAGCTGCACCTCGCGGATGAGCTCGCCCTTCGGCGAGATCACCGCGATAGTGCCCTTGCCATACCGCGTCTGGTAGATGTTGCCCTCCGCATCGCAGCGCATGCCGTCGGAGCCGTGATCGGGGAACTTCATGAGCAGCCGCTTGTTGCTGATCTTGCCATCCTTCGACAGGTCATAGGCCCACAGGTTGCGCTGGTTCGACTCGCTGACGTAGAGCGTCTTGTTGTCGGGGCTGACCTCGACGCCGTTGGTCGTGCCCATGTTGCCTTCGAGCAGGTGGGTGCTGCCATCGGTGTCGATGCGCCAGAGCTGGCCGTTGCCGTCCTTCCAGTTCGGGTCGCTGGCGTAGAGCGTGTCGTTGTCGGCGATCGCGAGATCGTTCGGCTGGTTCATCTTGTCGTTGTGGGCGAAGACGCTGACCTTCTTCGTCTTCATGTCGACCTTCAGCACGTTGTGGCCCGTGTAGTCGGCGAGGAACATGTCGCCGGCGCGGTTGAAGCGCATGCCGTTGGCGGTCGAGCCCTGCGGCATGTCGATGAAGAGATCCGCCTTGCCGTCGGGCGTGACGACGCCGATGGTGGGCTTGCGGGCGAAGCTGACGGCGTAGAGCTTGCCATCAGCGGCGACGGCGGGGCCTTCGACTTCGGCTGTGAAGCTGCCGGGCGCGGTGAAGTCAGTCGACTTCGCGTCGGGCTTGGGGTTGGCGGCGTGACAGGCGGGAAGGGCAAGCGCGAATGCGATGAGCATCGCTGCGGAGGACACGCGGTGGTTGGCACGCATTGTGAAGTCTCGATTGGGATGAGTTTGTATTGATGCCACTGGCAGTCCGCTGCCAGTGCTTCTCCGAATCTGATGCAATCGGCAATACAAGCCACTGGCAGCGGACTGCCAGTGGCATCAGATGGCGATCACTGCGCCGAGTCGGCGGCCGCTTCGATGGCGAGAACTTTTTCCAGCCGGCGACGATGACGCTCCTCGCCGCTGAACTTCGCGCCGACGAACGCCTTCACCAGTAGCTTGGCGACCTCTTCACCGACAATCCGGCCGCCGAGGCAGAGGACGTTCATGTCGTCGTGCTCGACGCCCTGGGCCGCCGAGTAGTTGTCGTGGCAGACGCTGGCGCGGACGCCCTTGATTTTGTTGGCCGCGACGCAGGCCCCGACGCCGGAGCCGCAGATCAGGATGGCGCGGTCGGCCTGCTTGTGCTGGATCGCTTGGCCCACGTACCGGGCGAAGTCGGGGTAATCGTCGAGCGGGTCGTTGGTGTAGGCGCCGAGGTCCACGAGCTCGTGACCGAGCTGCATCAACACGTTGACGACCGTGGCCTTCATCGGGAACCCGCCGTGGTCGCAGGCAATGGCGATCTTCATATGGAGTGCCTCGGTCGCGGAATGGCGGGCGCATTATGGCGGCGCGCGGCGCGGTTGGAAAGTCGGTGGGTCAGGCGCGTCGTGGGTGGACGCCGGTGCGCCATCGTCCGCTTAACGGTGGCTGTTCCGCGCCGCGTCACGGGCAACGCGGGCGACCTCGCCGATGGCCCAGATACCGCCGGCGATGCCCAGGCCCAGCGGAATGGCGATGAGGACATCGGTCAGCTTGGCGCCGGCGTCGGACCATATCAAGAGCAGCTTCGCGATCGATCCGAGCGACAGGCAGGCGAGCACCCGCAGCGTCCAGCATAGGACGAGCAGCAGCGAGTAAGCCGGCGGCGCAGCGGCGCGGCGAGGACGCGCCACCGGCGGATCGACGGCGACGGCGGCGCGGGCCACGAGCGGCGTGAACGGCAGCGAGTCGCGCTGCTCGGGCTCGGCGGCGCCATCGTCGCTGCGCGAGAGCGGGATGGCGCGCGGCGGCGGCGGCGGAGCCTCGATGTCGACGGCCTGACCGCCTTGCGAAGGCTGGGCCTTCACGTTCCGCGGCTGTTCCACAGCAGGCGGCGCAGCGGTGGGCGGTGTCGAGCGCACCGGACGCGGGACGGAACGCGTGACGATGACGGGTGATGGGCTGACGTGCACGGGGTCCGACTCATCCTCGCTCTGCGGGCGCTGCGCGAGCTCATCGAGTCGATCGCCGGTGGGTTCATCATGCCCGGCCGCAGCGTCGTCCTCTTCCTCCTGTCGCACTTGCTCCTCTCGTCGCACGAAGTCATCGAACAGCTCGCGGACTTCGCCCGCCGGCGCCTCGCTGCCGTCGAGCGGCTCGGAGGCGGAGATGCTCAGCGGCATGCTCGGGCGCGGGAGGTCCAAATCGGATTGATCAGCGTCATCAATCGGCGCGGCAGGTTCCGTCACCTCGACGGCGCTAGGCTGTCGCGCAGGCTCGGCCGGTGCGGACGTCACCGTTGGCGGGTCATCGGCAACGGGGAAGAGCGACGCGTGAGTCACAGCGGGTGGCGCGGCGGCGGGATCGTCTGCCGCCGTCAACGTTGGTTGGTCCTCGCTCGATTGGCTGGAATGGAAGAATTCGGCGAGCGACTCGGTTGGCTCCGCGGCGTCGGTCGGCGGCGCGGGCGACGCGGAATCCGCCGTGCCGAACGTCGTTGGGACAATGGATGTGGGTTCGCCTTTCGTCGGCGCCACAACCGCCGATTCATCGGCTTCCATCGCCGCTCGCAGCGCGTCGAGCGCCGACAGGTCGGCGGGCGCGGCGGCGACGGGCGGCGGGCTTAGCGGGATCGACTTGGGCATCTTCGCCGCACGCTTCCCGCTCGGCCGGTCGGGCGGCGTCGTCGCGGCGACCGGAGCAGTGGCCGCGGGTGACGACGCAGGCGCTGATGCCGCCGTTTCGACCGGCTTCGTCAGGTGCTCATCATGCCGACGTGACTCAATGATCGGCGCTGCTGCCGGCGCCGGCGCGGACGCGTCCGATGACGGGTCCGGCCTCGCGGGCCGATTCTCTCCCATTGGCTTCTTCGTCGATGGCGACGCGACCGCAGGCGGTGGCTCCATAGTCTCGCTGCCCGCCGCCGCCAGCGCCGCGAGGGCGTCGAGCGGGTCCACGATCGAACTGGGCTCGGGCGTCACGATGACGGAATCGGTCGTCGTCTGCTGGAGCGGCGCAGCCGGCGGCTTTACCGACTTGGGCGGCGGCGGTGTCTGGCGCGGCCGGTCGGCAGCTTTGGGCGGAGTGGCGGAGGTCGCGGCGACCGGGTGCTTCACAGGCGCTTTCACAGTTGCGGCCGGCGGTCGCGTCGCTGTCGACGTCGATGCCCTGCCTGCCGCCGCACGGCTTGCGTTCGATGTCGCCGTCACTGGCGCCGCCACGCCCGGCACGCGCTGGGCATGGCCACAGCTTGGGCACTTCACCTTCTTGCCCTCCGAACCGTCCGGCACCTTGATGCGGACGTCGCAGTTCTCGCAGTTGAATCGAACAGGCATGGGCAGACCTCAATCGCGCGAACACCGCGGGGCGCCTCCTAATTGATGCGTCCACGGTACCGGACGCGCCCGCGCCGGGCAACCGCCTCGCGCCGATTTGGCGATCAGTCCTGCTTCGCGCCGCCGAGCGTCACGTTGATCTTGTACTTGTTCTGAAGATGCGCGTGGGCCCGGCTGGCCTGTCCGCTCGTCGGATAGTCGCGGCAGACCTGTTGATAGGCGCGGATCGCGTTCTCAGACTTGCCCATCTCTTCGTAGGTCTCGCCGATGTTGTAGCGGGCGCTGGCGCCGTGATCGGCGTAGGCGGTGATGACCTGCCCGTACAGATCGAGCGCCGCCGCGTGCTCCTTCAGCCGGCGGTGACACGACGCCATGCGGTTGAGGCACTCGGGGTACTTCTCGCTCAACCGGTAGCTGCCGATCGCCTCGCGCAGCTTGCCGCCGGCGTCGTAACACTCGGCGATCTGCCAGCGCCAGTCGGCCGAGCGATCCTTGTCTTTCGCTTCCAGTGCCTCATAGATCGCGATGGCCTCCGGCCATTTCTTCTCCTCGCGCCACATGCCGGCGATGTTCGCCTGGCCCTGGACCTGGTTCTCGAACCGGCCGTACATCTTGCGGGCCTCCTCGCGCTTGCCGTTGCCGCGGTACCACTGCGCGAAGTTCCCAAGCAGCCCGTCGTCGACTCCGAAGGTCTTCTCCATCTGTGCGAAGACTTTCAGCACTTCGTTCGGTCGGCGGGCCCGGCCGTGTACATCGGCGATCCAGTAGTTGTATTTCTTCGCTCGCTGCTTCAGGGCGTCATCCGTCAGCGCCGTCGGCATCACCTCGTTGAGGTGCGAAATGACGCGGTCGGCGAGCTTCTCCCCCACCGCCTTTTTCGTCTCATCGCCGGTGAGTGTGCTGATGGGCTGCGCCGACACCTCGTAAATCGCCAGCGTCAGCGGCAGCTCCTTGTAGCTCGTCTCCAGCGCCTTCACCGCGTCGTCATAGTTGCCGGCCATGAACAGGCGATACGCCAAGTCGCGCGAAGCACTCTCGCAATAGTCCTTCGACTCGGCGGTGCGCTTGGTGGTGAACGTGAGCTCATTCAGCAGCGCCAGCACGCGCTTGTCATCGCTCTCCTTCTTCGCGAGATCGATGAGGTCCATCTTGGCGCGGACGGTCACCACATGCTCGGGGTACTTCTCGACCACCTGCGCGTAGGCCTTCTTCGCGTTCACCACCTGCCCCATGTCGCGGTACGTCGCGGCGATGAGGTAGGCGCACTTCGTTGCGTCCGGCGATTCCGGCCAGTAGTCAATCACCGACTGAAACCCATCTTTGATCGCGGTATTCAGCTTGCGAAGCTGCACCTGGCACAGCGACCAGCGCATCTGGGCGTACGATGCTCCCTCGCTGTTTTCATACAGCTTCAGATACTTCTCATACTCGGCGATGGCGATCTTCCACTCGCTCTTGCCGAAGTATTTGTCGGCCGTGTTGAGCTGATGCCGCTCGACTTCCTTGAGCTTGGCCCAGCGCTCGAGCGACATCTCATCGAACTTCTCGCGCGGAGCGGCGAAGGCGGGATCGCCGGCGCAGAAAATGACGCACACGGTCAAAAGTGCGGCGAGCAACACGGGAGGGCGAGGCTCCCGCCGAGCCGTCGGCTTGCGAAGCCCGTCCGCGGGCTGAAGCGAGACGAACTCACGGGGAGGACACCCGACAGGCATGGAGTGGGCTCGATTTCGATCGCTGCGGCCTGCGGACAGGCCTTGCGATCGAACGGCTCGGCGGGAGCCTCGCCCTCCCAAATCATTCATTCCTTCTTTTCCCGCGTGTCCAGCCATTTGTTGTACTCCGCATGCGCGTAGAAAATCACGTTCACGCCCAGTTGAAAACAGGCCTCATAAATCTCGCGGCGAACGCCGGCGTGGCCATCGGACCAGGCGTCGCCGATGTCGCCGGGGTGATAGTAGGCGAGCCAGCGGCCGTCCTTGTACCAGCCCCACGCGTCCTTCCCGCCGTGCGGCGCAACATACGGCAAAAACGGCAGCGTGAACGGGATGCGGTGAATCACATCATCGAGCGGCACCTTCACCGGGTAGACGCCGGTGCCCTCGAGCAGCTTGTCCATCATCGAGAAAAACTGCGAGTGGAACTGCGAGCTGCCGCCGTTGTCGGCAAAAATCATCCCGTGTTTATCGAGGATGAACTCACGAAGGATTTCCGTCTCACGCTTGCTCAGCGTGATCGCCCGCTGCCCGGTCATGTAGACCATCGGCGGGCTCTTGCCGATGGGGAACCGCGCCAGCTCCTCGACGGTGCGCGACTCAGTCTTGTCGTGGACCTGGTGGCCGGTCTCGATGCCGTACTTGAGCAACATGTTCAGGTCGGCTCCGACGCCGAAGTCCTGGTCCCAGTCGCCGCCCTTGTATTCGAGACGGATGAACCGCACCTTGCCGCGGAAGGTGCCGCCGGAGAAGCCGGCCCCGGTGCCCTTGCCCTGCCCGATCTGATATTCGTGCTTGGTGATCTCCTGAAGGTTCAGCTTCACTTCCTCGATCGGCGGCGGGTTGAAGACGACGGCCGAGAACGGGTTGATGACGAACTTCTTGCGGATCACCTTCTGAATCTTCACCACCTGCACCTTCGGCTTCTCCTCGCCGCCGCCGGCCGGCATCTCGTAGATTTCCTGGCAGCCGCCGAGCTTGTTGAAGAGGAAGACGAGCAGCACGAAGGCAAGCGAGTAAGCGAAGACGGTGCTGATCGACTGATTCAGCTTCGGTGCCCGGCGGCCGTAGTACCACGCGTCGAGATCAACGGGGTTCCAGACCTTGTCGACGCCGAAGCCGGCGCCGCCGACCGGCGCGGGCAGCGCGGCGGAGGAGATGCCCTCGAACTGGGCGGTGGACAACTCGAATTCCTCGGCGACGTCGCGGGCCGGCTCCGCGTCGCGCTTGCGGTCGAGGTAATGGCGCGACCCGAGCTCGACGCCCCAGACGGACCACGCGAGGCCGATGACGAAGACGGTCGCCATGCCGAGGCCGGCGATGGAGCGAGCGACGTCGCCGGCGGCGTAATAGTCCGCGACGAAAACAGGCAGCGGCCAGATGAACACGACGGCGACGCTAAGCACGGCGGCCCGCAGGATCGGCGGCTTTCGCCACGCCCAGACACCGGCGGCGATTGCCGCGGCAGCCCCGGCGACGAATACAACCCAGCGCACGGCATCGGACACGTTGTGAGCCCAAAGCCATTCGAGCGTGATAATCACCCACAGCGCGAGGCCGATGGCGATCGCAGCATGGCGCGGGTTGCGCAGCCACGTGACAGCCCGTCGACGCCAGGTCGGCTCCGAGAGGTCGAGTTGATCGGGGACGCCGGGCATGCTTGCGGGTCGAGGTCGCCGTGCACGAGGACGTGACGGCTCGCGTCAGGCGCGTCAGGCGCGTCACTCACTTCACATCTTTGAACAGATCGTCGCCCGCGTTGTCGAGCGGGTTCCGTTTCGGGTCGGAGGTCTTCGTCTCGCCGATGCCGAGTTTGTCCAATGCGTCCGCCTTGTCCTTTGCCTTCGGGGCATCGGGGGGCGCTGCCGCATCTTTGGCGGCAGTCTTGGTGTCCGTGGCGGCGGGCGACGGTGTTGGCGCGGCGACGGCGGCGGGCTTGGCGTCAGCGGGTTTCGGCTTGTCCGCGAACACCGCGGGCAGCAACGTGAGCACCAGGAGCAGAACGACCGTCCCCGCGGCCGCCAGAATCGTCGCGCGGATGAGGTTGCTCTGCGCGAGCACACCGATCACTTCCTGCGGGTTGCGGCCGCGAAGGGTGCGGACGAACTCGCGCAGCTCTCCCGCGCTGGCGCCGGAGTGGGCCTTGAGGCGGCTCATCTGACCGACGATGCCGGATGAACCGGACGGGCCGTTGTTACGTGTGGGGTCTTGGGTCATGGTGTTGCTCTTGTCTTAATGCCACTGGCAGTCCGCTGCCAGTGCTCGAATCTATCGCATGCGGAAGGCGTCAGTCACTGGCAGCGGGCTGCCAGTGGCATCAGCTCATCACTTCTCCTGCTTCTCTTCCAGCACGTGCTCCAACTCGCCGCCCGCCTGGCTGATCGCCTCGATCACCGGCTCGAAATACTGTGCGGGCGTCGCGCGGTCCACCTTCAGCCGCACCTTGCGGAACCCCGGGCCGCGGCCCTCGAGCCGCTTCTCCAGCACGCCCGCGAGCTGGGCGTTGCCGATCTGCCCGCCGTTGAGGAACGTCTTGAACTCATCGTTGATCACGATGCTCAGGTCGGTGGTGCCCAGGTTCTCGACCCTGATCACGTCGGCCGGCTTCCAGCGCAGGTGGCTGTCGTCCTCGGCGCGGGCGAGGATGAAGAAAAAAATGAGCAGCAGAAACGCGATGTCGCCCATGGCGACGCTCGGCACTTCGGCTTTCATTGTTTTTCGTGCAAGTTTCATGTCGTTTCCGGCCCCCTCTCCTCGTAGGGAGAGGGATGGGGTGAGGGTCTGACCGTCGGATCACCTCACGCCACGACCTCGAATCATCAAATTCTGGGCGTCTCACCCTCACCCGGCTCGCCGGGCCTCGCCGACCTCTCCCTCGGAGGGAGAGGTGAAGACGCTCACTCGACCGCGACCTCGCGGTCCTCTTCCAGTTGCAGCGTGACGATGCCGCCGACCCTGGCGATGGTGCTCGTCACCGCGATCCAATGGTGGTACGGCGTGTCCTTGTTGTCCTTCGTGCTGACGACGACGATCTTGCTCGAATCGGGCATCGCCGCGATCTCGCGGGCGCTGCCGTCCTTCTCGCGGATCGCCGAAGAAAGCCGCTGTTCCAGTTGCTCCATCGCCACCACGTTGCCGTTGATGAACACCGTCGAGCGCGTCAGCCGCACCTCGATCGGCTTGCTCTGCTCCTTCTCGTCCTTCTTCGGCTCGGCCCGCGGCACGTCCTGCTTGCGGCCGGTGTCGGGCGTTACCGAGGCGCAGACCAGGAAGAACACGATCAGGTTGAACGCGATATCCCCCGTCGCCACGGACGGCGGCTCGATGAGCAATTTGGTGCGGCGGCCGAATTTCATGGGCAGGCAGAAAAGCAAAAAAGGCAATGAGGCAATGAGGCAATGAGGTGCAACGAGCGATCAGGTCGCGACCGGTTGCTCGGCGGACTTGCTGTCGAGCGTGGTCTGCAGGGTCACGGTTTCGATCAGCTCGGAGGCCGACTCTTCCACATCGAGCACGAAGCGATTGATGACGCCGGTGAAATAGTTGTAGGCGGTAAACGCCGGGATGCCGACAACGAGGCCGAGCACGGTGGTGAGCAGCGCGACGCGGATGCCGGCGGCGGCGAGCTCGACAATGTTCTTGGTGCCCACGGAGGCGACGATGTCGTCGAAGGCGATGACCATGCCCTGCACGGTGCCGAGGAAACCGATCATCGGGGCGACGCTGGAGATGGTTGCGAGGATCGGGAGGTGGCGCTCCAGGGCGCCGACGATGTGGACGCCGTAGTCCTCCATCGCCTTGACGACCTGTTCTTCGATCCTGGCGGGGTCGTAATTGAGCCGCTTGAGGACGACATATTTCCGCAGGCCGGCCCCGAGGATCGCGGGCACCGGGCCCTGCTCGCGGCTGACTTTTTCCAGCGCCTCCTCGGCGCTGCCCTCGTGGAGCAGGTCCTGCACCTGCTTGCGCAGCGCGGCCGTGTCGGTGCGGAGCATGCGGAGGCTGCGGGTGCGCTCGATCATGACGCCCGCCGCCAGCACGCCGAGGATGAGGATCGGCCACATGAAGACGCCGCCGTCGATCATGTACTTCATTGCGCCGTGGTAATACCACGCATCGCCCGCCGGCTCCTCTGTCGTGGCTTGCGTCTCCGCGTTCGCTTGCGGTTTAGCGTCCGCAGCCGCTTGCGGCTTTGCATCCCCGCCCTTTTCACTCTTGACAGCGCCATCCTTCTTTGCCGCCGCGTCCTTGAGCGTCTCGTCGGGCTTCGCATCGACCTGCGCTAACGTCAGAATCATGGACATATCCTTCGCGTTCACACGTTACTTGTTGTCGTTTTCCAAATCCGCCTCGCGCTCGAACTGGGCCAGCATCTCGGGCAGCGCCAGCCGGCCGCGGGCGTACTTCGCCGCCTCGCTCTCGGGGAAGTCCCACCGGCAGCGGTTGTACCGGCGGAAGGCGAGCGGCACGTTGTTGGCCGTGCGGAAGCTCTCGCCCGACCAGAATAACCCCAGCGGGGTGAGCTCGTCCTCCGGGAAGTCCTTCACGAAATCATCGAACGCCGCCGCCGCCTGCGTGTACTTCTCGGCCTTGTAATAACACTGGCCCACGCGGAACGCCATCTTCGCCGCGTGCTGGTGCCCCTCGAAGCGCTCGAGAAACTTCTCGCCGACGGATGCCGCGATGATGTAGTCCTGCTTGTTCCAGAAGTACTCGTTGATGCGAATCATCACGCTGGCGATCAGCGGGCTCTTGGGGTACGTCGCCGCCAGCGTGACATATGCCTCCAGCGCTTCGTCGAAGCGGTTCGCTTCCTCATAACTCTGCGCCAGCTTGTACTGGGCGTCGGGGGCCAGCGCGTGCTCCGGGTACTGCTTCACAATCGTGCCGTAAGCCGCCACCGCCTCGTCCCACTGCTGGAGCTCCTGCGCGAACTGCCCGAGCAGATACTGGATGCGGGGGATGTATTTCGGGTCGGGGAAGTCCTCGACGACCTCGCGCAGCACGCGCTTGCCGGCCTCGAGGTCGGTCTTCATCTCCTCATCGCGGGCCAGCTTCTTGTGGCTCTTGAAGAGCTCGAAGTAGCTCTCGGCAATGGTGAACCGCGTCTCGACGGCAAGCGTCTCATCGCCGAACACCTTGCTGAACGCTTTCACCAGGCCATCGGTGCCGACCACGATGGGCACGCTGATCGTCAGCTCCAGCGTGCCGCTGGCGGTGCTCGCGGCCTGGTCGACGTAGACCGCCTTGATCACGTCGCCGAAGAACACTTCCAGTTCCGGCGACGCCGTCAGCGCATTGCTCGCCACCGGCTTTTCGCTGGCCTTAAGCTGGAATGATCCCGTGAACACGCCCGAGTGCGCCAGCGTTTCCTCAAGCTCGACGGCCTCCGTCTCGCCGCGGTCGGTGCTCACCACGATCTTCACCTTGTCGCGCTCGTCGGACGAGTCGAGGTCGGCATCGACGACGCGGACGAACAGCTTCTCGCCGACGTGAAGCTGCTCGACGGGCTTGTCGTAGTCGCGGTCGGTGATCGCCAGCGTGCCGTTGGAAATCAGCCGGCCCTGGGCGCTCAAATCCTTGGGTTGGTTGTCGGGCCGACGCTCATCCTTATAGAGCGAGGTCACACGGTCCTTGCCGGTGAGGTTGAGCACCCGCGTCACACCCTGCGGCGGCTCGGCCGGGGTCCCCCCGGGTTCACCCTCCTTCACCTCGTCGATCATCACCGGCCCACCGATCAGGCCGCGGGCCATGTCAATCGTCAGCGGCACATCCATCGGGCTACTCTTGCCGCCCAGTTGCAGGATCACCTGCCCCACGAACCGCCCCTCTTCGAGCGCCCAGTTTCGCGTCTCGTCCGTCGCCAGCGCCGCGTTCACCGGGCTGAACTGACTCGACACGATGCAGTTCACCTTCACCTTCGCGCCGTCCGTCGTCGTCAGCTCGACGACCACGCTGCTGCGCGAGTCCTTCGCCTTGTCCGGGTCGATCACCTCAACCGTCAGTGGAACCTCGAACGCGAAGCTCGCCATCTCCTTGTCCGCCTGCGGCGGCAAATAAGCCGCTTGCGGCTTCGCACCCGCCTGCTTCGGCTGCGTCACGCGCGTCTCGATAATGCGCACAAAACCCGGCGTCGGCTCGTTCACGAACACCACCGCCTCCCGCTTCACCGAGTGCCCGGGGAACGTGTTCTGGGCGTCGAGGTAGCGGATGTAAACGCGGTCGCCCGGCTTCACGATGAGCTTGTCCTTCGCGGCATCGGCGGCAGCGCCCACGGCGACCGTGTCGACTTCCTTCGTGAACACGCCGGTGTGCTCGTTCGTCTCCGTCGCCGTCAATTCGATCGGCGGGCCGTCGTTGACCGCGACCTGCACCTTGACGGTGTCCTTCTCGGCCGTCTGATCGTGGTCGTAGTCGACGACCTCGAGGGTGATGCGCTCGCCCGGATCGATGCGCATCAACTCCTTGCGCACGGTGGTGACACCGCCGCCGCCGGAGCGGTCAAAGTCGTAGGCGATCGGCGTGATCTTCGCGTTGAAATAAGTCGCCTGCAGCGTCGCGGTGAGCACGCGGTTGCGCACGGCATCGTCGGCGCTGGAGGTCGAACTGAACGTGAACTCATCGGTGTAGCTCGCCGTCACGGTGTCACCGGCCGCGATCTCCAGCGAGTCATTCGTCGCCAGCGCCAGCACGTCCGCCTCGGTCGGGATGTGCGGCTTTTCCTGCGAGTCGTCGCGCACTTCGATGTGATTGATCGCCACCGCTTCACCCGAATACTCGTGGACCATGAAACGGACGTAGCGCAGCTCGTGCGCCTCGAACCGGCAATCCCACGTGCCGTTCTCCTTGTCGACCGCCACCGTCCCCGCCACTTGCGGCTTCGCATCCCCGCGCGGCTTCGCACCGATCAACTTCGCATCCGCCGATTCCAGATCGAAGTCACCCTTGCGAAAGGGCGCGAGCGTCACCGTCTGGCTCGTGAGGCTTTCGCGAGCGCGGGTCACGTCCGCGCTCTTGAGGGTCGGCGCGACCGTCACAAACGCCGTGACGTCGTGCAGCCCGCGCGGCAGCCAGACATCGACCGTCCGCGACGGCTTCGTGGCGACATCGAGTTCAACGACGCCGTTGACCGCCAGCGCCGTCGTGGTGCCGTCGAGCTTGAAGCGCACCGCGCCGTCCTTGATCTGCACGAGCTTGCCGTGCCAGATGATGACGTAGCCCTGTTCCTTCCTTCCTTCCTCGGTCTCCGGCCGCTGCCATGACATCGTCTCGACGGCCTTCTCTTCCGTGGCCTGGCGGTTCTTGATGTACCCGGCGATGTCCTTCCACGCGTTCACGTTGCCGCCGCTGCCCTGATAGACGCGCATCGTCATCGCACCGCCCGGCGCGAACACCGGCTCGGCGGGCGCCGCCGCCGGGTGCGACGCCACGCGGAACCAGAACCGCCCGTCGTGGCTGCCCTGGAGCTCGCCGCGCACCGGGGCCTGCTTCGTCGCGTCGGGCGTTCCGATGGTGACGCGCGTCACGCGCTTGAGGTCCTTCATGTCCACGCTGAGCCACTTGGGGGTCTGCCCGTCGGGCTCGCTTTGCCAACTCGATGCCGCGTCGCGGTCGATGGCCATCAGCGGGTTGCGATCGATGGCGCTGTCGCTCGCCAGAGCCCCGGCCGGCAGCTCGCCGGTCTTGGCGGTGCCCTCGAACACGCCGGTGTGCGGACCGGTTTCCTTCAGCGAGAGCTGCACCTGGTCGCCGCTGGTGGCGATCATTTTCACCAGCACTTCATCGGGCTGGTCCGACAGGTCACGGTCGTTGTCGAGCACGCGCAGGTAAACATCGTTGCCCGGCTTGATCTGGTTCTTAGGCCGCTGCTGCGACACCCGGTCGTCCTTCTCGGCGTCCTCTTTCTCCTCGCGCTCAAGCTTCTGGCTGAACGTTTCCTTTTCCTCGTCGATGATCTTGCTCGACGCCACCTCGAACTTGCCGTCGGCGGCGATGCGGATCTCGGCGTCGGCGAGCGGGACGTTCTTGAACTCGGCCTTGAACTGCTCGGGATAATCACACTTGATCACGTCGCGCCCAGTCACTTGAAGGACCTTGTCGCCCTTGGTGACCGCCCCGAGCTGCGTGGGCAGGTCGGCGCGGAACAGGCCCTTGCCCGCGCCGCCGGACTGGAGGTAGATCGTCTCCTCGTCGCCGCCGGGTTCGGTGGTGATGCGGACGGGGATCTTCGCGTGGCCCCGGCTGATCCCTAAGTCGCTGTCCTGCACGACGATCGACAGCGTGCTGCCCGGCGTGTGCCAGCGTTTGCTGGCGCGGCCGAGCCGGCCGACGGTGTTGAGCAATTCCAACTGCTCGATGTAGCGCTGCTCGGCGCCGTACACCTCGGAAAGATTAAACAGCGTCATGTTGGCGAGGCTGATGTTGGGCACCTTTTCAAGCACCGACCGGAAGATCTCGCGGGCGGCATCGCGGTCGCCCTTGCGATGTGCCAGCACGCCGCGCAGGAACTCGGCGCGAACCACGACGTCGCGCTCCCGGCTGTTGCTCAACTTCTCGAACACCTTCTCGGCCTCGTCATAAAGTTTCTGGGCCATGAAGGTCTCGCCGATGCCGAACTCGGCTTCGAGGGCCTCGGGCGTCTTGGCGAAGCGGTTGATGATCGACGTGAACTCGGCGCGGGCGACCTCGTAGCGTTTGGCACCGAAGTAATTCTTGCCCAGCAGCAACTGAATCTTCGCCTTGGTGCTGTCGTCGAAGTTGGGCGACTCGGCGAACTTCACCAGCCAGGAGCGGAGGATGTCCTCGGCGCGGTCGTGATTCTCATCGCCGCCGGCGGCGATGTGGCTCTCGCAGACGAAGAGGATGAGGTCGACGGGCAACTCGAAGCGGTGGTCGTCGAACAGCTTCTTGTGCGCGGCATAGGTATCGAACGCCAGCTTCTCGTCGCCGAGGCGGAGGTACATCGCGGCCTGGAGCAGCGGCGCGATCGGGCTCTTCTCGTCGATGGCCAGGCCGGTGGCGCCGAGGCGGGCGTAGCTCTGGCCGACCATGTCGCGTCCGGCCTTTTGGCGTCCGCCGTCGACCCCGTTGATGTTGCCCAGCATGCCGGTGAGCAGCGCAGCGGCGGCCGTGTAATCCTTGCGGCCGAGCATCGCCTGGGCGTAGCCCATCGCCACGTCCCAATCGTGGGCGCTGTCGTAGAAGTTCGTCGTGGTGCGCTGATACGCCAGCAGGCGATCGGTTTCGCCGCGGGTCGCCGGCTTCTCCAACTCCAGCAGCGACAACTGGGCGGCGGCGGAAACGCGCCCGAGGTTCAGGTCGCGCACCGCGGTGAACACCGTCGTCTTCAGCTCATCGGTCGCCTTCTTGTTGTTCGGGTCGCGCATCTCGGTGAGCCAGTTCCACTGCGGATACTCCTCGATGCCCCACGCCTGGAACGGCCGCTCCGCCTGCCGCTTCACCGTGTCCTTGAGCACCGCGCTGAACTTCGCCATGTCGCCGACCTTCATCGCGTTGCCGGCGATCCAGGTCGCGTACACGCCGTGGAAGCTGGTGGCCGACTTGTAGGCTTCTTCGAGGAACACGATGCGGGCCTTGTCATCGGTGATACGTTCCGCAATGGCGGCGATGGCGGCGCGGGACTGATGATCCCACGGGGCCAGCGCGTAGTGGTCGCGCCAGTATTTCATTGCCTCGTCCTTGAGGCCGTGTTTGTCGAGGATCGCGCCGATGTCGCCCGCCGAGCCGCCGTCGGGCCCGTGCTTTTGCTGGCCGGCGGTCACCCAAGCCAGCGCCTGCTTGATAAGCTCGACGTTCTTCGCCTTGTCGCCCGCATAGAACACCCGGCGGTAAGACTCGGGATCGTTGCCCGACGGCACGAGCTTCATGATGTGCTTCGCCGCCTCGCGGCCTTGCTCCGGCGTGCCCATGTCGGTCGCCGTCTGCAGCCACCACGTCGCCGCCTCGTAATCGCCCGGCAGGCGGAGCGAGAGTTTCTTGTAGTAGTCGATCGAGTCCGGACGGTTCTTCGGCGCCGCGTAGTGCTGCGTGTAATACCCCTGCTGCCGCAGCAGCCCCCGGGCCTGCTCGTCGCTCAATTTCTTGTAATTCTCACCGGCGAGCAGCCGGTCGCGGGCGCTCACCGATTGCTGCGGGCGATCGGAAATTGAGGCCTCCCAGTCCTTGACCCACTGATCGTTCCCTCGCTTCTCCCACTCGTCCTTCACCAGCTTCGCGTTGTCCTTGTGCTCCTTCGCCTTGCCGAACTCGCGCACGAAGCGGGGGAGGAAGTCGCGGTAGTTGGCGAGGTTCGCGTACTTCACGGACACGTCGGCGATCAGCTTCGCGTCGGCGGCGAGTTCCTGCGGGCTGGCCGGCTGCGTGAAGAGAAAATGCACGGCGTGCCAGGCCCGGTCGTCGGCGATCGGCGGCGAGTTTTTCAACAGTTCGCGGGCCATCGCGCGGGCCTTGGGCAGGTCCTTCATGCGGTCGCGGTAGATGTGGAACGCGAGGCCGTAGCGATAGGCGAATGCGCCCGCCGGATTCTTCTGGATCGCTTCCAGCAGGTACTTCTCGGCCTTCGCGTGGTCCTCCGGCTTGTCGCCGATGAAGCCGATGTAGTGGCTGACGGGGTCGTGCGACCACGGGTCGCCGAGCATCGACTGGGCGAACAGGCTGACGGCGTGCGGCCGGTCGTTGTCGCGGGCATAGACGTGGGCGAGCAGCGACATCTGCGCGAATCGATCCGCACGATCGGGGTACTTCGCGAGATACTCGTTGACCACCTGCTCCAGTTCGCCGGCCTTCGCCGCTGCGTGATACATCTCCAGAATCTGCCGGCGGAGCAGGTCGTCGTTGTCCTTTGCCGCGCGGGCCTTCTTCAGGCTGTCGATCGCGTTGGTGCGCTGGCCGAGATTCGAGTAATTCTCCGCCATCGTGCGGTGGAAGTCCGCAGCGCGAGTCGGGACGCCGGCAAGCTCCAGCGGGATGTTCTTCTTGAGCATCGCCAGTGCGATGGCGTTGCTGCCGGCCCAGTCGCCCATACGGCGGGCGGCGTGCAGCGCTTCCCAGCCGGCGTGGGCGGTGTACTGACCGGCGGACAGCTTCTCGATCGCCTCCCTGCCGAGAGCGGCGGCGGCCTTGAAGCCGTCGTTGCTGTTCATCGCCATGTACTGGCTCAGCGCCTTCTCGAACGCGGCCCGCTCGCCGGCCGGGTTGCGACGCCAGATCGCTTCATACGCGGTGGCGATCTGCTTGCGGTCGCTCTGCTGCTCGAGCGTCACCGCCAGCGTCTTCTCGACTTCCGCGCAGGCCTTGTCCTTCGGGTAGCGGGTGAGGAATTGCCGGCTGGTCGCGACGATCTCCTTGTTGCGCGACAGGATCACCAGGCCGTCGAGCAGCTTGAGCATCACCTCGCGGTGCTTCGGGTGCCCCGGCTGGGCGGTGATGAACTTCTGCCCGGCGCGGACCAGTCCGAATACCCGGCCTTCTTTGTGGTACAGGTCCACAAGCTCGACGAGCACCTCGGCGGCCTTGGGCGCCGTGTCGAGCATTTTGCCGAGCTCGGCCTCGAGCTGCACCGCCTTCTTGCTCACCTCATCGAGAGGCTGGGCAACAGCAGGTGCGGTGAAAGCGAGAAGAGCGACGAGAAGAAGAAGTCGTGTGATCATTGCGAGTCTTTCGTGAATCAGTCTCTGACAAAAACCTTTGACCACGGATAACACGGATGGCACGGATCGGGAACGGAATCAAGGCATTGAATTAGGAAAGCAGGAAGGAAGGAAATCAGGAAAGAGAGTTGGGTTCGAACAAGAAAAAACCCAATCCGCGATTCGCGTCCGCTCCTTTTCCTCTCCCAATCCCCATCCTCATTTCCTCCATTCCTGCTTTCCTAAATAAAAACCAGATCATCGTCCTTCACTGTCGTCTCGGTTTCAACCGAAGCCCCTCTTTTCCTTCCCATCCGTGTCATCCGTGTTATCCGTGGTCAAAATGCCTTTAGAAACCACCCTTGGCCAGCGCATCGACAATCCGCTTGGTCTCCGCCGCCAGCGCACTCTCGGGGAAGTCGCCGAGCAACTGGTCGAACTTGGCGCGGGCTTCCTTCTTGCGCTCCATGCGGTAGAGGCAGCGGCCGTAGTTGAAGAGGATCACGTCGAGGTACTTCGCGTCGGGGTGATCGGTGAGGACGTTCTCGAAGATGTCGATGGCGCGGGAATAGTCCTGCTTCTGGTAGTAGAAGTTCGCCATCTTGGCGACGGCCTCGCCGACGCGGCCGGAGTCGGGGAAGGCCTCGAAGACCTTCTTGTATTCCTGGAACGCGCGGTCATACATCGCCGGCTGCTGCTGGGCGCTGGCGGCTTTGGCCATTTCCTCGTAGCACTCGGCGATGCCGAACTGGCCCTCGCCGCGGAGCTGGCTGGTCTTCATCTCGACGAGGCGGGAGTAGATGCCGATCGCGCGGGAGAGCTGCCCCTGCTTGCGGCTGACGGCGGCGAGCTGGAGCAGGGCATCGTCGACGAACGCCGACTCGGGGAACTCGCGGGCCAAGCGCTGGCACATCGCCGCCGCCAGCTCCAGCTTGTCCATCTCGAAATAAATCTGCCAGAGCTGAACGTAGCTCTCCTCCAGCAGCCGGCCACCCAGCTTGCGGGCCTCGTCGCTGATGTCCTCGCAGACGAGCAGCGCCTCGTTGTACTTCTCGTTCGACTTGGCCTTGAGGCCGAACTCCTTGTAGCGGTTGCCGATGTTGCACAGAGCGCTGGCGGTCTTGAGTTGCGTGCGCAGGCGCAGCTCTTTGTCGGTGATCTCGGTGCGGGTCACGCGGACGCCGCCGAGGTTGCCCTCGACGGTTTTCGCCTTGGCGGTGGCGACGATGGGCTCGGCGCCGGTGTTCTCATCGTCGGTGTAAACGAGGCGGACCTGGTCGCCGGGGAGGGCTTGGAGCTTATTATCGTCGGCGACCAGGTCCGCCT
>Ga0163150_10002141_pt1 | contig 31290 bp, 22 predicted proteins | sample OliLakLV19P2IB_FD_148628 | JGI IMG/M metagenome (GOLD analysis project Ga0163150, IMG submission 148628) | Freshwater microbial mat bacterial communities from Lake Vanda, McMurdo Dry Valleys, Antarctica - Oligotrophic Lake LV.19.P2.IB | ecosystem: Environmental > Aquatic > Freshwater > Lake >...
TTATTATTTTAATTTTTTAAATACTAATCGAATACTTGTGATGGCTGTATTGTTTATTGTAGATTCAGTTTTATCCCTAAAGAAATAGTTCTTATTTGAGGGTAGCCATACAAAGCTTCTGCATCGCCTTCTTTAATTTTATCCAATGTAAACAGGTTGGTTGCATTTAAAAATACTCTTGCTTGTGCCAACCGGATACTTTTGAGCAATTTATCAGAAAAGCTGTAGCCAATTTCTGCTACTCTTAGTTTTACGAAACTTCCATCTTGTTGCCAAAAGGAAGAAAAACGGTAATTGTTTAAGTTATTATCAGCAGATAAACGGGGATACGTTGCGGAACCCGCTGTTTGTACAGTCCACCTGTTTAATGCCATTTCATTTATCTGGCCATTGTTTTGAAAAGCATGATACCGGCTTCCACTGAGGTATTGGGTTACACCGGTTACTCCCTGAAAAACAAGATTAACATCAAAGCCTTTGTAGTTTACTCCGGTATTAAAACCAAAATTCCACTCAGGTATTGAGGTTTTGCCAATAGCAGTTGCATCGTTACCATCAATAATGCCATCGGGCACTCCGGTTGGACCACCAATATCCCTATATTTAATATCGCCTGGCTTAATAGTAATTCCTATTGGCTTTGGGCTTGCTGCGATTTCTGCATCAGTTTGAAACAGACCGATCGCTTCCAATCCAAAAGGCTGGCCAATTGCAAACCCTGTTTTATAAAGATTGGTATTGGGCTGCAATGGTTCGCCATTAAATTCTATTTTACTTGTTGCGTAAGCAACAAATGTTTCTGCAAAAAATTGAAATGGTCTCTTTGTATCGTTGTTATATTTTACAGAAAATTCAAACCCTTTGTTTGAAGCCTTGCCAATATTCAAATCAGGTAAACCATTGAAGCCTAAGAACAATGGAAGGGTGCCGTTTGCCGAAGCTAGAATATCGTACCTGTTATTTTTAAAAACATCCAGTACTATAGCAATTTTTTTAGCAAGGTTTAATTCAATGCCAATATTTGCTTTCTTTTCTTTTTCCCAGGTAACACCTGAGTTTACCCTGCGCCCTTCACCCAGTGAACCTACCGCTATATTTCCCGTACCAAGATAATAACTTGCCCCTGGTGGATAACGCTGCGCAAAGGCGAACCGCTGCCCACCTATATTTTCATTACCCACAAGGCCATAAGAAACACGAAGTTTTAGAAAATCAATCAACTTACTTTCATTCAAAAAACTTTCATTAGAAGCTACCCAGCCCAATGATGCTGCAGGAAAAAATCCATTGCGGCTACCTTTCGGAAAGCTTTCTGCCCCCATATAAGACGCAGAAAATTCTACAATATATTTTTCGTTGTTTGCATACGTTAGCCTGGTACCCAAGCTGTTCGTTTTATAAGGAAAATTCTGATTAGCAACATCGGTATTGGGATAACCCCTGTTAATAGTAAAATTGTCGGTATTATAAATCAACATACCCGAAAAAAGGCTTTTACCAACCGCCTTATCATAATTTAATGAACCTTGCACAGCATAATTTCTATATTGAGAAAGAACAGGTTCCTCGGGGGTTAAACTTGTTTTTTGTCCAAAAGCGGTGTAAACTGTATCGCCTAAAACCCCTTTTGCTACGCTAAAACGCTGGTAGCCTCGTCGTTTATTTGAGCCGCCTAAAAAATAATTATTGAATGAAACTGCTACACCGGTGCTAAGACCGGGTGTAATAAAATCAAGCAATTGTGTCATGCGTAATGATGACTGCAAGGTTGTGCCGTTAGAGGTAGAAAAACCTGTGGTTAACAAATTGGCTAATGGGTTACCGGTATAAGTAGAGTTGCCGCCAAAACTACCATTGGGATTATAAGCAGGAAAAGCATTGGGTGCTATCCTGTCTATTAAACTAAGATTGGAACCAGCGTATAAATCTCCGGGATTCTTTTTCTGTTCTATACTGCCACCTATATTTAATTGGGCTGTCAGTCTTTTGTTAAGTGATACATCTACATTGGCCCTGAAGTTATACCTGCTGTAAATTGAGTTACTGCTTTCTGGATTTTCATCTCCAAACTTTTTGTATAATCCATCGCTGGTTAATGCATTCAGCATGGCAAAAAAACGAACCGTATTATTTCCCGCTTTAAAATTTAAATTATAATTGGATAATGGAGCAGTGTTGCGCAGTACCTGATTATACCAGTTTACATTCGGGTGAAATGTAGGGTCGCTGCCATTTTGATACAAGTCAAGATCAGTTTGCGTATACAATGCCGGTCTGCCATCGTTTACCAAAGCTTCATTGTAAAGCCTTGCATAATCATACGCATTTAAAAAATTAGGTAATGATGTTGCATTCTGAAAACCATACTGAGCATTAAAGTTTACTGCTAATGGTTGCACTTTTCCTTGTTTGGTTGTTATCAGTAGTACCCCGTTTGCGCCACGCATACCATAAATAGCAGTAGCTGCAGCATCTTTTAGAACAGATAGTTCTTCAATTTCTTCCGGTACCAATTCAGAATAGTCACTAAGAAAACCGTCAATAATTACCAAAGGCGCTGCACTAAAACCAAATGTATTTGCACCTCGGATATACAAATTAGCACTATTGGCACCGGGTTCGTTGCCACCCTGATTTACTGTTAAACCCGGCAACCTTCCGTATAATGAATTACCAATATTATTTGTAAACCCGTTTCTGAATGCTGTTCCTTTTATTGTAGATATAGCACTGGTGATTTTAGACTCTTTTTGTTTGCCAAAACCAATATATTTTTCTGGTGTTGCAATAATTACCGTTATAGAATCTGTATCACCATTTTGGGCATTTACTGTATTTGCAAAAGCTAATAAGGCAATAGCTGGTAAAATTTTATAAAAAGCAGTAGTGAGTTTCATTGACAAGTCGTTTTCAGTTAAAAAAAATAAAAGCCGTTGTTTTTATTGATTACCAACCCGGGTTTTGTTTCAGGTTCCCTTTCAACACTTCGTTATTGTCAAAGGGATATAAGTATAATCTTTTCTGAAAAGTTCTGGTTTCAAAAACAAAGGGTAAATAACTAAAGGCGGTAGGAAATGGTGTAACCGTATTCAACCTGTTTATTTCAAGGCCCCACATATTTCCGGCCATAACGCCATCCTCTTCAGCAATCAACCAACGCCTGATGTCGCATAACCTGTAATCTTCAAAAGCCATTTCTATATCTCTTTCATTGCGTACCTTTTGGCGAAACTGTTCTTTGGTAAGACCTGAGAGGGGAGGCATACCAGACCGGGCTCGAACTTTGTTTACCGCATCATAAGCTTCAGGTGGAGGGGTTCCATTAAATTCATTCAAGGCTTCAGCATAGCTTAATAACACTTCGTTTACCCTGAAAATGGGACAGTTCACAAATTGAGAAGCTGTTGGAAGTGCATCTGGTAAAAATTTTAGCATCCACGACCCGCCTTTACAGGCAACTTTATCCGATGCACTACCCTGCCAAATTTGAATACGGGTAACGTTGGCATGCAATCTTGCACCCACATAACAAACCGTTTGGCAAAACCGTGGGTCCAGTTCGTTATATTTCTGTAACAGATCATTTCCGCCAGCCGTATTCCATGTTTGTGTGGTGCCATCTCTTTTTTCGTACTTGCGAACAAAATTAAAAGTAACAGAGGGAGGTGTCCAGCCTCCGCCGGCGTTGGGGACATAATTGGAACGTGGAAGTATAAACTGCCAGGGAAATTGCCCTAGACTTCTCGCACTTGTCCAAATATTACTTGCTAAAATAACTTCGGCATTATTAGGTTGTTGCCATGCAGTACGGTAATTACCATTTACAATTCCTCCGGCAGCAAAAACGGGTATCCTGTTAGCAGGTACATCAATTAACCCGTAACCATTGGCTTGTGCCCAATCCAATACTGCTTTTTCAGCGTCAGCAGCCAGCTTCCAACGGTTATTATCAACATTGCCATAGCATACTAATTTATTATCTTCTGTACTTCCAAAACTAACGGGTGGAGCTGTAGCATTAAACAGAGGACTTGCTGCATATAATAATGTTCTGGCTTTTAATGCTAATGCAGCGCCTTTATGTGTCCTGCCAGCAAAATTGCTTGGTTGATTGGCCGGTAGTTTAGCAACTGCATCATCACAATCTTTTATAATAGCATTTACACACTCTTCTAAAGTATTGCGTGGAAGTTTTGATTCTTCTAACGTTACTAAACGCTTATCTACAATGGGAAACCCACCATAACGTTTAAATGTTTCAAAATTATTAAGGGCCCTTATGAATAAAGCCTCTCCTTTTACCATTTCCTTATAGGTAGCGTCGGCATCAGGTACTTCATCTACACGTTCCAGTAATATATTAGCCACACGTATAGCCTGCCAGCGAAGGAAATAACGTAAATCTTCTGCAGCTACTATATTTAACGGGGTTATATTACCGTTGTTCCAATTTTGTGTGGTAGAAAAACTTTCAGAATGTTCCCCCTCATCGGTAGCACCTACATAAGATGTGTTAGAAGTACCTGCAGAGCCACCGCCTGTTGATGGTAAACCTGGTGAAAAGCCAATTTCCGCAGCCCTCAATGGAAAAATAGACGTCATTCCAAATTGGTAAAGTGTAGATACATACTTTTCAGTTTCTATTTTAGCAGAAAAAACTACGTTTTCATTAATATCAACTCCTGGTGGTTTGTCTAAATAATTTTCTATCTTTTTACAAGAGAATAATAGTAAAGTACTGATGAAAACAGCACTGATGATTTGAAAATACTTTTTCATATAAGCAATTGATAGATTTAAAAATTTATATTGATACCTACATTTACAGTTCTTACCAATGGATAAGGTTCATTATTAGCACCAAGGTTTGGTGTTTCCGGGTCAATTCCAGGCAACACATTACTCCAGGTAAAAATGTTATTGGCATTTGCATAAATCCGTGTAGATTTTATGCGGATTTTTCTGAGTACCGATGCATTAAATGTGTATCCTAATTCCACATTTTTTAACCTTACATAACTTGCATCTTTTGTCCAGTAAGTAGAGTTTACTGTGTTATGGGTAAACCCATTTGCACCATTGCCTACAGATAACCGGGGGAAATTAATGGGAAGGCCTTTGTCGTACCTTTCCTGGCTCCAGCTCTCTAACAAGTATTGCGCAGCGGCAGCCGGGTCAGCATCAAAAAATGCCTGGTTGGCCCTTCGGCTATAAGAAATAGATACATTATCAGCACCCTGAAATAATGCAGAGAAATCAATGCCTTTCCATGAACCACCAAAAGAAACACCAAATATTTTTTGCGGTATTGTAGAAAAACCAATAGGCGCCTCATCAAGAAAATTTATTAAGCCGTCACCGTTTACATCACGGTATTTAATGTCGCCGGGTTGTATTTTATTGTTTCCTACAAAAGTAGATATGGGCCTGTTCGGGTCGTTTACTTCTTTCCAGGTGTTATATAAACCTTCGGCAATCAAACCAAAAATTTGTCCGAATTGCTGACCGGTACGCTGCTGGTAAGCGAATGCCCTGGTCACTTCATCCTGAAACAATACTTTATTTTTTGCAAAAGAGTAATTTGCTTTTATCCAGTAACTAAAATCTTTTACACTGTTTCTGTAAGTCAGGTCAACTTCATATCCCTTATTGCTCATTTTACCCAAATTCTGCGCTGCTAAAGGTGTTCCCACAATTGCGGATACAGTTTGTGGCACTGCTAAAATGTTATCCCTTTCTTCTTTAAACAAATCAACCGTGAGGTTAATTTTACTATTGAAGAAATTAGCCTCAATACCTAAGTTAGATTTTAAAGCCCTTTCCCAGGTAAGGAATGGATTGTTTGCCCTGCCTTCCCTGATAGCATTATAAGCAACATAGTTAGCACCAACGGTACCAAAAAAGTAAGAGCCTGTTGCTGAAAATGCAGTAGGCCTGTACAAAAACCGGCTGTTAGCATTGCTAAGAAAATCCCCGCTCAACTGGTCATTACCTACCTCACCATAAGAGCCTCTTATTTTCAGGAACGTAAGCACCTTATTTTTAGGAAAGAATTTTTCTGCAGTAGGCACCCATCCTAAAGAATATGAAGGGAAAAAACCAAACCGTTCGCCTGGGGCAAAGTTTTCTGTGCCATTATAAGCGGCGCTCACTTCTGCAAGGTAGCGGCCTTTATAGTCATATACCGCACGGCCAACATAACTTTGGTAACCGTTCGGCACACCAAAAGCAAAGGAAGGGTCAAAAGTTTTAATTTGATTATACAACAACAGACCTGTTATATTATGACCGCCAAAACTTCTTTTATAATCAAAGGCAAATTCCATAGTTGTTCTGCGGGTACGGTCGGGGTTAGATTGGCCGAAAACAAATGGCGCCTCATCTGCCTGCCTGATGTATAAAATAGAATTATCAGGAAGTCTTCTTGCCTGGTAGGTAATTATCGGTTTTGTGTAAGTATTAATTTGCCGGCTATAATTTTGATATGCTACTATTGCATGGGTACTTAATCCCTTAATAATAAAATCCAATTCATGGTCCAAACGAAGGGAACCATTTAAAAGATTACGATAATCAGTTTTGTAGCCTGATGCATAAAGAAGCGAAGCAGGGTTACTGATGTTAAAGCCACTTCCAACGGTGGGTGTAAGAGTAACTATTCTGCCATCCACCACCCCCGGTGAAGCCAAAGGAGCTACTCCGGCAATATAATTAACAATGGATGTAGTACTGGCATTATTGCCATTGCGATTTTCAATCTGACTTGACAAGTCCAATGCTACTTTAAAACGCCGGGAAACATCGAAATTAAAATTGGAACGGAAATTATACCTTTTGTATCTAATCTGCGGATCAAAATCTGCTTTTATTAAATTGTCTTTGAACAAACCTTCCTGGTTAAACATGCCTGCTGAAATAAAATATTTCACTTTATCAGTTCCACCCCGTATGTTGAGGTTATGCTGTTGTTGCAAAGAAGTTTTTTTCAATATAGCATCATACCAGTCGATATCAGGATAAAAAATCGGGTCTTCCCCGGATTTGTATTTGGCTAAATCTGCATTGCTGTACTTTGGTATATAAGTGCCCCCTGTGAGATAAGCGTCATTCTTAAGCGCCTGGTTAAATGAATTAGCATAATCGAAGCTTCTCATTTGGTCACGAATACCGGTAAAGCTATTGAAGGCGTTATTAAAAGTATAGCTCACTATTGCTGCCCCGGTTTTTCCTCTTTTAGTGGTAATTATCAAAACACCATTTGCACCCCTGATACCATACACGGCAGTAGAGGACGCATCTTTAAGAATGGTAACTGACTCAATTTCGTTGGCGTCGATGTTATTATAATTATCTACCTGTATGCCATCTACCAGAATTAATGGCCCCTGGTTTCCGGAGAACGTTCCAATACCCCGTATTAAAATCCTCGACTGGTCGTTACCCGGCTCACCACTGCTTTGCGTGGCAAAAAGGCCAGGCATCCTGCCTACTAATGAATTACTGATGTTAGCTACTGGAGACTGTACTAATTCTTTGGTACTGATGGAAGATTGAGCACCTACACTGGTAACCTTTTTTTGTTTACCATATCCTATAACCACTACATCATCTAATTGCTTTTGCAATGCTTCTAATGTAACTGTTATGGCAGATTGGTTTCCTACGGTAATTTGCCTTAACGTATAACCGGAATAAGAAAATTCCAGTACAGATTTAGCACCAGCTACTGTTATTACGTATTGACCCGTTTCATTGGAAATAACAGCGTTTTTTGTACCCCTTTCAGTAATAGTAACACCAGGTAGCGGGGCATTGCCCTCACCTGTTACTATACCACTAACTTTTTGTTGTGCTAAGACATTCCCGCAGAAGAATAATAAAAGGGTAACAATACATACATGTAGTCTGAAATATTTCATATAGCAATCGTTTTAGGCGTTTTCTATTATTCAATATTATTGAATAATAATTTTATAATAACAAATTTACAGTCTTTTCTCATTGTACCAAAAAAATTAAAAAATTTTTCTGCACAATCATCCGGGGTTGCTTTTACATAGCGAAAGAAGCTCATATCTCCAATATAAAGCAACTAACCGCCTGTTCAAAAAGATTAATGCTGCAGGCTACTATTGATTTATTTTAGTCAAAAGATTAGTAGTATTCTTAAATTCCATAATATTGAATTCAAATTCCTCATTATAATAATAAAATATCTGGTTATGATACAGGTAATTATAAGGGCTATAGATATACTTGAATTTGTTGCCCTGCATGGTAAACAGCCAGTACAACTAATAAAAATTGCTGAGCAAGTTCAGCTTAGCCAGCCCACTACAGCCAACATTGTAAAAACCCTGATGGAAAAAGGGTACTTAGAACAGGTAAGCCGTAAAGAAGGTTACCGCTTAGGTTTTGCTTCTTACAGGTTAACAGGCAATGCTTCTTACGACCAGGATTTAATTGCAGCTTCCAAAGAACCGATGGAGAATTTAGCCCGGCAATTAAACGAAACCACTTTATTAGCCCAGATAAGAAACAACAAAAGGGTAATTCTGAACATAGTTGAATCTGACCAGCCATTACAAGTTAAAACCGTAATGGTAGCAAATCTTTATGATACCTCTTCTGGCAGGTTATTGATGGCCTATCTTTCTCCAAAGGAATTAGAAACCCTTATTAAAGCCATCGGCTATCCACAAAAAAAAACATGGCCCGGTGCACAAACAATGGAAGGCCTTAAATCACAGTTGCAAATAATCACAAAGAATGAGTTTGTACAAACCCTCTCTATATATCATACTGTTGGTTTTGCAGTGCCTGTTTATAAAAATAGCCAGGTGGTGGCAGCATTGAGTGTTTTTGTACCGCAAAGCCGGTACACCGATTCACACAAAGAAAAAATTTATAAACTTATACGCAGTGCAGCAAAAAAAATAAGGGAGCGGTTAGAGTAATAGGCATTTATTTCAACGTATGTAATCAATTTACCGATTGAAAAAGAATGGCAGATGATAATTGAAAATGAGAAAGGGAAGTTCTTACGATTTTTTTTGAAACACCAGCTTCAGTATTTCATAGCATAATCGTGGAGTTTATACTGATGAACGAAGGGTCGCAATTCTCTTATCTGTTGATTATGATGGCGAAATTGATGCCTTTAGCTTTTTGTTTACATTCATGGATGTTCTTGAATAATAAGGAAAAACATGATATTTCAGGAAATCAGATTGTTACTGTGATTTACCAACTTTGAGTAGAATAGCAGTTTAAAGTGAATTACTTTTCAAAAAAATTCACTGCTTATTTCGAAAAATAAATATTGGAATTGGTTTTAAATTTCATTTTTGAAATAACCGCAACCTTACTGCCCGGCAGGAATTACTATTTCACTGAATTATATGAAGATATTTTTCAATATCATAAAAAAGGAGTTCGTCTGTAAAGACCGTATAATTTTCGGCCAAAAATGCCCGAGGCCGTAAAAAAGCACTTCATTGTAATATTGCCCATCCGGCTATTTCCTGCACCAAAAATGTTGATTCGCCTTAAAAAAATATAAACCAGAAATATAGTCGCTTTTCAAATAATTACCGCCTTTTTTCTCCGCTAAAAATTGAGTATTGACGGGCTAATTTGAATTAATTTGAAACTTTGATACCACCGCAACTTTTCTGAAATGAACACTTGAATAATCTCTAATTTAAACTGGCCAACTTTTGGGGGAGCTTACACTATCCGGCAGTTGGAGGGGTTATTAAACCGGGACCAGATGAAAATCCTTCTAATGACAATTTATACTGATACATTACCCGCAATAAAACGAGGATTAAATGATAAGACATTAAACTGGTACTTGTCATTAAATTCAAATCCTTCGGCATTGATAGATTGTGTCAAGTCCGGGTTGGGGGCTTAATTAATTTTTGTATTTATTTTTAAACCGCGACATTTGAGTATCGTTATAACAAAATTATCATTTTCAGAGCTTAGAACTAAACCAGAAAAGCTATACCAGTACCTCGTAGAAGATCAGGATTTCATTGCGAAACAGTGCGTTACGGAAATGTGACAAGCAAACACCTCAAAAAATAGCACAAAATAAAAAATGAACGGTATACAGTTGCCGACATTTATATTATTAATCTGTACTATGCTGCGTAATCCGTACTAATATAGATTAGGCAGGATTAATCTGGATTAATTCGGATTAATCCGGATTTGGCAGCATTTACCGTGCTTTTTCACGGTGATTTGTTTTTTTACAAAGAATTACTTTACGGCTTAGTTCGGATTAAGCTGAATTTTTTGACGGCAGTGATGTGTATGAACTGTAGTTAGAATATTTATTATAAATGCACGTCTCTCTTCCTATCTCAAGTATCATTTGGAATAATCCAGAAATAGTTTAAAAAGCAAAATCCTCAATTGCTTTCAAACTCTGAATCAAAAAGTTCGAACTCTGTATAGTTGCGTCAACAAAGCCCTGCTTACGGTGGGGTTTTTTATTTTAAGCTGTCTAAGCAGGTTGCCAGGCTTTCTTTCCAGTCTTTTAATTCAATTCCAAAGGCTTTCTGAATTTTTGACTTGTCCAGTACAGAATAAGCCGGTCTTTTTGCCGGAGTGGGGTATTGTGACGTTGGAATCTGATTTATCCTGCATTGGCTTCCAATCATTTCTTTAATAACTACAGCAAAATCATACCAGCTGATTATTCCTTCGTTGCTATAATTATATATACCCGGTTGCCATCCATGCCTGTCGGCAGGCAGGTTTTCTGATACAATGATTTGCAAAATGGCTTCTGCTAAATCTTTTGCATACGTCGGCGAACCAACCTGGTCATTCACTACACTTATTTCTTCTTTTTCCGATAATAGTTTCAGCATCGTCTTTACAAAATTCTTTCCAAATTCAGAATATACCCATGATGTACGGATGATAAGCGAATCAGGGTTGCATTGCAAAGCCTGCTTCTCCCCTTCTAATTTGGATGCACCATAAACTGATTGTGGATTTGTTGGTGAGTCTTCTTTGTAGGGAACAGTTTCAGTTCCATCAAAAACATAATCGGTAGAAATATGAATAAACTTACAATAATGTTCTTTGCAAATGGATGCTAACACACCAACTGCTTTTCCATTTATTTTAGAAGCCAATTCTTTTTCAGTTTCAGCCTTATCCACTGCTGTGTAAGCGGCGCAATTAATTACATACTGCGGATGATGAGTTTTAAATATATTTTTTACTTTTTCAAAATCATGAATGGGCAAGTCTCCTCTTGATAAAAAAATAAAATCGAAGTAGGGAAATGAGGAAGCAATTTGTTGTAGTTCTTTTCCTAACTGCCCGTTAGAACCAGTGACCAGTATTTTTTGCTTCATTTCCATCAGCCTTCAGATACAAAACTGTTATTGCATTGCCCCAGTGATGGAAGGGATTTGTCTTTTTCGGAAACAATGGCAAGTTGAGCAGGTATTTGCCAGTCAATATTCAATTCAGCATCATTATAAATAATTCCTGCTTCGGTTTCTTTATTGTAAAAGCTGTCACATTTATACAATACTTCTGCTTTATCGCTCAGCACAGAAAAACCATGAGCAAACCCGGCAGGAATAAATAATTGTTTCTTGTTCTTTGCTGATAACTTTAGCGTAAACACCTTTCCATAAGTGGGTGAACCTTTGCGGATGTCCACTGCTACATCTAAAATTTTTCCTTTTAAAACCCGCATCAGTTTGGATTGTGCAAAGGGTGGTAACTGATAGTGTAATCCCCGGATTACCCCATACGATGAAGATGACTCATTGTCCTGTACCCAGCGGATATCAATGCCTTCCTGACGGAAAACATTTTCATTATACGATTCAAAGAAATAGCCACGACTATCTTCAAACACATCGGGTTCAAAAACAAGCAATCCGGGTATATCAGTTTTTTGAAATGGCATTTTATAGACTCCAGTATGTTCTGTTAGTAATACGGTTACGGTAAATTCCTTTCAGGTCGGCCACCATGCCATGCGGTTTGGTGATGCCGGAAAAATAATCATCATCCAGTTCTTTGTAATCATTATGCGGCACGGTGATAATTACGGCATCATAATCGTTTCCGGTGTTCTTGGTTAATCCAAAACCATACTCATGTTGCAGTTCATCCGAATCAGCATGAGGGTCTTCCACATCTACATTTACATAGTATGATTTCAGTGCTTTTACCACATCGGCCACTTTGGAATTACGGATGTCACTAACATTCTCTTTGAACGTAGCTCCTTTTATCAGCACTTTCGAAGATTTCACATCGCCTGAATTTTTAATTATATGCTGTACTACTGTTTTAGCAACATACTTGGCCATGTTATCATTAATGTTGCGACCGGCCAATATCACTTCTGCATCATAACCCAGTTCACTTGCTTTGTAAGTAAGGTAGTATGGATCAACGCCGATGCAGTGCCCACCAACGAGTCCGGGTTGAAATTTTAAGAAATTCCATTTTGTTCCGGCAGCTTCCAATACTTCATAGGTATTTATGTTCATCATATTAAAAATGATGGACAGTTCGTTCATTAATGCAATGTTCAAATCCCGTTGTGTGTTCTCAATGATCTTTGCTGCTTCTGCTACTTTGATAGAGGAGGCCCTATGAACCCCGGCGGTAACAACCAGTTCATATGTTTTTGCAATTTCCCCCAATGATTCTGCATCACAACCGGATACCACTTTAATAATTGTAGCCAATGTATGCTGCTTGTCTCCCGGGTTAATTCTTTCCGGTGAATAGCCCAATTTGAAATCAGTAATATTTTTTAACCCGGATAATTTTTCAATGATTGGCAGACAATCTTCCTCTGTACATCCGGGATAAACGGTGGATTCAAAAACCACATAATCACCTTTCTTTATCACCTTGCCAATTGTTTCTGATGCCTTTTGCACCGGAACAAGATCAGGTACATTGTGCTCATCAACCGGTGTTGGAACAGCGACAATAAAAAACTTTGCTTCCCGCAGTACATCCAATGAGTCAGTAAAAACTATATCACAACCTTCAAAGACTGACGCATCCAGTTCATTGCTGGGATCAATGCGGTTCCTCATCATATCAATACGCTTCGGATTGATGTCAAACCCTATCACAGAAAGTTTCTTTGCAAACTCCAGTGCAATGGGTAATCCGACATAACCTAAACCTATCAGGGCCAGCTTCGCTTTTTTGTCAACTAATTCTTTATACATCTGCTTTTTGATATTTTATTTCCGGCTAATAAATTCTTTGGGCAACTTAGACAATTCTTCCGTTGGCAACGATTTAAAATATTCAAACGTAATCTTCAGTCCGTCTTTACGATTAACTTTTGGTTCCCATCCCAAAATGGTTCTTGCTTTTGTAATATCCGGTTGCCGCTGCTTAGGGTCATCTTCCGGCAAAGGTTTGTAAACGATCTTTACTTTATTCCCCGTCAATGCCAGTATTTCTTCGGCAAAATCTTTTAATGAAATTTCTGTCGGGTTACCAATATTCACCGGCAAACTATAATCACTCAGCAGCAATTTATAAATGCCATCAATCAAATCATCCACATAACAAAAACTTCTGGTTTGTGAACCATCACCAAACACTGTCAGGTCTTCGCCCCGTAAAGCCTGACCGATAAATGCAGGCAATGCTCTTCCATCATTCAACCTCATACGGGGACCATACGTATTAAAAATGCGGGCAATCCTTGTTTCCACTTTATGAAAACTATGATACGCAATGGTGATAGACTCCATATACCGTTTCGCTTCATCATACACACCTCTCGGACCAACAGGGTTAACATTGCCCCAATACTCTTCCGGTTGTGGGTGCACCTGCGGGTCGCCATACACTTCGCTGGTGGATGCAACAAGAATTCTTGCCCCTTTTGTTTTGGCCAGGCCCAAACAATTATGCGTACCCATTGCACCTACTTTCAATGTTTGGATAGGAATTTTTAAATAATCTATCGGACTGGCCGGCGAAGCAAAGTGCAGGATATAATCTAAGCGACGGGGAATATGAATAAACTTGGTTACATCATGATGATAAAACTCAAATTGCTCCAGCTTGAATAAGGTTTCAATATTTTTTAAATCACCCGTTATCAGGTTATCCATTGCTATAACATGATAACCTTCGTTGACGAAACGATGGCAGAGATGTGAACCGAGAAAACCGGCAGCACCGGTTATTAATACCCGTTTGCGTTCCATTGGTGATTTTAATTAATTACTTCCCTTCCTACACTTTCATAATGAAAACCAAGGTTGCGCATGGCTTCCAGGTCAAATAAATTCCTGCCGTCGAAGATAACTTTGTTTTTCAGGGTTGCTGCAATTTTTGAAAAATCAGGTGTCCGGAATTCATTCCATTCGGTTGCAATGATCAGTGCATCTGCGTCCTTCAATGCTTCATACTGGCTTTCTGCATAAACTATTTTATTGCCAACCTGTTCCTTTACATTCTTCATCGCTTCAGGGTCAAATGCAGAAACAGTAGCTCCTTCGCTTATTAATGCATCAATCATATATAAAGCTGGTGCTTCCCGTATGTCGTCTGTTCCCGGTTTAAAAGACAATCCCCACAACGCAAAATGTTTTCCTTTCAGGTTATTACCGAAATGTTTTTTAATACCGGGAATAAGATGCAATTTTTGCAACCCGTTCACTTCCATTACTGCACTGAGTATTTTAAAGTCATACTTTACATCACTGGCTGATTTTACCAATGCCTGCACATCTTTAGGAAAACAACTTCCGCCATAACCAATACCTGGGAATAAAAATCGCTTACCGATCCTGTCATCACTACCCATGCCACGGCGAACCATGTCAACGTCAGCACCAAACAATTCGCAGAGGTTGGCTATCTCATTCATGAAAGAAATCTTGGTTGCCAAAAAAGAGTTAGCTGCATATTTTGTTAACTCCGCAGAACGTTCATCCATAAATATAACCGGGTTTCCCTGGCGTACAAATGGTGCATATAAATCGCTGATAACTTTTCTTGCTTTTTCAGAATCTGTTCCTATCACGACACGGTCGGGCTTCATAAAATCTTCGACTGCTAATCCTTCCCGCAAAAATTCGGGGTTAGAAACCACATCAAAAGAATCTTTTAATCCTTCACCCCCACTTGCTAAAATTCTGTTCAATACTTTCTCCGCCGTACCCACCGGTACAGTACTTTTATCAACGATTACTTTATAATCACCCGGCTTCAATAGTTTGCCCAATTCATCTGCTACGCCAAGAATATATTTTAAATCTGCAGAACCATCCTCACCGGGAGGGGTTGGCAAAGCCAGCAAAATCAACATAGCATCTTTTACCGCATCTGCAAGGTTGGTAGTAAACCGAAGACGTTCTTCTTTCAGGTTACGAAGAAATAATTTTTCAAGTCCAGGTTCATAAATTGTGATCTCGCCATTCTTTAATTTATCGACCTTCTTACTATCAATGTCAACGCAGGTAACATTATTGCCGGTTTCAGCAAAACAAGTGCCTGTAACCAAACCAACATAACCGGTACCAACTACTGCTATTTTCATTACTGCTATTTTATTTATTTACGAATTCCAGCACTTTCGATGTGATATAACCTAATTGCTCTTCATCCATTTCTGTATGGATGGGTAAAGAAATAACTCTTTCCGTCAGCCAGTCTGTTACCGGCATTACCTGAGATGCTGTATTAAAACTTTCAAACATCTTCTGCTTATGTCCTGCTACCGGATAATAAATCATGGCAGGAATATTATTATCTGCCAGAAACTGTTTCAACCCGTTACGGTCAACACCTTCCAGTATCAATGTGTATTGATGAAAAGCATGGTTGGAATAAGCAGCTCTGAAGGGTATTTTTATTTTTGGATGACCTGCCTTGTCGGCAGGCAAGTTGGCAAATGCTGTATCATAATAATCAGCAACAGTTCTTCTTGCTGTCACATACTCATCCAGGTGTTTCAATTTTATATCAAGAATAGCGGCCTGAATAGTATCAAGTCTGCTATTGCAGCCTACCATATCATGATAATACTGTTTGCTCTGTCCATGATTGGCAATCATCTTTAATTTAACCGCCAACTCATCATCATTAGTAGAAATGGCGCCGCCATCTCCAAATGCTCCTAAATTTTTGGAAGGATAAAAAGATGTAGTACCGATATGCCCGATTGTCCCGGTTTTCTTTTTTGTACCATCAGAGAAAGTATAGTCACAACCAATAGCCTGTGCATTATCTTCCACTACAAACAGGTTATGTTTTTTTGCAATCGCCATTATTTCTTCCATCGGTGCTGACTGGCCATACAAATGCACCGGAACTATCAATTTTGTTTTTGGAGTAATTGCTTTTTCAATAGCAGCCGGGTCAATACAGAAAGTTTGTGGATTGACTTCTACAAATACCGGTGTAAGTTTCAGTAAGGCGATTACTTCTGTAGTGGCTATGTAAGTAAAAGAAGGTGTAATTACTTCATCACCAGGTTGCAAACCCAAAGCCATCATAGCTATTTGCAAAGCATCTGTTCCATTTGCGCAGGGGATCGTATGTTTTATACCAAGATAAGCCGAAAGGTTAGCCGAAAAATCCTGAACAATTTTCCCGTTGATAAAAGCGGTGCTTTCCATCACCTCAATAACAGCTTTATCCACTTCGGCTTTGATCTTATGATACTGGGTTTTGGTATCCACCATCTGGATGGGTCTCATTCGGTTCGGTTTAACTTTAAAAGTGCCGCCTGCCTGCACTAAATCCTTTTACTTGTTATTACTATTTAGTGCTGGCGGGCGGACAAAAATAGTAAAATAAGGGTAGTTTAATGGATTGCTTTTACATTGGGTGCATTCCAAATTTTCGCAGCATAAACCCACCCCCCGCCTTCGCTATGCTATGGCGGGCAGGCTTTCAAAACATCTTTCTATTCTAATATGCTTCCACCCCTCCGCCGGAGGGGATATAGACTCCGTTATTTGGAAATTTTTAAACCCCGGGCTCTGCGAAAATTTGGAATGCACCCTTTACATTTGCCTTTCCCGATAGCTATCGGGATATAACCAATCATTTGTCTGTATTTTTCTACAATATTTTTCTGTGGCTTTTCAGGGCCGGAACCCATGTGGCTTCTTTATTCAATCCCAAAGCAAAAAAATGGGTGACCGGAAGGAAAGGAATATTTGAGAAACTGCAACAAGCCATTCCACCCGGTGAAAAAGTAATCTGGATGCATTGTGCCTCTCTCGGAGAATTTGAACAAGGGAGGCCTGTACTTGAAAAAATGAAATCCGAATACCGGGATTACAAATTCCTGCTGACTTTCTTCTCTCCTTCTGGTTATGAAGTGCAGAAAAATTACAAAGGAGCCGATTGGGTTTTTTATCTGCCGATGGATGGCCCCCGGAATGCCAAACGGTTTTTAGAAATCGTTCATCCCTCCCTGGTCATTTTTGTGAAATACGAATTCTGGTATTATTATTTAAAGAAAATAAAGTACAGAAACATTCCATTGCTCCTGATTTCTGCCTTGTTCAGAAAAGATATGTCGTTCTTTCAATGGTATGGCAAATTGCAGCGAAAGATGTTGTCAAGATTTGATCAGTTGTTTGTACAAACAACTGAATCAAAAAGATTAGTTGATGAAATCGGTTTGGCTGACATCTGCTCTGTTTCCGGTGATACAAGATTTGACAGGGTGATTGAAATTGCAGCAGCAGCAGAATCAATTCCGTTAATCGAAAAATTTATTGGCAACAGTAAAGTAATAATAGCCGGCAGCACCTGGCCGGAGGATGAAGAAGTTTTGCAAAAAGCATTTTCAACAAATAATCACCCTTCATTAAAACTTATCATTGCGCCGCATGAGATAAATGAAAAACATCTCACCGATATAGAATCATTATTCCCAAATTCAATCAGGTACTCCCAACTCATTACTCACTACTCACCTACCGATATCAATCAGGACACTACCTGCCTGATCATAGACAACATCGGAATGCTTTCCCGTCTCTACAAATATGCGTACATCACTTACGTAGGTGGTGGATTAAAAACGATGGGTGTTCATAATGTGCTGGAGGCAGCCGTGTATAGCAAACCTGTTCTCTTTGGCCCTTTTTATCACAAATACACCGAGGCTATAGGGCTGGTACAGGCCGGTGGTGGTTTACCTTTTAATGATCCAAAAAAGAACGGGGTAATTGCAGGAGAATTAATAGAAGCCTTATTAATAAATGAAGAAGAATACAATTACAGGTGTAATGCAGCAGGAGATTTTGTGCAATCAAACAAAGGGGCTACGCAAAAAATAATTCAGTTCATTCAGGAAAAACGTCTTTTAACCAACTGATCAAAATGCTGCACAGAAGGTAGCTCACTGTTCCATCCCAGTTTCACTTTTAGTTCCCGGCTTATCCAGTATTCTGCTTCTGCATAGATATTAAAAGTGTTGATTGTTTTAATACTGCGTTCATACATATTTTCATCGCCCCGGAACAATTCATTGATAAAAAGAAAGCGGTCATTGATGCCAACTGCTTTGCGAAGGTCTTTTACTGGGGTTTCTTTTAATACTTCTTTTAACTCTGTTTTCCCCTGTTTTAATTTATCATTCAATGATTGGCCTTGTATTGCTTTGTCGTTTACTTCCTTGTTTTGATGGGAAAGGGTGGGTATTTCCATCATCGGGTCAAACACCATATCTAACTGCCCATTTTTTTGTACCAGAGAAACAGAGCCTTCGTCCACCAGTAATGTTTCCTTTACTTCATATACTGTTTCCTTAAGCTCATGTATTATTTTCTCTACCGGCTTAGGTGCATATTTTTCATTCCAATAGCTATCGGGATGCAATACGGCCCCTACTGTATTGGCCATAGGTAGCATTACCGCCACCTTAGCTGTACCGAGGCTTTGCTGGCTGCCAGATTTCAGCTTTGTAAGTTCAAACTGCAATAGCTGAACGGTGCCTAACAGAAGATTGGGGTCGGCCTGTTGTTCAAACTGTTCTTTTAATTTGCTGATGAGAGCTTCGATTCGTTCCATTATGTATTTTTGACGGCTGATGAATAGTTGCCTGATTTGCCGCAAGGATAATCAGTCAACGCTTTGAGTATTCTAAAATTACAAACAGTTTGCCAATAAAGCCAAAGCTATTGCCGAATACCTAAATCTTAACAATGTTTATTGAACCTAATACCAGCGGTCAACGCCGGGGAAGTATCGAAGTGATTTGCGGATCCATGTTCAGCGGAAAGACAGAAGAACTCATCCGCCGGTTGAAGAGGGTGAAGATTGCTAATCTGAAAGTGGAGATATTCAAACCAGCTATTGATATGCGGTATGATGCGGAAAAGATTGTATCGCATGATGCTACTGCCATACAATCCACCCCTATTGATAATTCACAAAAAATATTACTGATGGCTGGTGATGTGGATGTAATTGGTATAGATGAAGCTCAATTCTTTGATCCGGAAATTGCAAATGTATGTGACCAACTGGCTTTTCGTGGCATCCGGGTTATTGTGGCTGGTCTGGATATGGACTATCTCGGCAACCCTTTTGGACAAATGCCTTTTATAATGGCCAAGGCTGATTATGTAACCAAGCTACATGCTATCTGTATGCAATGTGGCAATATGGCCAATTATTCTTACCGCAAAATTCCAAATGATGACCAGGTGATGCTGGGGGCCACTGATGTGTATGAGCCGAGGTGCAGAAATTGTTATGATACAAAATGATAAAAGCCCCTGGTTGGAGGCTTTCTTATTGATTCAGTAATCATTTTAATTCCGGGCTTTACCTTTTATCCTGGTCTTGCCTTTCATCTCCATTGACATTCCGTTTGTTTCTGTAGTCATTTCTATTTCCTGATTGGCAGTTACTACCAGCCCGGTTTTGCTATCCACCACTATTGTGCCTTTTATATCTCCTTTCACTTTGATTTTCTCATCTTGTGATTCCACTTTGGTGGCTTCATCCAGCGTTACCATATCTCCTTCTATGTCTGTTACCTTATAGGTTGAATTGTATTTACCTGCCATGGAGCCGCTTACCTCCGATTTTTTTTGCCAGGTATCACCCACCTTTACTTCCTTATTGGGAAAAATATACAAGAACCTGTCAAACTGCCCTTGCATATTTTTGGCATTAAACTGACCATCAAACTTTTTTCTCATCTCCTGCTTTTCTTCCTCGTTGAGTCCAAGCGAATCAACAATCGAATTGGCCATATTTTCAAAGCCTTTTACTTCCTGCACTTTTCCTTCTGCATCAACTTTCATTATAAACTTCTGTCCTTTGATAGCTCCGAATATCGTGTTGATCATCTTCATCGGATCTTTACCATCCTCAGTTGTGCCAAGGCTGGGCATTGGTTTATCTGTATCCACATCAATATTAAAACCCATTACTCCCATTTTCATTTTAAACCTGTCAATAGTACTGGTAATGGTTTTCATACTACCATCATCTTCCGAAACATCCATAGAATAATAAGCCGACATATCCATCTGCATATTCTGTCCCATGACTTTTTGGTCAAAATTGGAGATCATTTCATAATCATACCCCTTCCCTTTTTCAAAATTGAACTTCAGCATTTTGGCTGCCGTGGTATTCTGTGCAGTCTTGCATGACTGTACTACAACAACCGTTGCTATTGATACTATAATCAATAAGAGTGCTGTTATTTTTTTCATAGTAAAATTTTTATTCAGCTGCAAATTAGAATATTAAACGCATACCCTACCGGAAGTAAATAGTATTTTCGCCGGTAAATAAGCCCCCATCAGCTCAGTACGACACATATTAACGCTTTTCAAAAAAGACCTGCTGCTGGAAATAAGACAGCAGTACAGTTTCTACGGCATCCTGTTATACATCGGTGCCACCATCTTTGTATTGTTCAATGCGATGGATGAACCAGAGAGCCGGGTATGGAATGGTTTGTTCTGGGTAATCCAGTTGTTTATCTGCATCAATGCAGTAGCCAAAAGTTTTATGCAGGAAAGCAAAGGCCGGATGCTTTATTTTTATTCAATTGCAAGCCCGTCTGATTTCGTTTTAGCCAAGCTATTATTTAATTCCCTGTTGATGCTGGTAATGAGTTTGCTCAGTCTTTTCCTTTTTACACTGTTTCTCGGTAATCCAATGCAAAAGGCCGGACAGTTTATAGGTTTGGTTTTACTCGGCGGCTGGAGCCTAAGTCTTGTATTTACTTTTCTCGCCGCTATTGCAGCCAAAGCACAACAAAATGCAGCTATTATGGCGGTGCTTGGCTTTCCAATCATTATTCCGCAATTATTATTATTGATGAAATTGTCCAATGCTGCTTTTGCCCCATTATTAATTATCTCAACGAGTACTGTTTTGTTATTGATTGCATTGGATATAATGGTTGTTCTTCTCGCTGTTATCCTGTTTCCGTTCTTATGGAAAGATTAATTAATATCGAACAGATGAACAAGGAATTACGAATGATGAAGTGGAAAACCCGGTGGCTTTGCACACATTTTTTTAGCAAACAGGAAAATTCAATGTTGAGCAAATAAAAAAAACCGAATTAGATACTTTAAATAAAATGAGACCGAAAATGTTATAATATGCAAAGGAAGTATGACCTTGACGAAAGATTAATCAATTTTGCCGCCGATTGTATTGATATTTCCGAAATGCTACCCAAAACCCTGGCAGGAAATTATATTGCCTAATAATTAGTTCGTTCCTCTACTTCTCCTGCCCTTCATTATGGAGAGGCACAAAGTGCAGAAAGCCGGAATGATTTTATTCATAAAATGAAAGTATGCCTGAAAGAATTACGGGAAACATTCAATTGCCTTCGTTTAATTAAAAAGAAAAAATGGTATGATGATATAAAATTATCTGACCTGATCGGAGAAAATAATGAGCTTATAGCAATCTTTGTTTCCAGCCTTATGACTGCTCAACTAAACAAGAAATAACCGGGCTGACTTCTTTATTCCTTGTTCGACATTCTTCTGTTCGATATTCTCTTTTCCCCTTATTTTTGCCCTCATATTCAACCGGCCAGTATCTCTCTTTGGCCTTCCGATGACTGACACAAAAAACTATATGTACAAGTCCTGGTGGAAGATTGCAAGTGTTGCCTTGCTTATCTACACATTTACCGCCGGGTTACTTTTAGATGTTCCCCGCCTGCCAGCCCTGCAGGAAACTATCCGAAACCTGTACTTCCACGTCTGTATGTGGTTTGCGATGATGATTCTTTTCACGGTTTCCGTTGTAAATGCTATCAGGTATCTCCGCACTTTCAATATTAAATATGACATTTATGCCCGGCAGTTTGCTGTTGTAGCGATTGTATTTGGCTTACTTGGGTATTTAACGGGGGCCATCTGGGCTTCTTATACCTGGGCCGATCCGAATAAACCTGCTATCAATTCTTTCAGCACTATTGCCCGTGACCCAAAACTTATTGGTGCTGCCATTGCCCTGCTTGTTTATTTTGCCTACCTCATTTTAAGAGACTCTATCCAGGATATGGATAAGAAAGCAAGGATCAGTGCGGTGTATAACATTTTTGCTTACGCCATGCTGTTTCCGGCCATCTGGATTTTACCAAGAATACTACCAAGCCTGCATCCGGGAAATGAAGGTAACCCTGCCCTCGATGTAAAAAATGATATTAGCGGAAATATGAGGATGATTTTTTATCCGGCGGTAATTGGTTGGACATTGCTCGGCGTTTGGATTACCACGTTGAAAATAAGGTTGAGTTTATTGAAAGAAAAAGGAATGTTATCATGATGAAAAAAATAATGTTGCTGTTCAGCCTGTTGATAATTTCTGTTGTCAGCTTTGCACAGGAAAAACCCGATAGCTATCGGGTGGAAATGGCGGATACTATGCGCAGCAATGGAAGAATTTATGTGGTGGTGGCCGTAGCACTCACCATACTCATTGGCCTTGTATTATATGTAGTAAGAATAGACAGGAAAATAAGTAAGCTGGAAAGAGAAAAATAGTATTTGCCAATTGCCTATTGATTATTGCCTATTGATTCAAATAACGATTGCTTAAATAAAAAAAGAACTTATGTCAGACAAACACTACAGTTTTTTTGGTGCCGTTGAAAGAAGTTTTGACAAGGCCGCCAAATATACCAAATGGGACAAAGGAATTCTTGAACAGATTAAAGAATGTAACGCTGTTTACCAGATGCGTTTCCCGCTAAAAAGAGATGATGGAAATATTGAAGTGATAGAAGCATATCGTGTACAACACTCCCACCACAAAACACCGTGCAAGGGCGGTATCCGTTTTTCCATGGAAGTAAACCAGGATGAAGTGATGGCACTCGCCGCATTGATGACTTATAAATGTGCTATTGTAAATGTTCCTTTTGGTGGTGGTAAAGGTGGCATCAAAATCAACCCGAAAAAATATTCACCATACGAACTGGAAAAAATCACCCGTCGTTATACCGCTGAATTAATTAAGAAAAACTTTATCGGCCCCGGCACTGATGTACCTGCGCCTGACTATGGAACAGGTGAAAGAGAAATGGCCTGGATATTAGATACCTATACAGCCATGCATCCCGGAGAGATAGATGCGGCCGGTTGTGTAACAGGTAAACCAATTACACAAGGTGGTGTTCGTGGCCGCAGAGAAGCAACAGGACTTGGCGTTTTCTTTGGCCTGCGGGAAATGTGTAATATGGAAGATGTGATGAAGAAACTGGGATTGCCTGTTGGTGTAGAAGGTAAAACAGTAGTGGTACAGGGTTTGGGAAATGTGGGTTATCACTCTGCTAAATTTTTCCAGGATGCAGGAGCCAAAGTGATTGGCCTTGCTGAATACGAGGGAGCTATATGGAGCAAAGACGGGTTGAATGTGGATGAAGTATTTAATCATCGTAAGAAAACAGGTTCCATTTTAAATTTTCCCGGTGCTACTAATTTTGAAAAAAATAGTGACGCATTAGAAATGGAATGTGATATACTAATTCCCGCCGCATTGGAAAATGTAATTGATGCTGAAAATGCACCCAATGTAAAAGCAAAACTGATTGGCGAAGCGGCCAACGGACCGCTAACACCTGATGCGGATGAAATACTGGCTAAAAATGGCGTTATCGTGGTACCTGATATGTACCTGAATGCCGGTGGTGTTACCGTTTCTTATTTTGAGTGGTTGAAAAACCTGAGCCATGTTCGTTACGGACGAATGGAAAAACGTTTTAACGAAAACATGAATGCTCATATCATCGGCCAGATAGAATCGCTGACAGGTAAAATCGTTTCTGAAAAAGAGAAAGAATACATCATGCACGGTGCAGATGAAGTGGATCTGGTCTATAGCGGATTAGAAGAAACAATGATAGCCGCTACCCATGAAATTATGAACACCTGGAAAAATAATCCCACTATTCCAGATATGCGTACGGCGGCTTATGTTGTTGCTATCAACAAGGTAGGCACCAGCTATGCCGAGTTAGGAATATTTCCATAAACCTCACCCCTGCCCTCTCCATAAATGGAGAGGGAGTCAAGCCACTTGCTTATAATTTGAATCCCATTTGCGAAAGCAGGTGGGATTTCTTTTACTTCAAGCTTGAACAGTTTTCTGTTGAAAATCCATTAAATTGTGTGCAAGACATTGGGTAAATACAATTTTTATTTGCAAGTATAAAAATAAAAGCATGAGTAAATTCACCATTTTATTAGCACTTATTTTATTTATAAGTTTTCAATCACACAGAAGACTAAAACAGTATACCTGAACCCAAAAAACAGCTCATCACATTTGTATTTTTTTGTCTACCCCTAATACCCATAAAAAGTTTTTGTGTTTCTCAATCCTGAAATGTTTCAAAAAACTAATGATGTTTTGGTGCAAACATAGTTACCACACTACACTGCACAACCGTGAATTCTAACCATTCTACCAAAATCTAAAATTGGTATTTCTTCTTTTGGGGAAGCTTACACTAATACCAAACGAAAACAGACGGGGAGAGATCATTTATGCATTGAGCAGTTAATTTGCAGTCAGGAGTTTTAATGTGGTGTTGGCATTCACTAAATGGGTCTGAAAGGATAAAATAATGTTGTGTAACCAAAATTGCAGTATTAGTAAGTTTGATCACAAATGAATTTGGAATAACTTTATTTAGTATGACCCAATGGCCTGCCAAAATATTATGGTTTCTCCTTATTACCTCCCAAGCCAGGGCACAGCAACTTAATTTCAAAACTTATACCGTAGAAGATGGTCTTGTCGCCAATCCCATACGCAGGATTTACCAGGATAGCAGGGGTTTTATCTGGATTGGTACTTGGGAAGGGTTAAGCAAATATGATGGTCATAAATTCAGGAATTTCACCACGGCCAATGGTCTTTCACATAATGTAATAAACGATTTTTATGAATCGAAAGAAGGAAGATTGTATGTGGCCGAAAACGACGGCCATACTGATATTTTACAAAAAGATGCCATAATAAATAAAGCAGCATTTCGTAATGTAATTATCAACAGGTTTTTTATTAAACCCGATCAAAAAGCAATTGCCTCTACAGATACCAGCGGGATATACATCATTGAAAACGGACAGCTTGTTAAACCAGTTCAAACTGCTCCAAAATCCACATACAACGATTTTGTTTCCTTAAACGATTCACTATTTATCGGTGGGTCAGATCGTTCGCTTCGTATTTTAAACAGGCAGTATGGTCTTTTTTCGGAAATAATTCTGCCAAAAGATCTTTTGGTATACAAAATTTATAAAGACTCTAAAAGCAATGTTTGGGTATGTACAAATAATGGATTAAAGATCGTTTCTAATACTAAAAAGACTAACAAATTGCTTCATTTTTCTTTACATTCCATTCCCCTTCCTATTCCACTCCTGCAGAACTTTCATGTTCGTGATATGCTGGAAGATGGCAATGGTAATTTATGGGTTACCACTATGCATGGGCTTGTGAGAATTCAACCCAACAAGACCTGGCAGGTATTTATGAAAAAAGATGGGTTGCCATCAGACGATATTAACTGCCTGTACCAAGATATTGAAAAAAATATCTGGATAGGAACTTCATTGGGTCTTGCAAAACTGGTCACCAAAAATGATATACAAATCTATACTACTCAAACAGGATTATCTTCTACATATCTTGATCTTCTGCACCCGGTTTCTAAGGATTTGTTAATGATACGTACCGCAACAGGCATGAAATTATTTAATACCAGAGAGGAGAATTTTTACCCGGTTCGTTCGCCATACAACTATTATTATACAGGTTTTATGCAAAACAGCAGTCCCTTGCTACTTTACAGTAACAATAAGATTAGCCGGTATGATTCCATCAATCGTCGTATTATTGAATCTACTTTACCCCGCCCCGCAAATCTTGTTACCTATTGCTCAATAATCGATTCAAATGGAATCATATTTTATGGAACCCAGGTAGGTCTGGTTATAAATGCTGGGGTCAATACAAAACTTGAAAATAAAATTCCCTACCGCATTACCGCTATGCATATTGATAGGAGAGGATACTTATGGATAGGCACATGGAACAATGGTTTATTACGTATTCAATACAGTTATGCTAAAAATAATTCCTTAACCACTGAGAAAGAAAAAAACCAGGTAAGATTATCTGTCAAAGACTTTTCTCATTTGCTTCCTGATAAAAACATTCGCTCACTGTTTGAAGACCGTAAAGGTCATATGTGGGTCGGTACCAGGTACAAGGGTGTAGTCCAGTTAAAAAATTACAGTAAGGATCAATATGGTATTCAACATTTTGATCTGGGGGATGGACTTATTTCAAATTCCATAAGGACGATAGCTGAAGATCAGGAAGGCAGCATCTGGCTGGGCTCCAACCTGGGTATTGATAAACTGGTACCGTCAGATTCGTCTTTTCAAATTTTCAATTTCAGCCGGATAAATAATTATTTTGCTTATATCAATGCCTTCTTACCCGCTGATAATAATACTTTTTGGTTTACAACTTCAACAGAGCTGGTAAAGATGATTGATGGTAAATCGGAAAAAATTGCAGCACTCCCGGTATATATCACTTCTGTAAACCTGGGTGACAGGGCTTTTGATTACAATAACCATGATGATAAATCGAAAGTACAATTGAAATATAACCAGAACCGGGCATCGTTTGAATTTTCTTCCCCAAGTTTTATAAACGAAAAACAAATTTTCTACAGTTATCGCCTGCTAATTAGTGCAGACACTACCTGGAGTGTCCCCGCTAACCTGCATAATGTATCATACGCCAGCCTTCAACCGGGGAGTTATCGTTTTGAAGTAAGAACAAAAGGATGGAATGGTCAATGGGGGCCGTCTGCTGCCTTTCCATTCTCTATCCGCCCCCCTTACTGGCAAAGATGGTGGTTCTATGTACTGGTTGGTATGCTTGTACTATTATTATTTTATGGATTTTATTTATACCGGATCAGGCAGATACTAAGGTTACAAAAAGTACGTAACCGGATCGCCACCGATCTCCACGATGATATTGGCTCTACACTTACCAATATCAGCATTCTATCAGAACTCACTAATAAAAATCTGCATCAACCTGAACAAGCCAAAAAATTTCTTCAAAGAATAACGGAAGAGGTGAATGAATCGAGCCAGGCACTGGATGATATTATCTGGAATGTAAACAACAATAATGATACCCTGGAGGAGATGCTGGTTCGTATGCGTCGCTTTTCAGCTGAATTATTTGATCAAAGTGAAGTAAAATGCTACCTGGAATTGCAACCTGATGCCGCAACAAAAAAAATCAGTATGGAACAGCGCAGAGACCTATACCTGCTATATAAAGAATCGTTGAATAATATATATAAACATGCCGAAGCAAAGACAGTCTGGGTGGATTTGAAATTGTCTGGTAATTCTTTTACATTGATGATCCGAGATGATGGGAAAGGTTTCAATACAAAAGATATAACTCATCGGAATGGTTTGAAAAACTTAAAAACAAGAGTGGAGAAATGGGAAGGGAAATTAATAATCATTTCCCTACCCGGAAAAGGGTCGCAAATTGAGATTATCATGCCTCTTGCTAACTGACTGCTCAAATGGGTAGGTATTACTAAGTTTTCTTTAGTTACTTTCGGATTTATTTTACAATTGGCCCTAACAAGCGGCTTTAAATAACTGTATGCCAATTAAAATTGTTTTGTTCGAAGACAACAACCTTTTGCGGGAATCGCTGGTAGCTCTTTTCAGCGGAATGGATGAATATGAAGTAACGGGTGATTATAATAATTGTAATGATGCGGCAACCATTGCCCGGGTTTATCAGCCAGATGTTGTGCTGATGGATATTGATCTTCCCGGGAACAGCGGAATTCAAGGCGTTAGTATGATAAAAGAAGCCCGGCCGCAAACTTCAATTATTATGTATACAGTTTTTGAAGATAATGAAAAGCTATTTCAATGCCTTTGTGCAGGTGCCAATGGGTACCTGTTAAAAAAGACTCCACCATCAAAACTAATGGGTGCTATTACTGAGGTGATGGAAGGCGGAGCTCCGATGAGCCCCTCCATAGCCCGAAAAGTGTTGGAGACTTTTCAGACAGGCAAAACCAATCATTATTTTTTATCTGCCCGGGAAATTGAAGTTTTACAACTATTAATAAAGGGGTATAGCGCCAAAATGATTGCGGCGGAATTAGGTATTGCTTTTGATACGGCTCGTTTCCACCTTAAGAACATTTACGCTAAACTGCATGTTAACTGCGGCAAAGAAGCGATTGTAAAAGCCCTTGGCGAGCACATCGTGTAAAGCATTTGTTACTTTCCTAAAAATATAACAGGCTACAATACTCTCTAATTCACCCTACCCATTTATGTAGTTGACTTCTTCGCCATTACTACTCAATTTTGAAAAGAATTTCCTTCTCATGCCTGTAAAAACTTTAAACTTTAATTCAATGAAAAAAATATTTCTGGTATTCGCAGTACTTATTACTATACCATTCACATCACACAGCCAGAAGCTTGGTCAAAGCCAACAGGCTGTTTCAGTATCGAAAGGCACTATTTGGTCGGAAGCTACCTGTGCAGTATGCTGGGAAAACCCGTCGCCTGCTGATGAAGCAGAACGGGAATGGGTTAGAAAAGCTGTTGCCAGGACATGGGAAGCAGAATCAGCTTTTCGTTTTACTGGTTGGGGCACTTGTCCCAAAGGAATACTTATGCCCTTTTTCGGTATTAAAATACTCATTTCGGATGAAGGCCCGCATGTAAAAGGATTAGGATCAGATTTAATGAATGTAACAGATGGCATGGTACTTAATTTCACTTTTAATAAATGGGGCCCCGAGTGTATGAACAAAAGACAAAATTGCATAGAAAATATTGCTGTTCATGAATTCGGGCATGCATTGGGATTAGCACACGAACATAACAGGACCGATTGTGTTTTTTGCGATACAAAGCCACAAGGTAAAGATGGTGATTGGAATATTACGACGTGTGATTTAGAATCTGTCATGAATTATTGTAATCCAAAATGGAATGGAGATGGCAGTCTCAGTGATTTGGATATAGAAGGAGTGGTTGCCCTTTATGGCAAAGCCAAAAATACATATGACATTTCGGCCAATAACTATAATTACTTACTAGGAGATTTCAATGGAGATGGTAAAACTGATTTAATACATCTAGTAAATAATGACTATTCGCATGTATGGCTGTCTAATGGTGATGGAACTTATGACATTAAGCCAAGATTTCCTGCTACCAATGGTTATGCACTACAAAATGAAGCAAATTTTAAATTTCTTGTTGGCGATGTTAATGGAGATGGTAAATCAGACTTGGTTCATATTGTAAACAACAACCTCCTGACTACGTGGTTATCAAACGGGGATGGCACATTTAAGATAACGCCCAGGTTTCCTGCAACAGATGGCTATGCCATGAAAAATGAAGCCAATTTTATGTTTTTAATGGCTGATGTAAATGGTGATAAAAAGACTGATCTAGTTCATATTGTAAACAATAATTTTCTACATGTTTGGCTGTCAAACGGCGATGGTACTTATGCCATTAAGTCGAGATTTCCTGCAGCCGATGGTTATGCCTTGAAAAATGAAGCAAACTTTAAATTCCTGGTTGGCGATGTTAATGGGGATGGCAGGTCCGACCTGATCCATATAGTAAATAATAACATGTTAACTACGTGGTTGTCAAACGGGGATGGAACTTTTAAAATAACACCGAGGTTTCCTGCAGCGGACGGATATGCATTGAAAAATGACGCCAATTTTATGTTCTTGACAGCGGATGTAAATGGTGACCGGAAAACTGATTTGGTACATATTGCGAACAATAATTTTTTACATGTCTGGATATCAAACGGGGATGGAACTTTTGCAATAAAGCCCAGGTTCCCTGCCGCTGATGGGTATGCTTTAAAAAATGAAGCAAATTATAAATTCATTGTCAGCGATGCAAATGGCGATGGAAAGCAGGATTTAGTTCATATAGCCAATAACAATTACATGCATGTCTGGATATCAAATGGTGATGGGACATATGCAATCCAGCCAAGATTTCCAGCGAATGATTTCTATGCACTAAAAAATGGAGGCAATTTCAAATTTATAGGAGGCAAATTTGATAATGACGGAAAAGGCGACCTTATACACATTGTAAATGACCGGTACGTACATACCTGGTTTTATGAAAATAATGGAACATATAACATTATGCGTCCTTTTTTAAAAAGACATGATTAGCTATTTTTAGGCAGTCATTTTTCAATAACACAAAATGCCAACTAAGAACAAAGTTTCAACAATTGTTTTCTCCGTCTATATTCTGCTGGCCTTCTATGTGTTGGGTGGAGGTATAGTAAATTCCCTTGTGGCATACAAAACATGGCGGGCAGTAGGTGCAAATGAATTTCCTGCATTTCATCAAATTGACAGTTCTCTGATAATTCCGTTATTTGTTCTTTTCTACCTATTGTCTTTCATCCCGCAGATCTTATTATTATGGTTTCGACCAGTAGTTATACCCAAGTGGCTGGTTTTGTTAGCCCTTGTTCTTAATTTAATTACCCTTGTCTCAACAATAATTATTCAAATTCCAATTCAAGTTGAGCTTGATAAAAGATTTTCAGCAGACTTAATAGAAAAACTCATATCTACCGATTTCATTTATAGAAAGATTCCTATGTTATTATTGGCGATAATAAATTTTATAATGTTATATAAAGTAGTAA
>Ga0163150_10002142_pt1 | contig 31279 bp, 26 predicted proteins | sample OliLakLV19P2IB_FD_148628 | JGI IMG/M metagenome (GOLD analysis project Ga0163150, IMG submission 148628) | Freshwater microbial mat bacterial communities from Lake Vanda, McMurdo Dry Valleys, Antarctica - Oligotrophic Lake LV.19.P2.IB | ecosystem: Environmental > Aquatic > Freshwater > Lake >...
GCGCCCCGGAACCTGCCGCCCACGTTGATCGTGCCGGTTGCCGACGCGGCCGATGCAGCAGCCGCCGACATTCTGGCGGCACGTCTGAGCACGTGGGGCATCGTCTCCCAGGTCGCAACGATCTCGACCCTGGGCGGCGAGCTTGCGGCCCTGGTGGAGCGCCAGCATCCGCCGCTGGTGGTGCTCGTGGGCCTCCCTCCCTTGGCCGACGGTCGGATGCGTTACCTGGCCAAGCGCCTGCGGGGCTGCGTGCCGGCCGGCCAGCTCATCGGACTGGCCTGGCAGCTCCCGGGCGCTGAGGACGATTCCCAGCGCGCTCTCACCGAGGCCACGGACCAGACCGTGCGTGACATGACGCGTGCCACGCAGCGCATCCGCTCGCTGCTCAACGAGAGCCAGCAGCGCCTCGAACTTTCCCCTTCCCCGGAGACCGGCGCCCCAACGGCGCTGGCGAGGCAGGCATCATGACCAAAGCGCCCCGCAAGGACGGTCCCCCGCCGTTGGTCAATCTTCTCAAGCGCGTCGTGGCGGGTGTGATGCCCGCCTCCGACGGCGGCCCCCCCATGGCCATGCGCCATGCGCGTACGCGATTGCTGTGGCTGCTTGGCGCGGGCGTGGGACTCGCCGTGGGCGGCCTGGTCGGGCTGCTGCTTGCCTTGGCTTGGCAAGCGGTCCCGGGCGTGCCGATGGTGCTGTTGGGCCTCATGGTCGGCGTGCCCTTGGGTGTGGTCTTGGCCGTGGTCGTGGGCTCCTCGCTGGGCGCCGTGCGGCGCCGCGGCGGCGTCGCCTATCTCATGGCACCGCTTATCGTCGCGGGCGCCCCCTTGCTGCTGCTGGGCGCGGCGTGGAGCGCCATCCGGGGCCGCAAGCGACCGTCCTGAGCTCGCTCCCCCCGCGCCCATCTTGCTCTCGTCTACCCCTCGGAGCCCGCCATGCGCCTTGTCGCCATCCTCTTGATCGCCCTCGGAGTTGCGGGATTGATTCACCGTGGCTTCACAGTGACCACCGAAGAAGAGAAGGTCTCGCTCGGTCCCGTCTCGGTTCGTGTCGAGAAGAAGGAGCGCTTCGCGGTCCCCATCTGGGCGAGCGTGGGCGTGGTGGTGCTGGGAGCTGCCCTGCTGCTGTACGGCGGTCCCCGAGCCAGGGCCCGCTGAGTCCCCGAACACGCGCACATCCCACAGAAACGTGCGTTCAGCCAGGCCCATGGCGGCCTGCTTGGATTCGCCCGGGTAGGTCGAGCGCCGGCACCCTGGGGCACCGCCGGCGGCATCCAAGGTGCAGGCTGTGCGAGAGACTCTTCTTCGCGGCCACCACCGTGTCTTTGTCGTTTTCACACACTGGAGAAGATTCCCATGACCAACCCCCTCAAGCCCCAGGATTCGAGCAAGCCCCAGGATTCGAGCTCGCGTACGGGCAATGCTTCTGGCTCGCAGGGCCAGGCGAACCAGCCGTCCAACACCAAGAGCACTCAGAGCCAGAACACCCAGCCCCAGAGTGCGACCAGCCGCGACGCGGGTGCGCGCTCGTTCCGTTCCACCTCTGAGGGTGGCGCGACCTCGGCGCGTGGCAACGACTCGTCCGACGTGGCGAGCTGCTTGGACAGCATCGAGGAGTTCGTGGGCAAGGCGCGCAAGGCGCTGAGCGCCTCGGGCCGCGATGGCGCGAACAAGGGTGCCGAGCGTCAGGACAGCGCGTCCAGCTCGCGCTCCTCGAACACCGAGGACGATGAGCAGGACAGCGACCGCCAGAGCAGCGACCGCCAGAGCGACGACCGCCAGAGCGGCAACCGCAGCAACCCCAGCCAGGTCTAGTCTGAAAGACCGTGGACCGCGGCTCCCGACGCGCAACCCGCGCGTCGGGAGCTTCTCCTATTGAGACCCGTCCGATCATCCTCGGAGCGCACCCATTGAATTCAGCATCGAACGCCCCCGTCGATCCTTTCCACGTCAAGCCGGGTGCGGCAGCCGGGCGGCCCTCGACGGGCAGTGGGACTGGCACGACGGGGCGGCCTGCGACGGACGCGGGCTCGACCGCATCCGCCGCCCCGGCCGCGAGCGCAGCGCACGAGGAGAGCCTTCAGGGCCCGGGCTTGGCTTTGGCCCGCATCCTGGGCCGTATCGTGACGGCGCTCGATCTACTCACCGGCGACGACGGGCGGCGAGCCCTGTCGGCGTCGCCGGGGCCGGAGCCGACCGCCGAGACCCTGCACGCCGTTCGCGAGGAGCTGCGCTTGGCCCGCGAGGAGCTCACACCGCTGCAAGGCACAGGTGACGCCCTGTTGTCTTCGGCGGGGCGCGACGCCAAGGCGCAACAGCGCACAGATCCCGCGCACGCGCCTAGCTTCGGCGGCTGAGCGCCCGGACCTGCTAGGCCGATTCGGCCCGCAGCCTCGCGCAGCCCTCGGCATCCAAGTACTTGTCGATCCGAGGCGCGCCGATGGACTACCTGTCGCTGCGCCAACGTGCCGAGTTGTGGAGATCTGTGATGATGATCCGATTCCTTGGATACGCGGGCCTCGGGGCCTCGGTGATGGCAGTGGGCCTCGCATTGGGTGCTGGAACGGCGCGCGCTGAGGACCCTCGGCCCGACGGTGGTCTGCCCGCGAAGAACCTCCCCGGCGAGGCAGCGAAGCCCGTGGATCGCACCGTGGCGGCCACGAACGACGCTTGGATGCTCTACGACAACCCGTCGATGCGTTACGAGCAGCCCCGCTTCACCGGCGATGCCCGGCTCTTCGTGCGTGAGTCGAACGCCACGAGCTCGAACATTCCCAGCGCCGGCAACGCCCCGGAGAGCTACCGCTGGCGCGTCTACCGTGGCCGCGACCTCGACGTCATCACCCGCGCCAACAGCAACCTGGCTACCTCGTCGGACATGACCGGCCTGCGCCAGTACCTGGCGACGAGCATCAAGACCACCCCGGCCTCGATGCGTGTCACCGGCGCAGTGCGTACCAGCGTTGAGGCCCCCGGCCTCGTCTACGAGCCCGGCACGAAGGGCCAGGCGCGGCTGTTCGTTCGCGACGCAGAGGGCCAAGAGATGATGTACTCGGGCAACGACTTCGTGTCGATCGCGCGTGCGAACCCCAGCCTCGAGCAGACCGCCGGCTTCCCGGCCTTCCGCTCGCGCGTCCAGCTGGTCGACGATGCACGCCCTTGGACCCTGCGCAACGACTCCAAGACGATCATGAACGTGACCCACACGCCTACGGGGGTCGTGGTCGGCACCAACGAGTGGCGCGACGGACAGTGGATGACGCACACGCACCAGGGCGCGACGCTGGCGGAGATCCACTCCGGTCAGCCGACGCTCCGGGCCATGCTCGTCGATGGGCGCGAGGGGCATGAGGCCCCTGAGTCCGCCGCCCCTGCGTTCACGAGCCAGCCCGCCGGCCAGCTCAAGAGCCAGCCCACGTGGCAGGTGGAGCAGTTCGGCGTCACGCTGACGGCGCCGCCGTCCTGCTTGAACTCCCAGCTGAACCTCGAGGGCCGCGGCGTCCTCGTGACGAAGGTCGTTCCTGGTTCATCCGCTGACACGTTCGGTCTGCGCAACGACGACGTGATCCTCGACTACGACGGCCGGGCCGTGACCGATGGTGAGTGGGTCCGCAGCCAGTTCGCCTCGTGGCGCACCGACTCGCGCCCGAAGCTCACCGTGCTGCGTCAGGGCAGTCGCGTGAACCTGAGCCGCTGAACCGATCCACCGGGTGGTCCGCTGGAGGGCGCCGGCTTTCATAGCCGGCGCCCTCGCTTCGTTGGGGATCGGAGTGGAGGCTTCCGCACGAGCCGCCTCGCTGCGGCGTGCTGAGCGGCGGCCTGCTGAGCGGCGGCCTGCTGAGCGGCGGAGTGCTGAGCCTCCGACCCTAGAGCGCGACCCTAGAGCGCGAAGGGAGCCCGGTCCTCGGTGACCAGGCTGAAGGTCTGCGCCACTTCGCGCAGCGCCCCGGATAGGTCGGCGGCGCGCGCACGCGCCGCCAGATCCTTGAGCGAGAGCACGCCCACCACACGCTGGTCGGCGTCCACGACGGGCAGCCGGCGGAGGTGATGCATGCGCAGCAGGTCGTGCGCCCGCGCGGGCGCGTCGTCGGGATGCAGTGTCACGACGTTCGACGCCATGGCCGCAGAGACGGGGATCGCCAGCAGGCTCTTGCCTTGAGTGTAGGAGGCCATGCAGGCGTCGCGGTCCGTGACCACGCCGACGAGCCGACCCACGCCGTCCGTCACAGGGACGAAGCCGCAGTCTTGCTCCCACATGATGCGCGCGGCAACCGCCAGCGTGTCGTCTGCGTGGCAGGTACGCACCGCCGCCGACATCACGTCGCGTACGGTGGCCGGGGGCGTGGCAGCTGCCACGGCCCCCGCTTTGGCCTGACCCTGGGACTTTGCCTTCTTGTTCTTGCCAGCTTTCACGCAGCCTCCTTCGTGCCTCGCGCCGCCCCCGGAAGCCGACCGTAGGACGTGCGGCGACGGAACGAGACCCCACTTGGTTCGCCTCGCAGCATGCCACGACCGGCCCCACACGCGCAGGGCGTTCAAGGCGAGGATCGCGTGAAGAGACACGGAGCCCCTCACGGCTCCAGCGCGTGAATGGGTCGCCGCCGGACGCTCGGCCGGCATCCAAGCCTCGGGCACGCCGCCTCCACGGCGGCGGTCCATGTGGAGCGTCCGCCATGAAGAGCAAGAGCAAGACGGTCTCGAACGACCGCACGGCCAAACAGCAACAGCCCGACTCGGCCCCCAAGGGCCGTACGGTCAAGCAACAGGTCCCCGGCCCGTCGTCGAAGGGCCGCACGTCCATCGCGGCCTCGGCGTCGAAGGGCCGCACGCCCAGTGCGGCCTCGGCGTCGAAGGGCCGCACGCCCAGTGCGGCCTCGGCGTCGAAGGGCCGCACGCCCATTGCGACCTCGGCCTCGAAGGACCGTACGCCCAAGCAGCAGCTCCCCGCCTCATCCGTGAGGGGTCGCACCGTCAAGCAAGAGTTGCCCGCCGCCTCACCGCGGCGCCGTACGGTCAAGGAGCCGGCGCCGGCGCCGGTGCCCGTCACGGACGAGGGTCAGGGTCAGAAGCTCCCGCTCAAGATCAAGAGCGTCGATCCCACCCGCGACTCGACGCCCGAGATCATCGACAGCAAGCTGGAGCGGATCGCGGGCACGTCCAACCCGGCGCGGGTTCCCGGCGGCGGCCGCTTTCACTCGTAGGTTCGTAGCCGGTCCAGGCCAGCTTCCAACCCGCGCAGGCCCACGGCCAATTTGCCTACGGCCAATATGCCTACGGCCGATGTGCCCACGGCCGATGTGCCCACGGCCAGTGTGAGGCGCGCACGCCGGTTCCGGGCCCGCCAGCGCACGGTGCGGAGCGGGTTCAGCGGATGTTCGTGCCCAGGGGGGAGCCCGCTCAAGCGCCTCCGGCGATCGGCCTCGGCATCCAAGGTGGGAGCCAATCCCGTCGTTGACGAGCACTCAAGGAGAGACTCCCCATGTCGGCCATCCCCTTCCTGCGCACGCACCTTTTGGCAGGCGCTTCCCTCTCCCTTCTCTTGGTCGGTTGCGGTGGCAGCAGCGGCGGCAACGGTGGTGGCGGTGGACCTCCGGGCAACAACCCGCCCACGGCCGCGTTCAACGCCCCCACCACAGGTGTGGCGGCGCTGCGCGGCGACTTGGTGGGAATCACCTTCACGGCCAACGACGACGGTGCGGCCCAGGTGCGCTTGATCGCCAGCGTAGACGCGAGCCTCGCGACGACGGGTGACAACACGGTCGTGTTCGGTCCCGAGGTGGACGCGAACGGCGCCGTGGTCACGCGCAACGCAGCCACCGCAACCCTGGCGACAGGCCCCTACACGCTGTTCCTGACCGTGGACGACGGGGTGAACCCGGTGGCTTCGGCCACCCTCGCGGGCCCCTTCGTGGTGATCCAGGGTCACGCGGGCGTGGCCCCCACCCGCAGCACCGCCTATGGCGTGCGCGGCAACCGCGTGCTGATGAGCATCGGCGAGAGCGAGGACAGCTTCATTCCCCTGATTCTCAATGGCGATCTTGACAGCGGCGACGGCGTGCTCGCCACCCAGGACACGGCCACGGCCGTCTTCACGCAACACGCACTCAGCACCGATGTTACGCAGATCAACGCACAGGGCACAGCGCGCAAGCTGGACAACGACGGTCCCCTGCTGTTCTTCCAGATGCGCGAGATCGACCAGAACGCTTTCATCAACGGTGACATGGATCAGAACGACATCTTCTTCGGATGGTGGTATCCCACCGTCCCGTCACTTTCGTTCCACAACTACGGCGGCGTGCTCTCGACCGGGCGTGCCGTGGGACCCAAGGCGGTGGTATTCATCGCCGAGTCCCAGCAAGGCGGGGCTGCGTCCCTCAACCCGCCCGATGCTGACACCAACGACACGGTCGGGGCCACCCTTGATCTCACGCTCCCCGGCGGCACGCGCTTCGTGATCCCCCGCGCGACGATCGCGAACCCCGTTCTGCGACTGGATGGGAACTTCGCTGCGTTCCACGTTTCCGAAGCCAACGGAGCCGTGGACCTCAACGGGGACGCCGACCAGACCGATACCCTGATCATCGTGGGCAACGTAGCCACGAACACACAAGTGGGGCTGGCCGGGCAGATCATCTCCGTCCAAGGCGCTCGTGACACCCAGGCCGGGGCCGCCTTCGATGTGTCTTCGAGCGCGCGAGTCGTCTACTACGTGAACGAGGTGACCGCGGCCGCCGACCTGAACGGCGACGGCGACCAGTTCGACAACGTGCCCTCGTTGTGGAATCCCACCGGATCGCCCTTCGTCGAGTCCTTCCCCGGCGTATCCGCAGGCACGCGTCTGCAGGCGGGAAACAACCCCCGCATCGCGGCCTACCTGGGCTCGCGCCTCTTCTACACGTCGATGGAGAACCGCAGCGTCTCGGCGGCCGACGACAACGGCGACGGCGACCAGCTCGACCAAGAGGTGCTGCGCTGGACCGATGAAATCACCCCCGGCACAACGACCGTGGTGCTTCCCGCCTTGGTCGGCTTCCCGGCCCTCACCGGCCTGGCCCTCGATGGCGGCTTCTTTGCTGAAGTTGGCACGAACTTCCTCTCGGTTGTCGTGCAAGAGTCGGCCAACGGGAACCTCGACCTGTCCGGCGACGGCAACATCGGGCCGGCGCTGCTCATCATCGACACCTCCACCGCGCTGCCGACGGTCTTCAACCCGAGCCTGAGCCCCATGGCGAGCCCGGGCCCCGGCCTGATCCCGATCACCGGCGTCAAGGGCCCTGCCGGCGTGGCCGTCCTGATCTCCGAGACCGTGAACGGCAATCTCAACGGCGACGGCGACGCCACCGACACGCTGCTGTTCTATGTCCCCTTCGCGACCCCGACGGTACCTGTGAACGTGGGCAGCAGCGCGGCGGTGGACGTGCACCTGGCCGGAACGCATGTCGGCATGATCGCCAACGAGCAGACCAACTTGACCGACTACAACCAGGACGGCGATACCTTCGACATGGTCTTCCGCTCCTTCAGCACGACCGGCGTCGAGCAGCAGAAGGGCCTGACCGCCGCCTCCACCGCGCGTGTGGCGGCCGACGACGGCACGCTGTGGGCCTTCCTGCGCAGCGAGGTAGCCGAGCTACGCGACCTCAACGGAGACGGCGACCAGCTCGATGTTGTCGTGGGATTCTGGAAGCCGTAGCGCGCGAGAGGGCCGCCTGCAGGCCTTGTCGATGCTGAAGATCGGGCCGTAGGGCTGGCCGGCGGTGGCGTCGCTACGGGCGCCGCGGGTCCGCTAGCTTCTCAGGAGGGTTGGTGGGCGTCGGCGCGATGCGCGCGGGCGGAGGCCCACCGTCATCTGTGAGCCGTTGCAGATCTTTCTCCGGAGGTCGCGACCCGGCAGGCGCTGCGGGTACTGACCCGGGAGCCGTGGGCACAGGTGCCGCCGGCATAGGTGCGGGCGGGCGACTAGGCACGTCCGGAGTCGGTACGGCCGGAGGGAGAGGCACGGCCGGAGGGAGAGGCACGGCCGGCGGGAGGGGCACGACCGGCGGAAAGGGCCGAACCGTCGGAATGGGGACAGGTTCTGCCGGCTGGGGGCCCGGGCCCGGGCCCGTGGGGCCCTGGGATGCCAGCTGCGATGCCGCAAGCGTGGCTTCTCGACCCAGGGAGCCGTCCCAGGTTCCCTGCGTCCCTGCGTGGGGAAAACCGTGCGCAGGGAACTGGGGGTTGCCCTCGAAGCGCTGCCGCTCCCGGTCCTGAGGTCGGGTCACGTTGACCGGGTCGGTGCTTGCGCGCTGAACCGGCGCAGGGTCCGCATCCGGACCGCGCGCGCGCTGTTCCGCGGGATCGCGAAAGCGCCAGCCACCGCGCGGATCGTGAGTCATGTCGCCACCCTCGCGCTGCTGCTCATGCGGGCGGTCGGTGGGCTGCGCGGCAGGGGCCGCCGTTTGGCCCCCTCCCGCAGGTCGCGCAACCGTGGTGGGATGCGGCGCGGCCGCCGACTTCGGACTGTTCGGCGTCTTGGCGCTGGCCGGCACGCGGGATGCGCGCGGCTCGTCGGCTGGAGGGGTGTGTTGCGTCATGGTTCATCCAGAGTGGCGTTGCGTCAGGCTAGCACTTCGTGAGGGAGGCGGGAGGGCCACAACCGCCATGCGCCGACGAATCGCAAAGCGCGCACTGTGGGTCGGCCGCGGGCTCACCCTCCGGCATCAGAGCGTCTGGCACGCCGCGTCGGCGTCGGGCCACCGCCTGGAGGGAGCCCCCTTTGAAGAGCAAACCGAAGTCCAGCTCGCAGGGCAAGCAGGGCAAGCAGGGCAAGCAGGGCAAGCAGGGCAAGCATGGCGGCCGCGATGCGAAACAGAGCACGGGCAAGCCGCGTGTCCCGCCGACCCTCTCCAAGGGCCGGGGTCCCGAGCAGCCTGCCGTCGCACCCGATAGCGGGGAGACGACGCGCGATGCCAGGCCGCACCCGATCGACAACCCGCTCGAGCAACCTGCTGTGACAAGCCATCCCCCAGGTGTCGCCGACGCAGAACGGCCAGACGCTTAGCAACGTCAGCTGTTCCCCTGCGCAAAGGCAGACCGTCAGCGCCGGTCCCCGCAGCAGCGGCCGTCTCGCCAGCAGCGTGGCGCGGTCACGAACGGACGGCGCCCACTCGACCGTCACATCATCCTGACCGGGAGGGGTCGAGTCGATGAAGCTCAAGTCCGGCCGCACCTACTGGCAAGCCGCCAACACGGCGTTTGGAGCTCAGCCGCACCTAGAACGCAACGTCGTGTGCGAGATCGCCGTCGTTGGTGGCGGGATCCTGGGAGCGCTGCTGGCCTATCAGCTGTCGGCCCACGGCTTGTCAGTCGTGCTCCTGGACAAGCGGCCCGTGGGAGCGGGGAGCACGAGCGCCAGCACAGCCCTCCTGCTCTACGAGCTCGACATCCATCTGGCAGACCTGCGCAAGCAGATCGGTATGAGGAAGGCCGCCCGTGTCTACGCGCTCTCGCTTCGTAGCATCGGCACTCTCCGCAGGCTGACGAAGGAGCTTGGACTCGGTCAGAGCTTCCGCAAGAAGAAGAGCCTCTACGTAGGCTTCCGCAAGCAAGACGTGCCCACGCTCAAGGCTGAGCACAAGATCCGTCAGCGACAGGGACTGCGCTGCAAGCTCTTGAACCGATCGGAGCTGGCCGCGCGTTTCGGCCTCGACGCCCATGCCGCGATCCTGTCGCAGCAGGCGGCGGAGGTAGACCCGTACCGCCTGACGCAGGTACTCCTCGAGCGAGCGACGAAGCGCGGTGTGCGCATCTTCGATCGCACCGAGGTTCTCAAGATCGTCGAAGGGCGGCAGGGCAGTGTGCTCGAGACCAAGGGCCACACGATCCGCGCTCGGTGGGTCGTGATGGCCACGGGCTACGAGAGTCAGCGATTCATCCGCAAGAAGGTCGTCAAGCTGAAGAGCAGCTACGTGATCGTGAGCCAGCCCATCCCCAACCTGCGCAAGCACTGGCTCTACGACCATCTCCTCTGGGAGACCGAACGGCCCTACCTCTACGTACGCACGACGCGGGACAATCGACTCGTGGTCGGAGGCGAGGACGAGGAGACGGTGAACGACAAGAAGCGCGACGCCCTCATCCCGCGCAAGTCGAGTCGCCTGCGTGCGCGGTTCCGTTCCCTCTTCCCCACGATCCCCTTCGACACGGCCTTCGCGTGGGCTGGGACCTTCGGCGAGACCACCGACGGGATGGGCTACATCGGCGTTCCCACGGGCTGGAAGGACACACAGTTCGTGCTGGGCTTCGGCGGCAATGGCATCACCTTCGGCGCGGCCGCCGCCGAGCTCATCACCGCCCAGCTGCTGGGACGACCCTCTCCGGACGCCAAGCTGTTCTCGTTCCAGCGTTGAGGCCCCGCGTCACAGGGCCTTCGCACGGGTCCCCAAGCAGCAGAAGATCGTGGTCTTGAGCACGGTCCGTAAACTGGACCGCGCATGCACGACCCGCTCATCAGCGTGATCGTTCCCGCCTACAACTCGGGCCCGCTGCTCGACGAGACCCTGCAGAGCGTCCTGGCCCAGACCTGGAAGCGACGCGAGCTCATCGTGGTGGACGACGGTTCCACGGACGACACCCCACGGCGGCTGGCGTCGTACGGCTCGGCGCTCCGGACCGTGCGACAGGAGAACCTCGGCACGGGAGCCGCGCGAAACGCCGGGCTGCGGCTCGCGCGCGGTGAGTACGTGGCTCTGTTGGACCACGACGACCTCTGGGCCCCGACGAAGCTCGAGGTCCAGCTCGACGTCGCCCGCCGCCACCCAGCGTCAGGGTTCGTGGCGTGCGACGGGGAGGAGTTCGAAGGCGCGCGCGTGCGGTCCGGGCAGCTCCTGTTCGGACCCGTGGCCACGCGCCTGGCCCCTGCGCCCAGGCGGGAGTGGACGGGCGCTGCCTACGGCGACCTGCTGCTCGGGTGCCCGATCGCGACGAGCGGCCAGACGCTGATCCGCCGCGACGTGCTGGAACAGGTGGGAGCCATCAGCGAGCGCCGGGACGAGTCGGTGGACTACGACCTGTGGCTGCGACTCGCCCGCGACCGGCCCCTCACCTTCCACGGCGACCGCCTCGTGCGCTGGCGCTACCACCCGGGGAGCGACTCGGGGCCCTCCCTGCTGCGGCCGCTGCGCTGGGGGCTGATGGACGTGCCCGTGCTGCGGCGCCACCTGAGGTACGCACGCGCCGAGCACAGGGCGGGCGTTCGCGCCGCCTTGAAGCGACGTACCGAGCTGGCGTCGCTCGCCGTCCGGTACGGCCGTCAAGGCGGCATGCGCGCGGCTCGCCAGGCCTTGGCCACGCTGGTCGGCGCCTCTCCCCGTTCGCCCGCCCCCTACCTCTGGTGGCTCGCCACGTTCGCTCCGCGCAAGCTCCTGGCCAGGTGGACCGGGCCCGACGTCATCCTGGACGGTGCGGCCCGCCCGCCCAGCAAGCCACCGTAGAGGCACGCTTTTCCTGACGCCTGGCCTCGAGCGAGCGAGCAAGCTGTTGGGGAGGGGACGGCCGGGGACGGCGGTGGATTCCGCTGGCATCCCCTGGGGCGTCCGGTGTTGATTGGGCCGGGTCTCGCCCCGGACATGGGTCTGTCGCGACTGGGAGCGTTCCATGCACACTGCCTGCTCGCCCACTGCCTGCTCGAGCCTCGCTCGCTTCGCGTTCGCCGCCTCGCTTCTGATCGCCCCCGGCTGTGGCGGAGGCGGGCCAGCTTCCGGTGCGCCTCAAAAGGGAGTCTCGCCCGTCGCGGGCGACTGGAACGGCGACGGCACCGACACGCTTGGCGTGTACGACCCGGCAAGCGGTTTTTTCTTCCTGAGGAACACCAACACATCGGGTCAGGCCGATCTCACTTTCAGCTTCGGCGCGGGCAGCCTCGCCTTCCTTCCCATCGCAGGCGACTGGGACGGCGACGGGGACGACTCGTTGGGAGTCTACGACCCCACGAACGGCTACTTCTTCCTCAAGAACACGAACACCCCCGGCGACGCCGACCTGGTCTTCCGCTTCGGTGGGGCAGGCGCCGGCGGCATTCCGGTCGTAGGCGACTGGGACGGCGACGGCGATGACTCCGTCGGGATCTACGATCCCTCGAGCGGCTTCTTCTTCCTGAAGAACAGCAACGCGGCTGGCAATGCAGACCTGGTCTTCACCCCCAGCACGGGGGGCGCCGGCGATGAGATCGGCGGCGACTGGGACGGCGACGGCGACGACACGCTCGGCCTCTACGACCCCACGAACGGCAACGTCTTCCTGCGCAACAGCAACTCCAGCGGTTCACCGGACGTGACCTTCGCGCTGAGCCCCTCCCGAACGGGGTTCCTTCCGATCGAGGGCGACTGGGACGGCGACGGCGACGATACGCTCGGTCTCTACGATCCCCTGACGGGCGGCGTCTTCCTGAAGAACACCAACGCGAACGGCGCGGCGGACGTGACCTTCCTCTTCGATCCGATCCCGTAGCCTTCGAAGGCAGTGTCGCCCCGGGTGGGCGCGAACGTGCCTGGCCGCCCCGCACGGGCCGCTCCCGCCCTTCCCGACGGGCGCAGTGTTGCGAGAGGTACTTCATTGCCGCCGGGGCCGAGATGCCCGACCATGGCGCCCCCCCTGCCCCCGGGAGAGCGCGCTCATGCCGGCCGTCCTCGTACGCAAGTTCCTCTTGCTCACGGCCCTCTCCTCCTTGCTGGCCTCTGGGGGGCGCGCGGCGTCCGCCGACCCGCCGCCCAAGGACCCGGAGGAGCGCGCGCGTGCCATCTACTTCCTGGACGTCCGCCCCGGCAAGGACGCCGAGCGCGCGATGGTGGCCTGGAACCACTGGGTGAAGGGCGCGGGGGCGAACGTGCCGCTGGTCAAAGGGGGCACCTACGCCGGCCTCAGCCCTGAGCACAAGGCGGCAGTCCGAGACCTGATGGTCGAGGTGTACGCGGTCGCCGGCGACGGCCAGAAGGCCTTCAAGACGGTGGCCCTGCTGCTCGACAAGGGCCTGCAACACCCCAGCGCCGCCTTCGTGAAGGACGCGCACGACGCCAAGCCCATCTCGCACGACGCCAGCGTGCTCATGGCGGGCGCGCGCGACGCCATGATCGAGGACGTCATCCTCGAGGTGGCGCAGAAGCACAACCCGCCGTGGATGATCGGCCGCTCGGACTCGGGCAACCAGTCGAGCGGGATGAAGAGCGACCTCGACCAGACGTTCTTCGTCTTCGAGAAGAACCCCAAGACCGGCGAGTTCGACGTGCGCGTGCCACAGAAGGACGGCGAGTTCCTCCGCGCCTTCGCCTCCGAGTGGAAGCAGCGCAACCCCAAGCTCTCCCTCGACATGCTCGACGTGGCCTCGATCGAGGGCCGCAACCGCTTCCCGGACCCGCGCGTGGTCACCTTCGCCGACTACGGGAAGGAGTTCCGCGGCACGATCGCCAAGCTGCGGGCCACTCCCGGGGCCTACACCACCTACGGCGCGGTGCTCCAGCAGATGCAGCTGCGCGCTCTGGCTGCCATCAAGGAGCGCAACCCGCGCTCATTCGCGCGCTACGGACCCCCGGTGGAAGGCGGGGAGGGGCCGTGGGGGCGCCTCGCGGAGTTCGACGCGGACTTCGCGCTGCGGCACATGTTCGGGGAAGGGGTGGACCCGAAGGTGATGCACGGACACGCGTTCGGCGCTGCCGTGGCGAACCTGGTCGAGCTCCAGCACTACCTGCATGCCGAGAAGTTCGAGACCAAGTACCACCTGCGCACGTGGGACGATGCGCTACGCACCGGCGAGATCGTCGCCGCCGGCGCCGACCCGCAGGCCAAGGCCGAGGCGAAGGAGTACGGGGCGCTGGATGCTGAGCAGCGCAAGGCCTTCAACGACACCTACCTCACCCGGCTCTTCCCCGATGACGCGGCGGCGCAGCGCCGCCACGCGTTGGCGCTGGACGTCTCGGCTGACCTGCGCAACGTCCACAAGGGCGCCTTCCAGAACGTCCGGCGCTTCGACAAGCTCGACCTGGGCGGGATGTCCGACGCGCAGAAGCAGGCGGCCGTGTTCGAGGACCTCGCCCGCGAGCTCCACCCGGCGAAGTTCAAGGATGGAAAGCCCGTCAAGGAGGTGCTCGACGGGCTCATCGGCGAGGTGGAGCATCAGCACCGCGTGCTGGCCGAGGAGTTCTGCCTGCGCACGATCCAGGACGCCGCGGACGAGACGCTGGGCTTGATCCACGCCATGGACGGGCACGACAAGGGCTGGATCGACCCAGACAGGGTGCGTCACGTCGTCCAGGGCCCGCTCGTGCCGCCGACCTCGCTCGAGGCCTTCGAGCAGGACTGGCAGAAGCTGAAGGGCAACCTCGCCGAGGGCGCGCGGCAGACGCTGATGTACGCGTTCTACGACCTCGGCCCGGTGGAGGGCGCCAAGCTCCGCGACCGGCTCAAGCAGAACCGCCCCGCGCTGGCCGACGCGATCGACTCGCTGTGGGACAAGCGGCGCAGCAACGCGCTCAAGGGCCTGTGGGAGAACAAGGGCGACTACATGCGCCTGTGGACGGGCCAGGCCGCCGCGCAGGTGGGCGTGCTCGGCGAGCGCGTGCAGCGCCACGTGCTGCTCGAGCTCGGCTTCGACAAGGTGGAAGAGGCCAAGATGGCCGGTGCGTGGCTCGAGACCCAGCACCTCACCTGGAGCTTCCGTAAGGCCGTGCGCAACGCGGTCTGGGACCCGGGCAGCATCGACGCGCTGGCGCAGATCATGCGCGCGTTCTTCGAGTCGGGCGGCGACCCCGAGGCGGTCTCGGCGGCGGTCGCCAACGAGATGCTGATGGCCATCCCCGTCGTGGGTCAGGGCATCTCGCTGTGGAAGGGGGGCTTGGGGGGAGCGCTGATGATGGGGCTGGCCATGAAGTACCCGCCGCTGGGCGGGCTGCTGCTGGCCTACAGCGCAGGCGAGGCGACCTACGCGGTCTACGACCTGGAGTGGGTGCAGCCCAAGACCGGGAACCTGGTGGACGCGCTCTTCCGCGGCTACGCGGGCCCCGACCAGGTGGATCTGGGCGAGCCGGGGCGTCCGGCCCCCACCTGGGACGATGCTGCCGAAGCGCAGCTCTCCGACCTCAAGAAGCAGATCGCGAGTCCCAACCCCGGCCGCCGCTTTCCCAGCCACAAGGAGCTCGAGGAGCGCGAGCGCGTCGCGCGCCCGCTCCAGCTCCAGGTGGACGAGCTCGAGGAGCGCCGCCGTGCCGCGCAAGAGTCCGGCGGCGGCTCCTGGTTCGGTGGGAAGGTGTTCGGCGCCGGCGCGGTCCTCAAGCACGTTCCCGTCTCGCGCTTCGTGCTCGAAGACGTCAAGCCCCGCATCGCCTTCCTGCCGCGACGCGTGGTGGACCTGAGCCTCCTCGACGGCCCGAGCGAGGCGGACCTCACGTCGCGGCTCTCGGCCGCGAAGGGACGCGAAGCCTCGGCCAACGATCCGCACCAGGCGCTCGACGCCTCGCTCGAGGTGGCGGAGGCCGAGCTCGCGCTCAAGCGTCGCGCCGACGCGGCCGCGTGGGCCAAGCGCATCGGCGAGCACGCGGGCATCCGCGAGCGGTTCCAGCGCGACAGTCTCTTCCTGCACCTGCGGGACACGCTCACCAACACCACCGAGGGCGCGCTCGACCAGTGGCTCAGCGCCTGGTACGAGCAGCACGAGCAGGCGGTGACCGAGGACCTGATCGCCGGCGGCCTGCTGGACGCCTCCGCGCGCACCTTCCGCGAGCGCCTCGAGGCCTGGGAGAAGATGAGGAGGATCGATCCCGATCCCCTCGACGCGCCGCCGGCCGCGCCCATCGACATCGCGGCCTTCCGCGAACGCGTCAAGGCCGAGGTCGCGCGCAGCAGGCGCCTCTACCAGGAGCACCTGCGAGCCGAGGAGGAGCGCGGCGCCGTCAACCGCCGCAACCTCGAGGAGGCCAAGACACGCTTCTCCGTCGAGATGGCCCGCCCCGGCGTGAAAGACCTCGCGGGCTCGCCCATGGAGCGGCTGGCCGACGGGCTGCGCTGGCTGGCCGTGCCGCGAAGCGCCCCCTCGCTTGACGCCACGCTCTACCGCGTGTGGCACGGCGAGGATCCGAACGCCACCGCCAAGGCCGAGGCGGAGCGTGAGTACACCTGGCAGGTAGGCAGCCGCCTCTCGGTGGACGACTCGCTCTACTTCCCCCCGTTTACGGTGAAGCCCGCGTTCCTGGACGCCGCGCAGGCGGGCAGCCTTGAGCAGGCAGATGGCGCGCCGCTGCTGCCCGCCGCCAAGAAGGAGATCGCGCGGCTGCTCAAGGAGCACGAGAGGTCCGTGAAGGACGGCACGGGGCTGATCGTGGTGGTGAGCGCGTTCGCGGCCCACGCGGCCGACCTCACGCTCGCACCGTCCTGGACGTGGGCGCATCTGCCGAGCGTGAACGTGAAGGAGCGTGCGGCCGGGGGCGCAACGCCGCTGGGGCGCGTGCAGGCGGGCGAGAACTGCCACTACCTGCTCGACCAGGTGGTGACGTTCGTCGATCAGCCCAAGCCCGCCGGCGGGGCGCTCGTCTGGTACCGCTTCGACGACCTCCCCCTCCCCGGCGCCTCCGGCTGGGCCTCGGGCTACGGCGAGCTCACCTTCTTGAAGCCCATCCTCAAGATGCGCCACCAGCCCGACGGCAGCTTCACGGGCTCCGTGGACCACGTCCTGCAGGTGGGCGGCATCATCGACACGCTCAAGCTCGACGTCTCGGGCACGGTAGACCCGGCCACGGGACGCGTCGAGATGAAGCTCTCAGGCATCAACAGCAGGGACAGCAACTGGGGCAAGGGCGAGGGGAACGAGTGGCGCATCGACGGTGTGCTGCACGGGATGCGCGACGGCGGTGCCAAGGACGCGACGGACTGGTGGGCGCAGCACCAAAGCGGCTGGCGCGGCGGGCAGTACCAGGAGGACGGCACCGACTTCGGCTCCATCACGAAGGTGCACACCTACATGAACAACACGATCCCCAAGAGCATCGCCGACACCATGTCGCCCGAGGAGATCGCCAAGCAGCTCGTGCCCAAGACCTTCACCGATGCCTTAAGAATGTGGCGGCTCACCGCCATCGCCGGGCCCATCGAGGCCTCCGAGGCCGAAAAGCCCGAGAGCTCGCCCCTGCGCCGCTCCTTCTCGGCTGGGGCGACGTTCACCTTCGACCAGCTCGGCAGCCAGGTGCGGGGCACGGTCAAGTTCCCGAACGGCAACGTGGGTGTCGTCTCCGGCTGGGTCAGCGCCACGGACTTCGAGTTCGACTGGTACGACGGGCGCATCAAGGGTCAGGCGCGCCTCAAGCGCGCCGCCGACGGCGGCTGGGAGGGTGGCGTCTGGCACGAGAAGCACGAGTCGGGTAAGCCCCCTACCCACGGGATCACCCTGAAGTAGCGCCCGACGCGCCCCCGCGCCCGGGAGCAACGGGCGCCGGCCCAGCCGCGATCCCTGCTGCATTCCATGTACGAGTTCTCGACGGCCACCGTCAGCCTCCCCCTTCCCCGGGCGGCCCAGGCCGGGCAAGCGCGGTACGCTCCGGAGCATGAGCGACAGAGCGGCTTGACGGTCGAAGCGTTCTCGCCCTCTTGTAGGCGCATGGCTCAAGTTGGATGGCCCAGCTCGCCCCCCTCTCGGCGCTCTCGTAGGACTGGGGGTCTCCCAACACCTTTTCGCAGCCCGGTCCGGCGAGGCTGTTCCCGCTCACCCCGTCTGCCGAGAGCTCGTACAAGCAGGCCAGAAGAAATGATCAGAGCTGGGTAGCGGCGTCAGGCGACGACGACCATCCCCACTGCGGTGGCAGGAACACGCTTGCCTGGAGTGAGGATGCCTTCCCAATTGAGCGGGTCCGCGGCCCCGACCTCGACAGGGCCGGGGGTTCCCTCACGGCGCACCGCGCGCAGCTGGCTCACGGCCTCGGGCAGCGCGTACTGCTCGCCGTCGAAGCCGGCCACGAAGCGGCCGCCGCGCACGTCGCCGCGCAGCTCGAGGGTGCGGAGCGCACGCACGAGGTCGCGCCACGGCACAGGTAGCCGTTCACGCAGCAGCATGCGCCGGAAGAGCACGCCCGTGCGCAGCAGCAGGCGCCGCGCGAGGGCCTCGGCATCGGCCACGAGGGGGCCCGGGCGGCGGAACAGCGACCAGCGTCCCATGGCGGCCACGGGCCGCCGGCGGCGGGAGGGCGGCACGACCATCTGGCGCAGGCCCGCGAACGCGTCGCAGGTGACCAGACCTCTCGCGACGAGCTCGGCCAGCGCGCGCTCCACGTAGGACGGGAGCAGGCGTGCAGCGACGCCGATCTCCTGCGGGAAGAGGGCGCCGCGGGCGCGCAGGACCTCGAGGGCCTGCAGCGCCGGAGCGCCGAGGTCGGAGGGTTCGGCCGCGGGGGCGAGCTTCAGCCAGAGGTCCAGGTCCTCGCGGGGGAAGAGCGCAATCGGCGTGGTGCGGATGGGCGAGGCCCCTTCGCCCCACAGACGGCCCCATGCCACTTCGCCCGAGAGTGCCAGCCCGTCGAGCCATTCCCGTTGGTAGCCCTTCACCCGGGCGGGCAGGATGCGGGCCTCCCACGCTGCGACGGGGGCCTCGAGCCCGGCCAGCTGCCGCACCACCTCGGCCACGCCGCGCGGACCGTCCAGCCGGTGCTTCTCGCCCACGTGCTGCCACGCCGACAGAAAGCGCAGGAATTCGGCGGCCGAGACCGGCTCGATCTCGCGGCGGAGGCGGTCGAGCGTGTAGCGCTGGATGCGCGCCAGCAGCCGCCGGTCGCACCACGCCTCCCGGCCCCCGATGCGGACCCTGAGGACGAAACCGCGCGCTTCCAACGCGAAGAAGAGCGGGTCGTCGCCCTCGACCGGCCCCCGTGCTTCCAAACGCCCGCGCAGCACCTGTTCCGGGTCGCGGGTGGCCTCGACCGCGTACCAGCGCTCGCCCTCGCGCACCACACGGCCCGCCTGCGCGAGCGCCGCCAGCCAGGCGGCCCACGGGCCTGCCTCGGCGTGCGTCACGTAGCCCATCCACAGCAGCGCCTCGTGCACCTCTTCGGCGTCGCGCGGATCGGGCCAAGCCTCGGCTTTCACGCGCGCGACCGCGTCGGGGTCAAGTGCACCGAGCGTGTCGGCCACGCGCGGCTCCACCACGCGCCGGGCCAGCACGGCCCGCGTGCGGCGTTCCTCCAGCGGCGCGTCGTCCAGGAAGGAGTAGGGCTTGGCCGTCAGCACCCCACGCGCGAACGCGGAGGGCTCGGGCAGGTCGCGCGCCACCCGCTCGATGCGGCCCGAGGCGAGGCCGTCGAGCACCGCGAGGAAGCCGTCCACGTCCATGGGCTCGTGCAGGCAATCTTCCACCGTCTGGCGCACGAGCGGGTGCTCCCAGGGCACCTCGATGTCTCCCGGGGCCTCGGTCTCGGGGCACGCCAGCACCGAAGGGAAGGCCTGCGCGAGCAGGTCCTCCGCGCGCATGCGCTGGAGCGGCGTAGGCACGCGGCGTCCGTCGCGGAAGCGCGGCAGCACCAGCGCGCGGGTCGCGTTCCAGCGCCAGCGGGCCTTGAACATGGGCGCGGCGAGCACCGCCTGCACCAGGAGGTCCCGCGCGGTGGCCGGCTGGAGGAAGTCGAAGATCGACTCGAGCGGGAAGGAGTGCTGCGACCCCAGCGACAGCACGATCGCCTCTTCGTCGGCCGCAGCCTGGAGCTCGAAGCCGAAGCCGCGGCAGAAGCGCTTCCGCAGTGCCAGCCCGAACGCGCGGTTCACTCGGCTCCCGAACGGGGAGTGCAGCACCACCTGCATGCCGCCGCTCTCGTCGAAGAAGCGCTCGACCACCAGGCGCTCCTGCGTAGGGACGGTGCCCAGGGCCTTGCGCCCCGCGCCGACGTGCTCGGCGATCTGCGCCGCGGCAGCCGCGCTCACTCCCGAGACGGCGCGCACCCAGGCCGGGTCATCGCCCCGTTCGCGCAGCCGGCTGGCCGCGGCGGCCAATTCCTGCGTGCGACCGGGCCCCTCTCCGAGCCAAAAGGGGATCGTGGAGGGTGAGCCGTGCGCGTCTGCCACGCGCACCGCGCCCGGCTCCACGCGCAGCACGCGCCATGAGGCGTTGCCCAGCTGGAACACGTCGCCCCGGGAGCACTCGATGGCGAAGTCTTCGTTGAGCGAACCGAGCACCGTGCCCTCGGGCTCGAGCAGCACGCGGTAGTCGCCTGCATCCGGGATGGTGCCGCCGCCCGCCAACGCCGGGATGCGCGCGCGCCGGGTGGCCAGCAGCCGCCCGCCGACTGCGTCGCGATGCAGCAGCGCGCTGCGCCCCTGCGTGTGCAGCGCGACGACGGCGTCGAAGTCGGCCCGCGAGAGGTCGCGGTAGGGCCACGCGCGCCGGCACGCCTCGAACAGCGCCTGCTCATCCCACGGCTCGGCTACGCAGGCTGCGACCACCTGCTGCGCCAGCACGTCAAGTGGCCCGCGCGGCTGGGGCGTGCGGTCCAGGTCGCCCTCGGCCACGGCACGCACCAGCGCGGCGGCCGCCACCAGCTCGTCGGGAGTGAGGGGGAAGAGGCGGCCCTTCGGCGTGCGCGCGAGCGTATGGCCCGCGCGTCCGACCCGCTGGAGGAGCGCAGCGATGGACGGCGTGGTGCCGACCTGCACGACCAGGTCCACGTCGCCCACGTCGATGCCGAGCTCCAACGAGGCCGTGGCCACGAGCGCGCGCAGGCGGCCTTCCTTGAGGCGCCGTTCGGCGTCCAGCCGACGCTCCTTCGAGAGGCTCCCGTGGTGGCTCGCGACGGCCTCGGGCCCCAGGATCTCGCCCAGCCGAGCACCCAGCCGCTCGGCCATCTTGCGCGTGTTCACGAACACGAGCGTCGTTCCGTGCTCCCGCACGAGCGCGGCGATGCGTTCGTGGATCTCGCCCCAAATCTCGTGCGAGCACACCGTCTCGAGCGGCGAGGGGGGGATCTCCACCGCGAGGTCCAGCGCCCGCAGGTGGCCCACGTCCACGATGCGGCAGGCGCGCCCGACACCGGCCAGGAACCGGGCCACGTCCTCCGGGGGCTTCTGCGTGGCCGAGAGGCCGATGCGCTGGGGCGAGCCGGCGAGGCGGTCGAGGCGCTCCAGCGAAAGCGCGAGGTGGCTGCCGCGCTTGTCGCCCAGCACCGCATGGATCTCGTCCACGATCACGGTCCGCACCGAGCCGAGCACCCCCCGGCCCCCGGCGCTCGTGAGCAGGAGGTAGAGCGACTCGGGCGTGGTGACGAGCACGTGCGGAGGCCGGCGCGTCATCGCCGCGCGCTCCTTGGTGGGCGTGTCGCCTGTGCGCACGAGCACCCGCACCTCGGGCAGGCTCGTATCCAGCGCCCGCAGCTCGGCGAGCGGGGCGAGCAGGTTCTTCTGGACGTCGTTGCCCAGGGCCTTGAGCGGCGAGACGTAGAGCACCTGTGTGCGGTCCTCGAGCGCGGCCCCCTGGCGCAACAGCCCGTCGATGGCCGTGAGGAACGCGGCGAGCGTCTTGCCCGCGCCCGTGGGCGCTGCGATGAGCACGTGCTCGCCCGAGCGGATCTCGGGCCAGCCGCGCACCTGCGGGGGCGTCGGCGCACCCAGGCGCTCTGCGAACCAGCGCTGCACGGTCGGGTGGAACGTGGAGAGGGGCATCGGAGGGCTTGACAGGGTACGTGTTCCCGGGGCTAGCCCGAGGGTTTCACGATGAGCGGAGAGCGTGCGCCCGCAAGGCGCTAGCGTCACAGCAGCGTGGTGCCCATGTATGTCTGGAAGCCTGTGCCCGGGACGATGCAGCTCGTGCGCAGGTCGTCCGCTCCCCGTTGAGTCTCGGCAGGCGTAGGCGCCGACTTTGCCCGCCACCGCGCCCGCCGAGTGCCACAGCCTCGCATGACCGCGCACGACCTCGCACGCGACCTGACTTCCCCTCCGGGGCCACAACCCCTTGGCCGGTCTTGCAATAGCGTGCAAGGTCGTGCGAGGGAGTGGAGCGCCTGATGAGGTTCGAACTCACGACATTCAGCTTGGGAAGTTGACGCTCGCGTGTCGTAAGTCCAGCACCCACGCAGGGTTAGCGTTGTTGAGAATGGCACGTGTGACGGAAACTGCGCAAACTCCAGCGGACCGATAGTCAGGGGTGCCTGGGACGCGTTCTGGCCCCAGACGATCTTGCGAACTCCCTCTATGGACCCAGCAGCCGCTTGCCGCGCTGCCGCGTCGTTCGGGCAGGCCGTGGCATCATGGACCCCATGACGCCGACCGGCCACCCTCGCGACGACTGGCGCGCACGCATCAGCTTCGACCCCGCCGTCTGCCACGGTCAAGCCTGCGTCGCCGGCACGCGCGTGCTCGTCACGGTCGTGCTCGACAGCCTGGCGGAGGGGCTCACGCCGCAGGACGTCGTCCGGGAGTACCCCTCGGTCACCTTGGCCGATGTCGGCGCGTGCCTGGCCTACGCCGCCGAGCTCGCCCACGACAGCACGATCCCGCTCGCGGGTCGCTAGCCCCACCCGCCTGCCATGCGGCGTCTCAAGGTGGATGAGAACCTCCCTCACGCTGCCGTCCAGGCGCTTCGTGAAGCGGGGCATGACGTCATGACCGTGGCGGAGCAGAAGCTCACGGGTAGCGCCGACAGCCGACTGTCGGAGATCTGCGCCGAAGAGGCCCGCATCGTCATCACGTTGGACCGCGGATTCGCCGACCCGCGGCAGCAGGCAGCTCCCGAGGGACTCGGTGTCGTGGTGCTGCGACCCGCGACGGACGGCCCGAGAGCCTGCTTGACGCTCGTGCGGCAGCTGCTGCCAGCCTTGGCCGCGCAAGATCCCACCGGATCGATCTGGGTCGTGAGCCCGCAGCGCATCCGAGTCCGACGCATGTGACCCCGGGCTCAGGCTCGTTCTCCCGCGTCGCGAGGATACTGTCGGAGGATGGTCAAGGCCCTGTTGCTCATCGCACGCTGAATCGGCCTGGCCCACGGCCGCCAGCGCGAGGGGAAGACCTACTGGGTCCTCTTCTACGTGGGCGGCCGGCGCCACCACGTCTCGCTGGGGACGCGGGACAAGCGCGCCGCCGAGCTGATCGCCGCCGCCCGGGTGCGTCGCGAGGAGATGAAGCGGGCCGGGATCTCGAACGGCTTCGAGGACCACGACGAGCGCCCGCTGGACGACCACGTCAAGGACTTCCTGGCGACGGTCCGGGCGCGCGGCGTCTGCGCGAAGTGTCTCGCGGACCGCGAGAAGGTGCTGCGCGCTTTCATCGCGCACCGGGGGGCCGAGCGCCTCAAGGACCTGGAGCTGGCCAGCGCGCGCGCGTGGCTCAACGAACTGCGCGCCACGGGGCTCTCCCACCGCAGCGTCAACACGCGGTACGCGGCCCTGGCCCAGTTCGGGAAGTGGCTGCTCACCGCGAGACGCTGGGGCCACGACCCGTTCGAGGGGCTGCGACCGCTCAACGAGGCCGAGGACCAGCGCCACGTCCGGCGCGCCCTGACGCCCGAGGAGGCCGAGCGCTTCATCCGTGCGGCCCAGGAGCGCCCGCTCAGGGAGGCCGAGGCGTCACGCATCCACGCCGGCGTCACCGACGTCGAGCGCGAGCGGCTGCAGCGGCTGGGCCAGACGCGCGCTGCCGGCCGTCAATTACTTCTCCGCCTCGCCGACAGTTACACCTGAGCAGGGAGGGAGGGTTGAGGGAGGGGCGCAGCCCCTCTCTCACTCCGCCTCCGGGTCCTCCTCTTCCTTCCTGCCCCCCCGAGGGGGGGCAAATCGCGGCATCGCGTTTGCCGCTCACTTCGTCGCCTCCTTCGCGTCGGGCGCCTCGCCCGATGAGCCTTTGATCCGTCGTCTCGCCACGTCCGTCCGATAGCTCTCGCCGGTGAGCTCGAGGATCGTGGCGTGATGCACGAGCCGGTCGATCGCCGCGGCCGTCGTCATCGGGTCCTTGAAGATCTTGTCCCACTGCGAGAACACGAGGTTGCTCGTGATCATCACGCTGCGGCGCTCGTAGCGCTGGGCGAGGAAGGTGAACAGCACCTCCATCTCCTCGCGGCCCTGCTGCACGTAGCCGATGTCGTCGATCAGCACCGCGTCGAAGCGGTCCAGCCGCTTGATGTCGCGGTCCAGCGCCATCTCCCGCTTGGCCACGAGCAGGTCCTCCACGAGCTTGAACGCCGGCACGAACAGCACGGCGTAGCCGCGGGCGACGAGCTCGTGGCCCACGGCACACAGGCAGTGCGACTTCCCGCGGCCCGGCAGCCCGAAGGCGAGCAGGTTCTCGCCCTCGTCCACGAACTTCCCCTCGTACAGCGCGGTCAGCTGGCGACGCACCTTCGTCGAGAGGCGCGCGAGGTCGAGCGTCGCCGCCGTCTTGTCGGGGGGGAGCCGCGAGTTGTGGCGCAGTCGTTCCACCCTCCGCACCTCGCGGTCCGAGAGCTCCTGCTCGGCAAGCGCGAAGAGGTAGCGCTCGAAGCCCCAGCCCTCGCGCTCGGCCGCCTGCGCCCTCTCGGCGTGGCTCGACACGAACGACGGGAGCTTGAGCGTGCGCAACATCACGTCCAGGCCCGGGCCCGCCGGCGCCGTCATGACGCCGCCTTCTCGAACGACGTACGCCTCGCCCCGAACCGTGATCGCCAGCTCGGTCGCCCACGTGAAGTCCACCTGGGTCGCCTCGCCGGGCCGGTGCGCCTGCGGGAAGAACACCTCGCGTCCCGGGCCGAAGCGCGCGCGCCACGTGCGCAAGCGCGACACGTCGGACCGGGTCATGGATCGGCACGCCCTGCGCCACACCTACGTGAGCTGGATCGCTGCCGGCGGCGCGCACCCCAAGACCACCATGGCCCTGGCCCGCCACTCCTCCATGGAACTCTCGGCGCGCTACACCGACCTCGCGCTGCTCGACGTCAGGGGCGCGGTGGAGCGGCTGCCGATGCCCGACACGGTGGCGGCGAGGCGGCCCGCGACCGAGGCGCGGACGTGGGACAGGCGCGGAGCTGCGAAGGGTGCCTGAGCGCGATCAGCGACCGGCGCCCTGACCTGCCTCGGGACCCGCCTCAATCTGACGCGATGTCACAGTGCCGCCCGTCAAGTCACACGAGTGGACACTTACGCTCTTCAGGACGCCAGAGTTGGTGTGCCAGACGAAGATCCGCGACGGGTTCTCGGCGCTCGTCGTGACCACCCACTGATTTGCGTCGGGCAACGAGGCCACCCCAGCCTGCGCTGGCGTGACCAATCCCGGACCACGAGCGAGGAGGAAGCCGCCCACCACGAGCAGGGCGCCGAGGAAAAGGGGACCGAGGTTGATGCGCATGGAAGCCTCCAGGGGGCCGATCGTTCGACCTGGGGCCATCATGCACGCGGCCCAAGGCAGCAGCGCAGGAGGAGCTGCGGCAGGGAGACTAGCGACGGAGGTGTGGACGTGGCAGCAGCCCAACGACGGGCGCGGGGGCGCGCCGTTCAGCGACGAGTTGGCATTCGATAACTTGGGGTCACAGTTGGTACGGTGCCGCGTCCTCACCCCGCACTTCGATGCGCCTTCCTGCACCATGGGCTCCCCGCGGCGGTGCAGCGTGTGGCGCGCGACGTTGCGCCCCGGGGCCAGGAATGGCCCTGGACGGGCGAAAAGGAGTGGAGCGCCTGATGAGGTTCGAACTCACGACATTCAGCTTGGGAAGCTGAGCGCCCCAGGTCGTAAGTCTAGCGCCCACACAGGGTTAGCGTTGTTGAGAATGGCACTTGTGACGGAAACTGCGCAAAGTGCGTTGGATTGATAGCTATGCGCAATTGGCGCAGTTCTGCGCATGCGCCGTCTCGAGAAGGCAGAACCGAAATGCCGGGGCGTCCCTCCCCCTTGACGTGTGTAGCCTACGGGCTACAGTAGCGGCATCGTGGAAGTCCGAAAGACGACCCAGTTCGCCGCCTGGATCGACGGCCTCCGCGACCTACATGGCAGAGCCCGCATCCTCGCCCGAATCGAGCGCCTGGCCGCCGGGAACCCCGGCGACTGCGCGCCCGTGGGCAGCGGGGTCGCGGAGCTGCGCATCGATTGCGGTCCCGGCTACCGCGTGTACTTCGTCCGGCGCGGTCGAGCCCTCGTCGTCCTGCTCGCGGGTGGCGACAAGAGCAGCCAGCGTCGAGACATCTCGCTGGCCCTGCGTCTGGCGAAGGGCCTCTAGGAGCAGACCATGACCAAGAAGACCAAACTCTCCCGGTACGACGTGGCCGAGCATCTGCGGACGCCTGCCGAGATGGCGGCCTACCTGGAAGCCGTCCTCGACGAGTCCCGCGGTGACGCGGCCGCCGTCGCAAGGGCCCTTGGCGACGTGGCGCGAGCCCGCGGTATGTCCCAAGTCGCACGAAAGGCCGGACTGTCACGAGAGAGCCTCTACAAGGCGCTCTCGGGCGAGCGGAGCCCGGACTTTGATACGATTCTCCGAGTCGTTCGGGCGCTTGGGCTCAGGCTCCACGCCGAAGCGCTTGGTGCGTGACGCGTGCGATTCGACGGAAGGGCTCCACAGGCGCGACCCGGCAACGATTGAAGCGCAAAGGGCCCCGTTGGGGGAGTTGAGCGCCGCAGGTCGTAAGTCCAGCGCCGGGGCGGGGTTAGCGTTGTTGAGAATGGCGCTTGTGACGGAAACTGCGCAAATCGGTCTGGATCGATAGCCACGGGCAACTGACGCCGTTCTGCGCACGGTCCATTTTGAGAATAGAGAGTCGGGCGTGGATCCCCCGGACGGGCCCGGGGAGGCCCCGCGCGCCCACGTTGGCCCTGGTGGCGGCCGGCGGGGTCCGCGCACAACCGGGACGGCGGCGCGCCAACGCACGCCCCCGGCCCAACCCCAGGCGCCGCGTCTCTCGTCACGTGCCACGCGGCAGCCGCCGCACGGCTGGTACGCTGGGTCCATGTCGAAGTCGGCCCTGCAGCTCCTGCAAGACGTCCTGGGTCTCCCTGAGCAGGACCGGGTGCGCATCGCCACCGAGGTCCTCGCCAGCCTGGACGGCGCCCCCGACGCCGACTGGGACAAGGCCTGGATCGCGGAGCTAGATCGGCGTCAGCGCGCGGCCGCTGCGCGAGGCGAGCGGGCCCCGGAGTGGACCGAGGTCCGGTCACGGATCCTTGCTCGCCTCGCAGGCTTGTGACCCGCCGCCTCTCGGTCGTCCCCGAGGCCGAGGACGAGCTGGGCGCCGCCGCGTTGTGGTACGAGTCGAAGCGGGCGGCCTCGGTGTCGAGTTTGTGGCCGCGATCGACGCCGCCCTGGAGTGGATCCTCGACAACCCGGAAGCTTCGTCCGTGTGGTCGCAGGGTCGTCCGTTCCGGCGCCATGTGGTGGGACGATTCCCGTTCGTGATCTTCTACTGCTCGTCTGAACAGTCGATCGAGGTGTACGCGGTGGCGCACGCCAAGCGAAAGCCCGGGTACTGGATCGATCACTGAGGGACGGCGAGGGTACGCGCCATGCGCCCCCTCCTAGCCCTGGCGAGGCGCCAGGACTTCGCCACCATGGCGCAGGGACCACCAAGCGCCGCCAGCAAGCCTACGACCACCGCCTGGTCCTGCTCGTCCGGGAAACACGTGACCCCACGATCGCCACGCGCGCCGGCGTACCCCGGTCCACGGCGGCCGGCTGGCTCAAGCACACCCCGCGACCGGTGACCGGCCCCACGGCCGACAGCGAGGTGCTCATGCTCCGCTCGCGGGTAGCCCGTCTCGAGAAGCGCGCCAAGCGACTCGCCGCCTTCCTGCGCATCCTGCTGGCCCTCCTACGCATCCTCAAGCCCGACCTCGCTCGGGTCCGCGTGTCGGCCCTCGACAAGGCACGGGTGCTGCGGGCCGTCCATCGCAGTCGAGGCGTGCGCGGGCTGCGGCGCGTGCTGGCACGCTTCGGCCTGTCCGCGTCCCGCCTGCGGTCGTGGCGCAAGGCAGAGCAGGGCTGCGCTCTCGCCGACCAGCCCTCCTGCCCGGGCGCCTCGCGCTCGTTCTCCACGACGGCGACGCGTCGCGAGCTCTCCAACGCTCTGAGCGGCGCTACCGCGAGCTCTTCGAGCGCGTGCCTCTCCCGGTCCTGCTTTCCGACCACGAGACGCTGGGGATCTTGGCCGTCAACGACGCCGCCTTGTGCCAGTACGGGTGGTCGCGCAAGGCCTTCCAGGAGATGACGATCGAGGACCTCCGCGTTCCGGAACCGGGCGAGGTAACGGGCGCGGTCACCGTCACGGGGCGGCACCGTCGCCACCGCCGCGCCGACGGCAGTGCGTTCGACGTCGAGGTGACCTCCCACTCGGAAACGCTCCTCGGCCACTCCTGCCGGCTGACGGTCGTTGTTGACGTGACGAACCGACTTCGCGCCGAACGTGCCTTGCGCGAGAGCGAGGCGCGCGTTCGCGCGATCTTGGACGGGGCCGTGGACGCGATCGTCACGGTCGACGGCAAAGGACGGATCCAGGACTGGAATCGCGCCGCGCAGACGATGTTCGGCTGGGCGCAGAGCGAGGCGGTCGGGCGGCGCATGACGGGGCTGCTTTTCTCCGAGGAGGCCCCTCCCGGAGTGCGCGGCGGCTCTGTATCCCACGGGTACGGCATGGCGGTGCCTCTGATCCGAACCGAGATTGACGCCGTGCGGAGGGATGGTTCTCGGCTCCCCGTCAGCGTCGTCGGCTCGGAGGTCCATGTGCGCGAGGAGACTTGGACCTGCTACCTCCTGTCGGACATCTCCGAGCGACGGCGCGTGGAGTCGCACCGCGCCGCCCGGCTCGCCGTCACGCGAATCCTCTCGGAGCAGACTTCTTTCACCGAGGCCGCCCCGCAGATTCTGGCCGTCCTCTGCGAAAACCTCGGCTGGCCGGTCGGAGCGGTCTGGACGCCGGAGGCCGAGCATCTGCGGATCCGCTGCTCCGCGGTCCACGGCGTGGCCACCGCCGCCGGAGACGGGTTCCTCCGCCACATCGAGTCCGCGGAGCTTGAGCCGGGTCAGAGCGGCCCGGGCATGGCGTGGGAACGGCGCCAGCCCTTGTGGGTCGATCGGCTCTCCGCAGAGCAGGACGTCCATGCCGTGGAAGCGGCGGCCGCCGGATTCGACTCCCTGCTCGCCTTCCCCGTCCTCTGCGATGGCGAAGTTGTCGCCGTCTGCGAGTTGCTCCGGCCCGGAGCACCCTGTGGGGCGTCGAGCCTCATGCCGGTCCTAGCCGACATGGGAGCGCAACTGGGCATGTTCTGGAAACGACGCCGGGCCGAGAAGGCCCAGCGCGACCTACAGGTCCGCTACGAGAACCTCTTCCAGAGCATCCCGGACGCGGTCATCGTCACGAACGAGGCTCGCCAGATCGTGGAGGCGAACGCCGCGTGCAAGATCGTCTTCGGCTTCCATCCTTCCGAACTCCAGGGGAAGAGCACGCGGATGTTCTACGCACGGGAGTCCGATTACATCCGGATCGGCGCGGCGATGGTCGAGAACCCAGTCGTCGCCGAGGTGTGCATGCTCCAGCGCGAGGATGGGAACCGGTTTCCGGCGGAGATCATGATCTCGCGGCTCGTCGACGGCCTGGGCCGCGAGCGCGGGAGAGTGAGCCTGGTCCGCGACGTCTCAGAGCGGGAGAGGCTCTCCGACCAGCTCCGCCAAGCGCAAAAGATGGAGGCGATCGGCCGCCTAGCCGGAGGCGTAGCCCACGACTTCAACAACCTCCTGACGGCCATCCAGGGCTACGCGGGCCTCGTGCTTGCCCAGGTCGAGCCTACGTCGCGGCTCCACGGCATGGTCCAGCAGATCCAGCTCGCGGGAGAGACGGCCGCAGGGCTCACGCGACAGCTCCTTGCCTTCAGCCGCAAGCAGGTCCTCGAACCGGCGATCCGAGACGCCAACGACCTCATCGAAAGGACGCTGGGAATCCTCCGACGCGTCATCGGCGAGGACGTCGAGGTGAGGACAGATCTGGACCGGTCGGTCGGCCCCGTGCTCGCCGATGCGGGCCAGTTCCAGCAGGTACTCCTGAACATGGCCGTCAACGCGCGGGACGCGATGCCGACGGGCGGCACGTTCTCTATCCGGACGGCGCCACGCTTCGTCGCGGCCGGCCAAGTCTCCGACGTAACTCCCGGCTCCTACGTGCGTGTGGAAGTTTCGGACACCGGCACGGGGATGGATAGCGAAACGCTCCGCCACCTCTTCGAGCCCTTCTTCACCACGAAAGAGGAGGGACGCGGGACGGGTCTGGGTCTGGCGACGTGCTATGGGATCGTGCGACAAAGTGGCGGGTTCATCGAAGTCGCCACCCGACTTGGGAATGGTACGACATTTGCGATACACCTGCCCGTCGTCGACGCAGCCGCAACCACAGCAGGGCGTGTAGCGGACGAGACTGAGGATCCCGAGCGCGGTGCCGGCACCGTGCTGGTCGTCGAGGACCAAGACAACGTCCGGGAGTTGGTCCGAAGGGTCCTCACTGAGGCGGGGTACCAAGTGCTCGACGCCGGCCGTCCCACAGTGGCCATCGAGCTGGTGCGACGCCATGCAGTCGACCTGGTGCTCACCGACGTCGTCATGCCCGAGATGAACGGACCGGCGTTGGTCGAGCGTCTCCAGAAGATCCGCCCGTTGAAGGTGCTCTACATGTCCGGCTACACACAGGACGCGCTCGCGGACCGGTTCCCAACCCAAACCCGGATCCTTCAAAAGCCGTTCGCACCGAGCGTGCTTCGGAGGGCCGTCCGCGCGGCGCTCGCGTCCCCGAACGGCTCCCCCGTCCCGTAAGGCGGACACTCCGGGCGCATGCGTTGATGTGCGACCGCGCGCGGGCGACAATGGTGCTGCTCGCGCGAACACTCTGCACTTTTCTGACGAGTACTCGTCACGGGCCGCCTCCAGGTGGCCTGCCCCCGACGCAAGCGAGACCGCACTCGCGCTTGGGCGATCTGGCTCTCTCGCGCGGCACCAGTGGCACCTCAACGGGCCAACCAGCGCCGCCGTCACGGCGGCCGAGGGGAGGCTCTGTGAACCGCCAAGCGCGCGGCGAACGCCGAAGGAGCGCCGCGACTACAACGAAGTGGCGTCGGAGGGGATCAGCCCCGGGCCTTTCGTGGAGCCGGACGTCTCCCAACGGCACGCCGTGGAAGGAGGCCCCCGGCCGTCACGCAGTCAGAGCGCTAGGACAGGAAGTCCAGAATGTGCTGTCGGAGTAGGAATCCAGGTTGTCCCCGAACCCCCTCCACGGATCCGTACGTGAGGGATTCCCTCATACGGCTCTTGCCTCAGGTCGTGACGCACAGTCGCTCGCTCGGGTAGGGATGGAGGATGC
>Ga0163150_10002143_pt1 | contig 31270 bp, 46 predicted proteins | sample OliLakLV19P2IB_FD_148628 | JGI IMG/M metagenome (GOLD analysis project Ga0163150, IMG submission 148628) | Freshwater microbial mat bacterial communities from Lake Vanda, McMurdo Dry Valleys, Antarctica - Oligotrophic Lake LV.19.P2.IB | ecosystem: Environmental > Aquatic > Freshwater > Lake >...
CCTCAGATATTATTCTGGATTTCAGAGTAGCACCCCCACAGAGCATCAATGAATGAGAGCTCTGTCGATATTATTCTGGATTTCAGAGTAGCACCCCCACAGAGCGACCTCTAGATATTTTTATTGCCTCCTATGATTGCACCCCCCACACCCACACTTCTCCACTGCTGATTCCCACGTAATACATATCACAATCCTATATTAAGAGCTTAGACAGGAACTCCCAGTGAGGAGAATCCTTGTAACGCTCTAAGACTTCGATTTCAGAATCGAATCTCTCACACAGCTTAGAGTTCCCAGATATCGATTGCAGTTCTTCGGGGCTGAACCCTGAGAGCCTGACACTCCATGGCGGAACACTATTGATGCGGTTATCGGTGAGAAGTAGGTCGGAGCCGATTCCGTGCTTATAGATCTCAAAGAAAGGAATGGGATTATCCTCTGTTTCAGGATACTCAAAGACGTAATAAGTCACCACCACCACCACCACCACTTAGATCAATATCCTCTCATAATGTGATTTCATTATTTGGGCAGTCTCTGCTCCGTACACGAGAATGGATGTAGACTCTAAAAGACGAGAGACTAAAGCGCCAATTACGAAAGGACTTAAGATGAAAGCGAATGCCGCCAATAAGAAGAAAAGTATTGTCATTAAAGCCGTCCACTTGGAGACTGGAAAAGAGTTAATATTTGAGAGCAAAGCCGCAGCCGTCAAAGCTGGGTTCGATAAGTCGAGCATAGAGCGTTGCATCCTGGGTCACGTGAATCACCACAAGGGCTACAAATGGAGCTTAAATTAAGAGAGAGAGAGAGAGAGAGGTCCTCGGTGTGGGTTCTCTCTCATATGACATGTGCATAGACTTGCTCCATCAGATCAGGCAGTGCAGAGTAGGCCTCTAATACTTCAATGAAAGTAGCTTGCGAATACCCTCTGCCAAGCACTGTTTCCGTGGTGTTATATCCATTCTGTCCCACGTAGTCGACTCTCACCCATGACTGGTTACTGATCTTGACAGACCAGAAACGAGCGACATAGAATTCACCTCGTACCATTTTGTACAGAGTTCTTGGATAGCTCTTAATATTGATGAAGTAGATCGTTTCTTCAAAATCTACACTCATCAGATCAGCCCTCGATATAGTTTCTCAGTGAGCTCGTGATCCTTGTATTTCTCTAGCAGCTCTAATGGAGTATAGACCTGGAATCCCCTTGCTAATAGCTTGTCTCTTGTCAGGTAAGACACCGCCCAGGCGCTTCGCATTTCTGATGAGCCTACGGGAAATGAATGCATAAGCCCAGATTGCTTACCGAATCTGAATAGATACCAATTCGAGGCCTCATTCCACAGATACTCACAGTCTTCAGGAGGAATCACCATGTTGTTACTACTACTACTGCCTCACAGAAAGCTCGAGCGTACTCAGTGCTTTCGAACTTCTCCAGGAGCTCTAGATCGGAAAAGACAGAGCAACCGTAGATACTCTCGAGGTCGCCGATCGTCATCATCGCTAAAGGCGACATATCGTACCAGCCTAGTTCTGGATCCCAGATGTCAAATGCCTCTATCAGACTACCATCTACAGACTTATACAGAGTGTCGTCGTCTTCGGACTCTAGAAGAGAAACATTGAGATAGTATTTCATATTATTGCTCCATATATCATTGACGTCATTGGATGATCCTTATACTTTACTAGAATCTCTATAGCAGGAAGTTCTTCATATCCCTCAGCCAGCAATATCTCGACAGAGATAAGTTTCGGATACCATCCTCTGCTAGAAACCCAGGAATGGAAGATTTCTAGTCTACAGCCCATATCCTGGCGCACAAGGACTGTAGAGGATGAGGATTCTTTTATGAAATATCTAATCACGCCCTACACTACCTCCCGCAATATCTGATCCTGCAAGGGCCAGACGTAGTAGATGTATTCCATGGTCTCTCACGTCTCCTTATCTAAATAGATCCATTACCATCTGACGCCTCTTCGACCTATCCTGTTGCCGGGATAAGAGCATCTTAGAGATCAGTTCTACTTCCGATACCGGACCATGGATCTTTTTAGCCTTTAGTCTCTTTTGATCGGGGAACTCCCAAGTTTTCGAGAACCAGTTAAACCAGCCTAAGGACTTGTTCGCTCTCGATACTCTAAAGACGAACGTAAAACTATCTGAATGGTAATACTCGTACACCGGGGCTACCTCATAATAATTACTTCAGACAGGAATCTGCGAACCTGATACATGGACATGCCAACTTCTTTATCTCCCATGTGAGAGCAAACAAACACATTGCCGCAGATGAATTGGTTGATGTTCGGTAGAGCTAGAGTCGGATGAGCGTTAGTCGCCTCTAAATCTTCTCTGTAGTAGATAACCACAAATGGATCTTGAGTTGCTCCAGCGAGGAGAGCTAAGTCCCCGCCTACAGATTCGCTAATGGTCTCGTAAGGGATAAGCCCTGGCTTCACTTCTAATGTCTTATAGGAACCTTCCTCGGTTATCAATAGAGCGTACAGTGTCAGAGGTCTAGTCGGCATATTTTGGACTCCTTTAAGGCGGGCGTGTGTATACCTGCTATTTATACAGTAGCAAGCCCTTTAGCCAAGGACAACCTAAATTAGGTGTTGGAGGAGCTCTGGATAATGCGCCAACTGTTCCCTATAAACAAATAAGGTCTCTATAAGACTGGAATGGAAGACAGACACATTAGATTCCACCACCCATTGAGAGATATAGAAGCGCATCCAGGTTCTAGACTTTACGTCCCAGTATTCCCATATCTCCTCTTCTCTATCCCGTCTAATGAGAGACGCGTGTTTTTCTGTGTAAAGAGGGGAATATACTCCGTACTCGACGCTCATATGAAATACCTCATTACAAGGTCTAAGTTGGATATCTCCGTACTGTACTCGGCAATAAAATCTATTATGTCGCGTATCATTGGAGGATCATCCCATACGCCTCTGATGACATTACGGTTGATGACCCAAGACTGATTAATTGGACTAAACCAATAGCTATTCTCTAAACTGTTCATATCGTAACGAATTATGACCTTACGCATAGAGATCGCATGCTCCCCAAGTAAATAGACGTAGCTCATAGTAGGACCTCCAAGATTTTATCTATTTCCTCGATAGATGAACTATGCTCTACAACACACTCCAGTACACTCTGATGGTTCCTAGCATCTGGATGACGCGCGACAGACAAGATTGTAGAGATATTTAAAATCGGCAAGAGCAGAGTGAGAGCCAACGCTATATATACTATTGTGCTGTTTGTCACTTGTATGCCTTTATGTTACATAACCTATGGTACCAACACCAAACCCTATTGACAACAAGGAGATTTCTTGTATGGGAGTTAACGTAGAAGACGCAATCAACGAGCTAATCGATATTCGCTTTGCAGACATGTTCGAAGACATGAAACCAGAGGATCTAATAGAGCTCAGGAATCGCGTAGACGATATGGATCAACGTTTGACAGACTTCTTCCAGCTAGTCAACAAGATTGGAGAGTCTTCAGATAAGAGCCGAGGCCGAGGTAGTCGCAGTGGTGTTCTGAGCGGCGGCGGAGCGGCTGGATCTGGAGGCGGCGAAAGAGGCGGCAAGAAGGAATAAGCCGGTAGATGTCGTTGCGGCACAACGTTATCCAGACATTACCAAGATGGTAATACCCCGGAACTATTGAGGTATTTGGCCGCTTACGGATGGTCTTTACAGTGCAGCGACGGTATCCCCAACTCTCGCCACATTCCAATAACGCTCGCCCGATCGTCTAGAGCAAACAAAACATCGTAGGTATCCTTGATATATAAATCGTAGATATCCTTTTTAACCTCACAGTCAGGTCTAAAGTCTCCTGGAGTACGCATCAGTAACATATAGCTGCTGTGGCCGAGGAGAATATGCTTCATTAGCCAAGTGCTCGTAGCAGCCATCGTCCTCTTAGAGGACTGGCGACCAGTAACGAACAGAATCTCGTAGTCTGGAGCAAACCTATTCACAATCTCTAAACACCACTGGAATGCAGGCGCTTGAATGTTAAACTCGTTCACTTCATCCCAGTCTACCTCTCCATAGAGGTCTTGAGAGTAAGACTGAGTGTTGGCGAGGCATCCGTCAATATCTACAATAATGGCTTTCTGTTTCGTCATACTAGGTCCCTTAAAACGTTACGGAGAAACTGGCCTTGATAGTTGGCCAGGACAAAAACTATACATTCATGAATATCGTTAAAAATGAGAACGTTTTCTTGGAGAATATGGTCGAATCTACCTTTCTGGCCCTGTCTCGCCCATTTCTTGGTCTCCCAACTAAAGATACACCAAGTATTCCTGTTCGTCGAGTATCTCAGTATTCGATTGTTCCAAACAGTGTAAACATAGGACACGCCTTACCTCTCTTATGGCAGCAAGTTGGGGTCCATGTCCTCTCCGTACACGAGCATCATCGCTAGGATATAGCCATGGCTTAAGGGAGAGTCAATGTCCTCAATGGCCTGCCGAACGGTGCGATTATCAGCCTTTACGGCAGAATCCCACAAGACTAAATTCGGATTCTGAGCGTAAGCTGTCTTGAGCGCTGCCCAGGCTCTACTGTTCTTAACGGTGTCGCGGTACAGCGGAATATACACCTGAGTCCTGGCTTCAACTGCTGAATATCTTTTGCCGTCCCAGAGGATAAACTCTCCACCTTCTACCTTCGCTAGTCTCTTATAGCTCCAGCCCTTCTTCGCCCACTTGAAATAGGCAGGAAGGACGCTTCCTTCTTTTATGAATTCAGGCAGGACCTTACAGAACTGATAGGCGTTTTCTACGTTAGAAGATGAATGGCCGCCATAGAGAGCAACGGGACCGCAATGACTAGGAGCCAGACCATTTGCCCAGCCACGAGCTCTTACGGAGACGTCTATGACAGTAGGCTCTCGACGAGAGCCAGGACCTATGATTTTAATGGGCATTGGAGCCTCCTACACTCAGACTTCACTCAACAGGATGAAATCTAAGAGATTCTTGATGTCGTAATGGTGTTTTTGAGGCTTGTCTTCAACATAAACCAATATAGCTTCACAGAGTGTTCTTGCGCAAGGGTATTTAACTCCTACTGAAAACGGCCCAGCATTCAGGTTAGACCAGCAGATAGGAGTGCAGCCGTCTCGGATCAGGTACTGGTGATGATTTCCGGTTTGTTTGAAGACACATACAATAATGTCATTACGAATACCAGCAAAACTGATCGTGTACATTTGATTCCCCGTGCGCTTTTTTTATATAGTGCTTGTAACAAACATACATTGCCGTAACAAATGGGACAACAAGTGCTTGCATAAAAAGTGAACTTAAACACTTGCTCTATACCTGGCCTTGCTTTAAATTGTACTTAGTACCTACCACCACCGCCACTAGGAGACTGTATGTCAAGTAAAGTAGTTATTTTAAACACAACCCCAGAGCAATTCTTGTCAGAAAAGGCCAGAGAAAGCCTCAGCACCGGACAAACAGTAGAAGGTGTCTCGGAAGAAATTGAAAAAGCGAAAGAGTTCTTTGGAGTTGAGCTCATCAGTGAGCCAGTGCAATTGTCGTTGAAGCTTGAAGACTTCTTATGGAAGCTGTTCACTGCTATTAAGGCTCCCGAGAGTCCTTTGCGCTTACGTGCCCATGAGCGTTTCTTGGGAGAGGTTGCCGCCAAGTTACAGAGTACCATTGAACAGACTGAAGAGCATCCTAAGCTGGATGCGAATGAATTGGGACAAATCCATAAGTTCGTGGATGATCCCAAGGAGTTTGCTGAGCTCGCCTTTAACTTTGAATTCAAGTCAGGGGCAGGTTTGTCCAAGAGTATCCCGTTGCCATCTAGCAATGTACTTCGTAGCGCCGAGTTCCTTGACACTCTAGACACTCTCTTTAATTCCGTAGTAGTTCCATCGTAAGAGGCAAACCAATGAGCGCCAACAACGTAGTCGAAATGTCTAAATACCTTCTAAACAAGAAATCCATTCTTGGAGCTGTAGATGAAAAGGGCCTGCTGCGTCAACAGTACGCTGCTGCTCAGACTCAAGAAGCAATTCGTCTGGCTTATAAGCAAGCAATCGTGTTGCATCATAAGAACAATTACCTCGTGGTGCTCAATCTGAGCATATGGAATTATTTGAGGTTTTTTGTTCTTTGCTTCAAGACGTTTGGAGAGTTTCCCTCTACTCTCTTGAGAGGGAAACTTGGTAGGTATGATTCAGATTTGAAACAGGTCGTGGTGCTGAGGAAAGGTCCCAGTGCTCGTAAATTCAAGAACCTGCTCAGGGCTTTTGGCGGGATTTAGAAGGCTTCTGAGCTACGGTTTCAGCTAAAACAGATGCACTGTCTTCCACTTCCCCGTCTTTACTTACCCCATCTGCAGAAAACCCATCAGAAAAATAAATATCCTGATCAGAAATGTCTGGTACATCATCAAAGAGCCCGCCTTCTTTATGCAGAGCCTTTAATTCTATAATTAAAGGCTCTTTGATGAGTTTCTTGATGGCAGTTTCCTGTATTTTCTTTATCTGCTCCTTAGAGAGACCTAGCAGCAAAGCCATTTCCTGCTCAGAAAACGCTTGACCATCAGTCAGAGCCATGAGCTTAAAGAAACAGTAGCTATGCTTATCCTCAGTGAGAATCCCCCACGTACAGCCTGAAGCTATTTTTTCTTGAAATGGAAGGTACCCGGCGTTATCTCTAGTCCAACGAGCTCTTTGGAGCCCAAATGGACAGATAGCGTCTGGTAGTTTCTCGAGTTTGCGAGGACAACAATCCTTGAAACGATCGACCTCGACCTTATTCTTGGGGAGCGACGAACCCGCTGGCTTGCTCATGTTGTTCTCCTTCCTTAGCCATGGCCGCTTGATAGCCTGCCATCCACTCGACGTCTTTAGACAGCAGGTAACCGACAGCCTTTTCAAGCTCAAAGAGGCGTCCTTCGAGCTCTAAAGACTTGATATGTGATGCTTCTGAGTTCTTGATTAATTGATCAAACTGAGCTAAGAATTTTTCAAGCACTTCATTTGAATCTACTTCTGTGTTTTCCATTTCGATCTCCTTAAAATGGTGAGAATTCGTCGTCTGAGGGGTCGTTAGATAGTTCGTCCATGTGCAAAGCTGAAATAATTGACTGAGCTGCCTTCTTTTTACATCTGTCGAACTCTTTTAACTTGATATCACCGCAAAAGCCGAGGCTTGTGAGCTCGTCTGAGGAGGCGTCAGCTAGGGTCTGAACTACTAGAGTGGCGAAAATAGGGCTAAATCCGGAACTTTCGTGTGCTTCGTAGACGCTGGCTTCAATTTTCTGAAGCAGCTCCTGCACGATCATGATCCAAGTAGCGCCAGTGTCCGTAGAAATGCCAAGATCTTTGACAACCTTCTGTAAAGAAGGGTCTGAGGCAATCATTTGCTTTGCAATTGTGATATCGAACTTTGGGGGCTTAGCTTCTTGTTTACTGGCGATCTTGAGGGTCTTTTCTCGCTTACGTTTTCTGAAGTCTACTACGTTGTTATCGGTCATCTGAACCTCCAAGTTTGTTCTTAAGAGTGATTTTCATCAAAGGCTTAAGAACAAACAAGGCATTAAACCGGATTATTGAACAATTCTGAGAGTGTTTTAGGCGCTTCTTGAGCTTTTTGCTCTTTTTCTGTCTTATAGCGTTGTAAAAACTCCATTGCCTTCTGTTTAGTCTCTGTAGACTTCTCTACAGTTTCCTGCTGCTGGGCTTGTTGATCCATTCCCATCTGTTGTTCGGCCTGAGCTTGCTCCATTTCAGCCTGAACAGGCATTTGTTGCATCTGCTGCTTGGTCATTTCGAGCTGCAGCCTAAGCTGTTCAGTCTGGATCTGCAATTGTTCAGCCTGCATCTTCACAACACCGAATTTCATGTTCTGGTAAGCCTGATCAAGGCCTACGTCAAGCAAGAAATCGTATTCTGGCTTGTCAAGAGCGTCTTTGACCCCAAAAAAGTAGTACATCATGTGACCGTAGGTCATGAATTTAGCCACTGAATTGACAAAAAGTGGGCTGGTAGGCACATTTCCACCAAAAGGGAAGGCTTCTACGCGCTCAGAGTCCGCCCACAGCTTGCCGAACGTACCAGTCGTCTGTAATTCTTCTTTGTAAACAGCCAAATCAGCTTCACGAGTGTTTTGTCCTAAGCCGATTGCCTCGAACTCGAACATTCCAGCAGATTCTGCAAAAGTTTCGTGAATTACCTTGTTCAAAACCGCAAAAAGCTTCTCAATAATCTGCCTTAGGCCTCTTTCTTCGCCTTGAACGATCTGATCCTGCTTAGAGGAGTCTCCAAGAGAAGGTTGGGCTGAATCTAAGTTGCCAAAGCCGATTTCCTGGGGGCTAATCTGGAAACTGGAGCACAAAATCATGATTGCTTTGTTATAGAGGTTCAAAAACTCTAAATCATGGACAGTGGCGTTCAGTTCTATGAAATTAACGTCAATTGGGCCTGAAATAACGGGAATTGTGGCCGAGTTATCGTTGCGAGCGACATAGTTGCTGAACATCTTGCGAAAATGCTCAGACTGTTCGGGGCTCACGACGCCACCGTCTGGAGTCTTTAGGCTAATGATCCCTTTAGAGGCTAAACCCTTGGTCATGGAGTTTTGCATAAAGTTTTGAGCATGAAAGTGCAAGCCAATCATGTAAGTCGCTTGCTCAATTGGCGCTAAAGGATAGCCGTCCAAGTTCTCATATGCCTGCTTCTGATGATAAGTCAAGATGATGTCTTGGTCAGTGAAGAAGCTTACGTTCTTGCCGTCCATACGTTGAACGTAGGCAATTGGACGCCTACCTTTTTCGATGGCAGCGTATTCATCTGCGTCTAAAACGGCTTGCTGGCTTACGTCTCTGTCAGAGCCAGAGATAGACACAATGCGCTGGTCAATTACCCTAAAAAGGCTCTCAACAGGAACAGGCCTGAACATGATAGGGACGCCAGCGTTATTTCTGATAATCTGTGTCGCACATCTACCGAATACAATCAAGTTACGCGACTGAGCTGCCAAGAACTCTGACAGAGAGCATTCCTTGAAGAAACTGTCAGAACCACTGAAGGCATAGTCAACTACAAAGCGGTTTGCCGTTCCACAAGTCTGGACCCACTTACAAATATGATTAGATAGTTCTGTACGACTACGGGCTTCTTGCTCGCGATCCTCACTCTTGGTGTACATGTCTTCCTGAATAGGAATACGCTCACGAAGGATAAAGCCTCTATCGTATTTACTGCGAGACTTGCGACCAAAGACGCTCGATTGCTCGGCTCTGGTGTTGACAATCAAGCTAATGATGCTGTCATACTGTGAGAGCTCGCGAAGGTCTTTGTCCTGTAGACGCCCCTTCTTCTGATAGATGTTATCTACATTGACACTCTTGCTGTCAAGGCTGAAAATCGCCTTACTTTTATCAATCTGCTGATCAAGGAAGGAAGTGTTAGGAACTGGCTTGACTGACTTTTCTAGATCATCTCCAGATAAGCCGATCTCTATGTGAGCCGGTTCCTTTGTTTTCTTGAACCTATCGAATAATCCCATTTCAGTAACTCCTTACAGCGTACAGCTTTGAAGATTGACGGCAATTGGAGAGGACGTTGAGTTCACTGCCGTCACGGAAGTGGCCTGCACCGTAGCCGCAAACAGAGCCTGACCTGGAGAATGCTCATGAAGCTTAAGGACTTCTGAACCACCATTAAACACGAGGCCAATAGGACCATTAGCTTCAACTACTAAGAAGTTGATAAGCCTGTCGTAGATACTGAATGGTACTGCAGTCCCACTAACGACTGTCTCAGGTACTGCTTGATAGTTGATGAAATGCAAGTCCCTATCGGTAACTTCTAACACTTCCACAATGTTGGCTCTGTTTTCTGAGTTGAGGCCAGAGGCGTTGAATTTAATCTTGTCTCCAATCTTAACTCCAGAAGTGCTAAACACTCTGAATGCAGAAGCAAAGCCCGAACCGAGAGTCACGCTTTCCGCCACGATGTTTCCAGGATGGCGTACCGTGATGCTCGTAGCTGTTACTCCAATAATCTGGTATTTTCCTGCAGAATTTACGTTAAAAGGGGAAGTGAAGGAGTCGTCTGTAGGTTGGATATAAAGCTCGTCACCGACAACTACTCCGCCTGCAATGAAGCTGCAGACAGTGCCCGAGGAGCTAGTCATGAGGGCTGCTGTGCCAGAGAGTTCAGTGATAGTAAGAACGCTAGTGGCATCATGCCCAGGTGTCCGGAGAGCCCTGAAAGCCGGAGCTGTGCCTGTGCCTGTATGACGGAGTCTGGCTGCATCGCTCAGAGCGCTAGGCCTGCCGATGACGAATTCAGAAGTGGACATGTTAGCGGCTAGAGTACGAGCCGTTGAGTCCAGGAGAACTGATTCTCCTGGCTGGATAATCTTGCTACTACTGACTGGATAAGAGACCTCTACGCCTTCACGCTTAGTCAAGAAGTCAAAGCTACGTTGCTGAGGGTTACTGGTGGCGTAAGTGTCCTGGTAGCTGACACGACCGAAGTAAAAATTCAATAATGACATTTACCATCTCCATTAGAAAGAAAATATAACGTTTCCTGTTTTAACCTGAGCACCATCTTCTGTCGGTTCCTCTAGGTCTACGCCGAACTCTGTTCGCCAGTGTTCGGACATTAGTTTCTTGAGCTCGTATTTCTGCTTTTCAACAGTATCTCCGCTGATGACTGTCCGCCGAGCAGGCTCGGACTGATTAGCACTCAGCACTGCTGAATGGTTCATAATAAACGGATCAATGGCGTAGCGCAACGCATCTAAATGGTGAGTCCATTCGTCATCTGCAAACCGGGTATAGTCGAATCCCATTGGCAAGCGCAGATACTGCCAGCTCTCAAAGCTTTTCACTAAGTAATGGTTAGAAGGATCATCTAATACAATAAGCTGCGCTTCTTGCTTAGAGGCATTCCAGATTCGAGTACGCAGCCAGCTCACACCAGTCTCAATTCGAGCAGGTTTGCTAGAACGTGCTGGCATCCCCATTCTTGCCGATACGGATGGTGAGGACTTATCTGCAGTATCTGGACATAGTAGGTCAAAGCCGTATGGCTCGTAAATCCTCTCCTTCACGTAAGCCAGCCAGTCTGGATTCGAAAGTCCGGGACTGTACTCACAATGCAGCACAATGACCTTTTCGGTAGATTTTTCATAAGCGATTAAGACGCCAGTGGCGATGTCAATCCAACCAAAGTCAACTCCGCAATGTAAGCGCCAGCCTACACTCCTGAGCTCTCTGATAAGCTCTTCCTTAAACACTGGCCTGTCAGCTGGGACACCAAAGGCGTACTCCCAAGCTTCGTTTACGCTCTTAATGTGTTGACGTCTATTGAATTTCGCAAACACGGTACCAGAAGACTCAGGCTTTAAGTTGAGTAGCTGGGCGTTAATTTTATCTGCATCGCCAACGTTACGAAGGGTGGCGCCAATGAACGAAATATCGCGTAACGCAGGACTAGTCGAATTCTGCCCAGGAGATCTAGCTTGACATACTACGAATGCCGTACATCCTACGCATCCAGCGTAAGCGTTCACTTCTTCATACGCTTCTTTGTGACCAGGAGAAACAAATGCCATTTCTTCTGTATCTTTAATTTCAAGAGTTTCCAAGTTTAGGAAAATCGGCACTCTTGGCTCTTCCGGCTTATGGATAGCTGGAGGACATTTCTTCATAAAGTCGAGAGCAGACCACGTATGCAGTCTGACGCTATTTTTACTGTCTTTTGATTCGTCTATCTTCCTCTGAATAGGACCAGAAGCAGACTTACGGGAAGACAAGTACACAAAGATAGGCGGCTTACCTGTTTTGTCAGGGTCGGCAATAAACGATGCCTCAGAGAGGATTTGCGGGTCAATTAAATCTAATTCATCAAAGAAAAGAGCGTTTGCACGTTGGGCGTTTGCAGATTTTGCAGTGGCCACGATTACCAGGAGTTTTGCCGTGTCTGATGGCTTATGAGGCGCAGTTGGCATCCCATGGAGCTCTTTGGCCCTCTGATTATCCACTTTGCTGTATCGCTGCATGGCGGGAAGCTGGAGGAATTTACTCAGGTAGCGTACAGAGGCTAGAGACTGGTCAAGAATTGCCGACATATGGACGATATCACGCCCAAAATGTAGCATTAAGATGAACTCTAAAATGGCGGAACTAAGCGTTTTCATCGAGTTTCTTGACGCTGCAACTACAAAGGTCGTCCTGTTAGGATCTCCTAACATCGCTGCTTCGTAAACGTCCCAAATGAACTCTAAGGGGTTTGAGTTCGAGTTAGGGTCTACGGTGTAATCTGGTAAGTCGATCTTTAAGAATGTCTTAATCCATTGCTTAAGCTCGGCCTTACTCCTGCATAGAGAGAATAACTGCTTGAGGTAGATTTCGTCTATGCCGGTTTGTATCTCTTCCTGAGTTCTTTCCATAATCAGCTCTTATCTTTTATATAGTCTAATGCGAGGCTTTTCGCCCTTTAGCCCCATAGAGTTTTTCAAGTTATAATATTTTCTGAACTCACAGCAGACGCCTTCTAGGTTTGCTACGGTCAAGAGAACATTCTCGCCATTAACCTTAAGGTAAGGAATATCCGACACTGGCTGATTCTTATACAGAGTTTTGAGAACAGACTGTGTGTCAGCTTTAGGGTTTAGTAGCTTGATAGAAGGAACCGCTCCTGGACCAATGAACATGCCTTTGTTTTCGTCAATGAGTTCTGGGAACTGGTATCCCATGTCCATTAAGATTTCCACACACATGAATCGAGCATTAAAGCCAAACATTGGAGCCATGATCTCTGTGAGCTCTTGGAGGTCGGCTTCTTTCTGTTCTGTCAAGACCTTAGCTAGAGCAGGAATCACTGATGGCAGATGCTTGAAGATGAACTCTTGCCTGTCCTTGCAGCCTGTGCTAAGGATACCGGCTATTGCCGAGTTATAGGCAGAAGTAAACCGGACACCTTCAATGGTGTTAAACTTCTCCCAACACTGCTTCAAATGAGCCTCATCGAAGCTCAAGAGACCTATCTGATCCACTATTTGGGGTAAACCTACCCACCTGAAATAAGCGAAGTTCAAGAGGGTTAATTCGAGGTCTTCGGCTACTGGCATAATCAGCTTATGCAAGGCAATTGTAGTCTTGTCTAGCTCGCGGTACGGATGAGTGAAGTGATTCTTCTTCAGGAGCTCATCTTCAGTCCATGGGAAAGGCAACCCTGCTGCCTTCTTATGGTAGATGCTCATGCGCTCAATAACCCATTCCCATAGCTGACTCTCAATAGAACTATCTAGAGCAACGTCCTTGAATTCCTGGGAAGGCAAGGCCTGGTACTTTGGCCAATGACGATATAGTTCTGAAATCATATTTTTTGAGCCTCTTCAAGTAAACGTAATATCTTTAGTTTTTCATCTTCAGTAGGCTCTTGCAATAGGTCTACAGTTTGTCCATCGATATAAGATGTAGAGCGATTTTGACCTCCGCTTGGGAGATTAGCAATGTTCACAGTCAAAGCCGTCGCTGCCGGTCTATTGCCTAACTCTATTTCCTTAGTCTGTAATGACATCAGCATTTGCGAAAGGGTCATCAAGTCTTTAAAATTCTTAGGAATAAGGGCACAGTCTTTCGCGGTACTAGGGTCCTTAACGACCTGAGCAATCTGCTGCTTATACAGAGCGGTAGTGACTACCATGATGTCTGTGAGCAAGTCGATCTGAGCAGCATCTGAGCGTGTGATCTTGTCGCCCGCACGAACGCTCTTCATCTGTCTACGACGAGTAGACCAGTCATAGAAGATTGCTGAGTAGGCCAAGAGGCCAAGAGGGATACTGAGCTTGTCAGCTATTTCATCCCAATCTGCTCCCATGTAATACCAGTAGAAGGCCGCTTGTTCCACTTGCTGAGGCAGCCTGATTCCTACCTTCTCCGCAGTCTCTTTAGCTTGATTCCAAATATGTTCTGGCATATCTTCAGGACGACCAACGTTAAAGCAGGCGAGCTTATCATCAGGCAAGAATGAACTGTTAGAAGAACGAACTGACTGGATCTGCTTGTACTGAGGCTTTATTTGATTTGGTGGTTTGTTGTTGTTAGACACACTGGACCTCTTAAAAAGGTAATATCGCTATACTAATTTTATCATAGTGCAAGATGTATTTGTGAGGGAACTAAAACTGAGTAATAAAGACGAAAAAGCCCAGAATTAACCGGGCTCTTTAGTTAGTAGGAACGAGGAAGCCTTAACCAACGTCTCTACGGGAGAGTACATTCAGTTCAAGAAATTCAACGGCTTCCACAGGGAATACACTGACCGAGCACTTGTAGGTGTTACCGACTAAAGAGAGAGCGTCAATCGAGAAAGCCTTAAGCGAGCCATTGCTCAGGAAGTTCCCAAGAACATCGCCAAGAGCCTTACGGATAACCGCAGGAGAAACATCAGTGGTCCTAGAACCAATGTAGTTATCCAAGGTTGAACGCAAAGTCTTAACTACTTCATCAAGAACGAACTGAACGTTTACGCGCTCGTAAACCCAAGCCTTAGGGTCGTTATCTCTAGAACGGCTAGAGAGGTCGGGGCTTTCCAAGCGAACGCCAAACCCAGTTACGGGACGGAGAACAAGAAGTCCAGACTCAATAGCTTCGTCGAGGTCTTTGGTATCTGGATCAAAGTCAGGAACAAACACATCCGAGAACAAGCTGAGAGCACCAACGTGTTTGACGCTAGCGACCTGGAAGCTCTTACGGAGCATAGAAGTACCGAGCTGAGCCTGAACGCGACCAGCAGCAAAAGCGGAAGCAAACATCCAAGGCAAGAACCACTTGATGTTACCATCAGAAGCTACTGCTCTAACCTGTTGAAATGCAACTTGAACACGCTCATGGCTGAGTTCAGAAGCTTTTTGTTTGGAAGTAGAGAAAGAGCCATGGATACTAACAACTCCAAATCTTTCCTTCTGGTAAGCGACAGTGTTCGCAGTAGCGACATGTGACTTAATCGAAGCATTGATCGAGTCAATCGTATAGTTCGAAGAAGAATCTGTCAAACCGTCAGTGATATCTTCTGCAGCGTCGCGGCTAAACAGAGGAACTACCTGAGTAACTTCAATCTTAAGGGCAGCGTCTAAGCCACTTGCGATTGCAGCGTTATTAGTAGATCCGATAGAGCCGCCCGCCAAGAAGGAAGGCAGAGTTTCGGTGTCAGGGAGACCAGCTTTGAGCAAGAGAGCGTCACTAACCCTGAACGCCAACAGACCGAAGTTGTTGTCGACAGTAGACTTAAAGTCGTAGTAGTCAGCTTTTATGCGTCCTGCATAGGAAGCAACACTGTGACCAGAACAGATGGTAACGGCACTTACTTGGTCTAACACGAGCTTAGGAGCAAGGCTTTTGAAGCGGTTGTCAGAGACCTTAGCAGCGTAGCCAGTCTTGGTGTTGATATAAGCAAGCAGATCACCCATGGTAGCGAACTGAGCTAGATTGATCGAGAGGTCTGCACCCGAACCGCCAGTGATGGAAGTCGTGAGCATTCCTGCTTTGCTGATAGAGAGAGTTGCAGCAGAGCCAGCGTAGCTGACTTCCAGAACAACACGTCCACCGATGCTCTCAGCAGGGAAGCTTAGGCCATCAGATTGACGGCTAGATTCGAGGATCACTTTACGCTCAGCAGCCGATGTATGGAGTTTGGCTCCAGAAGCCGTAGAGGCAATTGCAGATTGAATTTGGAATGCTGTTTCAGTTGCAGAGACCGAAGATACAGAAGCTCCTGCTCCTACAACCTTGGTAGCCACGATGCTAGTCGAACCAGCCGAAGTAACAATCCATGCTCCAACGTTTTCTTGAGATGCTCCAGCAAGGATGCTTCCAGGCTTAACCCAGAGAACAGCGCCTGCGCTTGGTAGATTCTGGAACGAGCCAGAGGTAATCGAGAAGGACCCAATTCCACTTGAAACACTGAGAGCCACGCTAGCCGAGAGGGCAGCGGTAGCGGATACAGGATTCAAGAGCGTGTTAGACCAGAAGCGTTGAGCGAGGTTATTGCCTCCAGAAGCCATGTAGACTTCCAAGCTTTCACCAGTACCAATGGCAGTCGTGTGGTTAGATTTAACAGAGATTGTGATTGGGCTAAAAACCATTAATTCAGCAGAAGCAACAGCGGTCTGAACACCAGCGAGAACCACTGAAGAGACTGCGACTGGAGCAACGTAAGCGACTTCAACGCCAGAAGCGGTGTGGCTGAGCTTAAGAGCTTTGATTTGTGTCGTAGAAACCGCAGTGATTACATAAGCACCGACGTTTTCGTTAGAAGCACCTTTGATTGCGGAAGCAAGAGGGATATAGAGGATTTCGCCAACTGCTACAGATGCAATGTCTGCACCCTGGAACGTAGAAGCAGATCCACCACCCGTCAATTTAGGAAGAATTGTAATTTCTTGTCCGCTGATAGTCACAGCGAGTTCGTCAGCAGATGTCACTTGTCCTGCGCTGATAACTGCTCTCAAAACACCGCCAGAAGAATTGAACTCAGCGTTCGCGTTGATGGAAGTTACGATTGCAGAAGGAAGAGCTTCAGCAGCGACTGTGATGGTGCGTTCAACACCGCCAGAAGCACGAACGTAGAAGGTACTTGACTGATCACGCATCAACCAGCTTGCAGTGAAGGTAGGTTTGATTTCAGCAGTGCCAGTCTTTATTTGAGCGCTGATGAGGTTGCCTTCTTCGCCGTACTCAGCAGCCACGATGCTTGCATAAGCAGCAGCGCTGGCGAGCAAAGCCTTTTCAGAGCGAGTGGAGCTGTTTGTCTTATAGACATAGAGCCTACCAATCGAACCAGTGAAAACAGGAGAAGCTTGGTTTGAAAAGATCATACGAGCGGAGTCCACAATAGGACCGCTCCCGTAGAAAGCTTTTACGCTCTGATAGTCATTGAAGAAGACGTTGCTAATGTCCAGCTCAGAACCAGGCACGCCTTTGAGAGATTCGCCGAGGATTACGATATTACGTGCACCAGGAGCTACGTTAGCGAGATTGTCTTCCACAGTGACGCTGCTGCGAACACTGGGAACCACTACTCTTGATCCGTTTATTACGGCAGCAATTGTCATGAGGAATGCCCTTCATAGAAGTTAAATTGGTCTACCCGTTAGGTATATGCGGCCATTATAGCAGCGAGTAAGCAGGATAGGCTCAAATTTTATATCCATAGGCCCTAAGAACGTCAGACATTTCAGCAATTGAGCCGACTACTTTGAGTCCATTGGAGCGTGCGAACGCTAATATTCCCGGTAAATGATGGCTACGAAACCCCTTCACTAAGGACACTGCAACTTGCTCAATAGCTAAAGAAGGTTCCTCTACGACTGCAACGGTAGCCTCTAGGATCTCTGCTGGTTCTTCAGGCAAGACCCATTCAGATTCCATGAGAGCTTCTTCGGAAATCTCTGCTTCAGTGGGATTGGTGTGTTGATACTTCTTCTTACTCATTTGCGTCTCCTTCGATATAAAACGGCTCTATAGACCCTATAGATTGCACGATATTGAATTCTACAGCTTTCTTGGCGTCAAAGTAGAAATCAGCACCGTTCTTCTTCTTAAATTCCTTAACAAAGCGAGAGTATGATTCATCTCCCATCCTGCTTCTTAGATATTCCATAGCAGCCTGCTCGTCTGTTTCTACCGACTTCAGCTCTTTTTGAAGCTTCTCTAGGCTCACAGAACCGCCAAAGTCTAAGTGGAAGCTATGGTGCATGAATCTAGCTTTAGGCCAAGCCACACGCTCTTCACCGACACAAGCAAACAGGATACCAAATGATTCTGCAGCGGTGATGATCTGAGTCTTTATGGGCTTAGGGGAGTTAATGAGCATCTCCAGAACAGCATCGCTGTAACTGGCATCACTAGAACATCCACTACATAGGTTGACTAAAATCCAAGGTATTCGTGGATTTTTGATCAGCGAGTTGAAACGACTGTAAAAGGCTTGGAAGCCTTCTAAAGAGTCTGAATTATCCGCTATCCAGATAATATTATTCTCTAACACGATAACACGTCTCCTAACTACTGCTGATAATTACGCTTTCGGATCCCTCTGAGCTAGCCGACACTTCTAGACTGTGTCTATCGGGCGCCTGGCTTTCAGAAATTATCCACTGATCTATCAAAGAACCTCTGATCATAAATTCCATAACCCAGATATTCTGTTCATCATGGTCTGCCGACCTAGCTAAGGCTCCGTGATGGAAGGTAGAGTTTTCTAGCCCACTATTCGCAAGAGCTAACCGGCTTTGCTTTAAACAGTACCGAACTATCGTACTGAGCATCTCGCAAAGCTCTGGATCCCCGGCAACTGTCAAGTAGACCTTTATAGCCACTGAATCCATGCTCGAGCCTATAACATAGTTCTTTTGGTTGACGCTTGAAACGACTCTCCATTCATGCAATGCAGCGTCTTCTGGCAAAGCTTCATCCAAAAGTATAGTCATTACTCGACTATCTGTTTTATCGAACCCTTTGATTATCCTACTTACTGTCCCGTTGGTCATAACTAAAGACCGCCAAATCTTTGTATCTAGCTGTAATCTTGAAGACACCGTAGGATTGCCATTATCGTCTAGATATCCAATCTTGAACCTGGCGTATTCCTTTGGTTCAATGGCCTGATATCTCATAGAGCCGTAGTCTCCCAAGAACTGTTCAGTCTCCTTACCGCCTTCATAGACGACAGCAATGTTAGGGAGTTTAGCACTATCCAGTCGATAGCCAGTCACATATTGGAAGTCGTTTTTCTCAAGCCACTCAATAGCCTGGTCCACGTACTTAGCTCCAAACACTCCTTCAAGAGCATCGGAGTTGTAGCCGTCAAGCAGGAACGTTAAGTGGTCGGGTCTACGACGTAATAAGTCAATTCGGGCTTTGAGGTCTTTGAGTACGGTTAAGTGAGGCAGTATGATCATTGGAAGTACATCTCCATTAGCGAATTGACAACTTGGTTGAATATGAGGACTTCATTTTCAGTTTGCCATTCTTGTATGTGTTTCAGCAAGTGCTTTCCTTCAAACCCTGGATGCTGCCACGAGGCCGAGCCAGGTTTAGTGGACATTGTCCTGAAGAGGACGCCACCAGTCTTCTTGGGAGCATCTCCACTCAAGTAGGAGGCCTTGGAATCAAACTCTCTCACTCGTAACAGGCCACCAACGTCTGACTTATCTACCACGTTGTAAGTCTTGCCTCTATTGAAAGCGGCTTTAAAGCTGAACTTAGCGTTCTTTAGTATTTCATGGACTTCTTGTTGCACTTCCTGGTTACGCACTCCCTTGACTCCAGATGGACCCTTAGAGAGGTCTTTAGGCAGAGGTACAGTTCTGTATAGATCTCCAGCCTTACTAGTCTTCACTCCCTTACGCCCACGAACCAGCATCTTTTCTTTGATGCTGTAGCTAGGGATTCCCTTTTCTATTGAGAGGATCTTTTGGTTGGATGTGGCAAAGGCGACAAATACCTCGGCACCTTCCAGGTAGACCTTGAAAGCCTCCTTATAGGCGTCTCTGAGCCCAGGTTCCACATTTTGGGTAATTATGGACGTTATGGCTGCTCGAGTGGCTTCTTCAGCTGCTTCTGCGGCTGTCGCCAGGACTGCTTCTAGGTCTTTCTGTAGCTCCGCTATTTTTGCGAGGTCGAGTTTGTCCATTTACTATCCCCGTTTTCTCTTCTTCTTACTCTCTTACGTATTTCAAAGGCAACTGTGAAGTAACGTTACTGTTTTTGGCGTACTTTTTCATCGACTCCCCTATATCCATCAAAACCACCAGCAGTCTTCTTCTTCTCAGAAGCAGAGCGCATATTCTCAAGAGTCTGGACAGCAGGACGGTGATTTTGACTATTGATCTTCCAAGAGTACTTTTCAGGTTCGTAAGAGCTTAGGTGGTTATGCCAAGAGTGTTTTATGTCATATGGCCGGGAGATCCCATACTTCTCTGCAAGCTTCTTAGGGTTAATCCCCTTGACTTGATCACCTTCCTTGTAGCTCTCGGCGGCTCCCTTAATCTTGTTGTAAATCTGTTTAAGCCCAGCGGAATACGTAAAGAAATTCTCATGAGAAGGCAGCTTGAAGTCACCGGCATTGGCGTTCTTGAAACGCTCAAAGCGCTTAGCGTAGCCGCCATTCATCGAGCCAACTAGATTGGACACCATTTCATCTGGATCCTTAATAGGATGGTATCCGAGAGTAGCAGTGTGATGATACAGCAAGGCCATTTCTCTAGGATTAAGATCGGCTTTGTCTATAAGCGCAGACGCTAATTGAGCGTGCATTCCTGTTTGCGTTTTAGCTCTAGTCTTAAAGTTGCCAGCTTCAATGGATTGATCAAAGACTTGATGCTGAGCTTCATGATTCGATACATTATGAAAGTGCTCTGGAGAGTGAGGCTTCTGGTTAATGACCTCTCCGTCTACGTAGGCTCTTCCTCCTTGAGCGCCGATGCTAGCGCCCCCTAGGTTGCCAGCTCCTGCTGCATTAGAGCCCCAGATCATACTGGAGCGAGCATCGCCTTGAGTTCTAGTTTCAGTGGCGTATGGTGTCTTGTTTTTCAGAGAGAACTGACCAGCGTTCTGTGGCTGGTCAGTTCTCTGTTCAAGAGCAGGGATCCTAATAGGAGGTCTGTCCTTTTGTAGTTTCATGGATTTAAGTAGATTTAGGCTGTTTTTCATTCTTTACCTCCAGGCCAAAATGTCTGCTGATAAGTTCAATGATGTCCTTTTCCTGTTGGCTGAGCCCACTGGCACCGGACTTCATCTGCTCAAATACGGACTGGCTCGCAACGCCAGCTTTGATGAGCTCCAGGATCATATTCATTACGTTAGAGGTTGGCGTACCAAGCGGCTGTTCTGCCTCCTCAGAGCTCTTAGCGACAGGCTCTGCTTGCATGACAGCCTTAAGCTTCTGCACTTCGTTCTTGAGTATCTGAATCTTTTGATAAAGCAGGTCTAGCTCTCCAGGAATGAGGTTCTTACTCTTTAGAGCAACAAAGTCCTCCAGGCTTAGTAAGTCGTGCATGATGATTTCTGCCAAGTCTAAAGGCAGGAGCTCACGACTAGTGAATGCGCCGACATATGAGGGCTTAGGCGTCCATTGCTTGTCATGTAAAGAGTAGCATTGCTCTTCATCTTCGTACCCGTAGAGCACTGGCTTCTCGTTAACCATATACGCTCTCATCCCCAGAATACGGGGAGCCTGTTCCATTTGAGTAAGCGGATCCATAGTTTATGACCTCGTGTTATTAGTCTTATTGAGTGGGTTCTTTTCTCTAGGCCAATTTGGAATACTTATTGACCCAGCATCCTCTAGCCATAGCATTTGCACGATAGCAGAGCCAGGTAGATACGTAGGTACTGAAGGTAGAGCTGCGTTGCCAGAAGCATTCGTATAGACCGTCCTGAACACTCTCGGAGTGGCGGCTACCATGTAGTAAGGATAGGTCCAATAGACCACACTGAGAGGCTCTCCACGAGCTTTGGAAGTGTCCCAAGTAGGTCTGTTTTGTCCAACCCATTCAAGCATACCGTCCTGGATGATAAAGTCTGAACCCTCTTCAAAGCGTACATTCTGGCCGTTTGCCATGTAATCGATACTTACAATCGGAAACTTAAGTCTCATGAGTCCAGCAGGCTTATACTCCACCATTTCGGTAATCATTACAGTCAGGCCGTTATTCACCAGGATGATGTCATTCGGACGCAGGTAGACTCTGGTACGCAGAGGGTCATCATAGTAGCCCGTATGCAAGATACTAGCCGAGTGCTTGCCGTACAGTCCTTGAGTGACAAATGTGTCTTCCCAGTTCTGATTGGTAGGGACTATATAAAACGGTCTGGGGTCGTATAGGTTGTAGCCGTTGATGTCAGCGGACTGGCTCAGGTCTACCCCGCCTTCTATCGTTGTTCTGTTTGGATTAAGAGCGTGACGCCAATGAATTGCTGGCATGCCCTTAGTCTTGATTTCTGATTCGTGAGCGTCTGTGCTAAAAATCCCAGCAGGGGCGATTGGGCCAAGCGGATGCAATCCCGCTGATATCTGTGGCTGGTCGGTCGGTAATTTTAGACCCGTTAATGAATGTGGTGGCTTAGACATTTATCGTTACCTCGTATAAGAACTATTTTCCCCGCAAACAGACACTGGTTGCTTGTCGATTTAGGCAAACTCGGGCATAATAAGAATATCCTTACGAACACCTTAGAACTAAGTACATGTTATTAGAGTGATCAAGGGCAGAGAGCCGCATTCGTTACCGCAATATTAGAGAATGGGAGCTGAACTACTAATGGAGGCCCTACCTGTGAGCCATAAAGCTGACCGATATGAACTGTTCCTTGTTCACCACAATCTTTTATACCCCGACACCCCTAGAGTTTTCATCGCCAAGATGAGTAAAGCCAGTAAGGTCCTCTGGGCGTACGAGATAGACGAAATAGAAGAGCGTATTCTCAATACTGAGTTTCTCCAAGAAGAAGCGGAATTCTTTGGCGTAATCACGAGATTCGAAGAAAACGTAGCGACCATAGAAGTAGAAGGCCACTCTAAAGACTTCGACTTCCCGCCTAAGCTTGGCTGGTCTCTCGAGACTCTGATGACTAGTACCAGGGGCCTGTCTACTCATAATGGTGTGGTCCATATACTGAAGCCAATCACTAGAGACAAGTACGCAGAAGATGAAAAGTGTGTTCAATCTGAAAAGGACCACATTGCTCGTCTAGCTGGCGCTCATTTCAAAGAAATAGAGAAACGTGCTCCTCCTTCTGCTCCAACCAAGGAAAAGAACAACTGGACTCCTGTAACTAGAGACACTTCTTACGAAGAAAAGGAAAAGGAACCATCTTACGACTCAGAACGTGTGCACAGAAACAAGTCTAAAAAGAAGATGAGTAGTGGCGGACGTAAATGAGTTATTCCAAAACAGCGGAAAACATTGTTGGCGCTATCATCAAGGAAATTCAAACCGCAGGCCATACCCTGGTTATTGACGACCTTATTGAGCAAGGTGTTACGGGGTCCCTGTTGAACGAGGTAATGAAGCTTCTAGACAGAACTAACCTAGTCATCGATACCCAATACCCAGAATACTTTGAAGAGCTGGTGGAGAAAAACGTTAAAAGATGTCAGCAGGAGCTTCTTTCTGACATACAGGCTAAGACTTTGGCAGAACTTGCTATGCTCACAAACAAAGGTGCAACCTTGATTGGGCTCTTTTATGATCGTCAATGGGAACAAAGGTTGGTGGAAGCCGACTCAGGGCGTTGTGTGGTCAGTAAAAGGTTCTCTGAGTCAGCTAAACAGCTATTCTCATTCGCCTCAGAAGGCAGAGACACCATATGCGAGCTGGATGGTGAGATTGTAGGGGTAGACAGGTCTGGCATCAGCATAGACAACATTAACTAATTGGCTCATAAGCAGATATAATCGTCCGGAAGCCCTAATTCGGAGATTATATCATGCAAATTTATGGCATTGGAGCCACGGAAAGTCTAGACCGCACAGGAGAACGCATTAGTCTCCAAGGTATGGACATTTCTGAGATCAAGCTCTTTAATGACGAACACGAAAGTAACACGTTCTTCCAAATTCTTGGCAGAATTCACCTCTCTAAAAAGATTTTCAGCCAGAAAGACTGTGACGACCAGTATCAGCTAAAATGCTGGAACCTCGTTCAGAAGCCTTTCTTATACGTATTCGGTGAACTAGCTGGACCAGAGCATCCTAATGCAGCGGCGGCCGGTGCTCTTATCAGATATAGCGTCAAACATCCTCAGTATCCAGTCGGCCTCTCCGTAGAAGGCGGAACTGTCCGGAAAAACGGTAACGTATTAGAAGAGACTAAGGTCATGAACATCTCTCTTACGGTAAAACCTGCCAACACTGAGTGTCGAGTCTTTCCTGTAATGGACTTGAATAAGTCTTTTGGCACCCCAGAACTCCCAGAAAAGTATAAAAACGTCATAGGCCGTAAACAATTTAGGAACAAGCCTACTAATCATCAGATCTTGCTCGCTAAGTCTGAATTAGCGACTGATCTGAAGGAACTGGCTACTTTACCAGAGCCTGAGATTAAGGGAGCGACTATAATCAGATGCTGGAACTGTGGCTGTGGCAAACTCTTCATGAAGAGCAGACTGCCGAACCGTTGCGTCGCCTGTAGTGAAGCGTTTACTATGAGTGATATATATAAAGCCAGGATTCAGACTCCACAATATTAAGGGAACGCTTCAATGATGAAACTTTTTAAAGGCAATAGCACGAATATCCGTTCTCAGTATGCCGAGCGCACCGGAACCGAGCTGGCATCAGCTGCAAATGCGTCTACAGCAGTGAGATTAATCGTATTGAATCAGTCTTCACACGCTTTTAACCTAGACAACGGCCTGAACGTTGAAATCCAGCTACTGGTTGTGAATCCAGAAGACACGACAAAGACTAAGGTGCCGTGGCTCGCTCTTGGAGCAAGTAAGAACCTAAATTTAGAGCTTTTTCACTTAAATATGCAGCTTGAAGCTGGGCTTGAAATCTGGGCCTACTATCCAGGCGGCGTTGCACCGACTACGACTCTGAAATTAAGAATGTTCACCTGGGGTTAATGCTAGACCGCACTTGCGAAAAGGAGGAGACAGACTATGTCACTCGTTGGCGGTACTGGTCAGCCGAACATTGATTTTTATGGCGTCCAATATCAGGGCAATATCTCTGCGTCTGGCTTCATTGTTCAGCTGAATAACGAAGGCACCGGCAGTTTACGTATTCAAACCGTAGGAGCTGGAGCAAGCAATCAGGTATTAGCTGAAGGCACTCTAGACGGCTTGAACTGGACAAGTTTGGGCGTTGTCGTCGGTAGCGATCTTGCTCTGATAGACACACAATCATATGAATACATCAAATTGTCGTGTTCGGTATATGGTGGTACCCCATTTACGCTCTATTGGAAGGGCAACCCTTCAGTTCCTCCTGCTAGCCTCAATCTTTCTGGCACCGGGCTGGCTACATCGGTTAACCAGTCAACTCAGATTGCTAGCCTTAATGAGATAGAGGCAAATACAGGCTCTTTAGTGGCAGTGAATCCCCTGATTACGGGAGTTTCGCTGACTTCTAGTGCTTCTGTTTATACGCACGTCCTGCCGATAAATACTGTTAGATTTTTGATAAGAATTCGTAGCGGAGAGGCTTCTTTTAAGATGAGCTTCGCCTTGGGCGGCATAGGGAGCGGGAGTTTCCTTACCGTTAATAGAGGGTGTGTCTTCACGGAAGAGAACTTGATGCTTGCTTCTACTCTTACACTTTATATGCAATCTAACAAAGATAACCAAGTAGCAGAGATACTGTCTTGGACTTAATCTTCATAGTAATCATCTAAAATAAAGCACTCCAATCTATTGTCCCTGTAGAATAGGACAGAACCTATTCCCACTAAGGAGACATGCATAATGCCTTTGATGAAAGACAAATTGATTTACGACCCAGCTGACGTTGCAGATAGCGACGAAGTAGGCGTGTACCTGAAAGATGGCGCTGGTACCGCCCTGACTTCCACTCTTAACGGTGCGAAGCAGTCTCTAGACGTTCACATTTCTGGCTCTGGCACCTTGAGTGTAGACCCTGCAACGGCTGCAAGCTGGGGCATCCACGCTGAAGATAGCGCCCATGCTTCTGGTGCGCTCGGCTCTTTGGGCTTAGCTGTCCGTAACGACGCTGGCTCTGTATTAGCAGGAACCGACGGCGACTACATTCCTTTGAGTACCGACTCTACTGGTGCGCTCCGCGTTGCCATTCAGTCCAGCTCGAGCTTCGACTTCGCTGAAGATAGTGCTCATGCTTCTGCTGACATTGGTGCGTTTGTTTTGGCGGTACGCCAGGACACCCTCGCTGCTTCGACAGACGCTGACGGCGACTATGCTGCGTTTAAGGTAGACGCTAACGGACGTTTGTATAGCACCTCGATCGTTACCAACACTGTAACCGTCGACATCGGCGCTCAGTCTGTTGGCGCTCTTGATGTTGAAGGCAACGTTGCTGATGACGCTGTAGACTCCGGTAATCCTATCAAGATTGGCGCAGTTGCCGTCGGAGCTGCCTTGTCGGCTGTTTCTGCTGCCGGTGACAGAACTAACGCTGTTTCTGACATGTATCGCCGTCTTTTGATCAACCAAGCCGCTAACCGTGCTGTTTCTTCGACTGTGACTGCCGTGACTGCTACTGCTGCTGTAATCGTTGCGACCACCCTTGCCGGTCGTACTCGCGTGATCATCCAGAACACTTCTAGTGGTGCAGTGTACATCGGTGGCTCTGGCGTCTTAACGACGACTGGATTCACTATCGCTAAGGGTGCGTCCTTGGAACTCGAAGCAGGAGAGTTTGTGGCACTATACGTAATCGCTTCTGGCGCTAACGGCGATATCCGCGTATTAGAGCTCGCGTAAGCCTTTTGCTCTGATAAAATTAAGGAGAACCGCCAGGGTTCTCCTTTTTTTTATTTGGAGCGATACAATGGAATTCACTAACAAAGACGTAAGCCAAATCCAGAACCTAATCACAGCCTTTAAAAGAGCTAAAATGGAGCTCGAAGGCGTAGAAGTAATTGCCATGGCAGAAGCTTATCGCTGGCTAAGCAACTTGCTCAAGACTGCCGAAGCAGAAGCCGCGGCACCAGCTACTCAGGCTGTTCCAGCGACTGCGCCAGAACCTGTAGCCGCTACTCGGCCCACAAGGAGCTCTAGAAGGAGAAGCTAATGCCTTTTTCGACTCCAATGCCACAGACAGTAACGATAACACTGTCATAGTCATAGCGGACACAACTACTCCCGCCAATAAGGCAAAAGTGAGTTCTAATAGTGATCTGGCAGTCTCTGACGTGCTAGACACAGCTGGAGTCAATGGAGCTATCACTGTAGGTACTTCTGCAGCGGCTGCTAGAGTCGGGGGAAGCAATCACGCAAACCGTAAAACTCTATCCATTCTGAATAACGGTACGGTCACGATGTATTGGGGCTTTAGCGCCGCCGTCACTACAACTTCGGGGATGCCTATCTTCAAGGGACAGGAAGCTGTCTGGGAAGTAGGGCCAAATATCACCATTTGGCTGATTTCGAGCGCTGCCAGCCAGAACGTTAGAGTGGTGGAAGCCTCATGATAGGTAAAGTCAAACATTGGGTCAGCGCCGTAGCAAGGTCTATCTTTTATGACAACTCAGTCAGTGGATTAATATCAACCAATGCTCAGGACGCCATTGACGAACTTAATACGACGGCAGCCGTATCTGCTTCACCAGGTTTCACATGGGGGAGGTCTGGTAACTCTACAGCAGGAGCGTATCTGCAAAACGACACCGTGCCGAGTAACGTCTCTGGCCGTATCGTTCCGTTATCCTCTGGTAACATCACAAATGTTTTCATTGCTTGTGACGTTACCGCAACATTTTCTATTAAGATACAAAAGAGATCTGGAGCAAGCTTCGTAGATCTCACGACAGTCACGATTACTGCTGCGAGGACCGGGACCTTTACGGTGACCGGAGTGCCTGTGGTACTCAACGACGAAATAGCTGTCCAAGTCAGTTCGGGTTCTGCTCAAAACGTAGTGGTCGGTATAGTGATAAAGGGTTCGTTATGAGCTTACAGTTAAAGAACGCAACGGTGTCGAACGTCTTTATACGAGATGTTGGTCTGACATTGATAGCAAGTTCCACGTATACCATTGGATTGCAGGAATACGCCATTTGGGCTGGCTCTGATGATGTGGAACCTTATCTTACAGACGGTTCGCTGACTGTGGTGTTCGAAGGCTCGGAATTACCGTATCTTGATGGATTAGATGTATTACGCTATATGCGAGCGGGTTGGCAGAATTACGGCATGCATCAAGTGCGAGATTTAATCCCAGAAAACCGTAAGTTATTGGTCCCAGCGGACCGTCAATTCTTGGTGTTAGACGCCTTGACCATAGAAGGTGAAGTAGAAATCATAGGAACATTAGGAGTCCTGTAAATGGCTAAGATTATATTAAACAAGTCGGTCAGCGCTCCAGACGCACCATCAACGAACAAGATCTGTCTTTATCCTGTAGGTAACGACATCTTCTTAAAACGCGAGGATGGCTCTACGGTCAAACTCAATATAGACGGCAATACCACTACAAATCTAGCAGAAGGTAGCAATCTATACCATACGAACGCAAGAGTAGATGCTCGCATTGCTGCAATCAGCAAGACACAACAAGAAGTGAACTCGACGGACACCTCAACTACGACTAGTTCTTCATTAGTGGACATGAACTCCATGACTCTAACGGCGACAGCCGCTGGCACAGCTTTGATTATGTTCGGAGCTTCAGTGACGAGCTCCCATTCCAACCGCGATATTACGATTAGTATCAGTGTCGCAGGCTCCCCGATTACGTCCACTCGACGTTATACTCGAATTGCCTCCGAAAGTACCGCACAGACCATGAGCGTCCATACTGTCCGTACCTTAGCGGTGAATGATATCGTCAAGATTCAATGGTCGGTATCTGGAAGTACAGGCTCGGTGTACGAACGAACACTTTCCATAATCTACTTATAAGAGGTTCTTATGTCTCAATATAGTTTTGTCAAAGCTGCGAATACCGATCGACTTACACAAGAGATTCAACAAAGCTCTATCGTCACGGCCTTAGACTACATTTCTACGGTAGGGACAGCTTTGAGTGTATTCTTCAAGGCTGCGTTATCCGCGTCTGATGAGATCACCTTGAGCGCCTTAGTCAGTTCTCACGTCGATGCTCCATTGATTTTTACTGTCCCACCACAGGACGTAGTAATTACCGGGGATAAGCCATTTAGAGATACGTCAGGCTTCAGGGCTCGCTTCAAGGGATATAGCGGAGTTGCAACAAAAACTACCACAACGAATATCGACTTCCAAATACCCGCCGAACGCTACATCAACGGAGCAACCATACAGGTCGTGAATCAAGTCATGGGAGACTACTTCTCCTTCCAGATAGTTGACATCGCCGGTCTTTATTCTACAGCTGGGACCGTGTTAGACATGTTCGCCGAACGCTGGTACTTAGATCCATTAAGGTGTAATCAGGGTGAAGTTGTGGCAGAATATCCTGCTCGTATTTATCCAGGACTATACATCAGAATCATATATGTTTCAGTAGGGACAGTGACAGATCCGATTATTAATCTGAATATGCGCCTGCACAGCAAAACTACTTAAGAGGCTTTTAATCTATGCAAGAAGTAGTAGTCGGGTTTAGTAGAAATAGGGGTCCGTTTTCCTGGTTGATCAGATATGCCACTGATTCTGGCATCAGCCATGTGTATGTCAAAATTACAGACGAAAGCGGCAAAGTCAAAGTATTCCAGGCAAGTGGATTAAAGGTTAATGAGGAATCGTATGAATCATTTCTCACACACGCTACCGTAGTCGCAGAGATTCCAGTCAAGATATCTGACGAGCACGCAATGTTTTGTGAAGACTTCCGTAAGGCTGCACTGAACAAGCCTTATTCCGTGATGCAGATTGTGGGATTTGCGTGGGTGCTGTTCTGGCGTCGTATGGCGCATGTTAGAGTCAGCAATCCTTTCTCGAATGGCTCACAAGCCTATATCTGTGTGGAAATCGGTGCTATATATGCCAATATCTCTAACTCAGAAGATCTGACACCAGTGGATCTCTATAACATATTGACTGGAGAAGTAATTGGACATTAATCAGCCATTTCCATTTAGAGTAGATTCATCATCAGCGTCCCCTGAGCTAGAAGGCGGCTTTGTTCGCTTCAAGACTATGGTGACGCCATCGGATGTTCTTAAATTTGGGCTCATCGGTATTCCCAAGATGTTTCCAATGACACAAGAGCCTCTTTCAGAAGAGTACGTTGCAGTGCATCTGCAATCCACTATAGCTCAGCTAGAGATGTCTGGGATGTGTCTGAGCCCAATCATTGCCACCCACATTGACGATTGGCATGGCTCTTCAGACTGGAACAGATACTTTGCGATAAACGTCCATAAGTATCCTGTCTCTAGAATCGAGAGCATCATACTCACATATCCTAATGCTACTACCTCTAACCCATCTCTGACGTTCACCATACCGGCAGAATGGATCACTCACGAAAGAGGCAAGGTCAACGTCGTAGCTACGACCGGCACTATCTCTCCTGTAGTCCAGGGTAATAGAGGAGGCTATCCGATGCTCTCACTTGGCTCCAATGGCTACCGGCCTAGCGCCTACCGCCTGACATATCAAGTAGGATTTGAACAAGATAAGCTCCCTGCAAACGTCTGGCAGCTAATCCTAGACATGACGACCTATAACCTCTTAGGCGAAGTAGGACCTCTTTTGTTCCCCACGTCAGGCATATCTGTAGGAATAGACGGCTTAAGCCAGTCTGCTCAATTGCCAGGAGCAAGGATATTCGAAGGCAGAATCAAACAGCTTGAAGCAAAGATTAAAGCTAACAGAGACGCAATCAGTTCTTACTACGGCCAGATGATGACACTAGAGTTTGCAGGACTTTAATGCCCGTTGCCTGCGCTGTATTCTGTTGTTAAGCTTACAATAACAAAATCGGAGAACCTAATATTGTGGAACAGACCAGAGAGCCGACAACAGTCGGAGCAACGCTGAAGTACGAGTTCATGCCTGACCGTGGAATGACCACAAAGCAGCTCGCTAAACAGCTTGGAATGCATCGTCCAGCTTTACGTCGAATGCTAGAAAACGAGACCCATATAGATGCCAAGATTGCTCAAAAACTAAGCAACATATTCGACACTGAGCCTCAGTTTTGGTTGAACCTTCAGAAGGCGCATAGAGCATACGTGAAGACTTTAATCAAATAACAAGGACATTTCCTATGCCTTACATCTTGTATACAGATGGCAGTTGTGGCCCAACTAATCCAGGTCCCGGAGGTTGGGCCTTTATTGTTTTAGAAGGCGAGGAGCTAGTCAGAGAGGGCTCCGGAAGGGCTCTGACGTCTACTACGAATAACCGTATGGAACTTAATGCTGTACTCTGCGGCCTTGCTTCTCTGGAGCCAGGAGCAGAGGTCTTAGTAGTCACGGATAGCCAGTATGTGGTGAACGGTATCGTCAAGGGATGGGCAGCAAGATGGGAACAAGAGCAATACTTGAACGCTCAAGGAGAAGAACGAGTCAACACTGATCTATGGAAGGCTTTGTTGGTTCTGGTC
>Ga0163150_10002144_pt1 | contig 31266 bp, 35 predicted proteins | sample OliLakLV19P2IB_FD_148628 | JGI IMG/M metagenome (GOLD analysis project Ga0163150, IMG submission 148628) | Freshwater microbial mat bacterial communities from Lake Vanda, McMurdo Dry Valleys, Antarctica - Oligotrophic Lake LV.19.P2.IB | ecosystem: Environmental > Aquatic > Freshwater > Lake >...
AGAAGCCGCGCAGTGGTGGCAGCGGATTGCGCGGCTCGGCCTGCGGACTGCGCCAGTCTGGACGCGTACGCGGGTTCTCCCGGCTGCGTGACATTGTTTGGTTCGGAGTTTTGCGCGGAGCGTGAGGAGAGTGGTGGGAATATACTCTTATACGCGGGCTTGGCGGTCGTGGCGGTTGTAGCGGTTGTGATAGTGGCGAAAGGATAGGACAGACACATGCGAATCGGAATGGGTGATTTCGTCGGGGCAAGCTTTCCGCTTCCCCAGAACCCGCTTGCACTTAACGGTATGGGTGAGTTTGTTCCCGCGTGTTTTCCGCTTCCGCAGAACCCGGTAGGGTTGCGCGGTATGGAGGGATGCGGGGGAGATTGCGGGTGCGGGTGCGGCGAAAAGTGTGGAACGGGAATGGATGGATTGGTAGACGACATAACGTCGTCTGTGACAGGCGCGTGGGACAGTGTCACGAATGCCTTCGGAAGCGGGTTCGCGGGCGGGAGTATGCAAACGTATCTCATTGTCGGCGGAATAGTACTGGCGGGCTATGTCCTGATGTCGCGCGGTGGAGGGTACAGAGCGCAAGCCTCAAGCCTGCGCAGGGAGTACCAGCAAAAAGCTGCGGCGCTGCGGTCGCGGTCGGGAAGAGGGTACGCGCGAATTGGTAAAGCTGGACGCGCTGCCTACGCTGCGTTTTAGAAGAGAAAGAAGGAAAGTATGGACTGGATTAAATCAAAGACGACGATTTTCAGTTTGATCGCGGCTGGGGCCGGGTTCGTGGTATTTTCGCCGGAGATTTTTGCACATCAGCCCGTCATCGTTGCCCTGGCAAAGTATGTGATGGTGGGAGGACTTGCTGGACTTGGCATCACGGCGCGAGACAATTCAACGAGTGATGAGCAGGCCGGAGCTGGGAAGGAATAGTAAGGACGAATATGAGCGCATGTACTTCCAATCCGGGTGTTCCGATCTCCATCGAGGAGTACGGGCGGATTGTTGAGTACACAGGCCGCAAGGGATTGGCTGCGGGCTGGTTTGGATCATACCCGGAGGCGAAGGCGGCACGGGATAATAAGATCGAGTCGGGGGGTGATTACTCTATCGTCGAGCATGTGATCGAGAGTGGGATGCACGTTTGGGGAGTGGTTCCGTTCGAGGCCTTGATGGTTGTGAGTGCAGTAAAGAACCCGTACCTGACTAATCGAAAAATTGCGGAATACGCGAGACACGAAAAATGGTCCGAGTTGTCTGATAGTCAATTACAGATAGCCGGGCTATTGATGCCGGCAAGCTCGCCTCTTCAGCTGGCGGTTCAGGCGGAAGCGGATCGCAGGCGCACGGCAGTAAAAAATCCTGAGTACGGTGGGGGTTCGGAGCCTGTGCGGTGGGGATTTATCTCTCCAGGTGGAAAGGAAATTAAGCCTGTCAAGGGAGAATTGCATCATCGTGACATGGTCGCTCGTAAAGGATGGGGCGTTGGAAGGGAGGATGGAACGCGAAAGGGTTACATTGCCTTTTCTGTGCGCGATTCAGGCGCGGCTGAGTTTCAGGTTCAAAGGTTTACGAGTGCAAATAAAAAATTGATTGTGAATGCCATTCGCTCAATGCCTGAAATATACGGCGTGGTTGAGTGGTATTCGTATGAAGGTAGTGGAGCTGGAGACGCAGAGACTCCGAAGGAAGCCATCGCGTGTTTGATGAGTAACGCGGGTACAGGACAGAGGAGAGAGAATCCGCAATCACTGCTTGAATTGTTAAGCGCGTGGAGAGCCACGGGCGGCATTGCATTTCATTACCCACGTAAAAAGAGAGTGTCGTTTGACGGAGGCAGGTCCATTTCAGAAGTGGATGCTATTGCCAAGCTCAAACGGGATTTACCGTTAGCTGTCGCGAATCAGGTCGAGAGAGTGAAGATGATTGAAAAGTGGGAGGCGAAGAAAAATCCACAATCCATGCCATTGGATGATGTTGCGAAGCGTACCCAGGCGATGTTCATTTCGCGCCTGAATCCGTCGCTTGCTATTCAGGAATCTGTTCTACAGGTGGCCGAGGTTGTCGCTTTAATGAATCATGCAGGTGCAGGTGTTATTCATGGCAGGGATTACGCCGAAGCTGCACAATACGCTGTGACGCGAAATGAGGATACAGGCGCAACTGAATTGGTTACGGCGAGACAGGGGTTAACGCTGTTAACGGTCGAGAAGGAACCAATTTATAGGGGCGGTGGATTAACACATCTTGCAAAACGGGCTGCGAAAATACTAGATGCGATGGAAACCCGAAATCCTTCAAAAAAAAATCCGATCACCCACTATGGCGATGACATCCGGTACCACCAAATAATCCCAGATGTTCGTATGATACGTGTCCGTGACTTGAAGCCCATGAACAGTTATGAAGTGCGTCGGGTCTCATCTGAGATTGCGCATGAGATGCGATTCAATGAACCTGTAGAGGTAACTGTGTTCGCAGACGGGGAATTAAGAATTTCCGATGGCCATCATCGAGTAGCGGCTGCTAAACAAATGGGAGTGGAGGCGTTGCCGGTTATCCTTCAATCCATCAATGCCAAGGGGTCTACCATTCGCCACTTGATCGAGGACTCAAACAAGCTGATGATCAAGAAAGAGGTAAATCCCGCTTTCATGCCCAATCCGCGGTTCGTTGATCATTACGCCAAAGGTGTCAAGGCTGTCGCTAAATTGACCAAACGTGCTCAAGCCTATCCAACGCTGTACATGCAAGATTTACGTGACGCCTCATCAAAATACGCGGCCAAGTATGAGGAAGCAAGTGGCAGGATTCCCGATTCCTTTCAGTATCCTCGTGAGGAGTTTTATCGTGGATTGTATGACACTTTGATTGGCGATGGGCGTCCGAAGTACGCTGTGTTTGAGTATTCAGGTTCCGATCAGTACGCGGCAGGTGATGCTAAGAGTCCGGTGTTCGAGTCCATGAGTGCCGCAGCGGCCTGGGGGGATAGCAACATAAGCCGTGATGACCATTATCACGGCGGCGCGGAGAAACGTGGGTATTGCACGCGCTTTGTGCGCGGGGCTGCACGGAATCCTGACACGCGAAGCAGTGATGTCGAGGCGATTGATCGTCACTTTCCAATGGCGGGTGAAATAGTGGACGGCAGGGATGTGATGAGCACCGTTCCTAATATGGGCTCGATTGCAGCGTCATTGGATGATTGGGAAACGCTGGATGAAATAAGAGAAGTTTCATTTGACGATTTCGATCAGTATGAGCGCAGCTCGATGCAGGGATTGAGCAAACGAACGCGGCTGCTTGCGGAACAGATTCAGCAAAATAATCGGATATCCCCGTTGATCGTCGTGATTGACAAAGAAGGGCCGTACGTCCTGGAAGGCGGGCATCGGTTTGATGCACTCGGGGCGTTGGGTGCAAAGAGTTTCCCGGCGGTGGTGGTTGTGGAGATAACGGAAGTGGCCGAGAGTATTGAGGCGTCACAAAACCCGTCAACGTTGATCGAGCCGTGGAAGTACCAATGTTTGATCGGCGTGAAAGGATTTAAAGAGCAGTATGGAAAGCTGCCAGATAAGAAAAAGGCATTAAAATTCGGCAAAATCTTTCAGCCTGACAATTTAGATGCATTCGATTTCTTTGACGCGTCGGCATCATTGGCGAGACGCAACTACGAGTACCCGGTTGCTTGGTTCAATTACGGGCAACTGCTTGAGCCCCAGTACAAAGGAACCAAGTTTCCGGCTCCATTGGCCATTGTGACTGAGGAGCAATGGCAGGCGCGGGAACGACAAATGGACGATGACGATAGGCGGGAAAATCCAGCAGTGATCGCTCCAGCAGTGATCGCATTACCTGCTGAAAGGTTTCTCGGAAAGCAACCTGACATGAACACGCGAAGTGATAAGCAATCATTGCTGTGGGAAGTGCTTAGAAGCCGTGGAAAGAATCCGAATACTCCGTCTGAACTTTACAGCGATACTGCGTACGGCAGTCACTACAGGCGCGTCGGGAAGTTGGGATGGGAGATGGAGCCCAGCCATCGTTCACCTGATTTCAAAGGAAAATTGGCATGGGAAAAAGTTCCCAAGTCGGACATACCGGTTATTGAGCGAATGATTGCCAGCGGAAAATTGCTTTTGAAGTCGAATCCGGTGGATCGTCGAAAGGTTTACGCCGGAAAACTGGCCAGCGATTACAAGGCACGTGGAATAGGCCGTAGCCGGGCTTGGTCGGAATTCGTTATTGATCGCCGGTTATCTCCTGAAATTGATGCCAGCGAGTTCTATGCCCACTACGACATTGCAGATCCAACGCCTCTGGTTGACGCCTCTGATGCCGTTCCGGAGGCGCAGAAAGCTGCGTTAGGCGTTGATCCTGAGTTTGCAGACCACGGGGCGAGGGTCAGAGTGACTTCGCGGCCAGGAACACGGCACGAAGAAGTTCAAGACGGAGTGATCACGAGGACGTTGATCGGAGGAGACGGTACGCCTGTTTACGAGGTGGATTTCGGGGGAGGGTACGGTGTTCGTGTTCCTTCAGGCGATAAGGTGGAAATGATGAACCCGAAGAAATTGAAAGCTCCTATTCCTGAGAGTTATCAGGTGCAGCTTGTAGAGCAATTTGGCAGACCCATTTACGTGTGGGAAAGCATGGGTGAGTTGGACGACAACTACGTTCACAGGCTCGAATTCACGTCCCTTGTAAACTTGCGGATTCATTTGTGGGAAATGTATCCCGTCAAGTTCCAGAATAAAGTCTTGAAGGATTTAGAAGCCACCGGGCAATCCACCAATCGCGGAGAAGCGGCATACGATGCGCCCGTATGGGATGGCTTTTTACACAACAAGGCCGTATGGGATGTACGGGATGTACGCAAAAAGTCGAACCCTTTCGATTGGTATGATTTCGGTTGGACAACTGGCATGAGGGATTATAACGCCAAAAACGTCGGCCTGGACACTGGCGATCCTATCGTGACTAGTCGCGGACATTTTCAGTTTATGCTTGACAGCGCAAAAAGGCATGAATCCTTCACCGCTGCGCAGGTACAGATTGCGCATGATGATTTCGTTCGCGGGTTCTATCACGGAATCGAGGGAAGGCCGAAAGGCAAAAACAAGGGGATACCAAAGGGTGCGCGGAGAATCAAGTCGAACCCCTCCTCCTCGGCAGCTGAAGTCTTCGAAATGTTTCATGGCGAGCCGTCCAATAAAGAGCTGGTGTATCGGTACGAGGAGCATGAGCATGAACATCTAGCTCAAATTGGACCGCTCGTTAGTCTAAAGTTCATCACGCCATTTGGAAAGGAAGTGACAATGCTTGCTCCAGATCCGGATGGGGGAGATTTAAGCGCGGTGGTACAACTATGCTGTTCCGAGAATCGTACGCAGCTGTACTTCACCGGAGGGGAACAGGAGATTCCGAGGGAGGGGCTGGAGAAAATGGGGTTCGCGGAAGGTTCCAACGACTTCAAAGATTTGATGCTGCTGGGGGTTCTGTGTGAGGTCACATACAGGACAAAAAAAGGCTTCGACAAGTTTAAGCTGACCGATTATTATCACGAGCTGGGCGAAGAAACCGGCGTCGAACCTGTGCTCCTCTATGACCTGCAAAGCGGACTATTAAGAGTTGCGGGCGGGCAATACCGTATCGAAGATGTCGGAATCTGTAATTAGAGGTCACAATGACAACGGACAAAAATGTGGCGAATGGAAGAACATCCAATCGAAATCCGGCAACAAAATTTAGCTACAAAATGGCCGGGATGCCAAAGGACACGGAGTATAACCGATTACCATTCGGAAGGCAGATTGAACATGCCCGGCGCATTGAAGCGTTCAAAAAAAGCGCGAAGCATGATTATTTCAGCACTAAGAGGCGGTCATTCGCTGCGGGGCTGAAGGAATTTAAGGGCCTGTATGACGTCACGGAGTACTTCACGCTCAACACTGAAGGGCCGAATTACAAGGACGATTCGGCGGAGATTTGGTATAAGACGGCGGAGCAGCAAAATCCAAGGGGGTCACGTAATGCAGGTGACGGCGAAATGAGCCGCGATACGTTGGAGCACGCGGCATTTGACGCGGGGAAAAAGTGGATTACATCCGGCGCGTATGAGACAGCGGGCGTGGCTAATGCACGTGTTCACCGGTACGGCTTTTTACGCTGGTCGGGTCGCCTTTCGGTGGGCGAGGAAAGACGCGCAGGCACCACAAGCGCCCGCTTAGAAAAGGCATTTCGTGAAGGCGTCGCCGCAGGAAAGTGGAGCATGAAAAACGAAAGCACGAAGAAGCGAAACGGCAGTGATGAAATTCGCGAATTGACGCTTTACATCAACAACAATTCGACGCTGTATCGCCAGCAGACTGCGATTCACAATAACCTGATTTCAAAAAAGTCGCGTGGAATGTACAATCACGCCTTGGCTCAAAAGGCACTCATGCATCTCGCCAATGAGGGGGCGAAGATGTATGCGAAAGAGTACGGAGGGCAATGGTCCTCAATGTTTTCGGTCGCGGATCGCACGCGTGTGGCGCGTGCGTTGGCCGATAACTTCCAGGCGCAGTACAAGAGCGACAAAGGGTACGAGCCTACGCGGAACCCGCGCGTGGGGGATTACGAGCTGACGGTTATAAGGCTTTGGAAGAGCGAAGGCGCTTCGGCGGGCTATTTCAAGTGGGAACGTACGAGTCCTGTCGCGTATCCCTCTTCGGGCTGGAAGGACGCGGGCTTGGTGTCCGGCTACATTGGTCCGCGCGGCGCGTTCGTTCAGTTTAATCAATTCATGGCAAAAGGCATGAACGCTAATAGTGCTAAGACGCCTGCTGCCATCCGTGAAGTGATCCTGAAAATACTGAAAGAGCAGGCGTGATTCACGCTCTCGATCAAGAATAAGTTTTTTGAATTTTTAAGGAAAGGAGAAAACACATGGCTTTTACAGTTACTTACACATATCCAGTTGCAGGGGCGACGGCTCCAACGGCTGCCCAAATGGGCAACGCGAATACAGTTCGCGCGGGTATCATTGCGACCGCAGACGGTGATACTGTTGCCACGGTCACGCATAACATGGCGTTGTCCGTTGCGGAGTTAGCTGCCGGGCAGCCTGAAGTGGTCTTTACCGGAACACTTTCGCAGGCTCTGACAGCATTGTCCAGTTGGACGCTTACAACTAAGACAACCAACGCGATTACATTAACCAAACTCGTGTCAACGGGTTCGGGCAATGCCGCATCGCAGTTGGATGTCGTAATTCGGCGTCCGCATACGATCCAGCAGTAAATGCGCCGCGAATCGGCAGAGGAGGAAAGACAAAAATGATGGTTGCGAAAGTACGGCGCGTGGCAGCGAATCCTAAAAAGCCGATTCGCGCGTCGAGTAGGCGTAATGGGGCTCCAAAAAAACGGAAGCTCTCGGCAAAACAAATTAAACACTTTGGGACGAAGCGGCAAAAGGCCGCTTTAACGGCCAAACGACGACGTTCGACGGGCGCGGGTGTGGGGAGATCCACGACTAAGCCTGTCGTAGTCATTGTCAGATCGGCTAAAGCGCGGCGTCCAAGGCGGGCAAAAAGAAATCCGATTCAGGCGTTGACGCTTGGATTTATGAATCCACGAAAGGGAGGCACAATAATGGCAAAACGAAAGCGAAAGGTGAGGGCTCGGGCTTTCACCGGTGGCGTGAAACGTCGGCGGAAAAACAGCGCTTCCGGGCGTCGTCGCACGGCTCGGAGTGTTTCGATGGTTCGGCGGAACAGCCGCAGGGGCAGAAAGCGTAATCCGGCATTTTTCGGAAGCTCGGTAACTACGACGGAGATGATTAAGTACATCGGAGGGGGCCTGATTGGCGTGGCTGCCACAAAGGCTCTTGTCCCGATGCTGCCTGACAGCCTCCGGGGTTCCCAGGCCATGGCGGTCGCCAGCTCGTTGGCGGTGGCCGTTGCGGTTGGCTGGGCCGCGTCGAAGGTGGATGTCAAGATCGGTTCCATGGTCTTGTTCGGCGGTCTGATGCAGGCCGCAAGCGTATTTCTCAATTCGTATGTTCCGCCGGTTGGCCGATTCATCGGTCTCAGTGGCGGGCGTGGAGTTGGTGAATTTGTTCCGGCTCGTTTCCCTGTGCCGCAAAATCCAATTTTGCAAAGCGGTGGCGGCGGGATGACGATGGCCCCTTCGCGGGCTTATCAGTCTGCCTACTAGGCAGACAACAAACAGGAAAAGGAAAGAGAGAGGGAATGATTCATGGCAGGCATTAACGCGGAACAAGCCGCTGCTGGACAGCAGCAGGCTGCAAGTGGGCAAGTGGCCTTTATCGTCGATTCTTTTCGAGGTACGCTATACGTCCTCGATCAGTTAGACGTGCAGGACACGCCAATCTACGACACATTGACCTACGCGGCATCCGCGGCGGTCACACAAAATAACTCACGGTTCTTCACCAACGTCGGCACGGCGTCCGGCAAGACCATTGCGCAGACCAACCTGGATAGTCCAGGGAAACTGAATGCTCCTGAGGCATTTAGCGTGTTTGGTAATTCCATTTACTGGGATTCAGGCATTCTACGCGCCGACTTGAACAGCGTGTTGCAAAGCTTCGTCTACGAGTTCTATCTCCTGACGAAGTATTACCAGCGTGCTCCAATCTGGCACTTTAGTGCTGGTGCCGGGATTTCGGGCGCGACAACGCGGACATCGGAAAGCTTCTACACCAACGGCTTTCCGGATCGGAACAGCATGCACAAGCTTGCCATTCCGATAATCATCAGCAACCAATTGTCTTTCTACGGCCAGCTGGCGGGAACATCTGTCACGCTTTCGGCGTCTGGCGTCGGGATGATTCTTATCTCGCGTCTCGTCGGCCTGTATGCTCGCGCCATTCAGTAGTCACTGAGTGAGTGAGTGAACCTGGGCAGGGGATGCTGTATTGCATCCCCTGCCCTACAATCAACAAAATTAACCGGCATAGGTGCACATTATGAGTTTTCCGTACATTACCAACCCGTTCGCGCCGTCCGGTCTGGCAGTTCCGCCGGTGGCAGGAATTCACGAGGAAAGTGCGATTTACGTGTTTTCGTTCGTGCTGACGGCGAATCAGATAAAAACGAATCTGGAGGTCAGCATTGACACGGACTCGGATTTCTATCTGAAGGGAATTGTGATCGCCAGCGCAACGAGTGACTTTCGCTTCCGTTATGCGGACGAAAGCGGGTACTACACATCAAACGCGATGTTGGACTCTTCCGCAATTCCCGTCAATGCGGCATTACCATTTCCCGTTACCCCTCAATTGCGCTACAGCGCGGGCGGACGAATACCCATCGACCTGACAGACACGAGCGGAGCTGGAAATACGATTAATATGTGGTTCCTGGGAACCAAACGGTTTCAGAAGTCACGATAGAAAGATAGTATGTTTTACACTCCTCCCGAAGGCTACATAGATCAGCCATTTTTTTGGTGCTACGACACTGATGATGTGTCGGACGCCACAAGTCCATACAACATTGCCGTTAACCTTCCCGGTGGATATGACTTCATACTTCGCCGGATAACGGGCGTGAACTCGGTACTCAATCCGGCCACGGGAGGGTTCACAGTGAGAGTCGGGAATCGGGTGAGGCAATTGGCGAGCGGTGTCCTTGTAAACCCGCTCAAACTCGCGGATTGGCTGTTAGCCTGCGAGATCACCTATCCGGAGTCTGGGGCAATCTCCTTCGACTTGTACAATACACTAAAGCAATCGTTGCCGTCGTCGGAAGGGGCGATTCCGTACGGTCAAATTGCATATCAGGGTGTGCGAAGGCGTAAGGGGCAGGACTCGACACTGCCCGGTAGACGATTTAGGAGGATGCCGTTTCATCTCGTACTGCCCATCGACCTGAATTGGTCGTATTTCAGTACGCAGCGTGCCCGGCGCTTCTCGTTCGTGGTGGACAATTTTGATTACGAGATGCATGGCGTGTTTTGGACGGTGGATGTTCCGGGAATCATTGAATTTCATTTTGAACCTGCCACGGACCTGTACTTTACACAGTTAGCGCTCGGCTCCATAGCTTCGCTGGTCGTTGTCAATTCCGCGCCCAATCAGGTGCTGGGAGTTACGGTTCTCGGGCAGGTTGTGACGCTCACAATTGCCACCAACGGCGGGGGCGCGGAGACATCGAGTCTCGCGCAGGTGAAGGCAGCAATGGACGCTGTTCCCGCTGCTGCCGCGTTGTTTGCGACGACTATCGTGGGAGATCCTACATTGACCGCTGGTATTCCAGACGGGCCGTACGCGGCCACGACAACCTACGGGCAGACGATTGAGCAGGCATCTGCTTTCGCAGGCGGCATGGCGAAGTTTGTGCTTTACGATTACGCTAAAAATGGCCTGATGCCCGTGCCGATGAGGATCGAGTACCTAAATGAGCCTCTACCATACGGGAGCGTAGGAACCTACAAGAGCGGCGCTCTATTGCCTGTTTTGGTGTACCCAAAGGATTCGGCGATTGCTGTGGACATCGTCTCGCTAATACCAACTGGACCCGCGTACAGACTCAATCTGAACGTGCTTGGAATGCAAAGGCAGCCCTGCTAATGACTACACCCACATCGCAGGTAATTCCTGTTCCATCTGTTCCAGACTTCGAACGAGTGTCCGATGGATTCTTGTACAACTTTCGGCTTCGTCCCTCATGTAACAACTATCTACCTCTGGCCTTGGGAGCGGGCATGCTGGAAGTGCGTGCCGCGTTCGGAGACCGCAGGCCGCGATATCATGCCATTCCCAGCGAATCAGGGCTGTTAGTCCAGCCTACAGGGTTCTATGAGGAGCAGTTTCATTTGACCCCTGGGACGTTGATATGGGGGATCATGGTCGCGGCATCTGCGGCGGTGACGGGAGTGAATCTACTGAATTATTCATTCCGGCTTACGGATCTCCAGACCAACCAATTGCTGTTTAGCGAATTCGCGGAGATTAATTGCCTTTCCTCGTTTACAACGAACGGAAGTCCGTTGATTCTGCCGGAGCCGGCAATTGTATTAGCACCTGGAGTACTGTTTGCCGAGATCGGTGCTTATCAGTCTCAGGGGTCATCGAGTGAGCAGGCGGCGTTTCAAATTATTTTGTTTTGCTCGGAGCCGATCAGCCCTTGTGATCCAAGCACGCTACAGCGGCAGGGGGGACAGTAGTAATGAAGCGAGAATGGTGCATAGATAGTCCAGACTCTCGCGCTGTAGTCGGGCAGGATGGCTATACAGCGTACGGCAGGAGTGGCGTGAATCCCGCCTTCTCAGCGGGCTCCGTGGTAGGGGAGGGACAGATCGCCTCTCCCGCGATGGCGGATCGTCCTGGCGCATCCTACGACGGCAATACTGCCAATGGATCGCCGGGGCAGACGCCAGTGTATGACGACAACGGCGGTGGGGGCGGAAGCGATGTGAGTGCGGTCTACGGAGGCACTTTATTACTGCGCAATCGGAGATGGAACCCTATCGGGCATGGAAGTGAATGGAATTATCCAGGGAGGGGTCCGATGGCTCCCGGCGGGATTCCGGCGTCTGACCTTCCATCGGTGCTGAGAAGCGATGATTGCGTGGCAGGGCAGGTGAGATATACACCCATGAATCCACGGGCGTCCATGATGATTTCGGAACGTACGAATCAGCTGATGCAGATGGCGGAAGGGTGCGCCTTCGTGGATCGGCGCTATCCTGTTCCTCCCACGCAGGCACAACCACGGAATGGCCGTGAGTTCCAGGAAATGAGGAGTATCGGACTAAGTACGTTTGTGGATGACATCAATACCGTCATTGGGACTTTTCAAGTTCCCTGGGGATGCAATGGAATGCTTAATCGCGTAGTGACGCAACTGATGAGTTCTACCGGGTTTATTGAGGGCGGTGGAGGCATGAAGTGGCGCGTACAAGTGGGAAGCGTGTACGCGCGGAACCTGGGTGAAATTTTGTTCCAGTACGGATCACTCACTCAGTCTGCGTTTGTTGTTCCGGGGTACGGAATTAAATTGGTGAGCGGACAGCTGGTGACGCTCATCGGCAATAAGCCCACGGGGAGTGCAGTGATCGGTGCCGGAGCACGGGTTGCGATGGGAGTATTTGGCTGGTACTGGCCAAAAAAGTAAAGCTGGTAACAAAATAAAACGGCAGGCTCCCCAAGATGGAGCCTTTTTAGCGGAAAGGATGCGCATGGACGGCGTAACAATTAACAACGAAACCGAAAGACCTGTAAGGATTTCTGGAGGCCTGGGGCTGTGGCTGCATGTGATCATCAGCGCCGTGGCTGTCGGTACGATGTACACAACCATACAACGCGACATAGCAGAGCAGGGAAGAGCCATACAGGACATCCAGCAACGTCGAACGGAAAGCAGCAGATTCGAGAACGAAGCGCTACAACGTCTCGCAAGGATGGAAACCACCTTGGACGATTTGAAAGAAAGAATTAGAGGAAAGAAGTAAATTATGAAAGCTCTTTTGATAGGCGTCGTGATCGCGCTCGCGGTTATAGTCCTCAGCGCTCAAACGATAGTACGGCCAGAACAGCTAGGAACGGTTCCGGCACAAATGATGATGATGAGGGCATTTGTGTTTCTGCCAAATGGCAGAGCACAACTCATTGAGCTGGGTTCCGAGTTTGTCATCTCAAACGGAAAGCTGACGATTGCTATTGCTCCTCCCGCTGCCAGCAGGTTCAAGATAGTCCGTACGATTGTGGCGCAATCGGCGGATGGCTCGTATCCAATGGTGGAGGGGCAGGTAAACAGAGGAGGCGTGGCACAAACGGAGGGAATAGATTACGACGTCATTGGAGGGAAAGTGATTCCCAAGATGCAATGGCCGTGGAATGTTGACGACATCGTGACGGTGGACACCGTCGCAGGAAAGCCGTAAAAAAAATGACACCCGCAATGACGAAAAGAACGCGAACCATGAACGGGGCAATGGTTGCCCTTCTTTCGTTGGGCACGATACACGCGCAGCCCCAGCAAACGCTTGTGATGGCAACGCCTCCCCCTGCCGCTGTAGTGCAGGCGTCGGGAGTGTATACGGGGCAGAGTTTTTCCGGATCTCAGCCTGTTTGCTACTTCGTTGTCGCGCGATATCCGGTTGGAGCCACGCCTCCGTTCGGGCCTATATGCGTGCCAAACTCACCTGGAATTGTTGGGTTGGACGCCACGCGATTTATTACGATCACATGGCAGGCTGTGGCGGGTGCGAGTACTTACGACGTAGTTCGCTCCTCCACGTCGTCCTATCCACTTCCGTGTGTGGATTGCGCCGTAGGCGTGGGTCTCACTGCCACACTGCTGATAGACAATGGGATTACAGGTGTGGCGTATCCCAACACGGGATACGTCAATGCTGTACAGGCATCCGCTGTGATTCGTGTGGAGAATCGTGAGAAAGCCATCCCGCAGGTGCAATTGGCAATCAATGGCGGCGCAGCACAACAGGTTCCGACTGTAGTGGGCGTGCCGCTGATAAACGAGTGTGCAAAATTTGACGCGGATGGAAATATATTAAGCGCGGGAACTTCGTGCGGATCTCCCGCAGGAAGTATAACCACAGCTGCGGCTTCGTTTGCGACGGGCGATCCAATCATCGGCGCAGCGGGTGCCACGCCTATTGTCGCTGCCGGTACGCGCTCGGGCAACACAACTGTATTCGCCACCGTATCCGGCGCGACGACGCTAGGGCGGTGCGCACAATGGAGCAGCACCGGCAATCTGGTACAAAGCGCAAGCGCGTGCGGCACGGGTACAACCATTGCGCCGCCCTATAACAGCAGCGATGGCGGGACAACCTTCTGGGGTCCGGCTTGGCAATTACGTAAGCCGAACAGCTATGGCGCATGGACGCAAAACAATTGGGGCGCGTCAACTGTAGTAGTAACAAACGGCGCGTTTACGCTCACATTTCCGAGTAACGCTGCCGTAGCGAATGTACGCTCTTACACCAGCCCGCTACCAGGAGGAAGCAGCTGGACCGCTGAATTTTTGTACGCCAAGACAGGGCCAGCGAGGAATAACGAGTATTGCGGAGTTGGGGTTCGCGAGTCCGCTACCAGTAAAATGGTATGGGTCGGTGCGCAGGGAACGAACCCGGTGCAGGTGATGAATTACACAAACGATACAACGCGAACCTCCACCAGTTTTTCGCTCTCATGGACCTTGCCGTCTGTCAGCATGTGGGTCCGGATAATACGTAGCGGCGCAACGCTGTCGTACGAGTTAGGATCCGATCCACTCAACTATTTCATGTTGTTTTCTGGAGCAACGACGGTGTTTTTCACGACCGCGCCCGATCAATTGGGCGTGTTTTGCGACGTCAATAACGGCTCCAGCGGACCCGTTTACATGAACCTGTTAAGCGCGTTCGCGCAGTAGTTCGGAATCAGATTGGAACTTGATAGTATGTGTAGGAAAGGTTCACACAAAAATAATGTCCAGTAAGAAAAAAAGTATTGAAACGCCTGTAGACGCGACGTCCATTCACGTCGTGTCTGTGGCTGGAATTGAATTGCGCCTGGAGTCCACTATCGCACCTGCAAGGCTGCAAGCGTTTTCGGCTCCCAACGCGCTTCAAAATGCGAGCGTTGAAACGACGATAGAGCTGTGCACGGCGTTGGCGAGTTTGAAAAAATTCGACGGGCTAATGGCGTACGTGCTTCCCGGTACGTACCTCGCGGGGCCGCTGCCCGAGGGTGCGATAGAGTTGGCCACGTTCTTGGATGAGGGCGTGGGAGTGGATGATCGCCTATACCTGCACGTTGTGTTTCCAAGCAGCAATTCGACGCCGATGAACGTCGGCCTGCTATTGAAGGCGTTCTCCCATGGATGGGCGAACGGAATCCAAACGATACTCTTGGAAGCGTACATGGATGGCGGGAATCCGCTCATCACGCTCGCAGGTGCGTCCATACTGCAACGCGCAATTTCGGCGTACGCGTCGAGTGTGTTCGGTCCTTTCGCCGCGCCATCCGCTCCAGTCACCGATCCGTTTGCACAGCCTACGGTTCCGTCGAATGACGCCGAGGAAGAACAGAGGCGTCAGTTCTCTGGTCGATAAAGTCGCGTAGCTCCTCCACGCGCTGAATGGCCCTGCAATCGTTCCTGTCTCCCGAACGGCGCAGGGCCTTTTTCTTGTAATCACAATTGGAAAAAAAACAAATGCCCCTGATAGACAATCTGGCACAAAGTATCGCGACGATGGAGGGCTACTTCAAGCCTGGAACCATTGCGGCAAAAAATAACAATCCCGGCAACCTGCGAAGCTGGGGAAGCAATCCCACGCAAAACGGTTACGCGATTTTCCCCACTCCGGAGGCGGGCTGGACCGCGCTGCAACGTCAGATCGAAATTAACATCGGAAGAGGGCTCACACTAAATGAGTTTTTCGGCGGCAAGCCTGGGGTGTATCCCGGATACGCGCCTTCCGCGGATTCCAATAATCCGTCACACTACGCGCAGTTCGTTGCAGGCCGCGCGGGAATTCCAGCGGATCGCCCGATCACGGCGTTCTTGAATAACGATTACCCGGATTCAGAACCCGCGCCCTACATTCCCGGCTTCACGCCGGATGGACCAACGGAGGATGACAGTGTGTTCGACATAGACATGGAGAGCGGGACGGGATTGGTAATCATCGCGGGCCTACTGGCGGCCGGCATATGGTTGGGTTGGAAGGCTTAACCGGCGCATAACAGTCAAAAGTGATTCGTTGCTCTTCTTTGGTTCCCCCTCCTCATATACTATGGGTTGGTGATATCCAGAAAAGCGAGCCAGGTAAAGCACCAAAGTCCTACTACTGAGACAGCGAAAGCTGTTGGATATGTACGTGTCAGTACGCAAGAGCAGGCAACCGAGGGCTTCAGCCTTGAGGCTCAGGTCGAGAAATTGGTGAAGTATGCCGCTGCGAAAGACTTCGAGCTGCTCGGGATCTACAAGGAAGAGGGCGTGAGCGGAAAGGTTCCACTCGCGAGCAGGCCGCAGGGAGCCGCTCTGGTGGAGGAGCTGGGCCGCAAGCGGACTATGCACGTCCTGGTAGTTAAGCTGGACCGCTTGTTTCGCAACACCCACGACGCGCTGACGTACGCGAATAAATGGGATCAGAGCGGAACCGCGCTCCATGTGTTGGACATGGGGGGCGATGCGGTAGACACAAAGAGCGCTCTGGGCAGAATGTTTTTCACCATCGCAGCAGGATTCGCCGAGATGGAAAGGCGAATCATAGGCGAACGAGTGACGGCAACGCTAAATCACATGAGACTGACGGGGCAGGTTTATACCCGAATTCCTCCCTTCGGGTTCGAAAGGCAAAACGAAATGGATGAAAACGGGAATGTCGTGAAAAAGCTGTTAGTGAAGGTTCCGGAGGAAATTGAAACCATCACACGGATACTGCGATGGCGAAAAAACGGAATGGGATATTCCGCGATCGCCCGAGAACTAACGCGCCTAAGAATCCCCACAAAACGGGGAGGAAAGTGGTATCCGGTAACTGTCAGTGAAATTCTGCGCATGTACGGAGAAGAGGGCGAGGGGACAGCGATTTGAGATCGCGATCCGCGAGGCGCAAAAGCGTTGCTCTGCGGCATTAGAATACTCACATGTCTCATATATCTCCCATGACCTTGGCCACTCCGGCCTGCGCACGCTGTCATGGCACGGGCTGGATGCACGTGCGAAAGGTGAACGTGTGCATCTGCGTTGGGCGCCGTTTGCGCGGAGCCCTTACCTTACCGATAATAGAATTTCCATCGATCCGCGGAAGGGGATGCACATGGAGTTTTCCACTAGCAGACGTGAGGATTGACACGACCTGGTGGCTGCGGAGACACGCGCTATAGGTGATCAGGACTCCGCAACACCTTCAGTCACACCTTAACGCGCCTGAAGGCGTCCTGGGCGGCATTTATACCGCTTTCACACGTCACAATCAATCGAATCCGCGCTGACAAGCTGGCTTTCCGCCACAAGGATGTGTACATCCGCGCTCTCTTCAAGATCTCCCAACACTTCCAGCAGGTAATGAGGCTGGTCGCCGGTGGATGGGGGGTCCATCCAGTAAAGATAGCCTACAGGGCTTCCGCACTGTTCTGCCGCATCATAGGATTCCCAGATTGCCACAATCCGGCCGGATGTTCGGCATGAAGGGAGCAGGGAAAAGCGATAGACGTGTTGACGGCAGCTAAACCGATGCAATCGCACTTCATCAACGTTCACTATCGGCATCTCGCCATTGAGCACTTTCCAGTAGCTCACCACTCCTGCCAGGAATGAACCTTTGGCGGTTTCCACGTAATCGTCAACAAACGTACTTGCCAGCACCTCGTACTGCAATTTGATTTCGGCAGGCAAGCCGTTTTCGCCTGGAGTGTCCAGACCCAATTGCTTCCGAAACGGAGCACGAACCTCCTCTCCCGCATCCCGTGCGAATGCCCTTGCCAGCGCATTCATACGTGCCAACACATCGTTTTGATTTCCCATGATCCCCTTTCCATGCCCAAACAAAAACGGCGCTTCCCGCGAAGGAGCGCCGTTTTCATGCCGATTTAACCAACACATGCCGTCAGATCAGACTCAAGCCTAGCAGTCTGCAAAAAAGCTGTCAATTGGGTTCCGGCGACGGCACTACCGGATGGCGACGTAATCAGATGGCGATTTTGCATCTGCCGTTATGAATTCCAGCAAGTCATTCATGTGCGGAACGCCTTCGAATGACACGCTGTACTCCCCGTTGGGTTTCCAGCTGTGACCTGTCTCTGGTTCCCCCTGCTGGCTGACAGGAAGCAACATGCCATAACCTTTCCCATCCCGCATCTCAAAAATGGAAGCCTGTCTGCCCCCACGTGTCTGAAAAATGCCCACGCGGGCAAGTTGTAGTTTCATGTTTCTTTCTTTCTTTCTTTTTTTCTTTCGTTGGGCAGCTACGAGCGGAACAAGACAGACGGCTGCACGTCTTGATCGCTCGCTAATCGATTAATCACATCATACTCACGACGTAGTTTTCCGGCGCGAATGGAAATCAAAACCGCCTCCAGGTCAAGGCGCTTTGCCTTCAGCTCCGCGTGATGCAAAACACCAGCAGCGTTGATGATTCCGGCACTCCTGGAAATCGCCTGCGTCGATATGGCCAGCTCATTCAGAACCGTTTCCAATTGCGCATGCGCGTCTATCTCCTTCTTCAGCTCCTCCAGCTTTGCCGTTATGGCCTCGGGATTTAATGACATTGGGTTCATACTCTGTACTTCCTTCTTTCTTTGTATTTGCTGCCCTTTTGACAGCGTTCTGGGCCAGCACTCAATGATCGTGCCCCACACCTTAACGTTTACTCTGCTTATTCTGCAAGAGTAAATTGCATGCTGCGAAATAGGTGTGCTGATTTTTCGCTTCCGCCATTTCCCATTCCTCTTGAAAGTGGTGGCGGAAGAACAGCGTGAATGACTTTTCCCTCTCGACCAGCTCCAAATACTTCGAATAGAAATCATCACGCGCGGTCTCGTTCACACTTTTAATTTCAGCCTGCGAGATGGAATCGAGTTCCGCCAACACCTTAACATTGGCGGCGGTCAGTCTTAAACGTTCCTCTTCGTTTACGTTCCACTTCTTTCGTCTCCTGCCTTCATCGGTCCAAAATCCAGCAGCGAACCCGAAGCCCAGCAGGGCAATCACCATCGTCCAATTTGCTTCCATCATTCTTTCCCTCTTTTTTTATATCCACTTCACGACATCTGGGCTTGTTGCAATTCGCCGGGCAAGCTGTGTCGGGTTCCCCACGATCACTAAATTACTTGCGTCTCTCACACGGGATAAAGCAACATACACCATTCCCTCGGCTCCTGCCATCAGGCTTCTTACATCAATTTGCGCGGAGTCCAGCGTCAGCCCTTGGCTCTTGTGATAGGTCAAGGCATATGCCAATTGAAGGGGCATGTAATTAATTGTTCCCATCACCCAGTGGCGCTCAACTGGATCGTAATACGGACGTTTCTGTGATCTAGCCAACGCCACGTATGCACGCCAATGTGCCAAATAGTGCGCCCAGCGAATGGCCAATTCTGAAGGTTTGTCACCCTCCTCCTCCTCCTCCTCCTGTTCCTCCGGCTCTATGTACAGCGCAGGCGGGTCTGGGCCATCCCACTCCATTGGATCGTACTGTGACGGTACTTCTTTAACCACAGTCAAGCGTTGGATACGCTTGACTGTTCCACTCCATCCCGTTGCAGGGAAAGAGACTTCGAATTCGCTCGAAGTGGACAAACGCGGGAGAACATGTCCGATGCTTCCATTGGCGTAGACAATACCCTGATGCCCATCTTCCAGCGCCTCTCTTCTGTTGGCGAGGGCCATCACCTTGGCCTTCGCCTTTAATCGCAAGAAATCAGGTATCTGCCTCCACTCCGCTTTTTGGACTCCCCACCTAACTGCGACACTTTCCCACTCCTCCCCGTCCAGTTGCGCATACTTTTCTTTGTTATGGAGGTCTACACAGGACCGCGTAGGGTAAAGCGTAGTTCCCGCGAATTCCCGATCAGGCTTGCTAATAAACTTTACTCCGGCATTTACCAGCGCAACTGCCGTACTAACACCCTTTCCCTTCCTGGCAGCCAGCAGCGCTATTGCAAATTTTGGATCAGTTTGTCTCCATATTTTTGTCAGAACCTCCGTGTGTGCCTCAAATAGCGGCCAGCACTTGGCCTTGAAAGCGTATCTGCCGGTGACGGGCGGCAGTTGCAAAAAGTCGCCAGTCAAAATCAACCCGAACTGTGATGCCCTTCCATTCCGCAGGTTTGCGATAATCTCCACGGCGTCCAGGCAACACTCGTACAATTCGTCCAACATGTCTGCTTCCAGCATACTGACCTCATCCACGACAATCGCCTTATAACCGTACGCGTATTGAACAATTCTGTGCACGATACTCACGCGATTTTCCCGCATGCTGTCCAAGTCATAAAACCCCAGCGCAGAATGTAATGTCGTGACAGAAGGCCCCAGATTCAACGCTGCCACGCCAGTAGTGGCAGTAAGCAATGCGAACTGGTGATCTCCCTTTAGCCTTTCATTCAGCAGATAGCTTTTCCCGCTACCCGCCGGGCCGAGGATGCAAGCCAGTCTCATTTCCTGCCCCTTCCTGTCAGCCGCGCCTTGACAGCGTCAATGGCATAGTGAATCGCACATTGATCTATCGCAGCGAAAAACGCAGCCAGTATCACGGTCTCCTGCTTCATAGCTTCAATCCCAAAATCAACAGCGGATCGGCAGCACCTACCATACATCCACGTCGCCCCGTACAAAACGCCAAGGGTGAAAACAAGGAACAGAATACAGCAGACAATTCCAATGGCGATTCCCACCGGAATTCCAAAGCAATCATTGCGCATTACAGTTTCCTCTCCTTATTCTCGGACCACATTCTATAGTCGTCCCACATTCCGGTTCCGGGTTTGAGCATTCCCCAGCCAGATTCCCCCAAAAACAGCGCGAAGTGTTGAACATCCACATTCCGCATCGTTTCCGGAATATCCAGCATTCCCAGTTCTTTCAAAAACTCCAGCCTGATTCCCTTAAGAGCCTCACTCATAGCCGAACCTTCCTACTTTGCAGTTCCCCGTGCAAAGGCTTAATCACCATTCCACTCCCCTGCCCGCAAACAAGTGTGCCGTTTTCCTTCACGGCATGTACTGCCAGCACCAAAGCCAGCCTCCACTTTTTATACCTAATTCCCTTCCTCTGGCATACAGGACATGTCATACGTCGCACAATACAACCTCCTCCATGTCCGTCCAGTTCTTGCCTTTTTTGATTTCAGCGTCACACCAAAATCCACTCCCATCCGGCATAAGTATTGTAGGACTTTGAATGCGCATTGCCCTCCACAATTCGTATTCACATTCATCGACCAACACATCGGGACAATGAAATAGCAGCGCATCGTGGATGTCGTTGATGAGTCCCCATCGCTCCAGCAATCCTTGCTCTTCCAAAGTTCTCATCACAAACTTTTTATGACCAAACGCATTGGCAGCGGGCCGGAATGCTATTGCCTTCTCCCAATCCTTGCCATGCGCCCATACCCGCGCCCGCACGTCCCATGTCTTTGCATTCCAGAACCACCTGACAGCGCCGAAACGAGTCACAAGTTTCTTCTCTCTGTGCGCCAGCTCCGGCGATTCCACTCTGTATCTCGCGCACTCCGGAAACTCTCCGCTTAACGTGTCAATGACTAATTGCACTTCGTCTTTATTGTTAAAGCTCTCCCGATTCATGCCGAACATGGTACTGGCCCCGAGGCCGAACCCATAACCTAAAATAGCGGGCTTTGCCTTGAGATTTCGCACACGAAGAAAGCTTTTTTTGATCCACTTCAGGTAATCAGCCAACTCCTCATCTCCCCACGACAACGCAATATTTCGCTTCTCATCCTTGACCAAATGCGCCGTCAGATACGAGTGAATGTCGAGCCGCGCCAGCCGCATATACCTGTAATCCTTCGCTTCTTCTCCCAACGTAAGAGCGTGGAAACTTCTCCAATCTCCCTCCACCAGTGTGAATCCCGGTTTAGACTTTATGCACCTTCCAAACTCACTGGCCAATTCTCCCATCTTCGAAGGATTCGGCCTGTTCTGCGCATTTGGACTTGTGGAGGAACTTTGGCCTGTAGCGGGAGTGTTACCAAACTGCGGATGTGCGCAGCCGTCATCGTGGGGCATCCATCCCAGCCCGTAGGTCACCGCAAATTTGTTAAATTCCCGGTGCTGAATAACTCTCTCGTACAAAGGGTCTTTGTATTTGAGAATCATCCTTTCTAAAGTCTCTTTATCCATCGCCCGTTTTCGCTTAGCATTCATTGGAATATGATGCCCGCGGAATGCGGCATACGTCTTTAGTTGCTTTGGGGACGTCTTAAACGGAAGTAGCGTAGTCCATCTATCAACCATCCCATGAATCTCGCCACTCCCCTTGCAATCAGGGCAATCAAGCAGGCAAGTAGCGATAGAAGGCAATACGCGATCACAGTCTTGACAAACCATCTTTTTCCCCTTTTTTGGTTTGCCTCCACATTCAAGGCACGTATCGCTGCGTGTCTTTCGTACGCAACTACATCGCTCGGGCTCGATGAGAATGAACGCTTTTTTGACATAATTTGTCGTGTCCTTTGGCGCACGCTTCAATCCTAATTTTTGCCGCGATGGAAGTATTTCGTGAGGAACGTACTTATCCATCATTTCCTGATAAATCTCCCTACCCTTCACTCGCATTTTCCTAGTGAAAGCGCGAATGTCCTCAAGGGAAACAGGAATTCCCCTTGATCCCATCCGCTCCAGGATAGGCTGCATGTCGTACACCATTTCCAGATACCCATCCCAGGCTGTTTTTCCTGTCAATGGGTCACAAATAATTTGTGACAGGTCACGTGCAATTCCCAAATGCGCACGCAAGTCACTATCCACGTCGCAACACCCATACCATCCAGGCTTGTTCTTAAACTCGTGCTTCCATGGAAAGGGGAACCCGTAAATACTGGCGACGAATTGAAGAGGGGCGAGACTACCCATGTCCTTATCCCTTGAATTTTCCGCACTTTTTTTACTCTTCTTTCCTGGCAGATCCGGCTGCAAGTGGTGGAAACTCCAGATAGTGTCATGCACGAGCGGGCCTGCTACTGAAAGTCCGTTAAACGCTGCCACTCCCGCATCGAAGTGCCACCAGTTGTGTCCAACCTTTTCATTGCGGGTATTCAAAACCCGCTGAATGTACGGCTTCGTCTGGTGATTATATTCAATCGCCAGCCCCGTCCGCACCTCATCCGAAAAATTCATTTGAGTGACGTTCTGAAATACCGTTATTCGTTTGGTTTTGGTGGGCTTGAACTCATCCTCCTCATCTTCAACCTCACACGCATCCTCATTTCCCTGCTCCTCCTCTATCTCCTTCTCGACACCATCAACATCCTCCAGCAAGTCATCCGGAACATCCTGTTCCTCTCCATCCGTTTCAAAGTCACACGCCAACGTTCGTTCCGGTTCCGCCTTCAGCCGTTTTTCCATCTCGACCAGATCGTTGAGTGTCGCCTCTTCCCTGTAATCTAAACTCTCTTCTTTCCATCCGGCTTTCGCCAGTTCAACCGCCTTTTTAATGCACAGTCTAAAAACGCCATACACTTCCCATTGCCCGCGTGACAGGTACTGGGGATGATAACAAGGGATCACTCTCACGCCGGGATAGTACGCGCACGGAACGGCATACCCTTGCAGTAAATCCACCGTCATTTTTTTCCCCGCCATGCCCGTCAGATGACGAATCGCCACGGCTCCCATGGCAAGTATCACCGTGGGCTTGAACTTGGCCACTACACTGTCCAGATGCCTCCGGCAGTGTAATACAGCCTCCGTCTCATACGCAGCTCCTACGAGTTCGTTAGCCGGGGGCTGGCAGTTTATCAGCGTGAAAAAACTGAACTGCTCCCGCGAGTAGCCGAGAGAAACGATTGCCCTCTCCAGTACACATCCATCCTCGGAATACGGACGGAATGGTAATCCCGCCTTTGCCTCATGAGATCGCAGGATATCCCCTACGATCAGAACCCGATTTATCCCCTTCCCATCGGGCACGGCGAACCCATGCCCCTTCGCGTACAAAGGACAGCCGGTGCATGACGATGGCTTTTGCAAGAGTGGCAAATTTACTCCGCAGCTGTCGAAGGCAGTGTCACTTGCCCGTCTAGGTCTCTCTTACGCAGGCAATACGTGCACTCACATTTGTCCATGTCCGTGCCCGGAAAGTGGAGCTGTATCACATCCATTTCCAGCCCCGCTACGGGCATTCTGGCGGGCTCCACATGCTCCCGCAATCCCGTCCCGAGTCCCATCGCAGCCTGAATTTGGCTGGGAGTGAGGGGCAGAAAAATACCCTCCACTACGTCCCCTTTCAGCTCCTTGACCAATCTTCCTCGCAACCCAGTCAACATGACATTGGCCTTTTCAATCGTGTTGTACACTTCCTGGTACGGTTTGTGTCGGTCGCTCCGCAGCAGCTGGCCGATATCGACGCTCAACCTATTTGCAAAGCTTCGCAATGCCATTTCCAGCGCGTACACGTTATCCTTCTGTTCCTGTGTCATTTTACTTTCTCTTGATTGTTGATGCGATTTAAGAGTGAGAGGGTAAGGGGCTGTCTCATGTACAGCCCCTACACCTTTAAGCGCTTCTATGTTGCCGCTGGGAGTGTCATCAGCGGGTCGGAACTGCGCGACGTGCCAACGGCTTCGCCACGGCAGCAGGAACGGCAGGCTTGGCAAGAGCTACGGGAGGAGCAGGCTTAGCGGCAGGCCTGACAGCAGCAGCAACGGGCGCTACTTGCTCTTCAGGCACTTCCTCTTCCTCCTCTACAGCGATGTCCTTCGCCTGCAACTCGGCCACCTGCTCCAGCGTCAGCCATCGCTTCAAAACATTCCGCGCCGGAACCTCAGTTCCGGTACTGGAAATACCCACGGGAATCGGATTCCCGGCGGCATCTTTCGGAAACGATTTCATTCCACGCAAGCGGAATATCGTAGTGTCCGTGGCAGCGTCGTACAGACTCGCCTCCCAGTCACATTCCGCGCCCACCAACGCGCCACTTTGTAGCGCGTCATTTAGCAGGTTCACCTGCGTGTTGTGAGAGCGCGGCATGACCAATAAGCGTTCGCCCATTCCAGCAGCCTGAATCAACGCTTGCGCCGATGTGGTTCCCGTGTTTTTTTGAATCAGGGTCATCACATTCGAAAATACCCGCCGTCCTACGTAATCGATGGCGTTGGCGGGATTGTCGGCGATCTCTCCGACTACGTTCGCGTAGCAGTACAGTTCCGTTGTCCCTTTTCTCATCTTTTTTATCCATCGCGTGTCTGGATCGGATTCTTGAAAAGTCACATTTAGAACGTAAATGCCTTTCGGAAACGGCGCGAGTTGCGCGTTTGCGTCCGCCTCCGGGTTGAACGCGGATGAAAGTTCAATCTCAAACTCCGCATTTTCCGCCATGCTCAGATATTCATATTCAGCCATAAAATTCCCCTGTGTTGGTTAGTAATGTCCCTCCGGCATGCGGTTTAGCTAGATCCGCCTCCGGGTTGGGAGTTGTTTCAGATGTCCCCTCTAGCGGGGAGAGGCGCAGACTAATCCATCACTTCGACCAATTGCTCGACACTTAATTGTGTCTCCCTCACTGCCCACGCAATTACATCGTGTAATCGCTTCGCCCCAACCTTCCCCATTGCGACGGCTCTGAGGCTCTCCACCGTCCTCGGGCTACACTTCATCGCCTTGCCCGCATCAATCGCGCTAATACCCCTTGCGTAGCAGAGCAATGCTTGCTTCTGCCGTGGGGTGAGAGGCCTTTTAACCGAGAAACGTTTCATCCTTCCGGCTCCAGCGTACTGGCATACCCGTGCCAGATTTCCCCACGACTTACCATCCGGTCTCTCACGATTTCGTTCACGCTTACTTTGTCTTTTATCACTACGCGCCACTCTCCAGCGATTCTTACGAACACTTCAATAATTCCGCGAGATGATCGCATACGAATGCCGCAACAAGCAAAGGGCTCTGAATCGAAATCCATTGGCATTTGATATCTACCCTCTCCCCTTTCCTATTAACTTGCCCGTCCACATGCACATCATTTCCTGCTTGTGCACCATGTAAGTCATCTCAACAAAGTCTCCGATTTCCCCGCCTGCGATCCGCGTCTTGCCCAGGCAGGGAATTAATCTTTTCCCCTCCTCCTTCGAATCCGTTTCCACGTATTGGATTCCTCCTCGGTCTGTGATAATCCTGCCCCTCAAGGACGGGCAATTAACGGCTTTAATAAATCCCTGGCTTTCGAACGTTTCCGTTGTCAGCTTTTTAATAAGCGCTGTTAAATCCTTTTGTTCCTGCTCCGTCATTTCAGAGTTGCCCTGATTACTCACTTTTTCGCTCCTACGGGAATTCTCACACCCTGTACGGCTTTTTTTACCGCAGGCCTGGACGCCTTGACATCGGCCACGGTCGGAACACTGGCAGCAAGCATACTTTTGATGTCTTTCACTTCCTCCGCAGGCTCATTTACGGGTTCCGCGGAAGCCCTGGCAACCTCCACATCAACCTCACTCTCAATCTCAACCTCCAACGCCTCCCCCAACCCTCCCAACGCCACTCCCATTTCCGTGTCAATCACCTCCATCAACGTGTGCATACCTGATGTGTACACTCCCTCGGAATTCATCCGAAACGCCACGTATCCGTTGGGAAATTTCTTTATAACTCCTGCCATCGCCTTTGGCGGCAAGCCAAGCTTGGCAGGCCAATATACATTGCCAACCTCCGCATCAGAGTGGCGCACAAAACATCCACGCACTCCTTCCCGTGGCTTGACTTCCCCCTTCACCTGTATCTTGTAGCTTTCGGTGTGAATGCTGTTTTCGAACCATCCGCACACCTTATCGGTTCCTGCCTTTCCCACAATCGCGGGTCCGAAGACAGTTTTTTTACTTACAAGGTCTTCGCCTTTCCCCTCGTGGGCCGTCACCACTACCCACGGAACCGGCAGCGTTTTTAGCTCTCCGATCCAATCCTGGGAGTATGTCTGGACGAATCCGTATGTCCCTCTCGAAGCCTGTGCGAAATTCACACCGGAGTCCTGAAATTTAGCCTGGAGAGGCTCGCCCGTATCCCTCCCTTTTTCCCGTAGGTCTTGCATCATCACATCCGCAACACGGGTAATCCCCTCAACAAATACACCACTAATGCCCCGCCACTCTTCCGCCGTCGTAGGCCGAAACGAGTTTTCATCCGCCTTGCCGTTGACCAGTTTGTCTGGCCAATATCCTCTCAGGGCTTTACGAAAAAGCCCCATCGGGTTCTTGGCCGTTGTGATGTCCCAATATTGGATTACTCCACGATCTATCTGCTCCTGCATCGGAGCCACTCCGGAATCAGCTGTGAGTAGTCTTGTAATTCCGCCGAACCGGCTTAGAAGATACTCAGCAATCTCTCCTAGATTCGAACTTTTGAAGGTTCCTGATTCCCCGTAAATCAAAATCGTTCTCGCCATGACTATCCTTCCTCCTCCATCACATCGGGGAAAGTAACCCCGCCGTCCTCACTCACCCAATGCCTCAATGGGCTTCCTTCTTCTGTAAGAGGCTCGTATTGCGGCAATGGAGATCCTATATCCCCGCGCAGTTCCAGCTCCACTACTTTGTGCCGGAGCGCACTCATCGCGTCCTTTTCGTTGCAGACGTAATCAGGCCCCATGTCTACCCGTTCCGCCTTAAAACTTTCCGCCTCTGCATGATGGTGGGGAATTCTTTTGACATATCCAGTTGGGATTGTTAGAAAGTCCAATTCCCTCCCATCGTGACAAAATGCGTGGAACTGGCACTTGATTGGAGCCATGCAGGAGTGCAGGTGCTGCGGAAACAACACTTCCACCTGCGCCTTTAACGATTCACCATCCAGGTTCTCAATCCGCACCAACCTGCGAATCCTCTCCATCTGCTGCACTTCCAGCTGCCGCTGCAAGCTTTGCATCATCGGCAGTTTCCGGTACACCGGATTGTCATACACTATGATTTTTGACAGGGGGGAAGGAATATCCGGCCTGATTGTGTTGGGAAAGACCTTCTTCTCCACCAGCATCCGCACCCACTCTTCACTATTCAATCCTCCCACGCCAATCAATTCGCGTCTGTACAGCGCTTTTCCCAGCGTGTTAAATCCGCGCATGCCGGGCCGTTGGTATCTCCATGCCCACGAGTATTTGGGAAGAGGCGTTTTACTTTCCTCCATTTCCCCCTCTTGCCTCACCCACGGATACACAAGTATCGAGTCCTGCCTCCATTGATTCTTCCCGTTGTCAAGTCCATCGTATGTCTCCACATATCCCGTTTCGGGCTCCTCCCCGTTACGTTGCAGTGTCGCCTCTCTAACCCTTCTGCCTTTCACCAGATACACGAATTGCGTGTAGTCAATGATGGGCTCCTCCCCCACCTTCGCCGACATGTCAATAATCCGCTGTAAATCACGTATCTGCTTTTGCATCTGCTGAATCGTCATCTCAGATGCTGTTCTCCCCATGCTCTCCATCTCCCGTTGGATGGCAGCTTTCAAATTTCCTATATACCCTTCTCCGAAAAAATGTTCACGGAACCCCTGAAGGCCCTTCGCGTGATTCTCCTTTCGCTCATCGGTCAGATCATTGATTGTTTTCCAGTTTACGATTGCCAATTCACTTGTGTTTTTCACTTTCACGATCACATCGGGCCGTGCGATGTCATGCACCTTAACCCGCCGCATCAATCCCGTATCCTCGCTATCCTCCACTACTACATAACGAGTTCGAAGGCACTCCTTTTCCACAAAGAGGACTTCATATTCCTCCAGGAAGGTGGGCAACGCGTAATGAATAAATGACCAGAGCAAACCTTCAATTAAAATTCTTTGCTCATGCCACCGGAGTCCTAAATTTTCCTCCGTCTGCTGGCTCTCTTCTTCGTAATACCGGAGTGACCTGTCGATGGCTTCCTGATGTCCGCCACCTTCCATGAGCACTCCCAGGCCGTAATGCACGGCGATTCCGGTATCGAACCAGATTTGCCGGGGGTCCACACTCATTCCCGTGCCGAGATAGTCGTATTCCAAATATCCAAGCAGCGGACACCGCTGTGAAGTCTCCATGCCGGAGCGATGAAAAAATACATCACGGACAGGATGTGACATTACAAGGGGCTCCTTAGAAACGACGATCAAAGATGACCAGAGACAAAGTGGCTAGACGCAACCCCTGGCAGCGGACACGCGGACAGGCACACGCGCTCACGGCTAATGAGCAAGCGTTGCTTAATACTATCGAACGGCTACTACGTAATTGGCGTTACGCGGGTACCTTTCGCGGCTATCCGCGGAAGGCTTTATTCACAGTGAATCACAGTGAATCACTGTGATTTACAAACCTACAAACCCATCCCGGTAATTGTCAAGGCAAGGAATAAAAAAACTTTTTTTCGGGTTCGCAGTCTCATTCGAGAGCAACCAAAGGCGAACGAACGGCGAAAGGGTACCGGCGAAGAAAAGGAGAACGGTCGTCCCACACTGCCCAACGCCCTTCCTTTGTTTTCAACACTTTAGCTGGACGCTCCAGTGTAGTGTGGGAAGGTACCCCACTATTTTCGCCACATCTTCGCCTTTTTGTGTTGCAAACAAATGCACTTACCGTTTTCCCTCCCATTATCCCGGTTGTCCCGACTATCCTGTAATCAACAACATACAAGTCCCATAGGTGGGACTGAACACGTTCAACGCTTTTTGCCCAAATACCCCTCCCCCTCTCAACCTCAATAGATTTCCTCGAAATCTGTACTACTGATATTTCAGAGTGTTAATGATTTGTAAGTTGTTGAAAACACATGAAAGGTGGGACTACTGGGACAACGATGGTACAATATATAAACAAAATAAGTCTTTTTTTTTTAAGGAGATAGGCCCTTATTGTCCCAATTCCAGGGGTGCTCTAGAAGGTCCGGTCTGAAGGTCGAAACTTAATGTTTCATTTCCCTTTATTTTCAATCACTTGAAAATCTCAGATTTACATTTCGACCATTTTTTGGGACTACGTTTTAGAATCAACGGTTTATGGGACATTTGGTACCAGAATCGTCATTTTGGTACCCGAAAAACGAGAAAGAGTACCTTTGGTACCTGTTTTGCGGCATTTGGGTGTAACGCTTCCGGCGCTGCATCATCTAACGGGCCAATGTGACGCGCAGCTCGGCGGCTGCGATCCGCATGGAGATGGCCGGAAATGGTCCCATCCAGGCCGTCATGCGCTCAGAGACCCCGTGGAGGATGTGGAGGGCTCTACAGGCTTCCAACGGCTCAGGGCGCGATCGCAGGGAGGGTGTGGCTAGATACCTTCCCTGCGGGGCCTCCACGCGTCTGACAAGAGACGCGATGCGGAAGGAAGTGCAAGGGCGCTGGAGGAGTGCCTCAGCGTCCGTAATCGGTAATGCGCTTGATTTGCCCACTCCATACCGGCAGTGTTTCCACGTGCACGTCGATTGCTCTCTCCATCTCATCTTTCGATGACCGCGTAATTACCAGATCCGCGCAGGTGTAAAACATCCCATCGAATTCAACGCTGAAGGTTTGATGACAAAAATTTTTAGACTTTGGCATACAACCCCTTTGCAACACGAATGAGAACGTTTTGCCCCAGCAGCTGTTCAATCCACCTGTAAAACGCTGTTCGGCTCATTCCCGTTTTTCTTATCCTTCCCTCAAATTCTTTACTGGTTATCCGTGTACCATTCGGCACTTGAGACAGCCACGTATCGATCTTTATTTCCGCATCGAAATCACTGTCCATCATGCGGAATCTTCCAGTGTCGTCGCGAGAGTAGGAGAGTGATATGTCTGGAAAGTCTCGCCCTTGAATCAACACTTCTCTGTCGTCTGTCCGCACATGCGCCGACTTTATAACATCCCGTGCACTCTGCGGGATGTCGAAAGATATCATCGTTGAAAAACAGGCGTGGAGGGAGACCGATCCCAAAAAATTTGATCGTGAATGCGCAGTGTCTATCTGTGATTTAGGAGAGTGCGTTGTCGCCAGCAGCGTCTTTCCCTTGTTCAACATTTTCTTACGCATCTCTATCGCCCATCGCATCTCGGCTCGATTTTGGTTGCCCCGTCCATCCGGCAACGCGGCCTGCAAGCCTTCTACCACATACAGATCCACGTCTGGAAAACGATCAAAAATAATTCCGATCTCAGGTTCATTTCCGAGATCCTCTATGGAGTAAATGGGAATATCCCAACTCCCAAAGCCGAGGCGTCTCAATGTCCGATCGGTTTCCAGTACTCCCCGATCAAAGGAGACATAGACGAAAGAGCAAGGCTGGCTTCTGTATTTGCCCAGTACTGGCATTCCGTGCTGCCAGTCATACAGCGTCTGAAACAGCCACGTTGTTTTTCCGATCCCGCTTGGCCCTCCAAGCAAATTCATAGTCCCCCTCGGGAGGATCGGATCGATGAGAAATTTTTCACCGCTCCTTAATTTTAATCGGTAATCGATCCGGCTTTTGTTTTTAACCGGCTCCGCGAATTCCGTCTCCATCGGCATCTCAGTGAACAGCGGTGTATCCCCGTCAGCGCGGGCGAAATCACCTTCCACGTCGAGCATTGTCGGCGGAGGGACGTCTACGACCTGCTTCGCGGGCTTCTCGGGCACAGGTACGCGTAATTCATCTTTGCCCG
>Ga0163150_10002145_pt1 | contig 31260 bp, 24 predicted proteins | sample OliLakLV19P2IB_FD_148628 | JGI IMG/M metagenome (GOLD analysis project Ga0163150, IMG submission 148628) | Freshwater microbial mat bacterial communities from Lake Vanda, McMurdo Dry Valleys, Antarctica - Oligotrophic Lake LV.19.P2.IB | ecosystem: Environmental > Aquatic > Freshwater > Lake >...
CAACAGTCTCATTCTTCGCTCGCAGCGATTCCAACTCCGCCCGATATTCCCGCATCCTCCACTGCCCAACAACCACCGCCGCAACCAGCGCAACGATCGCTACAAATCCAAACAGTGAAATGAGCGAGAATTTTTTCATGGGGGTTCCTCTGTAGGGTCCGCTGTGCGGACCAGTCTTTGCTGCCAAAAGTATATTCGCCGGGTTGTTGGTCCGCACAGCGGACCCTACCGCCTTGCACCGCGGAGTTTTGCGCTGCGGCTGCGGGGGTTGGCGTGGAGCTCGTCGGGGGAGGCGGTGAGTGGTTTTTTGGTGAGGATTTCCAGGCGGTTGTCGTTCCGGAAAAAATGTTTGACAATGCGGTCTTCCAGCGAGTGGAAACTGATCACCACCAACCGTCCTCCCGGTGCCAATACACCTGTGATCCGCTCGAGGGCCCGTTCCAGTCCTCCCAGTTCGTCGTTCACGGCAATCCGCAGGGCCTGGAATGTTCGCGTGGCCGGGTCGATGTTGTGGCCGCGCGAACGGGGGACGCAGCTGCGGACGAGGTCGGCCATCTGCGGAGCGGAACGGATCGGACCGGCCCGGCGAGCCTCAACAATCCGGCGGGCGATCCGGCGGCTGAATCGTTCTTCGCCGTATTTGTAAATCAGGTTCGCGATGTCGGGCTCGCGCATGTGCTGGATCATCTGCCATGCCGGCTGGCCTTCGTCGGGGTTGAATCGCAAATCAAGCTCACCCTCGGCGTGGTAACTGAAGCCCCGGTCACCGTCGCTTAACTGGTCGCTCGACAGACCCAGATCCAGCAAGACACCGTTCACGGCCCCGATTTCAAGCTGCTCCAAAATGTCGGGAAGATCAACATAACTTTCATGAATAACGCGCACGTTCGATGGGAGACCCAGGCCCCTTGCAACCTCCACCGCCGCCGGGTCGCGATCCAGGGCCAGGACGATGCCGTTTTCACCAACCAATTCCGATATCAGCAGCGTGTGCCCGCAGCCTCCCATCGTTCCATCAACAACCGTCTGGCCCGGCTCGATCGCGAGCAGTTCCATGCATTCGTTGGGAAGGACCGGGACGTGGATGGACATGACGGCAGAGATGATAGTTCAATTCGTTGGAAACGTGGTTTGCGCAAAGAAACTCTAGCTCCCCAAATCGTCGCGATCAACGCGGCAGTATCGCAGAAAGTAGAATCCCAGTGCCAATCCATTGCCCAAGCGGCGAAGCCCGCGACAGCACTTAGCTGCGGGTGCCAACCCGCAGAAAACCAGCACTAACCAATTACCAAGCGGCGAAGCTGCGCCAGCAACCCCGTTATCGAATTCGCCCCATTTCCACGTTCCAACCTTCGCCCAACTCTTGCTGGCGCGGCTATCGCCGCTTTATTGGTTCATGGGGCGGTACATGGCCTGCGGGTTAACACCCGCAGCTACGGGCTGGCGCGGCTATCGCCGCTTTCCTAGTTCATGGTCTGCGGGTTAACACCCGCAGCTACGGGCTGGCGCGGCTATCGCCGCTTTCCTAGTTCATGGGGCGGTACATGGTCTGCGGGTTAACACCCGCAGCTACGGGCTGGCGCGGCGTTCGCCGCTGGTGCAATTTTTCGATCGGGATTGATCCTGGCGTCTGCCGACGACGTGCGAATCATTCGCTACGCCTGGACTGGCATCAGGCTGATGATGTCGGTGATGTCGATGATGCCGAGGGGTTGACCGGCGGGATCTACCACCGGCAACTCGCTGATGTTGCGGCTGGCGAGGATATCGATCGCAACCTGGGCCCGGTCGCCACTGGAGACGGTGATCGGGTTGGCGGTCATGACGTTGAAGATCGGCTGGTCAAGTGCTGCATCCCGTCGCCGCTCGAGAAGCCTCGCCAGATCGCTGTCGGTAAAGACGCCGGCCAGTCGCCCATCGCTGTCGGTGACCAGGATCACGCCCACGCGGCGTTCGGCAACACTGCTCCGAACGTAAATCTCCCGAATCGACTCGTCCCGGTTCGCGACCCGGCATTGGCCGATCGGTCGCATCAGTTCGTTGACGGTCGCCAGCTTCCGGCCCAACGTTCCGCCAGGATGATGGGTTGCAAAATCGCGGGGCGTAAACCGTTTTGCCTGCGATGTTACCAGGGCCAGTGCATCCCCCAGCGCCAGCATCACGGTTGTTGTGGTGCTGGGTGCCAGACCCAGATGCCCCGCTTCGGCGACCCGTCCGTAGTCCAGAACTACCTGGGCTCCTTTGCCGAGCGTACTGTTTGCATTCGCCGTAATCGCAATCACCGGAATCTTCAATCGCTCCAGCGACGGCAGGATGCGGGTAATTTCGTCAGTCTCGCCGCTGTTGGAAAGAGCCACGACGACGTCATCGGTTCCGATCCGGCCAAGGTCTCCATGAATCGCTTCGGCCGGGTGCAGAAAATGGCTGCGGGTTCCGGTCGACGCGAACGACGCCGAGAGCTTTTGCCCGATCCATCCCGCTTTGCCCATCCCCGTGACAATCGCGTTCCCTGTGCATTCCAACAGCAGCTCTACCGCGCCGGAGAACCCGGCTGGAAGTCTGGTTGCCAGCCGGTCCAGGGCCTGGGCTTCATGGCGGATAATGCCAACCGCTGAATTCACCCGACAGAACTGGCTGTCGGAGTATTCGCGAATTGCTGGCGAAGCGGACATCAAGCGGCCTCCTGCATGCTGGATTGCCGGACTCGGCGATAAATCTCGCAACGTTTTAGCAACTCCTCGTGCGTGCCGATATCGACAACAACACCACTGTCCATGACCATGATCCGGTCGACCAGTGCCAAGGTCTCCATCCGGTGAGTCACGACGATGGTGGTCCGGTTGCGGATGAATTTTCCAAGTGTCTCCTGGATCAGCTGCTCGCTGTGCGGGTCGATCTGGCTGGTCGCTTCGTCCAACAGCAGGACATCGGGGTTTTTCAAAACGGCCCGGGCCAGGGTCAGCCGCTGGCGCTGACCACCCGACAATTTTCCGCCATGCTCGCCGATGCTACTGTCATAGCCCTCTTCCAGTTCGTTGATGAACCCGTCAGCGTGGGCGGCCCGGGCGGCTGCAACCACTTGGGTCTGGCTTGCACCGTTTGAACCATACCGGATGTTTTCCGCGATCGTGTCGTTGAACAACATCGTTTGCTGGGTAACATAGCCGACCCGTTTTCGCATCGATTTGATGTTCACTTCCCGAACATCGACCCCTCCGATCCGGACACTTCCACTGTCAACATCAAAGAATCGTGGCACCAGGTTGATCAGCGAGCTCTTGCCGCAACCATTGGGGCCAATGATCCCGAGCGATGTTCCGACTGGAACCGAAAAGCTGACCTTCTGGACCACTTCCCGGCCGGGATCGTACGAAAAGCTGACATTGTCGAATTCGACCGACAGCGGTCCGGCTGGCAGTTCTTTGGGGCTGGCCGGATTCCGGATTTTTGGGACCTGATCGATCAAGGGAAAGACCCGGTCCGCAGCAACTATGCCCGATTGAAGCGACCCATAAACGTCGGCCAGCTTTCGGAGTGGATCGGCAATGCCGCACATGAACGCAAAAAAGGTCATCACTTCGCCAAACGTCATCGCGGTCGAACTCAAGCGGACTCCGAACAGCGCGGTTTCCTGGTTAAGGACGAGATAACCGCCCGCCAGAACGGCCAGCCCGATCATGCTGACCCCCAGGACTTCGTTGTTGACCCGGGCAAACGCCGAGTACCAGGAAATCTTCATGGCCCGGTGATAGACATCTTTCGCGACCACCTGAAACCGTCCGCGCTCGTGGTTTTCCATCACAAACGCCTTGACCACGCGAAGGTAGGTCAGCGACTGGTAAAGCCGGTCCAGCAGCCGGGCTGATTCCTCATTGGCCCGGCGTGTTGCCCGTTTGGTCGAACGGGCCAGGATCAGCATCAATACAATGGCAAACGGAGCGACCACCATCGAGAACAGCAACAGACGCCAGTTGATCCACGCCGCACCGGCCAGGCAGGCGGCCATTTTCAGCGGCTCACGCATCGTCTTCCCAAACAGGTTGGTGATGGCGTTGCCGATCATCCCCGTTTCGCCCCGAATTCGAATCACCAGGTCGCCCGTCCCGCGAACACCAATCTCGTTGGTTTCCATATCGAGCACGTTGCGAAAAACCAGATTCTGAAGATCGAGTATCGTTCGCTGGCCGACCTTGGCCACCAGGACCATGTTGCCGGTCAAAAAGATTCCGCGCAGCAGCGTGGCCAGCAACAGAAATCCTACGATGTAGACCAGCGTCCGGTAAGGATCGGACGGAGCATACTTTTCGATGTACGGAATGAACTCTTTCGTCGTTTCGATCCGTCGCTGCTCCATGCCGATTTCGGTTTCGGCGAACAGGAATTCGCGAGAGTCCTCGGGCGTTCCGGCAGCCCGATACCCGGCAATCCGCTTTTCCAGTTTTTCGATATTCGCCTGGCCCGATTCAATCCGCTCGACTGACCACTCGTGAAGCGTCTTGTTGTGCAGTACCACTTCGACAAAGGGATAGACCGCACCCAGGTTGATGCCCCAGCAGATCGCAACCATAAGCGAGCAGGCGAACGATCCGAGGATCGACCAGCGATACCGCAGCGCCATCCGTAGCGCCCGATTCAGGTTTTTCATGGAAAAATGCCGGGTTTTGACTTCCGTGTCCTGGCCAGCAATACTGGCTGCCAAACCCGAAAACTAATCAAAAAGCAGGCTTTTCACCAATAGCACTTGGCAAACAACGCTGTCCGGGCCAGAGTGCTGGCAAGACCGACAGAGCGACGAAACGCGTGGATGCAGCAACGTTACGAAACATGCTTCCATTGAAGCGGCGTGCCACGAACCAGTTTGGATGTCGACTTGCGGCCCAGCACCGTGGGAAAATGGACCGGCTCCAGTCCATGACCGGGTCGAATCGAACGGACGTTGACCTCCGTAAACTCTTCCCCCTCGTCGATATCCTGAACGACAAACAGCGACCGGCGGAGGTTTCGATTCAGCCGGTCCTGGCGATTGGGCCCGTAATGGATTTGGCCCATCGTCTGCTCGGCAATCCGGATCGACTGGACCATGCCAGCAAATTCTTTTGGTTCAAGCGAAAAACCTGAATCCGGTCCCCCTGCGGCACGGGAAAGGGTCAGGTGCTTTTCGATAATACATGCACCCAAAGTGACAGCAACGACCGCAGCTTCGTTCGTCAGCGAATGGTCGGAAAGCCCAACCGGGATATTGAAGCGGCTGGCCATATCCTGCAACGTTCGCAGGTTCATGGTATCGGGCGCGGCCGGATAGGCACTCGTGCACTTCAATAGCGCGATCTGGTCGGACCCGCCATTTCGCAAAGTATCGACCGCCTGCCGGATCTCGTGCTGGGTCGCCATTCCGGTCGAAACGATCACCGGGCGCCGGGTCGCGGCGACACGTTTCAACAGCGGGATATCGACAATCTCAAACGAGGCAATCTTGTAGGCCGGAACGTTCATCTCTTCCAGAAAATCAACGGCCGAATTGTCGAAGGGTGACGAAAACAGATCCATCCCCCGGTCGTTGGCAACGGCCTTCAATCCTGGCTGCCATGCCCAGGGAGTCGCCGCTTCCTCGTACAGCCGGTACAAAACCTGCCCGTCCCAGCAGGTCCCGCCGTTAATCTGAAAATACTCGTTGTCACAGTCAATCGTAATCGTGTCCGGAGTATAGGTCTGGATCTTGATCGCATCGGCTCCGGCCAGGCGTGCCTGGTGAATCAGTTCGACCGCCCGTTCATAACTCTGCCCATGATTCGCCGACAGCTCGGCGATGACATAAACGGGGTAACCGGTCCCAATTCTGCGGCGATGAATGTTGATGAACGAGTGCATTCAGGATGACCTCCATTTCATTGGGAAGCAGAAAGATTCAGGCCCACCTGGGGGGCAGCAGAGTTCCGGCAAAACATCGCTACCGGCGGCATTCCTGTTGTTCGTTGGCAGAACCAGCCGGTAATTTTCCAACGGTCCGTTGGATTCGGTCGCCGATTCCAGCCTGGTAAACCCCAACGCCTCAAAAAGCCGCCGGGACACTTCATTTTCTTTTCGAATCCGGGCATTCAGTACCCGAACCGCCTGTGCCACAGATGGCGACGAGCAAACCCGTCCAACAACCCCCGACACAAACCCTTTCGCGACCGAACAACCTCGCACTTTGTCCGACAGCGAAACGCTGATGGTACCGCTAGCAGCGTCTGCGTCAATGTCCAATCGGCACTGTCCCAAAATTTTTCCGCCCCCGCTTTCCAGCACGTACAGATGCCGGCGCCGGTCCTCCAGGACTTGCCCGAGCCAGACTTGATGGTCCGAAAGCCCGACCGCCTCCAGGCAAATACTGTTGGCACGAACCAGGTGATCGTTCCGGAGTCGCAAAAGTCCCAAACAATCTTCCGGCATGGCTGCTCGAATCGCCAGGCGACCTGCCATCATCCGCCGCACAATTCTGGCTGCTCCACGTCCGTCGATGGCTACTGGACCGGCCGACGCCATTTGCGGAAGCCGGTCGGTCCGTCCCAGCAACTCGCCGACCAACCTGGCGATCGAATTCGGACGGCTTCCTGAGTCATCGGTACAGGAAATAGCACAACCGGCATCTACCATCGCACGAATCACGGGCCGCTGATTTGGGGCGATTTCGATCGCAATCGAGGGGACTCCCAAACAGGCGAGGTCATACAGTGTCGAACCACCGGCCGAAACGACCAGGTCTGCCCGGCCAAACAGCTGCCCCGGGCTCGCAACCCCGGCGTGCAACACGACCTTTCCGCCGGACGTTTCCAGGGCACGCTCAAGTTCGGACCGGTGCTGATAGTCTGGCCCCAGGATAACGTCCAGCACCATTTTTCGAGTCATTCGAACGTCGGCAATTGCCTGACAGACCAACCCGGTTACATTGGCCGGGTCAACACCTCCCATCGTGACCACAATTCGAAATGGTTGATCCTGCAATCGAGTCGCTGGTGCCGGGCGTTTACCCTGAAACTCCTTGCGAACAGGAACATACTTCAGCCCGGACAATTTCCATGGCGAGCCGGACTGTTGCCACTCCAACCAATTTTTCTCCCGCGGGCGGTCCGGACTGTGGGGAAACACCACCAACTGCGCCGCTGAATGAACCGCATGGCCGTAATCGTCCATGGCCAACAATGGCCGTCCGGTCGCGGTCAAAATACTCTCGACCGAATCGTCAAAACGATAGCCATCGATGGCGATCCAGCCGGCATCCCGGCTGGCGGCAACGGCGGCGACCTCGCGAGCCTGATCGGGAATCGGGTATGCGAATCGTTCCAACTGCCGGGCTTCGATCCCTTCGATATGCGGCTCAAGCATCCTGAACGGGATTTTTGCCGCCAACAGAATGGCTTCTCCCCCGTTTTCAATCCAGGCCTGTGCGATGGCTACCTGCCGCATCAGATGTCCGGCACCGATCCCTGTACCGGTATCGGCCCAAAGTACGAGCGTCTGTCTGCGGTCGCTGTTCAATTCCTTAAGCAGCCCGTTGTTGGATATTGGAATTCAGGCGGTTCCAGTGCCAGTTCTTGCGGCAGGCGTCCAGCGCCTCACGCCAGGTGAATTCGTCGTTGCCGAACCAGGTGGCAATCGTTCGGACCAATGCCAGATCCTCGGGCATGTCCACCGTCCACCGGAGATACGAAAAATCTTCGCAGTTGCAAACGCTGCTGATTCGAAACTGCGCGGGATCCCGGTAAATGGCCAGCGTTACATGCTCGCGCAATTCTGGCGTATCGGCGATGTCGTTCAGGTGCCGCAATGCGTCGAGACTAATGCATTCGACATCCAGTCCCCGGGGAAAATGCCGCTCCGGCCAGAAATTGCTGCACCATTCACAATCGGAGTTGCCATGAAAATGACCGACAACTTCATCGATCAAGCCTGGGTCGATCAAGGGACAATCAGCGGTAATTCTCACTACGTGGTCTGCGTTGACCCACGCCGCAGCCTGGACGTAGCGGTCCAGTACGTCGTTTTCCGGTCCGCGAAACAGGCGAACACCGTTTTGTTTGCACCAGAATTCGACTGGGTCATCGACGACATTGGTGGTCGTGGCCACGATCACTTCGTCGACCAGTTTGGCGCGCCCGGCGCGGCGAATCACCCATTCCAGCATCGGCCGGTCGAGGATCGGTTGCAAAATCTTGCCCCGGAACCGCTGGCTTCCCATGCGGGCCTGAACTATGGCGATCGTTTTTTTGTCACTCACTTTACTTGCTCCATAGTCAGGCAATTTGTCTGGCAGGAATTTCGCTGGCAGACCGGGCAGACCGGGCATCCTTGCCGGGCTGGTTGATGGCTGAACGGAGCGACTGGATCACATGCTCCAACTCGCCATCGGTCAGGGAAGGGAACAGGGGCAGAGAGAGAATCCCGTTCGAGGCCGACTCTGCATTCGGACATAGCCCTGGACCGGTACCGAAATATCTGCGGTACCACGAATGAAGATGGACCGGACGATAATGCACGTTGGCAGCGACCCCCTGCTGTCGCAAAGCCTGGTGGACTTCGTCCCGCGTGGCACCACCATCCTCTTGCGTTAGCCGCACCACATACAAATGCCGCGCATGCAAATTGCCAGGGTTTGTGACAAGCGGCTGAACGCGGTCCAGTTCCTGAATTCGGAAGTCGTATTCCGTTGCGATTTCATTTCGCCGGCCGGTCCACTCGCCAAGCCTGTTCAGTTGCGATTCTCCCAGGGCAGCATGCAGGTCAGACAGCCGGTAATTGAAACCCAATTCCGTCATGTCATAGAAATGAGTCCCACTCGCCGCCCGTTGTCGAAAAGTCGTTTCAATGCCGTGATTCCGGAACGTGCGCAAGGTGTCCGCCAAGTCCGCGTCCGCCGTGGTGACCATGCCACCCTCGGCCGAGGTAAACGGTTTAACCGGATGAAAACTGAAGCAGTTCAAATCCGCCAGGATTCCAACCGGCTGTCCGTGCTGTGCTCCGCCGGCGGAATGACACGCATCGGCGATCAGCGCCAATCCGTGCCGCCGCGAGATTTCGTTCAGTCGCAGGTAGTCGCAGGCCTGCCCGGCGTAATCAACTGCGATAATGGCCCGCGTCCGGTCAGTAATTTTTCGCGTAACATCATCGACATCGATCAGCAAAGTATCCGGGGCGATATCGGCGAAAACCGGAATTCCACCGCAATAAACAACGGCGTTGGCTGTCGCCACGAATGTGACCGCCGGAACAATCACTTCATCGCCCGGTCCAATTCCGGCCGCATGAACCGCTGCGTGCAGGGCCGCTGTCCCGCTGGAAACTGCAACGGCATGTTCCGCACCGGTGAACCGGCAAAAGGCCTGCTCAAAGCTATCAACCGCAGGACCCGTTGTCAGCCACGCCGATTCCAGCACGCGGAGTACCGCCTGGATGTCTTCGCTTTCGATTTGCTGGCGTGAGTAGGGTATCATTCTGTTTCGATGCCGGGTTGTGTTTCAGTTCCTGCTGTTTTCCTGTCTCAGGTAACCCGAAGCGCAAGCGAGGGACCATTTTCAAAAAATCAACGATCCCTCGCTTACGCTTCGGGTTTCCATTTCAGCTGAATGTTAACGGTGCTCCTTATGCGACCCGGGCTTCTTCCAACGGTTCTTTTGTCGGGATCGTATGCATGTCTTCAATCAGCAGCCGAAGTTCTTCCACAGTCAGCCACTGGTCGTTCGTATCGCTGGAATAGGAAAACCCGACAGGGCAGGGAGTTCCGGAACGGAGCCAGTCAGGCTCAACTTTCGACCAACTGCGGATGGCTGGCCGGATGATCAGGTGATTGTCAAACTTCATGGTCAACCGGCCCTCGTCTTCGGGGACCATGCACTCGTGCATTTTTTCGCCAGGACGGATGCCAATCACTTCAACATCGCAGTTGGGAGCCACCGCGCGGGCAATATCCATAACCGTTGTACTGGGAATTCTGGGGACAAAGATCTCCCCGCCGTCCATCCATTCGAAAGCGGTTTGAACCAGCTCAATCGATTGAGGCAACGTAATGATAAAGCGGGTCATGTCCGGATCGGTCAGCGTCAACCGTCCCGACTCGCGATACTGCCGCTGAAACAACGGCACAACGGATCCGTTGGAACCGAGCACGTTGCCGTACCGGACCACGGCAAAGCGCGGCCCGTATTGTCCGGCCAGCGAATTCGCGGCAACGAAAAGCTTGTCACTGCACAGTTTGGTTGCACCGTACAGATTGACCGGATTGGCCGCCTTGTCGGTCGACAGGGCAATGACTTTCTGGACTCCGGTCTCCAGCGCGGCATTGATCACGTTCTCGGCCCCACCAATATTGGTCCGAATGCACTCCTGCGGGTTGTACTCGGCCATGTCGACGTGTTTCATCGCCGCTGCGTGAATGACGTAGTCAATTCCGCGCATGGCCATCTTCAACCGGTCAGCGTCGCGCACATCGCCAATAAAATAACGGATTTCCGGAAATTCATCACGCGGAAAGACTTCGCGCTGTAACCGGACATGCTTTTGTTCGTCACGGGAAAACAGGACCAGTCGCCGGACACCCTGTTGCAGCAACATCTGCGCACAACACTGGCCAAACGAACCGGTCCCGCCGGTAATCAGATACGTCGCGTTCTTCGGCAAAGGAAACATCCCTGTTCCTCCTGGCTGAAGTGAATGCCTGTTTCCAAAGGGGCTAACCCGTTTGTGGCAGGCGACAAGTCAAAATCATTGCGTGGGGCACAATGCTATCCCTGCACCCCAATTGCAACAATATGAAACTGCCGCCATCATCGATTAGCTGCCAAAGCCAGCCGGCCGCTAGCAGCGACAGCCCTTCCGCCGAATGCCTCCGTTTTTCATTCCACCTTTTCCGGATCCGGCTGATGCGACCGGAACTGATCCGGAGAAAATGAAGGTTTTCTGCCAGGTCCGGGACGATATTCGGGCAAAGATTTCCCGGTTCCTGGACTCGCCGTGAGTTCAATCTCCGCCGTCCAGTTTCATTCCGAGGTGACCCGCGATTGCCGAAAGCGATTTGGCCGCGCCCATCCGGATGTGAAGATCCACGACAGCTGAAAGGTCGGTCGATTCTGCCGGATTGATCTCGATCACCGGAATCCCGGACCGGACTGCTGACAACACCGGATGCACGATGTAGGCAAACTGGTTGCTGGTTCCGACGCTGACAATCAGTTCAAATCCGGTGCGCAATTGTGAATCCAGTTGCTCCACCGCCGCCAGTGGCAACATCTCATCAAAAAGCACGACATCCGGCCGCATCGGATTCGAACATTCCGGACAGACCGGCAATGTCAGCCGTTCGGAAATGTTATCGAGCGGTTCGATCCGTTTGCACGAGTCGCAGCGGATCCGCCACATCGAACCGTGGACTTCGATCACCTTTTTCGATCCGGCGGCAACGTGGTAGCCGTCAATATTCTGGGTTAGTACCCAGACCCGCTTATTTGCCTGCTCCAGTGCGGCGATCACCGAATGCGCAGGGTTAAAGGTATGGGCGGCCACCGCACGGCCAACCTGCAACAGATACTTGATTGTCAACTCCGGTCGTTTCCGGAACATGCCCACCGACAATGCCTGCTCAATCCGCACACCGTCTTCGGTAACTTGCCCTTCGTACAAGCCGCCCACGCCGCGATAGGTCGGAAGTCCTGAATCCGCCGAGATTCCCGCGCCAGTTATGAACAGAATACTCTCTGCCGACCGGATCAGTTTTGCAGCTTCTTGCAGCTGTTGCTGTAAACGATCGTCGTCCATATTGTGAAGGGCTCCGTAATTCCGGCATCCCGCTTCGCATGAATCCGGTCGCCCGAAGTAGCCACCGAAGTTACCGCCCTATGCCCATGTAGAAGCTGAAGACCTGATTGTCGTCGGACGCCGAATCTTTGACCGGGAACGCGAAATCAAACGCCAGCGGTGCACCCAGGCCCATTGCCGGCATGTGCACCCGGAAGCCAATACCGGGGGCGATTTTGAAATCGTCCCAGTCCAGGCTGATGTCCTGGGAGAGGGCACCATAGTCACAGAAAACAACTCCCTTGATCATGTCATCTCCGGTCAGTGGGAACATGTATTCCAGTGTGTTCAGCCACTGGAATTCACCACCGACCCGAACGCCACCTTCGACCGGGCTGGCTCCGCGGAACGAGAAACCTCGCATTGTCGAAAAGCCACCGGCAAAATAGTTTTCAAAGATCGGTGTCTGGGCTCCGGTAAAACCAAGTCGCGTTCCCGAACTCAGGGTGTGCCGCCCCGACAGGTCTGGCCGCTGATAAAGCAGCCAATATTTGCGCATTTCGAGATCGCCCCGGGGAAAATCAACTTCCCCAAAGCCCTGCGAATACTGCAACGAAATGTAAGTTCCTTCCGTCGGCAAAAACGGATGGTCGCGAGTGTCGTTGATAATGCTGAACTGCGCAAGGAACAAATCAGTGTCTCCAATGGCCGCATTCAGCTGTGGTGATGTGTTGACGCGGGGATTCGACATATCGACGTTTTCCATCCGCAATCCGGCACTTACACTCAGGTCGGGAGTCAGCCGGTAACCCAGGCCAACACGTCCGCCGATGCGTTGCTCATCCCAGTCAAAATACCGCCGGTCAAACAGGTATCCACTCAGACTCAGGCTGATCGGAGTATCCAGGAAATAGGGATCGGTCCAGCTGACCGTGTAACGCTGGACCTGATTTCCCGGAACCAGTTCCAGCCGGAAAGCCTGTCCAGCTCCGCGCCAGGCAGTTCCATCCCACAAATCCCGAAGGCTTCTTGGCATCCGTGTGATGTCAAAATTCCGTTCATCAACGGTGAACTGGCCCATCAGGCCGTTGTCCGAGTTGTAGGCACCACCCAGATTGATCCGCCCGGTTTGGGCTTCGGAAACGTACACATCGAGGTCGGCATAGTTTTGCGGAAAAGTCGCGACGCCCGAAGGTGCGTTCCCCTGCAACAGCGGGTACAACTCGTTCGGCGATCCGGTTCGAAGCGATGGAATATTGCTGGGAGGGCCGGTCAAGTCACCAAAGGGCCCGGGTGTTCCCAGTTCCGGATACTGATAACCGGCCTGTTGAACAGTTCCATTTTGTTTGGGCTTCGAGCCATCCTGCCAATTGCCGCCTGAATAGGCGACACCACCCGATTGGCCACTTTGAGATCCTCCGCCGTCGGGACTCTGGGCCCGAAAGGTAGAATAAGCCGCTGGTGGCTGGGGCTCCTGATAGGGGTTATTTTCGGCTCTCAATACAGGCGCTACCGGTCGCAGAGTCCCTTCGTCAACGTCCTGACTTGTATTCCGTTCCCCGTTTCCGACCTGGTATTCCTGAAAACTCTCGCGATTGATTTCCTGTTTGGTCAACCACGGATCCGGAGCCCCAACTCTGCCTGCCGTGCCCAGTTGAGCGCAACCGGACGACAACACGATTGCAGCCACGACCGGGACAAAGGCCCAGCCGCCCACGACGGTCATCCGCTTCCGGTTTTCCCGATTTGAAATCATCAGCAGCTTTCAGCCTATCGGTACGGGTTGTTTTCGGGGTCAGCTCCGGCCATCCGCTCCAGCTCACGCAGCTCGGGCGGTTTGACGACGATCCGGGGCGGTGCACCGGGCGAACCGGGATCACCACCGGCAAAAATCTGCGAACTTCCCAGACGGCGCTCACTGTTGTGGATTTCCCGAACATCAATCATGTCGCCCGGACGGAGACTCATCCTGTTCAGGATGGTTTCGCGGCGGGTGACTCCATAATTGCCATCGATATGAACATTGATTTTGCCAACCCGATACTGCTCGTCTTCTTCGATCCGGTAGACCAGGTCGATCTCCCCTGGCTCTTCGAGGAAGCGGGGTTCCGCTTCGACCTGCGAATAAACGTAACCCAGCGAACCATACAGGTCGCGCAGACTGACAACGTCTTCGTTCATTTTTGCGGCGTTAAATTCAGGGTTCCCCTTTTCGTCCGGCTTCAGTCTCAACAACGAATAGAGCTCATCACTGCTAAACCGTTTATTGCCCATGAAAGAAACATTGCGAACCCGATAACGCGGGCCTTCGTCAATAATGTACGTCGTAGTCAACCACCGTCCGTCATTGCTCTCGGAAATTTCGCGGCCGATTCTTGCGTTGAAAAATCCAAGGCTTTTGTAGTAGTCCATCAACCTCTGGACATCCTGGTCAATCAGTTCCCGACGGGCCAGCCCGCCAAAGACCCAGAATATTCCGGGTTTGGATTTAACCATTGCCCGCAGCCGGTCGTCAGTCGCAATCGTGTTTCCTTCGAAGGCTACGTGCCAGACCCGTTGTTGCTGGTCTTCGTGAATGACAAACACAACTGAATCGTCGGTGTCGCTCTCACCTTGCAGGATTTCCACCTGGGTATGGGGGAAACCTTTTTCACGATACAGGTCCTCGATCCGGGACTTGATCATTTTGACTTCGAAAACATCCAGCGGCTGGCCATCCGAAATCCCGGCGGTTTTTTTCAGTTTGCGATCAGTGATCGCCCGGTTGCCGACAAACTTGATCGACGAAAGGGTTTGTTTCTCGACGACTTCAATCGTCACTACAATTCCCGCATCGGTCTCTTCGATCCACGGACCGTTGACCCGTTTGATCTCGGCCATCCGCCACAGCTGGTTGATATCCTGCTGCAATACATCCGGATCAAAGTAACGGCCGGGCCGCGTCTTTACGTTGCTCAAAATCCTGTGTTCGGGCACCCGGCTGTTTCCACGCACGACAACATCGGCGACGATATCCCGCTGGTTCGTAACCGGAGCCGGATCTCCTGTATCCTGGACACCGATTTTGTCCAAGGTAACTCCGGCCGACCGCTCGGGACTTTGTGCACGATAGACCGACTGCGGGTACGCGATCGGCTCTTGGGGAGGTCCCATCGCCTGGCAACCTGCCAACAACAATGTCAATCCGATCGCCGCAGCGAAGAGACTGGCCATGCAGTCGCTTCGGCCGCACAGGCGCAGCGCCTCGCAGACCGCCGATACGGTCGCCCGCTGAATGTCAGAATCTGGCCGGTCGGTCATCCGTTGACCCGATGGACTTGAGTAATAGTTCGATACCGGCGGCGTAATTAGCGAAATTGCCGAAGGGCAACAAGCCGGATTTCATCACGAACAACCTGGGCAATCATCCAGTTTGCCCAATTCGCCAGTCCCACCAGTTACTCGGCTTTCAATGCACGCTTGAGATCGGAAAGAGAAATAAGTGCCATCGCAGTTCCATAGCACCGCCCTAACTCATGCGAGTCGACGAAACAGCCATCCAGCTCGGGCAACGACATGATCAGCGCGTGCTGTTGTTCCGCAAGTTTCCTGCGGGTCTCGCCGTCCGGAATCGCGGCAATCGCCTCGCTGCGGGCCTGCATGTCGTACCAGAAAAAGAATCCGCCATAAGCGTATGTCGATGTGTGATTGTCGTACTTCAGCGCCTTGGCCAGCAACTCGTGATGCTCCAGGCCGGTCGCAACAGCTCCAGCCAAGTCGTCCGCCGTAACCCCTTTCCAGCGGTATCGCGCCAATTCACACAATGGCATACGCCCGGCACTTGCCGGCACTGGTTCCACCCGCCGCTGGTCCTGCTGGCCTTCGCGCCGGGTGCCATAGGGATACGCTCCATTCGGGAACCGCTGGCCAGCCAGACGTTTTAGCCCTGATTCGACTTTCGCCTGGTCAACCGCGAAGCCCGCATCGTGTGCGTCAGCCAGAACCAGCAAAGCCGTAGCCGTAACAAAACTGTTGGGATACTCGTGAAACCAGCTGCCGCTGGCCATCTGCAAATTCTCCAGCCGGCTTGCGATCCGTTTGATGTCGTCCGTGTATTTTTTCGCACCGTTTGCCGCCGCCAGCTCCAGGGCAAATCGCAAACGGTACGCTTCGGCCCACAAGACTTCGTCCCGGTCGACTGAATTGACGTTTTCGTCGTTCATACAGAACGCCGCACAGCGGTCCAGCGCCGACTGAATCTGCTTTTGTGCACCGACATCGCCAATTTCATCGCGGGCCCGCAACAGTGCCATCCCGCACAATGCGGTCACCGAACAATGCACGTTCCCCAATGAATCAGCACCACCGAAATCGTAATCGCTGTCAAAAAATCCGCCGTTGGAACCCTGCATTCCGGTCAGATAAGCGACCGAATTCTGCCACAGCTCTGACTCTGTAAAGGAACCGGATGGTGCTGCACTACCCGCCGATTCCACGCCTGCCCGTCGCGCCCGGTCCGACAGCGCTCCAAACACTTCGAAACCGCGAACAAACGGGCCTATCCCCTGGGCCTCGGCCGCCGCCTTCCACCCCAGGGGATGGTCCGGAAACCGGCGACTGGCATTGTGCCACGTTTCCCGTGCCTGCTGATGTTCACCGCTGCGGAACTGCTTCATTCCCCGCAACAGCTCCAGCTCCATCTGCAGGGATTCGTCGACTGCGGATGCATCCGGCAATGCAGTAGTCCAGTTATTCTCAGCCACGGATTTCCATGCTGCATCGAGCAGTTCCCGATTAGAATTGCCGGTCATCTCCGACCACGATTTGACTTCGTCGGAATTCACCCGGATCAACTGGAACAGCCACTCCGGATGCAATGTCGTCAACCGGTCGACTTTGGCAACCGTTTCTCCCTGGTCTGACACGATCACAAATCCGGGTTCCACGAATTCGTACGTCTGCAGCTGGAATTTTTCCGGCAGCGCACCCTTCGGAACCATGCGCAACGGAACGAATTTGGTATTGATCAGGTTAACAATTGCCGGCCAGCTGAACGGCCCTGCCAGCATGTACCGGTCAATCACCGGCAAGCGGTCCATAAACGTTCCGTTTAGGGTCGGCACGTACCAGAATATCGGGCGACCCGACATCGCGGACTTTTCCAATGCAACGTTGTAGTCGGTTTCCCACTGGATCGCCGTTCCCGCCTTGCTAGCCAGGCTGTCCGGAACGACCCGTATTTTACGCGTTGAATTCTGTTGCGGCGCGTCAGGTGTTGCCGGCTGCTGGGCGACCGTAGTTCCCGAAAACAGGCTGACTGCCAAAACCAGAATCGCTGCCCGAAAACAAAATGCACTCATCTTCAAATTCTCCATAAATCCGGCGAACACCTTCCCGGGTTATGTCTCGATTGCGATGGCAGCCAGACGACCCGTCCCCGGTATCCTGGCTGAAAATGCCATTGACTCGCAAGCAGGCAAGACCTTAATGACTTTAGCGAAATGTGCTTCCATACAAAAAATATTTCAGAAAACCGGAAACGGACCTGGCGATCCCATGTCTGCCTGGTGACATGCTGCGCGATAGCGGCGTGGTTTCAGTCGCCGGGACCGGTGCAGGCCCAACGGGCAAGATTCTCGGATCCTTTCACAATTCAGCCAGCCGCTCCAACGGGCCAGCCAGCCGCTTTTCAGGGGACCATTTCGACACCGGGCATCCAGCCGCCCCCTGCCGGTTTTCCTCCTGCACTTCAAACCGCCCCTCCATCGATTACGACCCTTCCTCCTCCCAGTTTTATCCAGCCTCAACAGAATCCTGGCTTCATCCAGGCACCACCGACTCAGGGATATGTGCCGGGGCCCACGTATGATCCATTCAGCACCAACTCCACCCCCTGGCCCATTCAGCCTGGTCAGCAGCCGGCGCAGAGTCCATATTTCCTCCCTCCAGTTCAGAACGGACAACCTCCTTCGCTCTCGTTTGGAACCGGGCCTTCGCCAGGGACCGGATACCTGCAGAATTTTTCGCAAGGGAACGGGCCGAACAGTCCCTGGGCCTGGCCGGGCCAGGCCTGGGCGCGAATGCGAAACGACGTGATGCCAAGATTCCTGGAACGGCCGCGCTGGCGCCAAACCTGGCTGGCCGGAGGATCCGCTGGCAACGACCTGGACATGCTGGAAACCGAAATCGCGACGACGATGACGTTTCCTGGCCTGCAAAGCAATCTGGCCGCGATTCGCATCAGCCCCGGTTTCATTTTCCATTTCCTGAATGGACCGGATACTCTGATCACCGGCTACGATTTGCCGGCCCAGGTTTACAGCTCCTATGTTGCCTTTGACCTGGCGACCGATCCGCGCAAACAGGCGGGCATGGAAGCGGACCTGACCGTCGGCGTTTACACGGATTTTGAGAATATTTCGTCCGACTCGATTCGTTTGACCGGAACCGGCCTGGGTTGGGTTCGCGTCAATCCCTATACGGTGTTCAAGCTGGGAATTGAGTATTACGACCGGGTGAAGGTGAAAATGCTTCCTGCATTTGGATTCTTCATGCAGCCGAACAGCGAAATGAAAGTCGATCTCTATTTTCCCCGACCACGCGTTTCCCACAAAATGCCAGGCCTCGGCAATTACGAAATCTGGGGCTACGTCGGTGGTGAATATGGTGGCGGCTCGTGGACCATCGAGCGGTTGGGGGGAATGGATGACCAGGTCGATATCAACGACGTTCGTGCGTTCGCCGGTTTCGAATGGACAGGCCCCCGAAAGGTCACGGGGTTCATCGAGGGCGGTTACGTCTTTGAGCGGGAGATGCTGTATCGCAGCGATCCGACCATGCCCCTGAACATCCGCGACACAATCATGATCCGCACCGGCATTGCGTTCTGATTTCAAATCGCGGTACTGCTCACTCGTGCCGCCTTTCGGCCCCCTGAATGGCGTGCAGTCCAAACAGTGTTTAGACTGTTTCTCGCCGACCTTCGTCAGTTTCCTTTAATACGAATCCGGCTGACGCCACTTCCCTCTTGCCGTTTCCCTGTCCGAATGATTGTTGTTCAAAACCTCTGCAAGCGATTCCGGACATCGGTTACCAGCGTTGTCGCGGTCGACCGGGTTTCGTTTACCGTCGCCGCCGGGGAAGTTTACGGGTTGCTGGGACCGAATGGTGCCGGCAAAACCACGACGATGCGGATGATCCTGGGACTGATCCCGCCTGACCAGGGGCACGCCGAGATCGACGGATTCCGGTCCGACACACAACCCAACGAGATCAAGCGGCGGGTCGGTTTTGTTTCCGCTTCGGCAGGCGTCTACCAGTGGCTGACCGGACGGGAGATGCTCACGTTTTTCGCCAATGTCTATGGCCTGGACGCTGCCAGGCGGGAACAACGGATCGAACAGCTGTGCCACCTTCTGGAACTCGGTTCCTTTGTCGAACGGCGCTGCTCCACCCTCAGTACCGGTCAAAAGCAGCGAATCAACCTGGCGCGGGCGATGGTTCACGATCCACCGCTGATGATCCTGGACGAGCCGACCCTGGGGCTGGACGTCGTCGGAAGCCAAACCGTTTTTAACTGGATCAGCAGCCTGAAGGGAGAAGGCAAATCGGTCATCCTCTGTACCCACCAGCTGGAACAGGCACAGCGGGTGTGCGACCGGTTCGGTCTGTTGCACCACGCAAAAATGGTTCGTGAGGGAACTCTTGACCAGCTGCAGCAGGCGACGGGCCGGATCGACCTGGTGGACATGTTTATCGATTTGCTGAATTCGCGAAACGAACCGATCCATGTCAACACAATGCAGGGAGACAGAACGTGAAACACGCGGTCACCTCTGGCTCCGCCAAAAAGAATTCCGGTCGGGTCAGTATCTGGCCACTGGCGGTCAAAGAACTTCGTGAGACGCTTCGCGATCGCCGGACCATCGTCACGCTGATCCTGATGCCGCTGATTGTTTACCCGATCCTCAGCCTGGTCTTCCGGACTTTTCTGTTTTCCAGTCTGGGAGAACTTTCCGAAGACAATCTGATCCGGTACCGGATCGTTCTACAGGCGGACTGGCCGGAAAAATCACTGTCGGAACTGATTACGGCCCTGGACGGCATCGCTACATTGCAAAGAGACTTTGAGGAATCAGCGGAAGTAGGGGAAGCGGACCCGCCGGAAAACAGTGACGTTCCGGCAGGTGAGGAAATCAAAAAACAGTTGAGCCGGCCAGCGGAAGAGGCCCCGCTGGCATTGCATGAAATTGCCTTTCAGGCACCCGACCCAAAACTCGCAGATACCATGATATCGGTTGGCGATGCAGACCTGGTCGTGGTCGTCACCGGGCGTCCGCCAACGCAGGACCAGATCGGCCCGATCGACGTCAAACTGGTCTACAGCGAAGACCTTGGGCGGAGCGAACGGGCCGCCAGTTTTTTCTCGCGCCATGTCGACTTGTACAACCGCGTCGAATTGCAAAACCGCCTGGTTACCAACCGGCTCAGTCCCAACCTGGTATTGCGACGGTCCGATCAGAAAATCCATGCGGAAAAGCCGCAGGGGACCATCTCTTTTACCACCATTATTCCTCTGGTCCTGGTCCTCATGACGATCACCGGCGCGGTCTATCCGGCCATCGATCTTACCGCCGGCGAACGCGAGCGGGGAACGCTGGAAACTCTGATCGCAACTCCCGTATCCCGCATCCGGATTCTGGTCGGAAAGCTGATTGCCGTGCTGACAGTTGCGGTCTTGACCGCCAGTTTGAACGTGATCGGCATGATGTCCACCGTCTGGGCCTTTCAGCTGGACAAGCTGCTGATGGGGGACACGCCGTTGACGTTTCTCATCTTTGCGCGGATTTTCGGATTGCTGATTCTGTTCGCCACGTTTTTCTCGGCCCTGCTGCTGGTCGTCACCAGCTTTGCCCGCAGTTTCAAGGAAGCCCAGGCGTACCTGATCCCGATCATCCTGCTGTCGTTTGCACCCGGGCTGATTGCGATGACACCTGGTTTGCAGTTGTCAGGTCCACTCGCCGTATGTCCGATGGTCAATATTCTGTTGCTGGCCCGGGACATTCTGGAAGGCAATGCCCAGCTGATTCCTGCGGCCATCGCCATTTTTTCGACGATCGTTTATGCAGCCGCTGCGATCGGTCTGGCCGCGTCCATTTTCGGAGCCGATTCGATTCTGTACGGCAGCCAGGGCTCGTGGCGGGAAATGCTCGTCCGGCCTGCAGAATCTGTTGACGTTGCTGCACCGGCGACAAGCATGCTTGTTTTGGCACTGCTGTTGCCCGTCAATTTTGTGTTGATTGCGCTGATGGGAAAGATCAGCGATTCGGTGGACCACCAGCTGCTGCTGAGTGCCGGCTTTACCATACTCTCGTTTTTCCTGATTCCCCTGCTGGTCGCATGGCACCAGAAAATCCGGATCGGTTCGGGGTTCGGTGTTGCCTGGCCAGGGGCCGTATCGCTGATCGCAGCGATACTGCTGGGGCTGGTGATGTGGCCGACCGTGATGAGCATGATCACGCTGTTTCATTCGCTGATCGATTTGGTATCGGGGAGCGAAGCGAGTGAGCGCTGGCAGCAAAGGCTGGTCAAATTCAGTGCCGAGCAGGCGGTGAGATTCCGGGAATCGCCCTTGCCGATCGTGGTACTGGCGATGTCGATTGCACCGTCCATTTGTGAAGAGTGGTTCTTTCGCGGGATGTTGCAACGATCGTTGCTGAAACACGGCCGGGCCGTCTGGGCCATTATCGGCAGCGCAGTCGCATTTGGGGCGTTTCACACGCTCTCGGGCAGCGTCGTGGCGTTTGACCGGCTGATTCCAACGGCCCTGATGGGTGGCGTACTCGGCTGGATCGCCTGGCGAACCGGGTCGATTCTGCCTGGAATCGCATTGCACATGCTTCACAACGCAACGATTGCACTCCTGGCCCGTTACTCCCCGCAACTGGAATTGCTCGACTGGTTCCCCGATGCAACCGAATCGATCCCCGGATCCTGGACCCTCACCAGCGTGATTGCGACGGTAGCGTTGCTCGCGCTGATATGGCTGGTCACGGCAAACTCCAGACAACGCCAGCACTGACCGCGTTAAGAGCCGAAAGTACCGCCGGGCAAGCCGGCAAGATTCCCATTGCGGCCCAAAATCCCGGTGGCTTGTACACCGGTCCCTTCGGCATCCAGCTACATCACGACGCACGCAATCGCTCCCCTCGAAATCCCGGTGGCTTGCACGCCGGTTCCTTCGGTTTCCAACTACACCCACTTGCGGAAACAAGAGAGGGGGCGTTTGTGGCGCGGGTCTGGTTGTCAAATTTCGTTACCACCGGCGCGGGGCCGGTGGAAAACGGGTAGGTGATGCAAGGCAATAGCGCTGGCTATCAAACCCGTTCGCGCTGGCGAGTTTCCGGTATTGAATAACATGCCTGGCTACTGGCTTGCTGTTACAGATTTTTTGCGGAAGTCGATTCCCGGAGTTGGGCGATCGATTCGAGAGTCGCCAGTTCGACTGCTTTCTGCCAGTTCGATCCGGCAAGGTGTTTTCGGGATTCGGCTTCCCATCCGAAAATAATCCCGCGCGAACTGTTGATGACTGCACCCAGTCCCTGCTCATCAAACGCGTGCGCGACGTCTGAGGCAGATCCGCCCTGGGCGCCGAAGCCAGGGACCAGGAACAACGTGGTGGGCATCAGCGACCGCAGTCGCAGCAATTCTTCCGGCCAGGTGGCGCCGACGACGGCGCCGACCGATCCATAGCCGCATTCGCCAACCGACTTCTTTGCAAGTTCTTCCACCGCTTCGGCGACATGTACAAACATCGGCCGCCCGTCCGATTCGGGAGACTGAAAATCGGAGCTGCCGGGATTGGAAGTGCGAACCAGAACAAAAATTCCGGCTTTGCGATCGCTTGCCGTCTGAACAAATGGATCCAGTGTGTCCCGGCCCATCCAGGGGTTCACCGTTAACGCGTCGGCGCCCCAGACAGAAGTTTTGTTCGCTCCCAAATAGGCATTGGCGTACGCCCCGGCGGTGCTTCCGATATCACCCCGCTTGCCGTCCAGAATGACCAGCAATCCTTTTTCGCGGCAGTACACCATGACTTCCCACAAGGCCTGCATTCCCGGAGGACCCAGCTGTTCAAAAAATGCCATCTGCGGTTTCACCGCCGGGACCAGCGGCGCGACAACGTCGACCACCGATTTGCAGAATTCAAGAAACGACCGGGCGACCACCTTGGGGTCTTTGGACTTGGGGCTCAGGGGACCAGGCAACTGCCGGGTTCGTGGATCCAGCCCGACAATCAGCGGCGTCTTTTTGCTTCGAATTGCCTGAACAAGGCGATCAGAGAATTTCGGGTACCCGGTCATGCAGGAATCGTGGGAATGAAAAAAACCGCAAAGCCCATTGGCAGGCCCTGCGGTTTCCATTGTCTCAATATTTGTACCGGCTGCCAACGGTCGATGACTCGCCAGCCCCGAATCCGTTTCGTCAAACGCTAAACGAATTCCCGCACCCGCACGACCGTTTGGCGTTGGGGTTGTGGAACTGGAATCCACGCTGCTCCAGCCCGTCGAAGTAGTCGACGCTGGTCCCGTCCAGAAACAATGCGCTTTTCCGGTCGACTACCAGCGTCACACCGTGCTGTTCGAATTTGGTGTCATTGGCTTCGTCATAGTCGGTGGCAACATTCAGGCTGTAATTCAACCCGCTGCATCCCCCTCCGGCAACCGAGACCCGCAACATGGCTTCGCCTTCGTAGCCACCTTCGTTAATGAACTTTTTGACTTCCACTGCTGCTTTTTCGGTCAGTACAACACTCATTTGTTTTCGACTCCTCGATCCGGTAAAAAAGCTGACTGCTTTCCATTATGTTTTGATCGGCCAGACGGCGCCGTCGAATCATTCGATCCGGCCCAGCCCATCTCTCCCGATAAATCCATTTTTCACGACTTCGGACAATTGTCCAGATCATTCGTTGCCAGCCAGCCGGGTTACCCCGGGAAACCGCCAACATTTGGTTAATCTTACAGTATTTCCGCCCGTTCGACACCCGATTTGTCACAGTTGGGCACAATCCATTCAGCCGGACAGCCTGCAACGACCGGTTCTGGATCCATCTGAAACTGTCGACGACCGCTCAAATCCCGAACAACGCCCGCAAACAAATCTGGGACCACGACTCCATCCGGTCAAAGTCCCGGGCCAATTCATCCAGCCCCAAAAAACCCGCTTCCGCGATCACCGCCTCTTTCGGAAATACATCCGGACGCTCGACATCCATCAAATGCACGATGCCCAAATGGACTTTGCCCACCTCGGTTTCGTCGTCATTGATTAAACCGACGCAGGACTCGATATAGGGTGTTTCAATATTTACTTCTTCCTGAAGTTCCCGTTCCAGTCCCTGACGGTAAACCTCTTCGCCTGCCGATTCGGCATCCATCGAGGAAATATGCCCTCCAATCCCAACACTCATCTTGCTTTTCAGCCGCGACTCTCCCTCGCCCCCTCCCCGTGTATAACGAAAAACGCGCACCGTCCCCGAAGCGTCGGTATGGCGGAAAATGCAATACGGAATCAGCTGCTTGTACGAAGGGTCCTGCTCCATCTCGCTGCGCGGGCGATATTCAGCCAAATCACTCTTCAACAGCCGTTCGACATAGACGCCGGTTTCACGGGAAAACCCCTGAAAATATCCCAGCGAATGAAACAGACCGGTTGGGATAACGAGAACCTGTTCGGTATCCAGAATGGATGACATGCGATCAAACTCCATTTCGTCAGCAAGAGCGGAAATTGAATCCGGTTTCGATTCACTAGCCATGAATTATAACGTCGACCACCGGTTGCAGCACCACCCCCGGAAGGACCAGGAATTCGGCGGCTTTAGTGCGTTCCCCGCTTGACTCCCGCCAAATTCGGCAGGGAAGGATCCGGAACATTCTGGTTCAACTTCAGTGCCGAATTCCGCAAGGGTGACAGGGTTTGGGATGTTCCTGGCTTGGCGGAGTTCCACGGCCAGGACATTTTCCTGATCGCACGCAGTTCGTTTTGCAACCGCTGAAGGATTTCCGGATTCGCTGCCCCCCACGTCGGTTTTTTCAGTCGGATCGCGGGCCAGGTCATACAGCTGGAATTCTTCACCCCCCGATTCCGAGCCACGCCGTTTTGGCTTGACCAGGCGAACCAGTTTCCAGTTGCCCGACCGGTAACCAAGGCCTTCCACTGGCTCCGTTGTCCTGCTGAACCAGGCCCAATCCATTCGGAGTGTCGACCTCCCGCTAACCCCGTTGGGATGAACTTCCGATGGCGGTTTGTCTCCAACCCACAACGGATCGGCCGGATCCAGATTGCGGACCCGATGGTTCTCAACATAAACCTGTGGAACCCGGTCGTTGGTTGTCGGAAGCAGAAAACATTGATCGAAACCGATTTCCAATGGCCCAGGCTTCAGCTCCCCATTCCAGTCCGGTCCGGCAGGACCACCCAACCCCAAATGCCACTTGCCTATTACCGCAGTCCGGTATCCCGCCCGCTTCAGTATTGCCGGTAACCTATCGACATCCGGATCAATGATCACCTGAATATCGGATCATCACTTGCATTTCGTCCATCAATTACAATTGCCATATTCCAAACAGACGGGACTCTTCCTGGTGGTTCGCGTACCGGCCCGTTCGTGACAGGGTTCTACGTCAAGTCGGCAACAGGGTCCGACAGTTTGTGGAACGTTACTCTTACGGACCAGTCATCGATTTCGACCTCATCCATGTCATAGACCGTGCCAGGTTGCTCGTCTGCATTGACTATGTACTCGACGCCGGAACTGGATCGAAAAACATAATCCAGCCCGTCCGTGGCGATCGCCGACAATTGACCCAAAACCGGATGCTCGATTCCGACAACGGTGGCTGTGCGGACTACGGGAATCGCGATTTCCGATACGGTCCGGTTAAACAGCTGCAAATTCATCACCGCCCGGTTTTCTTCAGTCCTGGTGGTATCGCCAGCACAGGCATAAAACCACCACCGTCCGGATAGCCCGACGCTGAGCGACTGGTCCAGCCGGTGCCAGCGGGGTTGCCATAGTGCAAACTGGATTTCGTCCGGATGAAGATTTTGACCGGTCACAGGAAACCTGGGAAAAGCATGGAATAGGTTGTGGCGTCTGGCAGTAGACCCCAAACAATCGGCCAATGCAAACTGCCCGGCCAGCTCAATAATTGAATTCGACTCCAGACCATCGCAAGTCCGCAGCCAGGGAATTCGCACCGGTAAACAGCGAGGCACGGATTCCCGCCGACCTTGCCGCTTCAACATTCTCCGGACGGTCGTCGGCAAAAAATATTTCGCCGGCCTGAACTCCGGCCGCCTCGATCGCATGCCGGTAAATCTCCGGGCCCGGCTTGGCTGCACCGACCTGATAGCTCAACACAAAAGTCCCAAATGCCGTTTGCATCCACGGCATCGTGCGGGTCGTCACCCAATTCCAGTGCGATTCGCAGGTGTTCGACAAAACGCCCAGCGGTATGCCGGCCGAAACAAGGCCGGCCACTACCGGGATCGTCCGGTACATTGGCCAAAAAATGTCGCAGGTGGCACGAATCAGGGCTTCATCCGGCGCGGCAACAGCCAGCACATCCCGCAACCGGTTGCAGAATTCCGAAGTGTCCAGCTTGCCCGATTCGTAATCAATTTGAAGTTGTGTTTGAAACAGCCGGGCATAAACGTCGGCAGCGGGCAAGGAAGCAATCACACCCAATTGTTCCGCCGCACGCTGATGCGAAAATCCGATCAGCACATTTCCCATGTCAAGATAGACAAATCGAATCAAATCTCATCTCCCAATGGAAACGAACTGTGCTTTTGCGCGGATGATCGCCCGCACCGGATGATCGATGTTGCCGAGTTTCCAGGGCATTTCGGCAATCGCCCTGTCATTTTTGCACTCCGTCCAATCTGGTCAATTTTCCGGAATTTTTTCTGGTTGCCATTCCCTGACGGCATCGCCCGTATAATGACTGCCTGATTCAACGACCCAACTCCCGAATGCCATGAACGCTACCGCCGCCGCTTCCACCCGTCCAGCCACCCTTGCCGATCTGAAAGCGTCTGGCTGGACCAGCCGCACCGTGAAGCAGGAGATGCAGGCCAATTTCCTGTCGATCCTGAAGTCGGGTGAACCGCTGTTCGAAGGAATCATCGGTTATGACGACACCGTCATACCGGAAATCAACATTGCCATCCTGGCAGGGCACGACATGCTCTTTCTGGGAGAGAAAGGCCAGGCCAAAAGCCGCCTGATGCGGGCCCTGATCCGTTTCCTCGATCCGGAACTCCCTTATCTGGCCATTCCCGGAACCCCGTTCCACGAGGATCCGTACCGTCCGCTCAGCCGGATCGCCCGGGAATTCGTCGCACAACATGACGACGAACAAATACCGGTTGCCTGGTGGAAACGTGAAGACCGCTATGCCGAACGACTGGCACCAGGCACAAAGTTTGCCGACATCATTGGGGAAATCGATCCGGCCAAACTCGTCGGCGGAGTCAGCATGGCAGCGGAAGAGTCGCTTCACTTTGGACTTGTCCCGCGCATGCACCGCGGCATCTTTGCCATGAACGAACTGCCCGAACTGGACGAACAGGTCCAGGTGGGTCTGTTCAACATCCTCGAAGAACGTGACGTGCAGATTCGAGGATTCCCCGTCAAGTTTGACATCGACACGCTGGTCCTGTTTTCAGCCAACCCGTCGACGTTCAACCGGAGTGGCAAGGTCATCCCCCAACTCAAGGACCGGATCGGCTCGCTGATCCAGACCCACTATCCGCGCGACCGGGAAATGGGGATCGAAATCATGGAACAGGAAGCGGGTATCGATACGGGGGGCCAGTATCCGGTCCTCGTTCCGCTGTTCATGAAAGAAATTTGCGAAGAGATCACCATCGCCGCGAGAAAGAGCAAATTCATTGACCATCAGTCGGGGGTCAGCGCCCGTTTCAGCACCGCCAACTACCGGACCATGATCTGTAGCGCCCGCCAGCGTGGAGTATTACTGGATGAAAAGCCGGCCGTCCCCCGCATCAGTGACCTCGGACACCTGTACAGTTCATCGCTGGGCAAACTGGAGCTGGACCTGATGGGAAGCCATCAGATGGGAGAGAAACAGGTCCTCGATTCGGTGATCGCCGAAGCCATCCGCACCGTTTTCGATGAATATGTTTCAAAGTCCGGACTCGATACGATTACCGGTTTGTTTGCCAAAGGTGTACGGTTGGAAGTTGGCGACCAGGTTCCTTCGGCACGTTATTCCAAAATCGTCCGGCATGTACCGGAGATCTGGGACAAGGCCTTCGAGGTGAATGCGTCAGGAGATGATGCGGTCCGGGCGTCGTGCGTCGAGTTTGTGCTGGCCGGGATGTACTCTCGCGACATGATTTCTCGCAGCCAGACTTACGGCCGCTGCAGTTATGAACTCGAAGATTAACCACCCTTCCTCCCTATTATCAAGAATTCGCACGGTCAGGGCGGGCAATCCGTAAGGTGATCCGGCCGGAACTACAGGAGTAATGGTCAACGACATGCCTCGATCGGGAAAAAAGCGACAGGTGGGTGGTGTTGTTCACACCTACCAGAAATACGACCCGGTCAGGTTGCCTGGGCCGAACCAGCCACCCCCGGACATGGTCTCGCCACTGATGAACCAGATGCTGGCCTACGGCAACCTCCGCTCGCTGACTCCGGAAGAGATGGCCCGTGCGATCAAACTGGATCCATCACAGTTTGCCTCGTTAGGTCCGGGACTGGACGTAATCCGGGCAATTCTGCTGGAACGAAAGCGCCGGATCCTGGAAAAGTACGAAACAGAATCGGTCGTCCGTTTGGCTTCCCGCGATTTTCGCAAAGAGGCCAACAGGACCGCAGCAGTTCCCGAGCGGTTTCGCAAAGAATACCGCCGGGCGATCGAAGAACAGCAGCTGTATATTCTGGAACAGATGTGGTACCTGGCTGGGGACGACAACAATCCGTTTGCCCGGCACCTGGTATCCGTAATGCAAAGGCTGGGGGACAAGTACCAGGTTGATGAGCTGGCGGCCAAATACGTGTTCACGGGGCGGGAGCCATTGACGGTCCCCGAAGCGATCCGGATCAAGGAGGAGCTGGAAAAGATCGACAAGTTGCTGGAGCAGATCGACCAGGCGGAGGCAAACGCGCAGATCGGTTACATCGAACTCGACGAGTTATCGGAGTTTGTCGATCCGCAAAACCTCCAGGCACTCGAGGAAATGCAACGGACGATCGAAAACCTCGTTCGCGAAATGGCGGAGAAGCAGGGACTGGGGACCGAAGGAGGCAAATTTCAGCTTACGCCCCAGGCCATGCGGGTTTTTCAGGGAAAATTGCTGCAGCGGATTTTCAGCGATCTTCAGGCAGGACGATCCGGCCGGCACCACGATAATATCGTTGGCGACGGTGTTGTCGAACTGCAGAAAACCCGCCCCTGGGAGTTTGGAGATTCGATTGCCAACCTGGATGTTACCCAGTCATTCACCAACGCAATTATTCGCCAGGCGTCTGCGCGTCAGGAATCCGGAACCAGTTTGCCTCCCCTGCGGCTTGACGCACGTGACATGGTCGTGCACAAGACCCGCAACTCGCCCAAATGCGCCACCGTGATCATCATGGATATGAGCGGGTCGATGAGATACGACGGCCAGTACATCAATGTCAAACGAATGGCTTTGGCAATGGACGGTTTGATTCGCAGCGAATACCCGGGCGATTACCTGGGGTTTGTCGAAATGTGTACTTTTGCCCGGGTCAAACGGCCGGGTGAAGTCATCTCGCTGATGCCGAAACCGGTAACGGTATTTGATCCGGTGGTTCAGCTGCGGGTGGACATGGCCCGTGAAGGAGTCTCGGAGCACATGATTCACCAGCACTTTACCAACATCCAGCACGCCCTGTCCCAGGCCCGGTTGTTGCTCGACGCCCAGGACACTCCCAACCGGCAGATCGTGCTGATCACTGACGGACTTCCTACCGCCCATTTCGACGGATCGATGCTGTACATGCTCTATCCACCCCATCCGTTGACCGAAGAAGCCACGATGCGGGAAGGCCGAATGTGCAAGCAGCAGGGTGTAACGATCAACATGTTCCTGGTCAGCAGTTGGTCCCAGTCGGAGGAAGACATCCGCTTTGCCCAGCGACTGGCCCAGACAACCGGAGGCCGGGTCTTTTTCCCCGGCGGCGAAAACCTCGACCGTTTTGTAGTCTGGGATTACGTAAAACGAAAGCGGGAAATCATCGGCTGAAAAAACTCCCGTCCGTCCTTCCGCCCAACGACTTTATCATTCTGCCCAACATCATTCTGCCCAACATCATTCTGCCCAACATCATTCTGCCTCCCGGCTCATTTCCCAGGAAGATTTTTGGCAGAATGATTAGGGGCAGAATGATGAAGACTTCTGTACCAATTACGTGTTTCGTCCCATAATTCCCCTTCTTCCCATCATTCTCATCATTCATTCCCGGGCGAAAAAATCTTCAAACGCCCCGGATTGAAAAATCGTAAATCCGGATTCTGAATTTGGGTCCCGAATGACCAGTCGGGCCTGGACTCCATCCAATTCTCCGGCGATGGCGATTGCCCGTTCGGGTGGCAATACGCTGAAGGCCGATGCCAATGCGTCAGCCGATGTTCCGGTTGGCGCGATCACCGTTACCAGCGTTGAATGGGTGGTCGCCCGGCCGGTCCGGGGATCGACCAGGTGCGACCAGGTTTTTCCGTCGATCACCAGCGATTGTTCAAGGTCGCCACTGGATGTGACCCCTCCCTGGGAAATCTTCAGCTTTACCGCTTCCACCGATGCTGCGGCCGGAATCGCGACGACCCAATGCTGTTGTGGCTCTGGTGGATCTCCCAAAACAACCACGTCACCACTGGCGTCAATGATGGCCGACTCGATCCCGTGTCTCCGGAAAACCTCCGCGATGCAGTCGGCCGCATAACCCTGGCCAATCCCGCCGAAATCGAGAATCAAATCCGCAGCCAGAATCCGGATCCGGTTGTCAGGATGCAATTCAATCTTGTCCCAACCGGTTCGCGCCAACGCTCCGGCGATTTGCTCTTCCGTGGGAAGCCGGTTTCGGCGAATGGCTGAACGCCACAAGTGGCTGCTGGCTCCAATAGTTATGTCGAAGGCCCCGTCGGTATTCCCGCCGATTTCCTGGGCTGTCCGGATCAGACGCCACAGTTCGGGATCGATTTCGACGGGCTGAGCGTGTGGTGCTGATTTCGCGAGCAGGCTGGCGGAACTGTCGGCCCGATAATCGCTCAGCAGCGAATCGATCTGGTCCACCCTCTCCCAGGATTCAGCGAAAGCCTCCTGCGCTACCTGCTCCGACTGGCAGTAAACCGTCGCCTGAAACAGGATTCCCATGCAGGCATGGGTCGATTCGAATCTTTGCTGCGCAGAGTCGTTAGCCTGTTGGGACCTCGGCAAATCGGATGT